>Ga0209474_10001105_pt1 | contig 27363 bp, 29 predicted proteins | sample GraSoiAngelo_145_FD_185902 | JGI IMG/M metagenome (GOLD analysis project Ga0209474, IMG submission 185902) | Grasslands soil microbial communities from the Angelo Coastal Reserve, California, USA - 14_1009_05_20cm (SPAdes) (version 2) | ecosystem: Environmental > Terrestrial > Soil > Grasslands...
CTACACCCCGGCAAACCTCGGCAACGCCGTGCCGACGCTTTTTTCATCTGCTTTCGAATATCTGGTGGATACCGGGCAACGCAGCGTCCTGTTTCTGGATGTGATGCGCCGACGCGGGCTTCAATACCGCGAACATTTGGCAGAAACCGCACCCCATGTCCTCGACTATGACGTGGAGCTGATCGTCGACGGTAGAAAATTGGACCCACCGGTGAACTACGCGCTGGTGCGTGTCATTCCACCGACCGGAGTCGAGATCGACGAAAGGCGCCGACCGTTCGTGGTGGTCGATCCTCGCGCGGGCCACGGACCGGGGATCGGCGGCTTCAAGGCGGATAGCGAAATCGGCGTGGCAATGAAAGCCGGTCACCCGTGTTACTTCATTGGTTTTCTGCCCGAGCCAATGCCTGGCCAGGGGATCGGAGACATCGCGCGGGCCGAGGCAACATTCGTAGAAAAGGTCATCGCCCTTCATCCGAGCGCTGACGGCAAGCCGTGCGTCATCGGCAATTGCCAAGCTGGCTGGGCGGTGATGATCCTTGCTTCGCTACGCCCGGACTTGTTCGGTCCGATCATCATAGCGGGTGCGCCGCTCTCGTATTGGGCTGGCGTCCATGGCAAGTATCCGATGCGCTATTCAGGCGGCTTGCTGGGCGGAAGCTGGTTAACCGCGCTTACCAGCGATCTCGGCGGTGGAAAGTTCGATGGCGCGTGGCTTGTCCAGAACTTCGAGAACATGAATCCCTCAAACACGCTCTGGACCAAGCAGTACAATGTCTATTCTAAGGTCGACACCGAAGCAGATCGGTATCTGGAGTTCGAACGCTGGTGGGGTGGACATGTTAATCTGAATGCCGAGGAGATTCAGTTCATCGTCGATGAACTATTCATCGGTAACAATCTCGCCGCAGGGCGCATAAAGACGTCAGACGGCCAAGTCGTTGACCTCCGAAAGATCAGTTCACCCATCGTGGTTTTCTGTTCGAAGGGCGACAACATCACACCCCCTCAACAGGCGCTCGGCTGGATTCTCGATCTCTATAACGATGTTGACGAGATCCGAGCCTATGGGCAGACCATAGTCTACACTGTTCACGAAACTGTTGGGCACCTCGGAATATTTGTCTCGGGCGGCATTGCCAAAAAAGAGCATAGCGAATTTTCAAGTAATATTGACCTCATTGATGTACTCCCGCCGGGGCTTTACGAAGCGACGTTTGAAGCCAAAACCGCCGATACCGCTAACGTAGAGTTTGCTGGAGGGAATTGGATCATGCGGTGCGAGCAACGCACCCTCGACGACATCAAAGCCATGGGCGGCAACGACGCCGACGATGAGCGGCGGTTTGCGACCGCGGCCCGCGTCTCTGAGATCAATCTGGCAAATTATAAAAATCTTGTGCAGCCGTGGGTCCGGGCGGCTGTGAGTCCTCAAATGGCCGAGTGGATGCAGAAACTGCACCCACTTCGCATATCCTACGAGGTCTTTGGCAGGGACACTCCGGCGATGGCGACAGTCGCCGAAGCGGCTGAGAAAATACGCGAGGCTCGCAAGCCGGCGCCCGAGGACAATCCGTTTGTTGCGTTCCAGGAAACCCTCTCGAACAACATCGTCAATGTCCTGGATAAATGGCGCGATACACAGGAAGCTCTCAGCGAGGCACTTTTCCTTGGTGTTTATGGGTCCCCGGCCTTACAGGCGGCCGTCGGAATCAAACCGGATCAGGAAGTATCGCTAAAGCCGGAGATGTCACCTGAGCACCGCAAGCGCCTGGAGGCGCGCATCGCTGAGCTGAAGTCGCAAATTGAGGTCGGCGGCCTCGGCGAATGCGTCATTCGGGGTCTACTTTACATCGGCATGGCGCGGGGCATGGTCGACGAGCGGAGCTTGGAAGCCCTGCGGCGGGCTCGCGCGAGCCACACCGACTCACGCCTTACGGTTGCACAGTTCAAGTCGATCGTTCGCGAGCAATTCTTCATGTTGCTACTGGAGCCGGAAGCGAGTCTTGCCGCTATCCCCAAACTTCTGCCGGGAAGCGACGACAAACGCCGCGCTGGTCTTGCGGCTATCCGTGATGTGCTGTCCGCGAGTGCGGAAGTTTCTGGTGAAAGCGCGAAGCGGCTGGATCGGGTGACAGAGCTCTTCGGTTTCACCGCCGAACCGCAGGCAAAGGCGTCGTAGGTCTTTAGGTTCTCAGGAGGGTCGGAAAATGAGCGTTGCATCTCTGGAAACCGGCGAAGCCAAGCCTGGCACCAAATACGACCGTCTTGTGGCGGCGGCGAAAGCGATTCCAGCAGCGGCAACTATAGTTGTGCATCCATGCGACGAAAGCTCACTCCGTGGTGTGGCGGATGCAGCCGAAGCCGGAATCATCCGGCCGATTCTCGTCGGGCCATCGGCCCGGATCAAGGCAGCCGCATCCAGACATGAAATCAATATCAGCGGGTTTGAGCTGATCGATGCTCCGCATAGCGAGGCCGCCGCAGCAAAGGCCGTTGAACTGATCCACGCAGCCAAAGGCGAGATGCTGATGAAAGGCAGCCTGCATACCGATGAGCTAATGCGAAGCGTTACCGCAAAGGGTAGTGGCCTGCGTACCGAGAGGCGGATCAGCCATGTCTTCGTAATGGACGTTCCCGCCTACAACGAGACAGTATTTATCACCGATGCCGCGATCAATATATTTCCGGACCTCGATGGCAAGCGCGACATCGTGCAGAATGCGATTGATCTCTATATACAGGCGGGCTTTGGCACCTCGCCCAGAGTAGCTATCCTCTCGGCCGTCGAGACCGTCACATCCAAAATACCTTCGACTATTGAGGCGGCCGCGCTATGCAAGATGGCGGATCGCGGTCAGATCACGGGCGGGCTGCTCGATGGCCCGCTCGCATTTGATAACGCTATCGACCGGGAAGCGGCGCGCATCAAAGGAATAACCTCCGAGGTCGCCGGGCGGGCTCAGATCCTGGTGGTGCCGGATCTCGAGGCTGGCAACATGCTCGCCAAGAACCTGTCGTATTTCGCCAATGCGGATGGAGCCGGGATCGTACTGGGGGCGCGCGTGCCGATCGTGCTTACCTCGCGGGCCGATTCTCCGCGGGCCCGCCTGGCATCCTGCGCAGTTGCAACGCTCTATGCCGACGCACGGCGGCGCCACTATCAAACAGCCGCCGCGTGAGCGCCATGGATAGTATCCTAGTCGTCAACGCCGGCTCCTCAAGCGTGAAGTTCCAGGCCTTCGCCTTGGATTCCGATGGTCGGCTGCGAAGAGAGATCAAGGGCCAAATGGACGGCATTGGTAGCCGTCCTCGGTTACGCGCGTCCGCTGCAACCGGCCATAAAGTGGCCGACCGAGTCTATCCGATCGAGAGTGTTCCGGACGTTTCGGCAGCACTCATGGTTGCGAGTGCGTGGCTGCGGGAAGAGCTTCAATTAACTCCGCTCGCCGTAGGCCACAGAGTCGTGCATGGAGGTCCAGATTTCGATCGGGCCGTGCTGATCGATCACGGCGTGGTCGCCAGGCTAGAGCGTTTCACAATGCTCGCGCCACTGCATCAGCCCAACAATCTGGCGCCCATCCGCTCACTGCTTGCCAAATTTCCTGCGCTGCCTCAGGTCGCTTGCTTCGACACCGCCTTTCACCGTGGTCATGACGAGGTGGCAGATCACTATGCCATACCGTTCCGGCTGCACGATGAGGGAATCCGGCGTTATGGATTTCACGGTCTTTCCTACGAATACATCGCGAAGACGTTACCACAGATCGCGCCCGAAATGGCGACGGCGCGTGTTGTCGTTGCACATCTGGGGAGCGGCGCCTCAATGTGCGCCATGCACGGAGGCCGCAGCGTGGAGAGCACCATGGGCTTCACCGCCCTTGATGGACTTCCGATGGGAACACGGACCGGCCAGATCGATCCCGGTGTCCTCCTATATCTCATGACTGAAAAGGGCATGTCGCCGGCTGAGCTACAGAATTTCCTATACCGGGACTGTGGCCTAAAGGGACTCTCCGGCATAAGCAACGATATGCGGGAGCTTCAGGAGAGCAATGATCCCCGCGCGGCCTTTGCCGTCGATTATTTCGTCTACAGGGTTGCACTTCACGCCGGAATGCTCGCAGCCGCACTGCAGGGTCTCGACGCCTTTGTCTTTACCGCAGGCATAGGAGAAAATTCGATCGGGATTAGAGCAAGGATTGCACAACGGCTCGAATGGCTTGGGGTATCTCTTGATTCGGCGGAAAACGCCCGGCACGCGCGCCGAATATCTCGCCCCGACAGCCGCACTCCTGTCTACATCGTGCCGACCGATGAAGAGTTGATGATTGCGCAGCACACGGTGTCGTTGCTGTGGAACCGGCACTCGAATCCAAAGCGTGAGAGAGCATCATGACGATCCCCGTGTTTCCAGAAACCAAAGTGGCTTTGAAGGGGCGCAAGGGACTCGTCGTTGGAATTGCCAATGACCAGTCGATCGCATGGGGATGCGCCAAGGCGTTTCGAGCGTTGGGCGCCGAGCTGGCGATCACCTATTTGAACGAACGGGCAAAGAAGCATGTCGAACCATTGGCGAAGGAGCTTGAGGCGCCCATCTTTATGCCGCTAGACGTGAACGCCGAAGGAGAAACCGAACGTGTGTTCGAGCGAATCAAGAAGGACTGGGGCCAACTCGATTTTCTGCTTCACTCGATCGCTTTTTCACCGAAAGAGGCACTGCACGGGCGCGTCGTCGACGTTCAACGGGACGGCTTTCTCAAGACAATGGACGTTTCATGCTGGTCATTCATGCGAATGGCGCATCTGGCTGAGCCGCTTATGAAAAGCGGCGGCACCCTTTTCACCATGACTTACTACGGCAGCCAGATGGTGGTTCAGAACTACAACGTGATGGGGGTCGCGAAGGCCGGGCTGGAAGCGGCTGTCCGCTATATTGCAGCCGAACTCGGCCCCAAGGGCATCCGGGTGCACGCGATTTCCCCGGGGCCGCTGGCAACGCGTGCGGCCTCGGGCATTCCAGATTTCGACGAGATGATGGACAGGGCGCAAACCAAGGCCCCCGCAAGAAGTCTCGTGAGCATCGACGACGTCGGCGCGGCGACTGCGTTCCTGGCGCTCGATGGCGCAAAGCTTATTACCGGAGGCGTCATGTATATCGATGGCGGATATCACATCATTGACTAGGGCTTTGCGTATGAACCTGGCCTAACTTCATCCACGCCGATGATAAGGTAAACTAGTGAGCGTGAGGCATGTATGTTGCGTCAGTTTCTCGTCGGCGCTGTCGCAAGTCTCTCTAACATTGCAATCCATGCACTTGTAATGGTTGCGGTAATCAAGGTAACCCGTGTAGCGGATAGCCTCGCGACCTCCCATCAAACGCTTCGACTGATAGCAGTAATGATGGCCACCGTGACGGTTCTGATGACCGCGCACCTCTCGGAAGTGCTGGTGTGGTCGTCAACTTACGGACTCGTCAACGCCGCGAGTACCGGCACTGACCTCATTTACTTCGCCTTCGTGAACTACACCACGCTCGGCTATGGGGATATCACGCCGGTCGAGCGTTGGCATCTGCTCGGCCCGATGACCGCAATGAACGGCGTGCTGCTGTTTGGCTGGTCGACTGCCGTAATTTTTGAGGTCTTGCGAATGACGCTGGTGGCGAGCGGCGAAGAAGGAACATTACCAGAGAAACGGTGGCGGCTTGAGTAGCTCCGATTACAAGCCGATCGACGGGCGGCTCAGCCGATGTTCTCTTTTAGTCTGTAGTCTGTGTCAACGGGTCGGCCGCGGTCTCTCAAGAGCCGCGCTTGATCTGTATCAATTGGGCCTAGTTCAGCTCGCCTCAGTCTCGTTTGCACAAACGACCTGGAGGCGCTGCACGAAAGTGCGGATCGATCCAGCGGGCGAGTTCGCAAACAGGGAGACTAAAATGAAACTCTCCATTCTATTTTCCGCGTCGCTGGTGATAGTTGGTTTCGTAGCCGCAAGCACGGAACCAGCGAACGCTGTCGTATATTGCCAATATGTTGAATATCCTGCCGGTTGCGTTGGCAGGCCAGGCGTCGTGCTGCGCCCCCGTCCGGTCGCGCGTGCCGCGGTGACCACCGGAGTTGGTCGCGTGGGAACGCCCACGAATCGCGGTGGCCCGGTGGATCGCGTCGGCCGCCGTTGATCACGCGTCTCCCTCCAGAGTAGCACGTCAGAGAGCGGGCGATCACGCTATGGAGAGGCATCAATAAAACAGCGGCTGGCGCGCCTGAGTACGGCCTTGTCTCCGAGCAGTCATCGCATCGGTTGCACCGAGAGCAGGAGTAACTGACATGGGGACGCTGAGAGGCAAGTCCGCTGTCGTAACCGGATCAACCAGCGGCATCGGATTGGCGTATGCGCGAGCTTTCGCGAGTGCAGGCGCTAACGTCGTAATCAACGGATTTGGTACGCCTGCCGACATCGAGAAGGAACGGTCCAGCATTGAAAGAGACTTCAAGGTGAAGGCGGTTCATTCGTCCGCCGACATGGCCACGCCTGACGAGATCGCCAAAATGATCGCGCTTGGCGAGGAAACGTTCGGCTCGGCGGATATTCTCGTCAACAACGCTGGCATCCAGTTCGTGTCGCCGATCGAGGAGTTTCCGCCGGAGAAATGGGAAGCTATCATCGCGATCAACTTGTCGTCGGCCCTCTATGCCATCCGCGCCGTCGTTCCTGGGATAAAGAAGCGCGGCTGGGGCCGCATCATCAACACTGCTTCGGCGCACTCGATGGTGGCTTCTCCATTCAAGGCGGCTTATGTCTCCGCAAAGCACGGTATTGCCGGCCTAACCAAGACCGCAGCCCTTGAGCTTGCGACTTTCAAGATCACTTGCAACTGCATCAGTCCGGGGTATGTCTGGACGCCATTGGCCGAAAAGCAGATACCCGACACCATGAAGGCTCGCAAGCTTACCAGGGAGCAGGTGATTCATGATGTGTTGCTGCAAGCGCAGCCGACCAAGGAGTTCGTGACCTCAGAGCAGGTCGCCGCGCTGGCATTGTTCCTTTGCAGCGACGACGGTGCGCAAATCACAGGTGCCAACATACCGATCGATGGCGGCTGGACCGCGGCGTAATCCCGTTTCATCTCACGTCCCAGACCAATGTTCAGGGATACGAGCAGCGGCGAAAGGCACCTTGTTCTCGCGTTGATGTGGATCAAGCAGCGCCCGGCGCTTGATTGGTGGTATTGACTTGAACGTCCTCACAGGGCCATAGGCCTTCGCCGCACTTTTGCTTGCGCGGCAACGACTGTACCTGCGCGGTTCGCTCAATCTTGAGATGAAGCGGATACGATGCGAAGGCAGAAACGTTCTCTAATCAGCTTGCACGCGGCGGCAATGGCGTCACGAATGCCTGTGTTGCGATATTTCTTGTACGTTGGTGGAGTATTGCTCGGGCTGTTTTTCATTTTGGATGCTTATCTCCCAAGACTCCCGATGCCGTTCGTTGTCCATGACCATCTACCGGTCATCCGTATTGCTTCCGATCGAAAATGGCCCGAACGCGTCGTCTACGACACCAATCTTCCGACGATCGTTCCTGCGCAGTCCGTGACCATGGAGGCTCGTCTCCCCATCCCGGACGCGGGCGCCTCTGCCCGACTCGGGCAGGCATTCGCAGAGCTACAATCGTCCGAAGCCAACCAGCCACGGCCATTTGATGCAAAGAATCGAGAAGCGGGTCGCCCGCGCGAACGCAAAGTTGTCAAAAGACGCGCGGCGCCGAAAACGGTCGTCGTAGTACGGCAAACACAATTCAGTTGGTTTGGAGCGAACATCTGGTGAGAGATCGACCCGTGCGCACGCGAATCGTCTCACGAATTGCTGGCGCTACTTGCTGCATCTCTCGCCATCTTCCATCAGTGTTAAGGGCCAAATATCACCCAGAGCGCCGCACCCCAAAGAACAAAAAACCAAGCAACGGATAGCCAAAAGAAAAATCCATATTGGTCCATTGCCGGTTCTGCCAACTGATCGTTAGGTCGCCTTCACCGGCGGCTGTGCGATGGTCCCGATGGGTTACCGGAACAGCCGCATCCCAGTCTTGTGATTGCGCGCCAATGACTTGGGCTTTGTCGCCGAAAAGTGGGGCATCTTGATCAAAGGAAGATCGCCTGGACCAGGCTTCTTGCCCGTGGCCGGTCATCAGCATCGCTTCTTGTCAACGGAGTCTTAAAAGATAGCAAGCCGTCGGACGTGCTAGGGCAAGGGCGCTATCGACGATCGGAATTCTCTCGGACTCATTCCGTTCCATCGCCTGAACGCATGCGTGAACGAGCTGATCTCCCTATATCCCAAGAGCCACGCTATCTCCGAAATCGGCAACTCCCGATCCCGGAGATAGCGTTGAGCGAGAGCAGCCCGTAGTTCTTCCAGTATTCTGGCAAAAGTCACACCTTCGGCAAAAAGCGAGCGCGAGAGCGTACGACGGCTAACGCCCAGTTGCCGCGCAACTTCCGACGTTGTGGCTTTGCCATGAGGGAGCAACGGCGGAAGCACTCTTTCCACGTCGGAACGGACACCTTTGCGCTGCGTTGGTCTGCGAGCGAGCGCTTCATCGGCATAGTGCCGCAGCAATCGATTGAGGTAAGTGTCGGCGCCGACAAGCGGCAGAGAAGCAAAATGCTTTGGAAAAATTATTTCATCAGCATCAGCACCAAACTGAACATCGCTAGCCAAAAACGACCTTTGTTCGGTGGGCGTGCCATCACGAACATGCCTGACCGTTACTCGTTGCGGCGCTATTCGGCTGTCAGTCAATTGGCGGCAAAGTCGCACCACTGTCGTCACCCAAAACTCTATTTGGTGCCGATCCGAAAATCGGTCGACGTTCACGTACTCGAGTGCGATTACCGTACGCCCATCTGAACGGAAGCGCAGGCGAACCCCTTCATTATTTATCACGCTGTACCGCTCAGCGTTACGAAGAGAATCAGCCAGTTGATCGGAAGAGGCCATGACGTAGTAGAGCAAACCAATCTCACGCAGGTCGAAATTTCGCGCAAGATGGAATCCTAGAATGCCATCCTGGAGTTCTGCTGCTGCCAGCTCCAGGAGCCTGATCTGAGTGGATACCTCGAGTCGAAAAGTCGGATCATTCACCTGTGCGGCCGTCAACCCTGCCTCGGCGAGAACGGCCGGCATGCTTACGCCTGCTTCCCGCATTCGTGCGCACGCCAGACGAGCGATGCCTCCGGTGGCGCTCGGCACCGAACGTAAATCCTTGGGGCTGGCAAAGCTCATGAAAACGTCTCGATCATACGGAGCGATCGTCAAGCACGTGCAACAACGGCTCCATCGAGAATTAGCGGTAATGCAGTGCGATTAGTTCGGCCACGCAGGCTGGGCGCTTACTGCCTTCAATCTTTATCACCACGTGATAATTGACCCTCAAGCCATCGGGCGGGACGTCCTCTACTTCTGCAATAGTGGTGCGGCCCCTGAGGCGCGAACCGGCCGGCACCGGGGAAAGGTAGCGGATCCGGTCAGCACCGTAGTTCAACGTGTTTCGAAGCTCCTTGAGACCCATCACGGACCGTATAAACATCGGTGCAAGGCTAAGTGACAGAAGTCCGTGGGCGATGGTCTTACCTCCCGGGAGCTCATTGCTCGCACGGTCCTGATCGACATGTATCCATTGCTCATCACAGGTCGCGTCTGCAAAGCGATTGATGCGATCCTGAGTTATTTCGACCCATTCACTTGCTCCGATCTCGCTGCCAACGGCAGACTTGAATTCGCTGAAGTCGCTGAAGATACGCATTCTGGGTCCTGCTGTGTACATTACTTACGTCAGATCTTCATTTCCGGAACGAGGGCTGGAATGAACAGCTCCGCCTCCGTGACGGCAATCACTTCGGCAACAGTGACGCCCGGGGCAGTTTCCTGCAACGTGATCTTTCCTGCTGGGAAGCCGATAACCGCCATGTCAGTCACGACGAGGTCGACCAACCGCAAAGAGGTCAGAGGCAGGGCGCATTTCTGCACGATCTTGGATTTCCCCTTCGCGGCGTGCTGCATGGCGACGATGACGCGCTTGGCGCCGCTCACAAGGTCCATGGCACCTCCCATACCCGGAACCATCTTTCCCGGGATCATCCAGTTTGCAAGGTGCCCTTCGGCATCGACTTGCAGGCCGCCGAGAACAGTGACGTTGACATGTCCGCCGCGGATCAACCCGAATGACATCGCGCTGTCGAATGTGGATGCACCCGGCAACGCGCTGATCGACCGCCCGCCGGCGTCTGTGAGCAAGGGATGAGCCATGCCTTGTTCCGGAATTGGTCCTGTACCGATCAATCCGTTCTCAGACTGGAAGAATACCTTGAGATCCCCAGGAACGTAGTTCGCGACCAATGTCGGAATGCCAATCCCAAGGTTGACTAGATCGCCTGATTGAAATTCGAGCGCTACGCGTTTTGCAATGATTGTTTGAGCATCCATGGTTCACCCATTGACGATCAGATAATCGACAAGCGGTGCGGGCGTTATGACATGATCGGGAGCTATAACGCCCACCGGAACGATATTCTCAGCTGTGACAATGACGGTATCGGCCGCCATGGCCATCACAGGATTGAAGTTGCGGGCCGTTAATGCGTAAGCGAGATTGCCGAGATAGTCGGCTAGAAAGGCATGGATTAACGCGAAATCCGAGCGCAGCGCTGTCTCGATCAGGAAATCCTTGCCGTCGATCTCGATCTTGCGCTTCCCCTCTTCGACGATCGTCCCAAAGCCGGTCGGGGTCAGTACACCTCCGAGCCCGAAGCCGCCTGCTCGAATGCGCTCGACAAATGTACCCTGAGGCACCAGGTTCACCGCCACTTGGTTCGCCATCATCTGCTTTTGTACATTCGGATTCAGTCCGATGTGGCTCGTCGTCAACGTCGAAACTAGCGATGCGTCGAACAGTCGTCCGACGCCCTTGCCGGGGACGGCGGCGTCATTGCAGATGATGGAGAGTTCGGATTTTTTCTGCCGAACCAATTCCTGGACCAGGCGTTCCGGCGTGCCAATTCCCATGAAGCCACCGATCATGATACTCGCCCCATTGGGAATCATGGCAACGGCTTGCTCGGCGGAAACCGCTTTCATTGAAAGCTTCCCAATCCTCGTGTGGACGCCCGCCATTGAAGCTGAACGTCGGAAGGTGGGCTATTGATCTGTATCAAAGGTCCGGCTGTACGCTCGCCAGAACCCGCTCTCACATTGATTTGCTGCGGTCGATCCAGATGCCGGACAGCACCTCCTGCCATAGCTTCTCTAACTGACGGTGGCGACTCTCGACAGCCGCAGTGACTTCGTCCCGAAGCCGCAGCAGCTCGGTGCTTTTCAGGAACACGATTTGCGCCTGCATAGCGCGAAGCCATGCCTGACGGGTTCATTGGCAGTAACAGATCTTGCAGATAGTTCGTGCCGCCAGGAAAGGCATCCACTGCCGGGGCCTGGCTAGAGCTACCGGCTATCTATCCCAGCGATTTCGGTGATCGCGAGTTCGGCCTATAGTTCCAGTTCAGACAAATGTACCCGGTCCAACAGCACGATCTGGCGTTGGGTCTGGCCGAGGAAGCCCAAAATCCCTTTATCATGAAGATATGAGAGCGCTCGAGACACGGTTTCGAGTGTGAGTCCGAGATAGTCCGCGATATCGCGACGGGACATCGGCAGAGCCATGATGCCAGCGCCGCTCAGCCGGCGGTCCATCTCCAATAGGAAAGCGGCCACACGTTCGAGAGACGTCTTGCGTCCCAAGAGCAGCATGTGCTCTTCGGCATGTTGCAGGCTGCTGGTCATCATATTCAAGAGGTCAAGCGCGACATGAACATCGGCCGCCGCCACATGCTCCAGACTACGTCGTTTCACAAGGCGCACCGTCGTATCGACAATCGCCTCCGCAGTAAACCGATGAACGCTGCCGTTTTCCAGACCGAAGATGTCACCAGCCAAATGGAAAGCGCCGATTTGACGTCGCCCGTCGGAGAGCAGCTTGTAGGTTCGAACCGCACCGTCGACCACTTGGTAGATGTAGTCCGCCGGCTCCGCTTCTCCGTAGATTTCGGCGCTCCTGTTGTACCTAAATTCGCTTAAATTGACCCGGGCACGGGAAAGCTCTCCGAGCTCACCAAGGGCGTTCTGCTTACCAGCGGAAGCGGCGTTGACATTGACAAGCATGGAATCCCCCCTGTTTGTGCAAACCTCGTTTTTGTAAAGATCCCTTATCGAAATGGACTTCGCTGCCTACTCTGCGCCAAGCGTTTTACGACGCAGGTCGCAATGGTGACTATTGGCTTGAGGGCCATTGTCCTAAGGGTCAATGTCCTCAGGGACATGTTCTTTGCGGATGTGCGATGTCCTACAGTCACACACACTCGGATATTGTTGAGTGATGCACTGAATGTAGGTTGATCGCGCAGCATTCGAAATCGACCGTCTCGCCCAGCCGGCGCGGTAATCTCAAGAATCTGCGGCAGAAGAAGAGCATCGAGATTAACGCACGCTTGGGCAATCAGTTGACTCAAAATGTGCAAAGCTCGGCATCAAAGTTGCATTTAATGAAAATTAGAATCCCCATTAACAACCTTTACGCGTGAAGAGTGACTCTGTTTGGAATGGTGAGATTAACGATCTTGATCTCGAATAGTTTGAGTGCAATGGTTATGCCTTCGGGTGGACGTTGATTTCTTCCGCCAGCCCGCTTGCGCTATTTCGGTTCGCGAAGCTCGGCCAGAAATTTACGTCGATAAGATATCAAGGAGGTCTTTGACCCCTTTTTTGCAAGATCAGGAGGCAAGTTAGAAAAACATGCCCGTTGACCGCAAATTACGGACCTCCGGCAGAAATACGAAAACGCGGAAAGCGCGGTATTTCATTTCACCTGCTCCACACTGGTCTTATCTAAGGAGGGAGAACTGGTGCCGGGGTTAGTGCATATCGTCGACGATGACGCGTCCTTCCGAACAGCGATCGAACGTCGTTTGAAGAAAGCCGGTTACGCGGTCGCGAGCTATTCATCGGCCCAGCATTTGCTGGATCAACTGCCCAACGAAAGTGAGCCAGGCTGTATTCTTCTCGACGTGCGAATACCAGGGCTCAGCGGTCCGGAGCTCCAGAGTCGTCTGCGCGAACTCGGTTCGAGCCTGCCTATCGTGTTTCTTACTGGTTACCCGGATGTCTCGACCACCGTGCGCACCATCAAGGCGGGTGCGGATGATTTTTTGATCAAACCCGTACCAGCAGACGAACTTCTTCGGGCAGTCGAGCGGGCTATTGCGCATCATGAAGCGACGCGTAGCGAGAGGAGCAGGCTGGATGCCGGTCGCGCTAATGTCGCGTCCTTGACGCCGCGCGAGCGGGAGGTGTTTGAGCTTGTGATTCGTGGGCAGACCAACAAGCAAGTTGCCAACAAGCTAGGTGCGACCGAACGCACGATTAAAGCCCATCGCCATAGGGTAATGGAGAAAATGCACGCCCGAACGCTGGCGGAGCTTGTCTCACTAGCCGAGCGGATCGGCATTTTGAATGGTATGTCCGGCAGCGGACTCTCAAGCTAGGCAATTATCAACAGCTTCGAGCTGATCTGTTGTCCTATGGGACAATAGCACTTGCATCTTGTGCGGCATACCAATGCCGAATGAATCTTATCCGACAAATGGATGGATCTTTCGAAAGAAAGCTTGTCTTTGTGGTCGATGATGACCCTGGAATGCTCAGGGGAGTATATCGATTGTTGCGGGAGTACGGCTACGAGAGCGTCCTGTTTCCATCTGCGGAAGCTCTTCAGAATCACGGACGCTTCGAAGAAGCGTTTTGTGTCATTCTCGACATCAATCTTCAAAATGGATCGGGCATTGAGCTGAGGCATAGACTCAAAGCGGGTGGAATTTCCGTACCGGTCATCTACGTCACTGGTAACGACAACCCTGCCACTCGAATGGCTGCGCTTGAATCTGGATGCATCGCCTATCTCACAAAGCCGTTCTCGGCTAAGTCGCTGATCGAGCCGATCGAAAGAGCATCGGCCGTATTGGCATAGCTTGCGAGTCTCGAAGCTTCACTCGTCAATGGCTTGTTCAAAGGTCCGTGCCGGAGTCCCTTGGCGAACTGTAACGAACTGGTTGAGCGGTAGTGAGGTGCTCACGGCAATTACGCTCGAATCAACGACTTCAAGCAGCAGCTTCTGCCCAGTCTCCATTTCATTGAGTAGCCGGGGTTCAGCTAAATCGGCAGCGATGCAGGTGTTGGTAAGGCACCACATGTAAGGAATGTGATAGGGCGCTCCTTGATCGACCGTGAGTTTGACTCCCGCCTGCAAATACAGGCCGACGGGAAGGAATAACTGCAGCCGCGCGGCTTTGTCGCCATCGCGTTCAATCAGATCGATCCGAACCGCGGACTGACCCGTGTCAAATGTGCCGGTGATGGTGGTCCGGCAAACCGTGCTGCTTCCCGGAGTCTTGAAGCAGAACTTGCGCCAATCGGAATATTTGATCTCTCTTGCCAACCGCTGGCCACGCAACGCGAACTCTTGACCGGCAGGCCTTTCCGCTGCCAAGCCGTTCGGTTTTGTCGCCTCCTGGCCGTAAGTAGCGTCACGTCCAGCCGGCAGCAGCAGGATCGCTAGTGCTGCCAACAACTTTGATTTAGTCTGAAATCTGTAAAGCCGTGGTCTCATGATCATCTGGCTCCATGACTCGATTATTCATGATTGTCCAGGAACGCCGCAACAAGTGGCGCCCACAGAGGGATAGCTTCGGGTGAATCGATCAGGAAATGACCATCGCTGCCGAACGGAGGAAGCAAATGGTATTCGGCGCTGCCCCCCGCCGCGGTGTAAGCCTGGTGCATTCTGTTCGATAAGGCCGGACCAAAAAACGTATCGTTCTCGACGTAGATCCACAGCATGGGCGTGCGAGCCGTGCGGCCGAGTTCGCCCGTCGCCGCAACCAGTTTGTCGGGTGCGCAATTGTTGTTGGCTTTGCCGCCCACGCGTCCGCCGCGGCCCGCCGCAAACGTAATGATGGCCCGTACCGCCGGCAGGTTCTGGCTCGACAGCGCGAGCGCCGCCCAGCCGCCGGCGGACTGGCCGACCACAATAGTTTTGTCCGGCACGATCAGCTTTTGCTCCGTCATGTAGTCGATGATCCACTTGTCGATCAACGCCACCGCAAATCCGGCATCGCGGAAGTTCGGATTGTCACAACCGCCGATCTTTGAATAGAACACCGAATAGATGCCGTGCTCGGGGTCATCGAGTGCCGCCGCGCCGTATCCGGAACCGGAGGGCGCGACCACCATGTAACCCCGCCGTGCGAACCACATCGCGGCATCCCTGAATTCAACAAGGGGAAAGAAGCTGCGTTCTCTCTGGTTGAGCGAAACGCCATGATTCATGATCACCAGCGGAAACGGTCCATCGCCAACGGGACGAACCACATATGCGATCGTGGGCAGCGTCATCGGAAGCGCCCATACTTCCTCCCGGATGGGTCGATTTGCCGGCTCGTCAGCAAACGCCACAAACGTCAACACCACGGCGATCATGGCGTGAACCGCAATAAAAATCAGCAATCGTTGGCGCATCAGCAATCTGTGGGGCATAGGCACCTTCTGTCCAGTCCGGCGGCAATCGTCAGGAAAAGCTTTCCTGGTGGTGTGCCGTGGCGTTGATCTGAATCAAAGCTGCGTTGGCCACTGCTTCACCGCGCATACTACTGCGCACCCCAGCATCCCGTTTATAGGCCCCGTAGCATCCGGGCTTGGCGCGATCTCAAATCGTACTTCGGGCGACGTCGGTCGTGTGTTCAAAACCGTTGATTCAAATCAAGCCGGGCGTCCCGCCGGATTTTCACCTAGTTGATCGCCAGTTTCCTCGAAAAGGTCAGGCTGCGAATGGATCAAAACGTGTCGTCAAGTCACGCCGCCCTGCAGGTTCACCGCGACGAAACGCTGGCGGTCGCGGCGCTCTTGGCATTCGCCGGAGGATATCTCGATGCCTATAGCTGGATCGTTCACAGCACCTTCGCCAATGCGCAGACTGCAAATTTAGTGCTTCTCTGGATTCATACGACGGCGGGACAATGGGCGACCGCGCTTCACTATTTTCCGCCGCTGATTGCGTTCGTGATCGGGGTGATCATGGCTTCCTGCTTGCGCCGCGTCGCCGGCAGCCAAGCCGGCCCGATCAGTCTGCTGATCGAAATAGCGTTCCTGGTGCTCGTGGCAATTCTGCACAACCGTCTTCCCGATCTTGCTGGAACGCTCGGTATTTCCTTCGTTGCGTCGATGCAGGCGGCGAGCTTTCCGCGGGTTGAGGAATGGAATTATAGCTCCGTGATGGCGACCACCAATCTTCGTCAAACGATCGAAGGCCTATTCATCGTCGTATCGGGCAGCCCCGAACCGCGGCCTTTCAGGCGTCCGTCTGTATTCGGGGCGATCTGCGCGTCGTTTGGTCTCGGTGCTGCTCTCGGCGCTTATGTGACACTGCAGGTCCCGGCGCTGACTCTTGGCATTCCTGTGGCTCTGCTCTTGATTGCCTTGCTGATGTGCGAGGAACGCGCACCAGAGTCGGTTGCAAGCTGAAAGGGGCCGATGAGGGGTTGATTTGGATCAATACTCGATAGGGCGTTTGAAACTTAGCCTCTCCGGGCGAGACACCCGTGCAGGAGACAGCAATGGCGAATGAGAGCAAAGTTCAGGAGCAGCGGATCGATCAGTTCTTCTCGGGGCCCGGTGCGAGAGCTGACAGTTGGCGTTTCCTGGTGGACGCCGCGAAGGCGTGGTCCAAAGGCTCGGGAAATCGCAGCAAATTCGACGCCCTGCTCGCGCAAATTGAAGTGACAGAGGAATATCATGCTTATCCCGGCCTACGTCTGATGACGGCGCTAAAGGAATCTGCGGCTTCCGGCGACGCATCGGCCACCGCGGCCCTCGGTGCTCGGATTTTGGGCTCCTTGCAGACGAAATCGTTTCGGCAGTATGCCGGCGATTGGGACGTTCACGATGATGGTGAGCGGACGCTGGGCGACATGTTGCCGCCGTCACTCGGCCAGACGGACTCGCATCGTCCCTATTTCGAAGTCCTGATAGTTACGGGCGTACCGGCGACAAGCTGGGCAAATCTTTCTGCCGAATGGCGCAGGCTACGCCGGCCGCTCGATTCCTTCATTTACGAACCCGTATTTGTCGGAAGCTTTGAAGACGGCTTCTGTGCCGCGATGCTCAATCCGGATCTCGCGGCCGTCGTCGTCAACGAAGGCTTTGTGCATCAATCGAGGCATGATGCGCCCGTGTTGCGCACGCTGACCGCATCGATCGAACCGATGGAAGCAACGGACTCGGCCCTGCGGCTGGCACACACTCTTAAACGCGTGCGCCCTGAGCTCGACCTCTATTTGATGTCGAACAGGAACGTAGAGGAACTCGCCGGAAATCCCGATGCGGACGTGCTTCGCCGTATCTTTTATTCTGTGGAAGAACTGCTGGAATTGCATTTGGCCATCCTGGATGGTGTCCAGGACCGTTTCGAAACTCCTTTCTTCGACAATCTGAAAAAATACGCTCAGCGCCCGATCGGCACGTTCCATGCGCTGCCGATCGCGCGCGGCAAATCCGTTTTCAAATCCGATTGGATTCGGGACATGGGAGAATTCTACGGGACGAATCTCTTCCTTGCGGAGAGCAGCGCCACTACGGGCGGATTGGATAGTCTGCTCGAACCGACCGGGAACATCAAGAAAGCGCAGGAGAAGGCGGCCAGAGCCTTTGGCGCGGATCATGTGTTCTTCGTCACGAATGGGACTTCCACATCGAACAAGATGGCAGTGCAAGCACTGATCGGTCCTGCCGACATCGTCATCGTCGACCGGAACTGTCACAAATCACATCACTACGGAATGGTGCTCGCAGGCGCGCAGCCACTCTATGTTGAGGCGTTCCCGATGACGGAATACTCAATGTATGGCGCCGTGCCTTTGAAAACGATCAAGCAGGCGCTGCTCAATCTGAGGGCCGAGAACCGGCTACATCGGGTCAAGATGGTTGACCTCACGAATTGCACGTTCGACGGGCACATCTACAACACTCGCCGAGTAATGGAGGAATGCCTGGCCATCAAGCCGGACTTGATCTTCCTTTGGGATGAAGCCTGGTTCGGGTTCGCGCGATTCTCGCCGTTCCTCCGACCTCGCACCGCGATGGGCGCCGCCAACGACATCGAGTCGTGGATAAACGATCCAGGCTCCGTCCATACTTATGAGAAGCAGCGCGCCGAACTTGGATCCAATCCTTCCGACGACGTGCTTCTAAAAACGCGCCTGATCCCGGATCCAAGGCTGGTCCGCCTGCGGGTCTACCAAACCAATTCCACGCACAAGTCCATGTCGGCGCTGCGACAGGGATCAATGCTATTTGTCAAGGACGTTGAATTCCATACGGTCGAGGCGCAATTCCGCGAAGCGGTGTTCACGCACGCCTCCACAAGTCCCAACCAGCAGCTGATCGCGAGCCTTGATGTGGCCCGCCGCCAGATGGAATTGGAGGGTTATGGCCTGGTAGCCAATGCTATGGAGATTGCCTTTGCCATACGCAAGGCGATCGCTGGAAATCCCCTGATTTCGAAATATTTCAGTATTCTCGGCGCGGACAAAATGGTCCCTGCCGAGTATCGCGAAAGCGGCTTTGTCGATTTCCTGTCACCAGGCACCAACTGGGTGGCTGCGCGTCATAGCCTGGCCGAAGACGAGTTCTGCCTCGATCCGACTCGCATAACGTTGGTGTGCGGCACGGCGGGATATGACGGCACTCAGTTCAAGGGAATGCTCGCCAACCGCTACGGAATTCAGGTCAACAAGACATCGCGGAATTCCGTTCTGCTCCAGTCCAACATCAACAACACTCGTAGCGATGTCGCGCAGCTTATCCGGGTTTTGGCGGAAATAAGTGGCGAGGTCGATCGCGCGCTCAATCAAGGTGGCGCGAACGCTCGAAAGGTGTTCGACGCGCGCGTCAAGAGTCTTATGACGGATGTACCAAACTTGCCAAACTTCTCTCGATTTCACGACGGCTTCCGCGGCGATGCTGGCGAGAGGACTAACGAAGGCGATATCAGGAGTGGCTTCTACTCGGCCTATGATGCCCATGGCTGTGAATACATCCGCCTTTTGGACGCCGAGATCGATAGGCGCTTGATGAGTGGCCCGGAGCTGGTCTCCGCCACTTTCGTCATTCCTTATCCGCCCGGCTTTCCAATCATGGTGCCCGGCCAGGTCATCACGCAGGAAACCATTGATTTCATGCGCAAGCTCGATGTGAAGGAGATCCATGGTTATGACGCCGCGGAGGGCTTGAAACTCGTCCGTCCGGAGGCTCTGGCGAAGTTGGCCGACCGCCGTTCGCCCAAGCCGAAGTTTAAAGCTGCGGATGCAGCGTAGGGGAGGGAGCGATGCAAGCCTTCTTTTCATTCCTTCAGCAAAACCCGTACCTGCTGCTGTTCTTTGTCGTCGGTCTCGCCGTCTGGATAGGGCGCGCGAGCATCAAGGGCTACGGGCTTGGCATGGTGGCAGGAGCCATTGTGGTCGGAGCCGCGCTTTCTGTTACAGCCTCGCTCTACGGCGTAAAGCTCGAACTCAACAATTTCGCCAAGAGCCTGTTCTACTATCTCTTCATGTATGGCGTCGGGCTGCGCGTCGGCCCGTCCTTCATCAACAGTCTGAAGGGCGATGGACTGAAGTTCACATTTCTCGCTCTCGTCTCCAGCGTACTTGGACTAGCGCTTGTTGTGGTTGGCGCCAAACTGTTCGATTTGCCGGTCGGTGCTGCAGGCGGCATGCTTGCTGGCTCGCAAACCATGTCGGCGGCGATCGGTTCAGCCGAACAGGCTATCACGTCAGGTGTCGTCAAGCTGCCGGCGGGCATGAAGCCGGAGGAAGCAACTGGCATGATCGCATTGTCCTACGGTATCACCTATATCTGGGGTACCGTCGGCATCATCCTGATCTGCAAGTATCTTCCACGTTGGTGGGGTGTCGATGCGAAAGCGGCAGCAAAGAAATACGAGGACGAATTCGGCGTTAGGGATATCGAAGGCGGTGCCCTCACGGGCTTCCGGCAATTCGGCCTGCGCGCCTACCGGCTGGAAAATGCTGCGCAAGTCGGCCAGACCATTGCCGGCTTTCGCAAGGAACATCCCGAATATCGCATCGTCAACGTTGCTCGCGGTGGCGAGCAGCTGGGCGCTGAGCCCGGCCTTGTGCTGAAAAAAGGCGACGTGATTGCGCTGGGCGGGTCAACTTCGCATCTAACCGACAAGATGGGCCTGATTGGTCCGGAGGTCGCCGATGCCAAGGCGCTGGGCATACCGCTGGATCAGGCCGAAATCCTCGTCACCAACAAGGAGCACGTCGGGCGCACGCTCGAATCGTACCGTGGTGAGGACTTCGCCGGTCAGCTTCAGCTTACGCGTCTTGAACGTGGCGGAGTGCCATTTCCAGCCGGCCTGAAGACCGAGTTGCAGCGAATGGACATCGTATCCGTGGTCGGCCTGAAGTCGGCGGTCAACGAACTCGCGGAAATGTGGGGTCGCGTTGCCCGGACCAACACCGCAACCGACCTGCTGACGTTGTCGGCTGGAATGATCATCGGCTTCCTGATCGGCCTGATTAGTTTTCCGGCCTTCGGTGCGAGTATTGGACTCGGTAATGCCGGCGGATTATTGCTATCCGGCGTGATCGTTTCCTCGGTGGTGTCGCGGCTGCGTTTTTTCGGCAACACGCCGAATGCCGCGCGCAATGTCCTCGAGGATCTCGGGCTTGTCGTTTTCGTCGCCATCGTCGGCGTCAATGCCGGTGCCGGACTTCTCGCGCAGCTTACGGGTGCGGTCGCGCTAAAGATCTTCATCATAGGATTCATCGCCTGCACGATCCCGCCATTCATCGTCTGGGCAATTGGCTTCCACTTCTTCAAGATCAATCCGGCGGTGCTGATGGGAGGTGTTGCCGGTGCGCGGTCGCATTCCGGTCCATGCCGTGAAGCGGCGGTGGAAATCAAGAGCTCCGTGCCTTGGATTGGTTTCCCGGTCGGCTACGCCGTATCAGGCATTTTGCTCACCGTGTTTGGCTACTTCGCAATGCTCCTTGCACAATGAACCACACCTGCTCCGGGCCGCTCCGCGGCCCCGAGAAACAATGTGTTAAGGGGGAACACATATGGCAAAACGTTTAATACGGATGCTTGGGACTGCTGCTCTGGGGCTGCTCATAGCGGCGACGATGCCGGCTTGGTCACGAGCGGATACCGGCACCGTGCGCGTCGAGTTCACAAAGGGCGGCTTTATCATTGGCTTCGGCGGCGGGCGCGGGGTGCTGACCCTCCGAGGCCACAACTATCCGTTCCGCGTTTCCGGTATGAGCTTTGGCGCAACGATCGGCGGGTCGACCAATCAGCTCGTCGGCAAAGCGTTGAACCTCCGCAGCCCGGCCGACTTTGCCGGTAGCTACAGCGCCATCGGTGCTGGCGGCGCGCTGGCTGGCGGCGCGGCGGGTGTGCAGTTGCAAAATAATTCCAACGGGGTGCTGCTGCAATTGAGCGGCATCAAGCTGGGCGTCGAACTATCCGCCTCGGTGAGCGGCGTTCAAATCGTCATGGAATGATTTCGCCGGGCGGGGTTAGCGACTGTAAGGCGACTCCCCGCAACAAAGGTCATTGCGCGCAGCAAATTCAACTCGTCATAGGTTCCTTTGCAGGATGGCCGTGAGACAGTTCGACTCCGTTGTGAGATAGCCGCTTGGACGGTATCTCACTTTTTCGCTTCTTCAGTCGATGCGGAATGGCGACTAATCGCCCCAGACTAGGGCAATTCCGATATCTCCGGGCACGCCTCCCGGAAAATCCAAGATCTGGTATCGGATGCGGTAGCCACGCGGCTTCAGATGGTCAAACCAGAGCTGATAGATCTCCTGGGCTATTCCGGTAAGCGTCTTCTCCCAACCCGGCTCCTGTTGATTGATGGCCCGACCCTTGTCGGAGCACAGCGAGTTCGGAAATCGATAGACCTGAACCTCGGTCAGACCGTTCCGCACCGCCCTCTGGATGACAGTCGAAGCAAGCTTGACCTTCTCCTCCTCCGTCAACCCCGAGGGTTTACTAAGCTTTTCGATCAGCGTGCGCTTCTCCGCCTCGGCGGCGGTTGCCAGACGGACATACTGTTCCGCCTTTTCGGCTTCAGCGAGCGCGATTTGCCGTTGAATTGACTTTGCCGTGGGCAGCAGGTCGTCGATTTTTGTAGACATGGCAGAGCCTCCTCGGATTACGTTTGTCGCTTTTTCCTGAGATTTCAGTAAGCTCGGCTAGCAGATCGCCTCTTTGATCAAGATCAAGCCTCCAACCCGCACTGCTGGCTTGTTTGTGCTTACCGCGGGCTCTGTGAGAATCCGGCTGAAGCAACGAGCGGAGAGGTTGTATGGATCGGCTACTTAAATTCGCAATCGCTGCCACAATAGCTAGCGGCTTGATTTTTCTTGAAAAGGCACATGCCATAGATCTTTCTGGAGCATGGGCGACGAATGCGGATCAATGCAGCGAAGTCTTCATCAGGAAAGGGAAGGCCAATCAGATCGGGTTTACCGCACTCTCCGAGCAGCACGGGGGCGGTTTTATCGTCGAGGCCGATCGCCTCAGGGGGAAATTCGCCAAATGCAAGATCAAGAACATGAAAGAAGACGGCCAGAATGTGAATATCATCGCCGGCTGCGCAACCGACATTATGCTGTCGAACGTTCAGTTTAGTCTAAAACTTATCGAGGGGAACAAAATATCAAGGACCTTTCCGGGCATGCCGGACATGGAAATCAGCTACTACCGGTGCCCGATCTGACCAACTTCCGCCCGGTAAGCAAGCCGAGCCTGAACGCGATAGAGGATTGATTCAGATCAAGCGTTCTCGACTTGTTGCCGATCAGTATTCCTTTGGGGGTTTGAGGATGCCTGCGGAAGACCAAAGTCGTTCGCCGGCGCCTGCTCCCTACGCGTGGAGGATCATTTGAGCGATCAGCTTCATCCCCTAGCGCCCCACCATCTGCCAAGCTTCATTACGGCACCCGGCGAGACGGATGTTCTGATGGTGGTGATGGGCGTTTTTCTGGTCGTCGCTATCTTGGCAGTTGGCAACTTTTACCTGAAGTTGCACACTCTGCCCGAGCGAATGGCTCACAAGTCGCAGAAACTTCAATTCGAAATAGTCGCCGTGTTGGGGCTTCTGGCGCTCTTTACCCATGTGCATCTGTTCTGGATCGCAGGGCTATTCCTTGCCATGATCGATATTCCTGATTTTGGCACGCCGATGCGCAGTATAGCGCAATCAGTCGAAAAAATTGCAGGTGGCATGCCAGACGTCCTTACTGACGAAAAGCCGGTTGAGGTGGGAGATGGTCCGGCAGCCTTGGCGTTGGAAAAGCCAGAAGCGCGCCCGTTGAAAGCCAAGGTGCACGGTCATGCTTGAGCTACTTCTCTGCTCGATGCTCACAATATTCCCTGATTATCTGTACCGCCGCTTGGTACAGGGAAAACGCCTGGGCAAGGAAATCACCTTCTTTTCGGTTTGGTTCGAGCTGCGATGGGGCATTGTCTCTTGCCTGATGCTCACGGTTTCGCTCATCACACTGATATTCTATTTTCATCCCTCAACTAACACAGCGACTCTGTTCTTCAGGACCGTTCCTATCCTTCCTGAAGCCTCAGGGCGCGTCGCGGAGGTGCGTCTCGATTTCAGCGCGCCAGTCGAAAAGGACGCCCTCATATTCAGGCTAGACAGCGCAAAGCAAGAGGCTGCATTAGAGACGGCACGGCGAAAGATCGCGGAAGTGGATGCCGCCATGGTCGCTGCGCAAACGGATGTGCTCAAGGCAGAAGGTCAGATCCAGGAAGCAAAAAGTGCTCATCAGCAGGCTCTGGATGAGCTGCAAGTGAAGAGCGAGCTGCAACGGCGTAATCCGGGTATTGTCGCCCAGCGGGATATTGAGAAGTTGCAGGTTCTTGTGGACGGGCGGCAGGGCTCGCTTGATGCGGCGAATGCCGCCAAGCAATCCAGTGTATTGCGTATTTCAACACTTCTGCCGGCCGAGAAAGCAAGTGCCCAAGCCGCGCTGGAGCAGGCGCAAGTCGATTATGATAAAACTTTCATCCGCGCCGGAGTTGCCGGGCGTGTAGAACAGTTCTTGCTCCGTGTCGGTGACATCGTCAATCCGTTGATGCGGCCTGCCGGAATCCTGATCCCTGAAGGAGCCGGGCAACGTGGGCTTCAAGCTGGATTTGGACAGATCGAAGCCCAAGTCTTGAGACCTGGAATGGTGGCTGAAGCCGCGTGCGTCTCCAAGCCATGGACCATCATCCCAATGATCGTCACGAACGTTCAGAACTATATCGCAGCCGGCCAGTTCCGCGGCGGGGAGCAGCTGATCGATGTAGAGACTGCGGCAAAGCCGGGTTCAATCGCTGTGTTCCTCGAGCCGCTCTATCAAGGCGGCCTTGAGGGAGTAACGGCCGGGAGTAGTTGCCTGGTCAACGCCTATACCAGCAACCACGAGCTGATTTCTTCGGGCAAGCTCAGTGCGGCCCAGAATTTTGGATTACACGCCATTGATGCGGTCGGGCTCGTGCACGCCATGCTGCTGAGGATCCAGGCTCTGTTGCTGCCGATCAAGACACTGGTGCTAAGCGGCCATTAGAGCCGGCTATATCGCCCCCGAGAGAGCCGAATGGATTCCATTGCAACCCCTACATGGGTTCGGATTGCCCTTGTCGCGGGCGCGCTGGTTCTGATCACGGGAACGGGTCTTCTCGCCTATCATTGGTATTACCGTCCTACGATACTGAATGTCGCCGTCGGTTCACTGGACGGAGAGGCAGGACGAATTGTTTCAGCCATTGCGTCTCGACTTGCGGTGACGAATGCAAGCGTTCGACTGAATGTAATCGAGACACCGAGCGCAGGTGAGGCCGCGAATGCCTTTTCGTCCGGCAAAACAGATCTTGCCGTGGTTCGAGCCGACGTCGGCAACTTATCGCAGGCGCAGGCGGTCATTGTTGTTGCTCAAGCGGTTGCACTACTTATTGCAACGCCGGGGTCTTCGATCAGTGACATCGCAGACATCAAACAAGCTGTCGTCGGAGTTATCGGAGAGGAGACCAACCGGGCGCTCGTTCGGGCGCTGTCGGAGGAGTACGATTTGAGCCGCGCCAGAGTAACATTCAAGGACATCCCTCTGTCGGAAGCACGTGGCGCGTTCGAATCAAAGCAAGTGCGAGCGATGCTGATCGTGGTTCCGCTGGCCGAAAAATATCTGGCTCCGCTGCGCGGTCTGTTTCACGCGAATACGAAAGGGGCGCCTGTGCTCGTTAGTATCGAATCCGCAGGAGCTATCGCGGAGAAGCAGCGAGCTTACGAGAGCTTCGACGTGCCAAAGGGAACGTTGCGGGGCTCTCCGCCTGTGCCCAGTGATGATTTAACGACACTCAAGGTCTCGTTCTATCTGGTTGCCAAGAAGAATCTTGACAATGATCTAGTCACCAGCCTGACGCAGGCGCTAATGAATGCGCGCAGAGATCTGTTAGGAGAGTTGCCGATCCTTGCCCAAACTACATCCCCCAATACCGATCCTGACGCATATCTTCCTGTCCATCCGGGAGCGGCTGCCTACTACAACGGCACGCAGCAAAGCTTCCTCGATAAATGGGGAAATGCAATCTTCCTGGTGCCTATGATATTGGGAGCCCTCGTCTCCGTCCTGGCAGGGGCATGGAAATTCCTTCGAGGGAGAGAACCTCTGACGCACGAACAGGCTCTGGATTCGTTATATGCTCTCGGGAGCCGCATACGGACGACGGAATCGGGCTCAGATCTGTCTGATATAGAACGTGAAATCGACAGCGTCCTTCAGGCGCAGCGCGTCCGCGAAAGGTTAGGAGAGGAAAACGCCCTCATGGTTGTTAACTTGAATGTGGCCGCGCACCGTCTCCAGAGCCTGATACATGATCGACGCACGCTGCTTGCCGTTGAGCCGAGCAAGATCCGGGTTAAGCGCCCCGAGAAATCTTGAAGGACGATGCGCTCATGCTCTCGGACTTTGCGACGCTGACCGGCGCAGCTCGCACCCGCGCTCCCTCTGCATTGGTTGGGCGAGCTGCGCTGGGGCTGATCTAGCTAATTTGCTTAGGGAATTGTTCGACATGTGGCTGCAGCGCAGTCGTTTCTTGGTGCTAGATCGTGTCTCTAAGCCCCAGAATGTCAAAATTGCCTGTAAAATTCCCTAACATCAGGGAATCTGCTTGGAGACTGGTGCGACCAGCACTGCGTCGCCAGCCAGGCAGTCCAGTGGACGGACAGGACAACCTAGGAAGACGCGAAAGGCCGCAAAAGCGGGGGCTTTCTTAATTCGGCTTCGGTCTCCACACTCCCTTTTTTCGCTCTCGAGCACCAAACGCCCAAAAGTCTCCAGCCGAATTCGCAAGTATTCCCGTTTTGCGCAGACCGCGGGCGGAGACTTTGGTTCGATCGCCACTGCGCGCCCGTAAATCGCTCGGGTTCGATGCAAAGAAAGCTTGGTGCGCCCGCTCTTCATCACTAAATAGGGCCGATTGCTTCGGAGGACGGCCATGGCCTTGGACTACAAGAAGATCAAGTCGGGTCTGCCGTCGCAAAAGCAAATCGATCCGCGCAAGATCTTCACCACGCTTAAGCGCGACACCGCAACTGAAAACTTTTCTATAGTACCATCTTGGCTACGAACCGCTCCGATCGAAGGGGCGCGGTACCCGAGGGTCGAGTTGCGGACACAAAGATCAGTTCGCGGCAGGTGTGCTCATGGTGTGCTAAGGAAATACAGCATCAAATCGTAACCAAAATTTTCATCTAACTTATTGATTTCCTTGGTGAGCGCGGAGGGACTCGAACCCTCGACCCCATGATTAAAAGTCCCCTTATCCACACGCAACCGGACGCAACGGCACTTCAAAACCTCTTATTTCATTGACTTTCAGGCCTTCGTCCGTTCCATTCAGTCCCGCTTCGTTCCCTTGCATCCAGCTTTTTTGTGTCCCCGGTGTGTCCCCGGAGCAAATCAGAGCAGCATCGGACCAACTGGGGACACAGGAATGCTTCAACGTGTGGAAACTCGGAAGGCTCTGACGGACGCCTTCTGCCGAGCTCAGGTGCCACCAGCGAGCGGACGGATCGAATTCGCCGACTTAAGGTGCGCCGGTCTTTCATTCAGGATCACGTCGAAGGATTCGCGGACGTTCTGTTTCCGCTTTCGCGATCCTGTCACCC
>Ga0209474_10001106_pt1 | contig 27312 bp, 24 predicted proteins | sample GraSoiAngelo_145_FD_185902 | JGI IMG/M metagenome (GOLD analysis project Ga0209474, IMG submission 185902) | Grasslands soil microbial communities from the Angelo Coastal Reserve, California, USA - 14_1009_05_20cm (SPAdes) (version 2) | ecosystem: Environmental > Terrestrial > Soil > Grasslands...
CGCTGGAAGAGATGGGCAGGAACTCCGCGAGGCCCTGCACGACCCCGTACACTACGGCTTGCCAGACGGGCATGCCGCTTCCTCTACGTCCCTTCTTGCCAGGACGCGAGGTACTTTTCCTGCTTCTCGGTCAGCTTGTCGATCCGCACGCCCATCGACTTCAGTTTGAGGCGCGCGATCTCGCGGTCGATCTCGTCGGGCACCGGGTAGACCCGGTTCTGCAGCTTCTTGCCGTTCTTGACCACGTACTCGGCGCTCAGGGCCTGGTTGGCGAAGCTCATGTCCATCACCGAGCTGGGATGGCCTTCGGCGCTGGCGAGATTGATCAGCCGGCCTTCGCCGAGAATGGCGATGCGGTTGCCGCTCTTCAGCGTGTACTCGTCGACGAACTCGCGCACGGTGCGCTTCTTGGCGTTCTTCTCCAGCCAACCGATGTCCACTTCGACGTTGAAGTGCCCGCTGTTCGCGACGATGGCTCCATCCTTCATCTTCTCGAAGTGCGGCTGCGCCAGCACCTCGCAGTTGCCGGTCACCGTGCAGAAGAAGTCGCCGATCCTCGCCGCCTCGAGCGACGGCATCGCCCGGTATCCGTCCATGGTCGCTTCCAGCGCCTTCAGCGGATCGATCTCGGTCACCACCACGTCGGCGCCCATCCCCTTGGCGCGCATGGCGAGGCCGCGGCCGCACCATCCGTAGCCGAGCACCACGAACACGCTGCCCGCGAGCAGCCGATTCGTCGCGCGCACGATGCCGTCGATGGTGCTCTGGCCGGTGCCGTAGCGGTTGTCGAACATGTGCTTGGTGAGCGCGTCGTTGACGCTGATCACCGGAAACGCGAGCTCGCCGTTCGCCTGCATCGCGCGCAGCCGCTGGACGCCCGTGGTGGTCTCTTCGGTGCCGCCGATCACGTTCTTCAGGAGCTCGCGGCGGTCGCTGACCAGGCTGGAGACGAGGTCGCAGCCGTCGTCCATCGTCAGGTTGGGCGCGTGGTTCAGCGCCGCCTTGAGGTGCTCGAAATAGGTGTCGCGGTCCTCGCCCTTGATCGCGTAGACGCTGATGCCCTGGTCGACCAGCGCCGCAGCCACGTCGTCCTGCGTGCTGAGCGGGTTGGACGCACAGAGCACGAGCTCGGCGCCGCCCGCGTGGAGCGTCTGCATCAAGTGCGCCGTCTCGCTGGTGACGTGGAGGCAGGCGCTGATCCGCATCCCCTTGAGCGGCTTCTGCTTCGCGAACCGCTCCCGGATGCTGGCCAGCACCGGCATGGACCGCTCCGCCCATTCGATGCGCCCGTGCCCCTTGGGCGCGAGGTTCAGGTCCTTCACGTGGTGGGCGGTCTTCATCTGCTTCTTGGACACTGCCATTCTCTCGCTCCTTCGGAGTACAGCCTCAAGCGTAGCCGCAAAGTCGCACCTCCGGTGCGGCAGCGGCTATGCCGCGCCTTTGAGCCCCGCGGCCTGCCGCAGCGCGTCCGCGCGATCGGTGCGCTCCCAGGTGAACTCGGGCTCGGTGCGGCCGAAGTGCCCGTACGCAGCGGTCTTCTCGTAGATCGGCCGCAGCAGATCGAGCTCGCGGATGATCGATGCCGGCTTGAGCGAGAACGTGGCGCGGACCGCCTTCTCGATCTTCTCCTCGGGAACAGTGTGCGTTCCGAACGTCTCCACCATGATGGAGACCGGCTCCGCGACTCCGATGGCGTAGGCGACCTGCACCTCGCAGCGTCGCGCCAGGCCGGCGGCAACCACGTTCTTCGCCACCCAGCGCGCCGCGTAGGCCGCGCTGCGGTCGACCTTCGAGGGGTCCTTGCCGGAAAAGGCGCCGCCGCCGTGGTGCCCCATGCCCCCGTAGGTGTCGACGATGATCTTGCGGCCAGTCACACCGGAGTCGCCCATGGGGCCGCCGACGATGAAGCGGCCGGTGGCGTTGATCATCCGCTTCATGTCGGGCGCCCGCAGCTCGAGGGGAACGACCTTGTCGATCACCTCCGAGCTCACCGCGTCGCGCAGCTGCTCGGTGGAGACGGAATCCTCGTGCTGCGCCGCGATGACGACCGCCTGCACCTTGTGCGCACGGCCGTCTCGGTACTCGACGGTGACCTGGCTCTTGCCGTCCGGCCGAAGAAACTTCAGGTCGCCGCGCCGGGCCTTGGCGAGCTGGCGGGTCAGCCGATGCGCGAGGGCGATGGGCAGGGGCATCAGCTCCGGCGTCTCGTCGCAGGCGTATCCGAACATCATCCCCTGGTCGCCGGCGCCCTGCTCCTTGCCGGCGCCGGAGTCGACGCCCATGGCGATTTCCAGGGACTGCTGCTCGACCGCGACCATCACCGCGCAGCTTCGCGCGTCGAATCCCATCGAACCGTCGTTGAAACCGATGCGCTCCACCGTGCGGCGGACGATGTTCGGGTACTCGAGACGCGCGCGGGTGGTGATCTCGCCGATCAGGAGCACCAATCCCGTCTTCACCGCGGTCTCCAGCGCGACGCGACTGGACTTGTCCTGGCGCAGGCATTCGTCGAGCACCGCGTCGGAGACCTGGTCGCAGATCTTGTCGGGATGACCTTCGGTGACGGATTCGGAAGAGAAGAGGGCGTCGCGCAGCTGCATCGTGTGTCCTCAGACCCGGCTCTTGCCGGCGTGGAACGAAAGGCCGCGCAGAATCGCCCCGATGCCGCGGCCTGTCAACGTCAAATCGGGGGCGCTCCTCCCTCGAAAACGAGCTGCGGAAACCGCTTGTGCATCTGCTCCAGAACGTACCGCTCGATCTCGTCGTGCGAGGAAAAAGCCATCGCTTCATCGAGGAGCTTGCGGGCATCGCGCACGTCCGCCGCCCGGATCACGCGCTTCACTTTGGGAATGTCCGCCGGGTTCATCGACAGCGTGTCGAGTCCGAGCGCGAGCAGGACCAGCGCGTAGGACGGGTCCCCGGCCATCTCCCCGCACATCGCGCACTCGATTCCCGCCGCCTTCGCACCTGCGACTGAAGACTGGATCAGGCGCAGCACGCCGAGATGCAGCGGGCGATAGAGGTACGCGACGTCGCGGTTTCCCCGATCGATGGCGAGGGAGTACTGGATCAAGTCGTTCGTGCCGATGGAGAAGAAGTCGCATTCGCGCGCCAGCCGGTCGGCGGCGAGCGCCGCGGCGGGCGTCTCGATCATGATGCCGATCGGAATCTTCTCCGCGACCGGCTTGCCTTCCAGCAGCAATTCCTGCCGGATGGCCTCGATCTGCGTCTTGGCGTCACGAAGCTCGTCGACCGCGGCCACCATGGGCAGCATGATCTGCAGCTTGCCCTGCATGGAGGCGCGCAGGAGTGCCCGGACCTGAGTCCGGAAGAGCTGCGGATGCCGGAGCGTAAAGCGGATGGCGCGAAGTCCGAGCGCAGGGTTGGGCTCGTGGGAGCGCTGCCCGATGGGAAGTTTGTCGCCGCCGAGATCCAGCGTACGGATGGTGACGGGGCGGTTCTGCATCCGCTGCAGGATCCCGCTGTAGGCGCGGTAATGCTCCTCCTCGCTGGGGAGCTCCTCGCGGTTCAGGTAGAGGAACTCCGTTCGATACAAGCCGACCCCCTCGCCGCCGTGGGCGAGGACGCTCGGGACCTCCTCTGGAAACTCGATGTTCGCCTGCAGGCAGACACGGCGCCCGTCGAGCGTCTGCGCGGGCCGATCGCGATCCTCGAGCAGCGCTGCGTCGCGGGATTTGGCCGCCACCCGCGCCGCCTCGAAGCGCTTGACCTCCTCCGGGTCGGGCGAGAGCAGCACCTCGCCCGTCGTCCCGTCGAGCGCGATCAGGTCTCCGGCACTGCAGATCTCGCTCGCCTGGCCTGCACCGACTACGCACGGCACTTCCAGGGCCCGGGCGAGGATCGCCGTGTGCGACGTCTTGCTCCCGAAATCGGTGACGAGACCCTTGATCTTCCCTGAAGCGAGCAGCACCGCCGCCTCGGCAACGGGCAGGTCATAGGCGACGATGACCACCTCGTCCGTAGGAATGTCGACGGAGATCGGCCGCTCTCCGATCAGGTTGTGGACGATCCGGTCGCAGACCTCGTCCAGATCGGCGCGCCGCTCGGCGACGTATCCGTCCGAGCCTAGCTTCTCGCCGACGTCCCGGACCAGCCGGCGCACGGCCCATTCGGCATTGAGCAGCTCGTCCCGGATCAGCCCCTTGGCGCCTTCGATCAGCGTGGGATCGTTCGCCATCAGGCGGTGCGCGTCGAGGATGTCGCCCTGCTCGCCGTCGCCAAGGCTTTGACGGATCTGCTGGAGCTGGTCGACGGACTCTTTCACCGCCGCATCGAGCCGGCGGATTTCCGCTTCCACCTGATCGGGTTGGATGTGGTACCGCGGAACGCGTGCGCGCCGCCGGTCCACGGGGAACACGCGCCCGATCGCGACGCCGGGAGAAGCGGGGATTCCGGTCAGCTTCGCCAAGGCTCCCGCAGGTCTATCACAGGCGGGTCAGCTTCACGTGGAGGCGGCGTAACTCCTCATTGGCCTTCACGTACTGCCCTTTTCCCTGTTCCTGGGCGAGCTGTTCGGCAAGCTGCGGGACAATGCCTTTCAATGCCGGTCGGGCGGCTGGTACGGCGGTGAGCCAGTCGAGGGCGCGCGTCGCGGCGGTGCGGATCAGCAGTTGCTCGTCCGCCACGGCCTTGGCGAGGCCCGGGACCGCATCCAGGGCGCCCGCCCGGCCGAGCTCGTAGGCGGCGCGCGCCCGGACGACGGGGTCCGGGTCCTGCAGCTTGGGCAACCAGCACGGCGAGTCGGTCGCGCAAACCCGCGCGGCTTCGAAGGGTTTCGAGAGCTCGCCGAACTGCGTCGCGAGCAGGTCGCAGGCCTGGCGCGGGTCGCCCACGGGCATCGTCAGCTCGGCCAGTTGGCGGACGCAGGTCTGCTGCGATCCCTTCGACTCGCGCATCGCGAGGTTGAGGATGTCCTTGCCCAGGACCGGCTCGCCGAAGAGCGCCGCCGATTGCGCAATCGTGAGCCGCAACTTGAGGAGGCCCGACTGGGCTTTCTTCATCAATTCGCGGGCTTGTGCGCGATCGCCGATCCACACCAGCGCCTCCGCGGCGAAGGTGGTCACGTCCTCGTCCTGCGCGTTCGCGGTGGAGACCAGCGCCTGCACCGCGGCAGCGGCCTGCGTGGCGCGCATGCGCCCCAAGGCGTTGGCCGCGAACATGCGGACGAGATTGGAGAGCAGCCGCGAAGTCTCGCGATTCGGGTCGGGATCGACGTACTTCAGCTTCGCCAGCAGCACGGGGACCGCACGCTGGTCCTCGAGATCGCCGAGCACCAGCGCCGTCTTCGCGTACGTGCCGGCCGGCGCGCGGTTGTTCTCTTTCGCCCAGGCGAGGTAGGCGGGATCCTGGTCCTGGGCGATCTTCATCAGCGGCTCGACCGCTGACGGGCCCATGAGGAACAGCGCAAACGAGCTGTCCGACAGAAACGACACGCCCTGGCGCTCGATGACGAGCGCGTGCGCCAGCGCAGGGATGCCCGCGGTGTCGCCGATCTGTCCCAGAGCGACGACGGCGCGCTTGATCAAGAGCGGCGGCGCTGTGGGGTCATCGACGATGTGCGAGAGCTCGGGAACCGCGTCCTTCGACTTGACGTTTCCGAGCGCTTCCACGGCCGCGAGCCGGACGTTGTCGTCTCCGGACCGGGCGAGCCGGAGCAGGGCCGGCCCGGCGCGCGCGTCGCCGATGTTCCCCAGCGCTTCCGCGATGCGGGCGTTGGTGCGGTTGGCGGCGCGTGCGGCGGTATCGCTGCCAGCGCCCACCGTCGTGTCGACCGCATCGAGCAACGCATCGACCTGCTCGGGGCCGCCGAGGTCCTCGAGAGCGAGCGCCGCTTCCTCCTTCACCAGCGGGTCCTTCAAGAGAGCGGCAATGCGGGGCGCTGCCTGTTTCGCCTTGAGCTTGCGCAGCTGCTGGACGGCCTGGACGCGGACCTTCGGATCCCTGTCCTCGAGCTTGGGAATCCATGTCTGCGGATCGCCCGCGTCTTTCGACTTGCAAGCGACCAGCGAGACGGCGAGCACGAGCGCGAAGAGTCGCATCTGCCTCTTCGCGTATCCGCCCTCGGGGGTGCCGTCAATTCTTAGGTCAGTCCTTCAACCTTGAGCGCCTCGGCGACGGCGGGACGGGCCTTCATCCGTTCCATGAACTGCTGCAGCGGTGCCGGCAGCGGGAGCTCGACGCGCGCCGCCCAGCGCAGGATCGTGAACAGATACGCGTCGGCCATGGTCAGCTTTTCGCCCAGCAGGTACGGCTGCTTCGCCAGCGTTGCCGCCACGAAGTCGAGCCGCTTCGTGAGGTTCTCGCGAAAGACCGGATCCGACGTCTTGCGGAAGAGCGGGCTGAAGCTCTTGTGCAGCTCGGTGGCGATGAAGACCAGCCACTCCTGCAGCTTGTAACGCTCCTTGGTACCCGCCTTGGGAGCCACCTTCTCTCCGCCCTTCTGGTCGGCGAGATACATGAGGATCGACGCGCCCTCGGTAAGCACGGTGCCGTCATCGAGCTGCAGCGCCGGCACGTAGCTCTTCGGATTGAGCTGGTTGTAGTTGGTTCCGGACTCGGAGATCTTCGTGTTCCGGTCCACTTTGTCGAGCTTGAAGTCAGCGCCCATCTCGCGCAGCACGATGTGAGGCGAGAGCGAACAGACGCCCGGTACGTAGAAGAGTTTCATGACGCACTTTGATGCCGGAGCGTTTGCTAAGTTGCGCAGCGGATGCGCATCGCCTTCCTCGGAACGCCGGAGTTCGCACTGCCGATCCTCGAGGCGTGCAGCCGGGCGGGCGAGTTGGCGCTGGTGGTCGCCCAACCCGACAAGCCGGTCGGACGCCACCAGGAGCTGCAGGCGCCTCCAACCAAGGAGTGGGCGATCGCGCGCGGCATCCGGGTCGAGCAACCGGACAAGGTGAAGCAGGGGAGGCTCGCAGCGGTCCTGGTGTCCGCAAGGCCCGATGTCGCCGTCGTCGCCGCGTATGGGCGGATCCTGCCTCCGGACGCGCTGCGAGTGCCTTTGCACGGATGCCTGAACGTGCACGCGTCGCTGCTTCCCGAGCTGCGCGGAGCGGCGCCCGCGCAGTGGGCGGTGGCGCGCGGGTACCGGGAAACCGGCGTCACCATCATGCAGATGGACGAAGGTCTGGATACGGGAGACATCCGTCTGCAACGTGGCCTGTCCATCGCCGACGACGAGACCGGCGAGTCGCTCTTGCGCAAGTTGGGGCCACTCGGGGCCGATGCGCTGACCCAGGCGCTTGCATTGCTCGCGCAAGGACGGCTGCCCCGAGTGCCGCAGGACCACTCCAAAGCGACGCTCGCGCCGCTTCTTTCCCGCGAGGACGGGCGCGTGGACTGGACCCGCACAGCCGACGAGCTCGACGCCAGGCGCCGCGGATTCACGCCTTGGCCCGGCGCCTGGACGACCGTGGATGGCGCCGTGCTGAAAATCCAGTCAGCGCGGCCCGGTGCCGGAAGCGGCGCCCCCGGAGAGCTGCTGGCCGGAACCGCCGTTGCGTGCGCGCCGGGCACGGCGTGGGAGCTGGTCGAAGTCCAGCCCGAAGGGAAGAGGCGGATGCCAGCGGCCGCATGGCTGCAGGGCGCGCGCCTGAAACCCGGCCATCGTCTCGGGACCTGAGGTAGATTCGCGGGATGCTGATCGTGCTGCATCCCGACGTGTCTGTTGACGCCCAGGCAGCGATCGAAGCCCGCATCCGCGAGCTGGGGTTCACGCCGCACGCGATCGAGGGCGCGGGACGCACGGCGATTGGCATCACCGGCAACCAGGGCCCCGTAGATCCGGGGCACTTCCGCGAGCTGCCCGGCGTCGCTGACTGCATCCCGGTGACCGCGCCGTACAAGCTCGTCTCGCGCGAAGTGAAGCACGAGGACACCGTCGTCGACGTGGCGGGCGTGCCGGTCGGTGGACCGGAGCTCGTGGTCATGGCCGGCCCGTGCGCCGTGGAGAGCGAGGAGCAGATCCTCACTGCCGCTCGGGGCGTGGCGGCCAGCGGCGCGTCGCTGTTGCGCGGCGGCGCTTTCAAGCCGCGGACGAGCCCGTACGATTTCCAGGGCCTGAAACAGAAGGGTCTCGAGCTGCTCACGAAGGCGCGCGCCGAGACCGGCCTGAAGATCGTCACCGAGGTGAAGGACACCGAGACGCTGGGCGCGGTCGTCGAGAGCGCCGACCTGCTCCAGATCGGCGCCCGCAACATGCAGAACTTCTCCCTGCTGGAAGCGGTGGGCGACGTGCGCAAGCCCGTCCTGCTCAAGCGGGGGATGTCGTCGACGATCAAGGAGCTGCTCATGGCCGCCGAGTACATCGTCTCGCGCGGCAACAAGCAGGTGATCCTCTGCGAGCGGGGAATCCGCACCTTCGAGACCATGACGCGCAACACCCTCGATCTGAACGCCGTTCCCGTCCTCAAGCGCGAGTCGCACCTGCCGGTGGTAGTCGACCCTTCGCACGGCATCGGCATCCGCAGCGCCGTGCTGCCGATGGCGCGCGCGGCGGTCGCCTGCGGGGCCGACGGGCTGATCATCGAGGTCCATCCCGATCCGGACCGCGCACTCAGCGACGGCATGCAATCGCTCAATCTTCCCTCGTTCGAGAAGCTGATGCGCGAGGTGGAGAAGATCGCCTCCGCGATGGGCCGCTCCCTGTACCGGGTGGCGCGCGCGTGAACGCGCGCATCTGGCCGCTGCGCAAGCCGCTGCACGCCGAAGGCGTCCGCGTCCCGGGCGACAAGAGCATCTCGCACCGCGCCCTGATCTTCGCGGCGCTGGCTGAGGGCGAGAGCCGCATGGCGGGACTGGCCCCAGGCGGCGACGTGCGATCGACGGCGCGCTGTCTCGCCCAGCTTGGTGTCCCGGTGCTGCGAGGAGACGGCACGCCGTGGGCAGAGAAGGCCCCGCCGCAGCGACCGCCCCGGAGCCCGGCGCTCCCGGAGCGCGATCCCGATATGCAGGCCGACGACGCCATCGTTCTCGGCCACGGACTCTCGGGTCTGCGGGAACCGAGCGAGCGCCTCGACTGTGGCAACTCCGGCACGACGATCCGCCTTCTCACCGGAGTGATTGCTGGCGCGGGTATCGAGGCGACACTGACCGGCGACGAATCGCTGTCGCGCCGGCCGATGGAGAGGGTCGCAAAGCCACTCCGGCAGCTCGGAGCGGAGATCGAGACGACGCACGGCAAGCCGCCCGTGATCGTGCGGCGCGGCCATCCGCTGCGCGCCGCCGCCATCGCCTCCGACGTCGCCAGCGCGCAGGTGAAGAGCTCCGTCCTGCTGGCCGGCCTGTTTGCGGAAGGGGAGACGAGCTTCACCGAGCCGGGGAAGAGCCGCGACCACACCGAGCGTCTCCTGCGGACGATGGGCGCGGCGGTCGTGCAGCGCGGCACCACGGTCGCGGTGCGCGGCCCCGCGAAGCTGCGCGGCTTCGCTCTCGACGTTCCCGGAGACCTCAGCTCGGCCGCGTTCCTGATCGGCGCCGCATTGACCGCTCCCGAAGGCAGTACCCTCACCCTGGAACACGTCGGCGTGAATCCGACGCGCGCGGGTTTTCTGGATGCGCTGGCGATGTTCGGCGCCCGCATCCAGCTCGAGCTCGGCCAGTCGGGCGGTCCCGAGCCGGTGGCGAAGCTGACAGTCTCCGCCCAGAAGCTCCGCGGGACGCAGCTCGACGGCGATCTGGTTCTTCGCGCCATCGACGAAGTGCCGATCCTCGCGGTGCTCGGCGCTCTCGCCGAGGGCGAGACGGTCATCCGGGGCGCGCAGGAGCTGCGGGTCAAGGAATCGGATCGGATCGCCCAGATGGCCGCCGGTCTCCGCGGCATGGGCGCGCGCGTCGAGGAGCTTCCCGACGGCCTGCGCATCCAGGGCGGCGCCCTGCACGGCGGCGCCGCCATCGACTCCGCGATGGACCACCGCATCGCGCTGGCGTTCTCGGTCGCGTCGCTGGCGGCGGGTGAGGCGTGCTGCATCTCCGGCGCCGAATGGTCGGACATCTCGTTCCCCGGGTTCTACGCCCTCTTGCGCAGGCTCGGCGCGGAGGTGGAGATCTCCCCCTGATGCGCGCACTGTACGTCCTGCTCGGCGATCCCGTCGCCCACTCCCGTTCGCCGGCGATCCATGCCCGCGCCTTCCAGCTCCTCGGCCTCGACGCGGTGTACGCGCCTTGCCGGGTTACGGACGCGCCGGCGGCAGTGCGCGCCTTGCGGGCGCTCGGCATCGCCGGAGCGAACGTGACCGTCCCGCACAAGCAGGCGGTCATCGCGTCTCTCGAGCGGCTCGACGACGCGGCGAAGCGCATCGGCGCCGTCAGCTGCATCGTCAACCACGACGGCGTTCTCTCGGGCCACAACACGGATCGCGAAGGTCTTCTCCGAGCGCTGGGAAGGTTCTCCGGCGAGGCGGTCGTCCTCGGGGCGGGAGGGTCCGCGCGCGCCGTCGTCGATGCCTTGCGGCCCCATGTCGCCATCCTGAACCGGACTCCGTCCCGCGCCGAGCACCTCGCACGCGAGATGGGCGTCAGGGTTGGCACGCCGGACGCCGCCGCGCGCGCGGACCTGGTCGTGAACTGCACCACGGTGGGAATGAGCGGGGAGGAGATGCCGGTCGACCCCCGGTCGCTGCGCGGGACGGTGGTCGATCTGGCCTATTCCTCGGTCGGCGAGACCGCTCTGGTGCGCGCCGCCCGCGCGCGCGGATTGCGCGCGATCGACGGAATCGAAGTCCTCGTCCATCAGGCCATCGCATCGCTGGAGATCTGGCTCGGCAGGCCCCATCTCGTCGAGCTCGCGGCCGAGCTGCGGAAGGCGGCGCTGGCGTGACGCGGCTCCGCTTTCTCACCGCCGGCGAATCGCATGGGCCGGCCCTGGTCGGGATCCTCGACGGGCTTCCCGCCGGCCTCGACTTGCTGGCGGAGCACATCGAGCGCGACCTGCAGCGTCGCAAGCTCGGATACGGACGCGGCGGCCGGATGGCCATCGAGCCGGAGAAGCCGCGGATCCTTGCCGGCGTGCGGCATGGGAAGACGCTCGGATCGCCGCTGGCGCTCCTGATCGAGAACGCCGACCACCCCAAGGCCTGGTCCGACCGGATGGCCGTCGAACCAGTGGCCGATCCGGGCAAGCTCGTCTCGTTGCCCCGGCCCGGCCACGCGGACCTCACGGGTTCGATCAAGTTCGGCTACCGCGACCTGCGCAACTCGCTCGAGCGCGCCAGCGCCCGCGAGACTGCGATGCGCGTCGGCCTTGCCGCGGCCGCCCGGCGACTGCTCGACGAGCTCGACGTCCGTGTCGGCTCCTGGGTCACCTCCATCGGGTCGGCTCGCGCTCGCGACGTGTCGGGACTCGAAGGGATGGAAGACGCCGAGGCGCTCGCGCTGAAAGCGGATGCATCGGCGGTGCGCTGCCTCGACCGCGAGGTGGAGGAAGCGTTTCGCGAGCAGATCGAGGAAGCGCGCGCGCGCCGCGACACGGTGGGCGGCACGTTCGAGGTGCGGGTGACAGGGCTCGTTCCCGGTCTCGGCAGCTACACGCAGGCCGATCTGCGCCTGGATGGCCTGCTCGCGCGGGCGTTGGCTTCGATTCCGGCGATCAAGGCGGTAGAGCTGGGCGACGGTTGGCGCGCCGCGGAGCTGTTCGGCTCGCAGGTGCACGATCCGATGGGCCGCGCCGGAGCCGGCATCACCCGCGACACCAACCACGCCGGCGGCCTCGAAGGCGGCGTCACCAACGGCGAGCCGCTGGTTGCGCGCGCCGCGATGAAACCCATCGCCACCGTGCCCGCCGCGCTCCGCAGCGTCGATCTGCTCACCGGCGAAGCGGACGCGGCGCACGTCGAGCGCAGCGACACCTGCGCGGTGCCCGCGGCGGCAGTCGTCGGGGAGGCCGTGGTGGCGCTCTGCATGGCGGACGCACTCCTCACCAAGCTGGGCGGCGACTCGATGGACGAGCTGTACGCGGCGCTGCGACTCGCTTGGCGGCGCGCGCGACCGCTCGCCGGCCACGTCTGGCTGTGCGGCCTGCCCGGCGCGGGGAAGACCACGCTGGCGCCGCTCCTGGCTTCGGCCCTGGGACTTCCGTTCGTGGAGATCGATTCCGTCGTGGAGCGCGCTGCCGGCAAGTCCGTGCCGGAGCTGTTCGCGTCCGAAGGCGAGGCCGGGTTCCGCCACCGGGAGACGGAGGCGGTCCGCGTCGCAGCGCGCGGGCCACGCAGCGTGATTTCGCTTGGCGGGGGCGCCGTCGGGTCGCGCGCCGTGCGGTTGGCGGTGCGGAAGACGGGACACCTGCTCTGGCTGCGGGCGCCGGTGCCGCTGTGCGCGGAGCGCGCGGCGACAGGCCGGCCGCTGCTCGCAGGAAACCCGGCGGCGCGGCTGGCGGAGCTTGCAGCCGCACGCGAGCCGCTCTATGCGCGGCTCGCCGACGGCATTCTCGACGTGGTTCCGGGCGCCTCTCCTCAGCAGATTTCCGCCCAGGCAGCCGCGGTGATCTCCGCGCTGGAGGCGCAGCGTGCCCACCATTGAGGTCCGCTTCGCATCGGGGGCGCGCACCGACTGCGTGATCGAGCCGGGTGCGCTGGAGCAGCTGCCTGCGCTCTGCACCAACGCCGGGCTGGCAGGGACCACGGGTCTCCTCTGCGACGCCCGGCTGCTCTCGCTCCATGGCGAGGCGATGCACGTCCTCGGCGCGCACTTCGGCGAGGCTCTGCCCCGACCGGTCGCCGAGTCGACCAAGACGCTCGCCGAGGTCGAGGCGATGTGCGAGGCGCTCTCCACGCGCGGCGTTGGACGCGACGGATACGTCGTCGCGGTCGGCGGCGGCGTGCTGACGGACCTCGCCGGGCTGGCCGCTGCGCTGTACCTGCGAGGCGTGCCGTGGGTGAGCGTTCCGTCGACCTTGCTCGCGCAGGTCGATGCAGGCCTTGGCGGGAAGACAGGAGCGAACCTGCGAGCGGGAAAAAACCTCGTCGGCGCGTTCCACCAGCCGCGTCTGGTCGTGTGCGACCCCCTGCTGCTCGCGACCTTGCCGGAGCGCGAGCGCTGGAGCGGTCTCGCGGAAGTGGTGAAATGCGCGCTGCTGGAAGGAGGAGATCTGCTCGCACGCTGCGAACGCGACCTGGAGCGCGCCGCATCCGGTGATGCCGGCGCTCTGACTCCGCTGATCGAGGGGGCGGTCCGGCTCAAGGCGCGCATCGTCGCCGCCGACGAGCGCGAGGGCGGGCAACGCGCGTTCCTCAATCTCGGCCATACGGTCGGCCATGCGCTGGAGGCTGCGACGGGGTATGCGCATTTCACGCATGGGGAGGCCGTGGCGCTGGGGTTGCGCGGGACGCTGGCCCTCAGCGACGGGATGCCCGAGCGCGACCGGGCCCTGCGCCTGGTCGAGCGGCTGCGCGTGGACGCCGGCCGCGCCCTGGATCCACGGCAGCGGGAAGCGGCATTGCACGCGATGACTCGCGACAAGAAATCCCGCCGGGGGTCGGTGCATTTCGTCGTCCTGGAGCGGATCGGAACGCCAAGGCTTCGCGAAGCGAGTACCGCAGACTGCGGCCGGGCGCTCGCAGCCGCTCTCGCGTAGACTCCGCGCGGATGAACATCCTCCTGCTCAACGGCCCGAATCTGAACCTCCTCGGCGAGCGCGAGCCCGGGATCTACGGGAAGACCACGCTCGCGGAGCTGGAAGAGATGGTGACGGCGCGGGCGAAAGAGCTCGGGCACGATGTGCGCGCGGTCCAGTCCAACCACGAAGGGGCATTGATCGACGAGCTGCACCAGCAGCGGCGCTGGGCCGGCGGAGTGATCTTCAATCCGGGCGCATACACGCACACCTCCTATGCGCTGCGCGACGCCATCGCGGCCACGGGGCTCCGCGTGGTGGAGGTGCATCTGTCGGACATCGCCAAGCGCGAGGCGTGGCGGCGCGTGAGCGTGATCGAGGAAGTCTGCGCCCACCGCATCGTCGGCAAGGGCGCCGCCGGATATCTCGAAGCGCTGGAGTGGCTCGTCCGGTGAGGATTGCCTACCACTGCGAGGACGTGGTCGGCGCGCGCATGGCCGGCCCCGGGATCCGGGCAGTCGAGCTGTCGCGCAGGCTCGCCGCGCGCCATCAGGTCACCCTCGTCGCCGAGGGCGCCGGCGAGCTCGCGGACGAGCCCTTCCGCACCTCCCGCGACCTCGGCGCCGTCCTTCGAGATTCCGACGCGTTCATCGCACAGGGCTTCGGATTTCCGCTGCCGCACCTGCTCCGGTTCAGCGGGCGCCTGGTGCTCGACCTGTACGATCCGGTGCAGCTCGAGCATCTCGCGCGCATCGGGTCTACGCCGACCGCGGAGCAGATCGTGGAAGTCGGCTACGTGCGACGGCGGCTCCAGTACCTGATCCGCCGCGCCGACCACGTGCTCTGCGCTTCCCTCCCGCAGCGCGCGCATTGGCTCGGTTGGATGGGGGCATCGGGCCGCCTCTCGCCGCAGGCGCTCGCGGCCGATCCGGAAGCGTCCCGGCTGATCGCCATCGTTCCGTTCGGCGTGCCGGAGACGCCGCCGCGAAAAGGGAGCTCGCCGCTGCGTCACGCGATCCAGGCTGCGCCAGACGATCGCATCGCGCTCTGGGCGGGAGGCCTGTGGGACTGGATGGATCCTGCGCTGGCCGTCCGGGCAACAGCGATCGCCCAGCGGGGGGTACCGCGCCTGAAGCTCGCGCTGCTTGCGGGACAGCGACCCGGAAAAGCGGCCCCTCCCATGCGGGCGGCGGCCGACGAGGCGCGCTCCGCGGCGGGGCCCGGTGTGCATTTCGTGGATGCGTGGGTTCCGTACGAGGAGCGGGGTGCGTGGCTCCTCGACGCAGACCTCGCTGTCTCCGCGCACAAGCCGTCGCTGGAGGCAGAGCTGGCGTTCCGTACGCGGCTCCTCGACTGCCTCTGGACGGCGCTGCCGGCCGCGTGCACCGCTGGCGACGTGCTGGCGACGGAAGGCGAGCATGACGGCTGGGCCCGGACGTCGGCCCCGGGCGACGCGGAGGCGCTCGCGAACGCCATCGTCGCGCTCTGCGACCCTGCAGCAAACGAGAAAGCGCGCGCCGCGGCGGCCCGAGGTGCGAAAGGGCGCACCTGGCAACGCTCGGCCGACGTGGTGCTTGGCCTCCTCGAGGGGCCCGCCCCGGAACGCCCCCGCATCCTCGACCGGCAGACTCCCGCGGTCGCAGCGGTCTTCGCGCGCAAGGCGCTGAAGAAGCTCCTTCGCTAGAGCTAAAGCGCTGCCCGGAGCGAGCGGATCAAGCCCGCGGCAGCGTCCACGCCACGCTCGTGATGCAGCGCGACCAGCGCGGATCCGATCACGACTGCGTCGGTCTTCCCCTTCAGCGCGGCCGCCTGCTCAGGTCGCGAGATACCGAATCCGACTGCGACCGGCGCCGGCGAGATCGACCGCAGCTCCGCCAGACGCACTTCCAGATCTTCCGGCAACGCGGTGCGCGCACCGGTCACGCCGGTGACGCTGACGTAGTACAAGAAACCGCGCGCGGTCCGCGCGATTTGCGCCGCGCGCTCTCGCGGAGTGGTCGGCGCGACCAGCGGCACCAGGTCCAGGCCTTCGGCGCCGAGATCGTCTCGCAGCGGCTGGGCTTCCTCCAGCGGCAGGTCGGGCACGATCGCCCCGCAGAGCCCGGCTTCGCGCAGCGCCCTGGCGAACGATCGGGAACCCATCGACTCGATCGGGTTCATGTACCCCATCGCGACAACCGGAGCGCGCAGGCGCAGGCGGGAAGCCATCGAGAGCAGATCGCGCAGCGTCGTCTTCGCGGCGATGGCGCGCGTGGCCGCCGCCTGCAGCACGGGACCATCGGCAATGGGGTCGGAGAACGGCAGGCCGAGCTCGATGACGTCGGCACCTGCAGCGTCGATGGCGGTCAAGAGAGCAGCAGTATTCCCGTCTCCGCCCATCGCATAGGCGACGAGCGCCGTCCGGCCTTCTGCGCGCGCCGCTGCGAACGCGTCGGAGAGGCGGCTCATTTCAGCGCCTCGAGAACGGTGCCAAGATCCTTGTCGCCGCGCCCGGAGAGGTTCACGACCAGGAGATCGCCGCGGACTCTGGGCAGCGCGGCGATGGCGTGCGCCGATTCGAGCGCGCAGAGGATCCCCTCGCTGCGCGCGAGCGTCTGGAACGCCTGCAGCGCCTCTTCGTCGGTCGCGGAGAGCACCGTGAGCCGCCCCTGGTCCCGCAGATGGGAGAGCTCGGGACCGACCCCGGGGTAATCGAGGCCGGCGCTGATCGAGTGCGCCTCGGCAATCTGGCCGTCCTCTGTCTGAAGAACGTACGAACGCGAGCCGTGCAACACCCCGGGCCGGCCCTTGGCGAGAGAAGCACCGTGCTTGCCGCTCTCCAGCCCGAGGCCTGCCGCCTCGACGCCGTAAAGTGCGACGGAGGGTTCACGCACGAATCGGTGCAGCGCACCGATGGCATTCGATCCGCCGCCCACGCAGGCGACGACCGCGTCGGGAAGACGCCCTTCGGCGCTCACGATCTGCTCCGCGATTTCCTCGCCGATGATCTTCTGCAGCTCCCGCACCATCAGCGGATAGGGATGCGGACCTGCGGCGCTCCCGATGCAGTAGTAAGTCGTCCGGACGTTCGTGACCCAGTCGCGGATCGCCTCGTTCATCGCGTCCTTCAGCGTCCGCGATCCGGCATCCACGCTGCGCACTTCCGCGCCCAGCAGCTTCATGCGGACGACGTTCGGGCTCTGGCGCCGGACGTCCTCGGTCCCCATGTAGACGATGCATGTAAGGCCGAGCAGCGCGCAGACCGTGGCCGTGGCCACGCCGTGCTGTCCGGCGCCGGTCTCGGCAATGACGCGCCGCTTGCCCATGCGCTCGGCCAGGAGCGCCTGCCCGAGGGTGTTGTTCAGCTTGTGTGCGCCCGTATGGAGGAGGTCTTCGCGCTTGAGGTAGACCCGCGCGCGCAACGAGAGCGTCTTCGCCAGGCCGTCGGCGCGGAACAGCGGCGTCGGCCGGCCGGCGTACGTGCGCAACAGCCGCGTCAGCTCCTCCCGATAGTCGGCATCGGCTCGCGCCGCCGTCCAGGCCCGCTCCAGCTCGTCCAGCGCCGGGATCAGCGTCTCGGGAACGAAGCGGCCGCCGTACGCCCCGAAGCGGCCGCGGCCATCGGGCGGCGCGATGGTTTGCTCCGCGAGGATCGGCGGCATCTCCTTCATCTCGACGCACCTCGCGCGGCGCGCACGAACGCGCGCACCCTCTCCGGATCCTTGAACCCTCGAGGTCCTTCGATTCCGCCCGCGACGTCGACGCCCGAAGGGCGTGCCTCGGCGATCGCCTGGGCGACGTTTTCCGGCGTGAGCCCTCCGGCGACGAAGAGCTCGCCGTCGTGGATCTGGCGCGCTTTCTCCGCCAGCTTCCAGGGAAAGCTCTTCCCGGAGCCGCCCGCGGGACCGTCGAGGAGGATCCGGGCTGCACCCGGTCGCGGCCGCAGCGACTCCTCCGAGTCGACCTGAAGCGCCGCGTAGAGCGCAAGCGCGGTGCGCTCCGCTGGCCATTTGCCGTGGAGCTGCGCGGCCTGCAGACCGACCTCGCCTGCGATCCGAAGCACCTCGGAAAGTTCCGCGTCCAGGAACACGCCGACCAAAGGGATGCGGGCGGGCAAGGCGTCGCGGATGGCCTTCGCCTCCTCCACCGTGACGCGGCGGCGGCTCCTCTCCGCGAAGACCACGCCGATCTCGTCGGCGCCCTCGCGAGCACAGAGAAGGGCGTCCGGCACGGTGCGCACGCCACAGAGCTTGATCTTCATGCGCGCACCAGCGCCCGCGTCGCCGATTCGGGATCCGCGGCGGACGAGAGCGCCTCGCCGACCAGCAGCATCGAGGCCCCGAGCGCGCGATAGCGGCGGACGTCCTCAGCGGTGCGGACACCGCTCTCCGCGACCAGTGGGGCGATTGCGCGGGCGAGGGGCGCGATCCGGCCAAAGGCGTCCGGGCAGACTTCCAGAGTCTTCAGATTCCGCGCGTTCACTCCCAACAGATCGGGCTCGCAGGCGCGCGCCATCTCCAGCTCGCTCTCCTCGTGAACCTCGAACAGCACCGCCATCCCCAGCTCGCGTGCCAGGTACCGCAGCGGCCGCAAGGTGGCGAGCGGAGCGGCGGCGGCGATGAGGAGGATGGCGTCGGCTCCGTGCGCGCGCGCCTCCCGGACCTGGAACTCGGTGACGATGAAGTCCTTGCGCAAGACCGGGAGCGCAACGGCTTCGCGCGCGGCGCGCAGATCGGCGAGCGAGCCGCCGAAGTGTGCCCGGTCGGTGAGCACCGAGATCGCCGCCGCCCCGCCGCGCTCGTACGCCACCGCCAGCGCGGCCGGATCCAGCCCGGGATTGATCGATCCCTTGGAGGGACTGGCGCGCTTCACTTCGGCGATCAATCCCGCGCGTGGAAATGGCCGGAGCGCCGGCGAGGGCGAGGGCAGCGGCAACCGCTGCCGTTCGCGCGCGTCCTCGAGCGCCTGCGCCACGAGCTTCTCCAGATGGCTCATGGCGCAGCCTTCCGCGCTTGCGACGCCTGCACCAGCCGCTCCAGCCGGTCCAGTGCGGCTCCGCTGTCGATGGCGCGCTCCGCGAGGCGGACGCCGTCGGCGATGGTCTCGCAGACGCCGGCGGCCGCCAGCGCCGCTCCTCCGTTGAGCAGCGTCGCCGCCCGCTGCGGACCGTTCTCGCCGCGGAGCACGGCGCGCAGCGTCTCGGCGTTCTGCTGGGCGTCTCCGCCGCGCAATCCTTCGAGCGGGGCCCGCTGCACGCCGGCGTCCTCCGGCGACAACTCGAACTGGCGCACCACGCCGGAGCGGACTTCGCAGACCACGGTCGGGCCGGCCGTGGAGATCTCGTCGAGCCCGCCATATCCGTGGACCACGAAGGCGCGGTCGCATCCCAGCTCCGCCAGCGTCTTCGCCAGCACCGGGACGAGCTGCGGGGCATATACGCCGAGGAGCTGGCGGCGTGCTCCCGCGGGATTCGCCAGCGGCCCGAGCAGGTTGAAGAGCGTGCGCAGCCCGAGCTCCTTGCGCACCGGCGCGACGTGGCGCATGGCCGCGTGATGCCGCGGGGCAAAGAGGAACCCGATGCCGCACTCGTCGATGCACGCCGCGACGGCAGCCGGCGGCAGCTCCACCTCGACTCCCAGCGCGGTGAGCACGTCGGCGCTGCCGCACCGGGAGGAGACCGCACGGTTGCCGTGCTTGGCGACGCGCGCTCCTCCGGCGGCAGCGACGAACGCCGACGTGGTGGAGATGTTGAACGTGTGCGACGCGTCTCCGCCGGTCCCGCAGGTGTCGATGAGCCGATCCTGCGAGACTTCGACGCGCGTCGCCCGGGATCGCAGCGCCTGGGCGGCGCCGGCGATCTCGTCCGGCGTCTCGCCCTTCATCCGCAGCGCCACGAGCAGCGCGGCCATCTGCGACACGGGGGCGCTGCCGTCGAGCATCGCGTCCATCGCTGCCGCCGCCTGCGCGCGCGAGAGGTGAATCCCGTCGACGGCCAGCCGGATGTGCTCGCGCAGCGGCATCGTTCAAACCCTGAGGAAGTTGCCGAGGAGCGTCTGCCCGTCGGGAGTCAGGATGGACTCTGGATGGAACTGCACGCCGAAAACCGGCAGCCGCAAATGGCGAACCGCCATCACGATCCCGTCCTTCGTGCGCGCGGAGACCTTGAGCTCCCTGGGCAGGGTGCGCCCGTCGACCACCAGCGAATGATAGCGGCCAGCGTGCAGCGGCTTGGGCGCCCCGCGGAAGAGCGCGCTCCCGTCGTGCACGATCTCCTCCGCCTTTCCATGCACTGGCTCCCGCGCGCGCACGACCTTTCCCCCGAAGGCCTGTCCGATGCTCTGATGCCCCAGGCAGACGCCGAGGATGGGGACCGCGCGCTGCGGCCGCGCAAAGCCGTTCAGCCCACAGGCGCGGGAGATGAGCTCCAGGCACACTCCCGCCTCGTTCGGAGTGCACGGTCCGGGCGACAGCACCAGCCGCTCCGGGCGGCGCCGAAGAATCTCCGCGGCGCTCGCGGCGTCGTTGCGCAGCACGTCCACGGAGGCGCCCAACTCGCCGAGGCGCTGCACCAGATTGAAGGTGAACGAGTCGTAGTTGTCGATGACCAGGACCCGCGGCTTCATGCAACCGCCTTTCCCGCCACCGCTCCGTACGCTGCGCCGACCGATGCTCGCACCTTGGCCAGCACCTCGCGCCACTCAGCGGCCGGGTCGCTGTCCGCGACGATCCCTGCGCCGGCCTGCGCGAAGAGGCGGCCCTGGCTGCGGAACAAGGTCCGGATGGCAATCGCGAGCTGGACGTCTCCTGCCCCGGAGAACCAACCGACCGCGCCTCCGTATGGACCGCGCTGGACGCCTTCCAGCTCGTCGACGATTTCCATCGCCCGGATCTTCGGCGCGCCCGACAGCGTTCCGGCGGGGAATGCGGCGGCAAAGGCGTCGACGGCGCCGAGCCCCGGCTTCAACGTGCCGCTCACCTCGCTGGTCATGTGCATCACGTGGCTGAACCGCTCCGTCTCCATCAGCCGCTCGACCTTCACCGAGCCGATGCGCGCCACGCGGCCGACGTCGTTGCGCCCCAGATCGACCAGCATGGTGTGCTCGGCGCATTCCTTCGGATCGGCGCGCAGCTCCTGCTCCAGGCGGAGGTCCTCTTCCTGCGTCGCGCCTCGACGGCGGGTGCCGGCGATGGGCCGCACGGTCATCTTGGCCCCTTCGACCTGGACGAGCAGCTCCGGCGAAGCGCCGAACAGCTCGCGACCGCCGAGTCGCAGGTAGAAGTGGTACGGCGCGGGGCTGGCGGCGCGCAGCGTCCGGTAGAGAGAGAAGCCGTCGCAATCGGGCAGCTCGAATCGTTGCGAGAGGACCACCTGGAAGATGTCGCCGGCGCGGATGTACTCCAGCGCGCGGCGGACCGCGGCCTTGAACTGCTTCTCCCCGCCGGCCACAGGCACCGGTTCCGGCAGTCCGCCGCGAAGGAAGCGCGCGCCGTTGCGACGGTCGCTGAAGAGCCTGGCGCCGAGCGATTGCGCCGCAGGCGTGCGCAGGGCATTCGGAAAGCGCCCGAGCGAGAAGCCCTCCAGCACCCGCCGCGCCAGCGATTGCGCCCGGTGCTCGGCGTCGGGCCCGATGGCCACCGCCCAGGTGCGGCCCTGACGGTGATCGAAGGCGATCACTTCGCGCACGAGCAGGAGCTCCGCCTCGGGAAAGAGCGGATCGGCGCCGAGGCGCTGCGGCAGCCGTTCGGTCCAGGCGGCGCTCCCCCAGCCGAGATAACCGACGTAGCCTCCGGAAAACGGCGGCAAGTCTTCGCTGCGCTCTACGCGTTCCGCGTCCAGGGCGCGCCGGAGCGTCTGCAGCGGATCCGCGTCTCGGCGGAGCGAGAGACGCGCGCCATCGCCCCCGACGCCCACGTAGCTGTATCGTCCGAGCGCTCCTTCGAACAGGAACGCGTCCTGCTGTTGCTTTTCGTCGAGGAGGCAGAAGACGCCGAAAGGCGTCAGCAGATCACCGGGAAGCTCGACGGCTGCGGGAGGAGAAGCGCCTCCAAAGCCGACTCCGGGAAAAGGTCCGCATGCAGGGGAGACTAAAGCGCATCAACCTGCTTTGGCAAGGCGAATCCCCGGGACGTCGTCCGCGCATGATAGAAGCGCCCCATGGTGACGCCCGCGCGGCGCATCGCGGGGGAGGTCCTCATGCGCGTCGCGCAGGGAGGGGCGTTCGCCAACCTGGCGCTCGATTCCGCGCTGCGGCAGGCGGGCGTTCTCGAGCCGCGCGAGGTGGCGCTGGCGACGGAGCTGACCTACGGGACGCTGCGCTGGCAACTCCAGCTGGACCGGGCACTTTCGGCGCACAGCGACCGGGCGCTCGACGATCTCGACGAGCCCGTCCGGGTCGCGCTGCGCCTCGGCGCGTTCGAGCTGCTGCATCACGAGAAGGTGCCGGCCCGGGCAGCGGTCAACGAGGCGGTCGAGCTGGCGAAAGAGCTGAAGGCCGCGCGCGCGACGGGCTTCGTCAACGCCGTCCTGCGGAGGCTGTCGGAGACGCGGGCCTCGCCGCCGCCACCTTCATCGGAAGTCGATCCGGTCGGGCATATGGCGGCGCTGACGTCGCACCCGCGCTGGATCGTGGAGCGGTGGATGCGGTGGCTGGGTCCGGCTGAGGCGGAGCAACTGTGCCTGGCAAATCAGCAGCAGGCCGCCGCCACCATCCGCGTCGCCCGCCGCAGGGCCACGCCGGCGCGCGTCCAGGAGGTGCTGCGCGAGTCGGGGATCGATTCGCGCCCCGGCCGCTACAGTCCGGACGCGCTGGTCCTCGCCGACGGCGCGCCGCCTGCGCTGGACATCGATGGACACGAGCAGGGCCTCTTCCAGGCCCAGGACGAAGCCGCGCAACTCGTCTCGCTGTTCGCCGCACCCGGCAGGTCGGCCCGTGTGCTGGACGCCTGCGCCGCCCCGGGCGGCAAGGCATGCCATCTGGCGGAGATCGCCGGAGAAGGGTCGGTGCTGGCCGTCGATCTGCACACCAAGAAGGCCGCTGCCATCGCCGAGTCCGCACGGCGGCTGGGGCTGGACAACCTCGAAGCGCGCCCCGCCGACGCCACGCTCCCCATTCCTGACGTCGCGTTCGAGAGCTTCGATCTGGTGCTGCTGGATGCTCCCTGCTCAGGGCTCGGAACGCTGCGCCGCCATCCCGAAGTGAAGCTGCGTCGCACGCCGGAAGACGTCGATCGGCTGGCACAGGTCCAGGCGCGTCTGCTCGCGGCGGTGCAGCGATACGTCCGCCCCGGCGGCCTGCTCGTCTACGCGCTCTGCACGCTGACTCCGGAGGAGTGCGACGAGCAGGTTCAGCGCTTCCTGGGGGCGTTCAGCCAGTTCGAGCTCGACCGGCCTCCGCCGTCGTTTCCGGCGGACTGCCTGGACCGCGACTTCCTCCGTACATTGCCGCATCGCACGAGCACCGACGGTTTCTTCGCTGCCCGCTTGAGGAGAACCGCATGACCGACGTTCTGATCGCGCCCTCCCTGCTCTCGTGCGATCTGTCGCGCATCGGCGAGGAGATCCGCGCGGTCGAGCAGGCCGGCGCCGATCTCATCCACGTCGACGTAATGGACGGCCGCTTCGTCCCCAACCTGACCTGGGGACCGCCGGTGGTCGCCGCGATGAAGAAGCACGCGAAGACCCCGCTCGACTGCCACCTGATGATCGTCGAGCCCGAGAAGTACGTCGACGCTTTCGCGAAAGCGGGCGCGGCGAACATCACCGTCCACGTGGAAGCCTCGGTGAACCTCCACCGCACCCTGCAGCAGATCAAGGCCACCGGCGCCAGCGCGGGCGTCACGCTCAATCCGCACACGCCGCCGGACCATCTCGAGTACGTGCTCGACGAAGCCGACATGGTGCTGGTGATGACCGTCAATCCCGGCTTCGGCGGCCAGAGCTTCATCGAGGCATGCCTGCCGAAGATCGAAAAGCTCGCCGGCTGGATCCAGCAGCGCCGCCTGAAGACGAAGATCGAGGTGGACGGGGGCATCGCGCCGGACACGGCGAAGCGAGTCGTCAGTGCGGGTGCGACGGTGCTGGTCGCAGGGACTGCGATTTTCGGCCGCCCCGACTACAAGCAGGCGATTCGTGCACTTCGTGACGCAGCGCGCTAAATTCTTTGCGCCTGGGCCAATGCCGTGTAACGCTCTGCGGCATGGAGAACAACGTCACGAGGCTGCCGAAGGCAGATAGTCCGAGGCCCGTCGTCGCGCTGGTCGCCCACGATCGGCGCAAGGACGAGATGGTCGAGTGGGCCATGTTCAACCGCGGCACGCTGTCGCGCTGCACGATCTATGCGACCCGGACCACGGGCCTGACGCTGCAGGCGGAGCTCGATACCCCGATCCAGCTGATGCTGTCCGGTCCAATGGGCGGCGACGCTCAGCTCGGTACGCTGATCGCCGAGGGGCGCATCGATGCGGTGTTCTTCTTCTGGGACCCGCTCACGCCGCAGCCGCACGACGTCGACGTGAAAGCGCTGCTCAGGCTGGCGGTGTTGTACGACGTTCCCATCGCCTGCAACCGCAGCTCCGCCGATCACATGATCAGCTCGCCCTTGTTCGTGATGCCGGAAAAGTATCGGCAGGACCGCGGGCCGCCGAGCTTCGTCCCTTGGGCGCGTCAATGAAGCGTGCGTTCGGGCTTGGTGGCGACCAGCGCCCAGAACTGCTTCGGGGATAGACCCAGCGCGCGCTCCGAAAGGGGCGCCCACTGCAGGCCGTGGACGCTCGCGAGATCCAGCTTTCCCTCGACCAGCTTCTCGATCTCGCTGCGCAGCCACGCGCGCCGCGCGAGGGCCAGCCCGTGCGAGGCGAACAAGGCCTGCAGCGCGGGCAGGGACGCCCGCGTGGTGGACAGCGCCTGGCTGTTCACGTCGAGGCAGAGCGCTTCGCTGAGCGGGACGATGCGCCCCGTCAGCCCGCTGCGCGCCGCCTGCGCCTGGAGATCCTTGAAGCTGACGCTGTTCGGCGTCGCTTCCGCCTTGGGGTCGCCGTAGTCGGCGACGATCAGGACACCCCCCGGGGCGAGCGCACCGGCGGCGTCGGCGACCAGGCGGAGCAGCCCGCTGTTCTTTCCGTCGGAGAAGCCGAGCTGCGCGCCGATCTCGTTGACCACCGCCGCGCGGTACGACTCCGCCTGCTGGACGCGCGCAATGTTCGTCTCCACGCGCGCGTCCGGCAGCTCCATGGCGAGCCCGAGCGAGAGCACCTGGTGCGGAACCGGAACGCCGTCGAACGCGCCGCGGCGGCGCAACTCGTGCGCCATCGCCTGCGCATAGGTGCGCCCGCCGAGGCTCGGATGCGGCGTCGCGAACAGCGACGCGAAGGTCGGTTCCTCCTCGAGTTTTGGCTGCGGCGGGGCACCGCCGACCGCGTAGAGCCGGACGTCCGGGATCTCCGGGTACGGCATGGTCGACTCGGCCGCGGCGTTCAGCTGGACGCCGCCCTGGGAGACGGGTTTGGCGAGGACCTTCAGCGCCGCCACGTCGGCCCGCGCCAGGCGCAGCAGTGCCTCGAGCGGCGCGTATCCGGCGTCGCCGAGCACCTGTCCCAGCGAACGTTCCCCGTCGCAGCGGAGAAACAGCCGCGACGTCATCTCGTCGAGCGGCAGCGCAGTGCCCGCGCGCGTGTAGACGATGACCCCTTTTCCGTTGCGCTCGAAGACTGCTCCGCGCGGAACCCGCGGAAACCCGGCGAGCAGCGGGGACATCTCGTCCGGCCGTTGCTGCCCGCTGGTCTGCACGAGAAAGCGCCGCGCCCGGAGGATGCCCGTGTACTCCTGCGCCTGGTCCCGCGAGAGTCCCGGCGGCGGATCCTGCTCCTTCTCGCGCGGCGGATCGAACGAGAGGAGCAGCGCGAGCACGTCGCGGCTCATCTCGGCAACGTCCCCGGTGAGGCCGTGCCAGACGAACGCAGCGTCTCCGCGCGCGTGGAACGAGAGATGATGCGAGAGCGCCAGGATCGTCACGGCGGCGCAGGATGCTCCGGGCGTCGGTCCGCGGCAAGCAGCGGCCGGTCGGCTCCACGCGGGATTGACGCGTCCCACCCTTCCTGTTACTTCCTCGCGCCCCTTCGCGGGGGACTGCTTTTCGGGGAGTGGCTCAGCCTGGTAGAGCACCTGGTTCGGGACCAGGGGGTCGCAGGTTCAAATCCTGTCTCCCCGACCACCTATCCCGGCGGAAGTACGCGAGAATTCAGGAGTGCAAAAGTCGCTCGGCCTGCGCACTGGCGATTTTGGACCCCGGTTGGACCACGACCTGATCGCGGCCGCGCGTTTCCGCGGACAGTGCTCCCTCTTGCGATGGCGCGCGGAGCCACGGCCCCTTGCGGCCGGAACCAGGGGGCCGAGGGTTCGCGAAAGTGTTCTGTGCAAGAACGGGTGCGGTGAGCCTACCGGAAGACCCCGCTGCGCTCGTGCCCTATGATGGCGTTCCGCCATCGGCGGAGGGAGGCGCGAAAAGAAGTAAACCTCCAGGGCTTCTTCGACGGCCAGCGAGGCCTAGCCTGCGCCACCTGCCGACGTAGGCGAACGTGCATCCGCCCGCGCCCCGGCCGCGTGATCAAGGAGGATTAGCCATGAGCGACGGATGGGCTTTCATTGTCATCTGCTCGATTCTCGCGCTTATAGCTGCATGGGCGCGCATCCGGCGGTTAGAGCGCGCTGTCACGGGATTAGAAGATTGGGCTCGGGGCGTCGAGGCGTCCCGGCAGCTACCGCAATCGGATTGACGCATCGCCCGAATCGGTAGCGGTCCTACGCCTCCGGGTGAACCAGGGGGTTGAGGGTCCGCGAAAGTGTTCTGTGCAAGAACGGTTGAGCCGCCGTGAAACGTGCTCGGCGTACGACGCAACTAGGAGAGCCCGGGTTGCTTCTCGCTAGCGCCCCTCCACAGTCGCACATCAACTTCCCGCATCCCGTAGATCCCGCCGGCGAGTCCTGCGTTTCAAGGTCGCAGGAGGGACTCATGACTCGCGCGCTCGCCACTCTGGTGCTCTTCGCAGCCCTGCCGTCGCAGGCGCTCACCGATCGTTCGGGACCGTACGAATTGCAGGTGCTCATCGGCGGCGCACCAACGCACACGTTCCGACACGACGGCGAGACGTTCGTACTTGGCCACCTCGGCGAGCGGTACACCCTCCGCGTTATCAACCGCGGGCGCGACGTCATCGACGGCAAGCTCGCCGACTGGCGCCAGAAGCGCGGCTACCTGGTGCCGGCGTGGGGCAGCGTGGACATCGACGGTTGGCGCCTCTCGCAGCAGGAAGCGGCGGCATTCCGCTTTTCGACCGTGTCCGAGTCGTACGCGGCGAAGACCGGCAATGCGCGCGAGGTGGGGGTCATCGGCGTCGCGATCTTCGCCGAGCGCTGGTATCCGCCGCTCCGACCGCAGCCGCTCTACCCGCCGCCTCCTCCGCCGTGGAACGGCGGTTTCCGCGATGATCTCGAAGGGCGGCAGCGCGGGAGCTCGGCGCCGCGCGCCGAGGAGAACGCGCCCGCTCCTGCGCCGCCGTCCGCCTCGCCGTCAGCCCCACTGACGAAGAGGTCCGACGAGCGCCCGGGTCTTGGGACCGAGTTCGGAGAGGCTGTCTCGTCGCAAGTGACCGAAGTTCCGTTCGAGCGCGCGCACCCGCGGCCGGACGTCGTGATCGGTGCGCGTTACAACGATCGCTCCGGACTCGTCGCACTCGGTATCGGCGTGGACAGCGGTGCACTGACCGAG
>Ga0209474_10001108_pt1 | contig 27235 bp, 27 predicted proteins | sample GraSoiAngelo_145_FD_185902 | JGI IMG/M metagenome (GOLD analysis project Ga0209474, IMG submission 185902) | Grasslands soil microbial communities from the Angelo Coastal Reserve, California, USA - 14_1009_05_20cm (SPAdes) (version 2) | ecosystem: Environmental > Terrestrial > Soil > Grasslands...
GTGGTTTACGACAGCGAAGGAACGGCTAGCGCGATGGCCGCTCCCAACACCTCCAGCGCCCGCGTCATCAACCGCGAGAACCAGGTGTACGAGCTGTCCGTGGACATCGGCGGCCAGCCCTTCATCGCGTCGGCGGCCCGCATCCAGCCCAACGCCGCGCTCGCCGTGCGTGACCCGCTGGGCGCCCAGTACGTGGTGCTGGCCCGCTCCCGCTCGGCCATCGACGCCCAGGCCAACGCCTCCTTGCTGCCGCTCCTGCTCGCCGCCGGCGGAGTCTCCATGCTGGTGGCGATCGCGATCGGCCTGCTGGTCAGCCGGGCCCTGGCGCGGCCGCTGACCGAGCTCTCGGACGCCGCCGAGGACATCGCCCGCGGCAACTACTCGCGCCGCGTCAGCCTGCGCGGAGCCGATGAGATCGGCGTCACCGGTCAGGCGTTCAACCGCATGGCGGAGGCGGTGGAGCGCGCCCGCCAGACCCAGCGCGAATTCCTGGCCAACGTCTCCCACGAGCTCAAGACGCCCCTGACCAGCCTGATCGGCTTCAGCCAGGCGCTGGTCGACGGCAGCCTCGAGACCGAGGAGGAGAAGACGAGGGCCGCGACGGTCGTCCACGAGGAGTCGGAGCGGGTGCTCCGGATGTCGCAGGAGCTCCTCGACCTGGCCCGTGTGGAGTCAGGCCACATCTCGCTGCGGCCGCAGCCCATCGACGTCGCGGCCATGCTCAAGCAGGAGCTCGACATCATCCGGCCCCGGGCGCAGGAGCGCGGGCTCAGCGTCACCCTGGAGACCAGCGGCGAGCTGCCGCCGGGGGTGGCCGACCCTGAGCGCCTGCACCAGGTCCTGGACAACCTGCTGGACAACGCGCTCAAATACGCGCCGGCGGACAGCCACGTCCTGGTGGCCACCCAGAACCTGGCCGACGGGACCCTGGAGGTCCAGGTCTCCAATCCGATCGGCGATCACCGGCCAGATCCGGACCGTATGTTCGAGCGCTTCTACCGTGCCGACCCCTCGCGGGCCGCGGCGGCGGGCGGGGTTGGCCTGGGACTGGCCATCAGCCGCGAGCTGATGGAGGCCATGGCCGGCCGCCTGTGGGCCGACTTCGATCCTCGGGGTTGGCTGCGCGTCCGCCTGCGTCTGCCCGCCGGCACTCCGGCGCCCCCGGACCGGGCCTGGGGTCAGAGTCCGATCGGCCTCAGGAAGCCGGCGCTGCCTCCCGCGCAGGGCTAGAACTCGCGACCTCAGCGATAGCGTCCGCGACCGTCTCGTAGAACGCCGGCGGCAGGTCGTGTCCGACCTCGGGCAGCACCAGCAGGCGCGCTCCGGGAATCGCGGCCGCCGTGCGCTTGCCATTTTCGAAGGGGACGAGCGGGTCGGCGTCACCGTGAATGACCAGGGCCGGCACTTTGAGGCCTGCCAGCGCCGCCCGCCGCGACCGGCGCACCACCGCCGCGCCCGCCTGGCGGGCGGTGCCCTCGATGGAGACGGCGCGATCGACGGCTGCCGTGCGGGTGGTACGCGCCCGCTCCTCGTCAAAGTAGCGAGGACCCCAGATCACGCGGCTGAGCTCGATTCCGTGCTGGATAAGGCCTTCGCGGTCGCGCGGCGGCGGCTTCAGGATCAGGCCGACCACCTCCGGGGCGGCGGGCACGAGGTCCTCGCCTCCGAGGTCGGACATGAAGGAGGTCAGGCTGAGCACCTTCTCCGGGTAGCGGGTCGCCAGCGCCTGCACGATGAAGCCGCCCATGGAGGCGCCCACCACGTGGGCGGGTGCGATCTCGAGCGCGTCCAGGATGGCGGCCGCGTCGTCGGCCATGTCGTCGATGGTGTAGGCGGGCGGGATCTGCCGGGCGAAAACCTGGGACGGATCCGGCACGCCCAGATGGTCGAGGCGTGTGGAGAGGCCGACGTCCCGGTTGTCGTAGCGCACCACGTAGAAGCCGCGGTTGGCGAGCATCAGGCAGAACGGCTCTGGCCAGGTCGTCATCTGGGCGCCCAGGCCCATGACCAGGAGCAGCGGCGGGTTGGCGTGGTCGCCAAACGCCTCGTATTCGAACTCCAGCCCGTTCGCCTTGACCTTCGGCATCAGCAGCTCTCCCCAAACGTGATCGAGACCTTCACGCCCCGGCGGGCGTGCGCGGCCTCAATGGCCTCTTGTATCCGTTCGACAGGGTAGGTCGGCGCCAGCAGGTAGTCCACCTCATACTCGCCCGCCGCGATGGCCTGCACGGCTTCCCGGAAGGAGCGCAGCCCGGGCTCCGCCTGGGTCCCCACCGAGGTCTGGATGGTCAGCGATTTGCGGAAGGCGAGCTCGAACGGGAAGGGCGCCAGGCCCTGGCTCTCAGGGAACCCGAAGAGTCCGACGCGCCCGCCGGGCGCCGCGGCTGCGATCGCCTCGGCCCGAGTGGCGTCGTAACCCGCGGCCTCGATCACTATGTCGGCGTTGGCCTCGGCCACGGTCTCGGCCGGCGCGCGCACTGTTGCGGTGGCGCCCAGCTCGCGTGCGACGTCCAGGCGGTGCGGCTCCAGGTCGGAGACGATGATGTCGCGGAAGCCGGCGCGCTTCAGGACCTGCACGAAGAAGGTGCCCACCGAGCCGGCCCCGATGACCACCGCGGTCAGCGGCGGGACGCCGTCCAGGAAGCGGCGGGCGGCGAAGAGCACCGTGCCCAGCTGCTGGGCCATCAGCACGCGGTCCGGGTCGGCGCCGTCGGGGATGGGCACCAGCGATTCTTCCGCAACCGCCTGCAGCTCCGCGAAGCAGCCTGACTCAGACGGGACGGGCGCGGTGAGCACCCGCTCGCCGGTGGCGACGATCACGCCCACCCCCTCGTGGCCGGGGTAGCCCGGTGGGGCCGGAAAGTCGTGCTGATGGAATCCGTCGTAGACCACGTGCAGGTCGCTCCCGCAGATGGACGCTCGATGGGTGCGGACCAGGACCTGGCCGGGAGTGGGGGAGGGGTCGGGGACTTCGGCGACCTCGAAGCAGCCCGGGCCGACCAGGACCGCCGCTTTCACTCCGCCGCGATCGGCATCACCAGGCTGACCGGGTTCTCGACCAGCCGCTTGACCTCGCCCAGGAACTGAGCGCCGGTCACGCCGTAATAGACGCGGTGGTCGACCGAGAGCGTAAGCCGCATCACCTTGCCGACCTTGAGCTGGCCGTCGACCACCACCGGCGCGTCCTTGATGGCGCCCACGGCCAGGATCCCGGCCTCGGGTGGGTTGATGATGGCGTTGAACTCGTCGACGCCGTACATGCCCAGGTTGGAGATGCTGAAGGTGCCGCCCTCCAGGTCGCCCGGGGAAGGGCGGCCGGCGCGGGCGCGCTCGATCACCTGCCGGGCCTCGATCGAGAGCGCCACCAGGTCCTTCTTGTCGACGTCGTGGACGACCGGCACCAGCAGCCCGAGGCCCTTCTCGGGGGGAACCGCAAGCCCGATGCTGACGCGCCGCTTACGCTCGAAGTGGCCGTCCACCCAGGAGGCGTTGACCTCGGGATAGCGCTGGAGAGCGAGGGCGCAGGCGCGCATCAGCATGTCGGTCATGGTCACGCGCTCGGCGCCGGGGACCGTCTCCTTGAGCTGCTGGCGCATCTTGACGGCCTCGTCGACCTGGCATTCGACCGTGACGTAGAAGTGGGGGACGGTCGTCTTCGACTGCGTCATGCGGCGGGCGATGGTGGCCTGCATGCGCGTCGGCTCTTCGATCTCCACGTCCTGTTCCGGGCGCCGGGCCGCGGGCGCGGGCTTGGGCTTTTCCGCCGCCGCCGGCTGCTCGCCGGCCGCCAGGACGTCCTCCTTCACGATCCGGCCGCCTGGACCCGAACCCTTGATCGAGGCCAGGTCGACACCGCGCTCGCGCGCCAGCCGGCGGGCCAGGGGGGACGCCTTTTCGCCGTCAGACTCTGTTTTTTCCCCTCCCCGCCCTGCGGGCGGACCTCCCCCGGAGGGGGAGGAGACCTGCTCTTCCGGCTCGGGCTCCGCCTCGGCCCTTTCCCCTCCCCGCCCTGCGGGCGGACCTCCCCCGGAGGGGGAGGAGACCTGCTCTTCCGGCTCCGGCTCTGCTTCGGTCTTGGGTTTGGTCTCGGCCTTCGGCTTCGCTGGCGCCTTCTTGGCGGGGGCCGCCTCGCCAGCGCCCTCGCCGATGGTGGCGATCTGCTGTCCGACCGGCACCGCCTGGCCCTTCTCGACCACGATATGGAGCGCGCCGTCGGCCTCGGCCTCGATCTCGAATGAGGCCTTGTCGGACTCGATCTCGGCCAGGACCTCGCCGCGCTTGACCTCGTCGCCGTCCTGCTTCTTCCACTCCAGGACGGTGCCCTCCTCCATGGTGTCGGAGAGCTTGGGCATCTTCACATCGGACATGCCTAGGCGGCTCCGCGCCCGTTGCGGCCAATCGTCTTGAGCGCCCGGCGCACGATGTCGTCGGCCGAGGGGATGGCGGCCTTCTCCAGGCTCTGGTTGTAGGGCATCGGCACCTCGGCGCCGCCCAGGCGCAGGATGGGCGCGTCGAGGTCGTCGAAGCAGCGCTCCTGGACGCCGGCCGCGATCTCCGCCCCTACGCCGTAGGTCGGCCAGCCCTCCTCGACGATCAGGAGGCGGTTGGTCTTGCGCACCGAGCGAGTGATGGTGTCCCAGTCCAGGGGCCGGATCGAACGCAGGTCGATGACCTCGGCGTCGACGTCTTCCTCCTCGAGCTTCTCGGCCGCCACGCCCGCCAGGACCGCCTGCCGGGAGACCGCCACGATCGTGAGATCGGAGCCCTGGCGGCGCACGGCGGCCTTGCCGATGGGCACCGTGTAGTCGCCGTCCGGCACCTCGCCGCGCAGGTTGTACAGGCTCATCGACTCCAGGAACATCACCGGGTTTTCGTCCCGGATGGCCGTCTTGAGCATGCCCTTGGCGTCCTCGGGCGTGGTCGGCGCCAGCACGATCAGGCCGGGGATCATGCCGTACAGCACCTCGAAGCTGTGCGAGTGCTGCGAGGACAGCTGGTGGCCGGCTCCGCCCGGCATCCGAATCACCATCGGCACCCCGACCTCGCCGCCGAACATGTAGCGGATCTTGGCCGCGTTCTGGACGATCTGATCGAAGGCGATCAGCGAGAAGTTGATCGTCATCAGCTCGACCACCGGGCGCAGGCCCGTCATGGCGGAACCGATGGCGCAGCCCACGATCACCTCTTCGGCGATCGGCGCGTCCACCACGCGCATCTCCCCGTACTTGTCGAGCAGCCCGTCGGTGACGCGGTAGGCGCCGCCGAACTTGCCGATGTCCTCGCCGATCAGGTAGATCGCCTCGTCGCGCTCCATCTCCTCGTCGAGGGCCTCTCGGAGCGCGGCGCGAAAGAGCTTCTCAGCCACGGTCTCTCGGGGTCCCCGTGAAGCCTGCTTCACGGGGTGAGTCGTCGTCCGCGTACAGGAACCGGTAGAGCTCGTCGACGGGCGGCTCTGGGCTCTCGTCGGCGAACTTCACGACCTCGTCGACCTCGGCCTCGACCTGGTTGCGGATCTCCCTGAACTCCTCCTCGGTCGCGACCTTGGCCTGCTCAAGCTCGTGCTCGAAACGGACGACGGGATCGCCCTTGCGCCACTTCTCCTTCTCCTCATCGGAGCGGTACTTGTCAGGGTCGACGACGGAGTGGCCCTTGAACCGGTAGTTGACGGCTTCGATGAAGCGCGGTTGGGAGTCGGCGCGCGTCTTTTCGACCACCTCGTGCGTGCGCCGCATCACCTCCAGCACGTCCATGCCGTCGACGCGGATCGACTCCATGTCGTAGGCGCAGGCGCGCTTGTAAATCTCGGCCACTGCCGACGCCTTGGCGACCGGCGTGCCCATGCCGTACTGGTTGTTGACGCAGAACCAGACGATGGGCAGCTTGAAGACCTTGGCGAAGTTGAGGGACTCGTGGAAGGCCCCGATATTGACGGCGCCGTCGCCGAACATGCAGAACACGATGTCCTTCGCCTTGCGATATCGGATGGAAAAGCCGGCGCCGGTCGCCAGCGGCAGGTGGCCGCCGACGATGCCGTAGCCGCCCATGAAGCGGTGGCTGTAGTCGAAGATGTGCATGGAGCCGCCACGCCCGTGAGCGACGCCGGTCTCCCGGCCGAAGAGTTCGGCCATCACCGCCTTGGGATCCACGCCGCGCGCGATCGCGTGGCCGTGCTCGCGGTAGCTGGTGTAGATGTAGTCGCCCGCCTGCAAGGGCACGATGCCGCCCACCACGGTGGCCTCCTCGCCCAGGTTGAGGTGGCAGTAGCCGCCGATCTTGGCCCGCGTGTATTCGACCTGGGCGCGCTCCTCGAAGCGCCGGATCAGGAACATCAGCCGGTAGAGGCCGAGCAGCTCCTGCTTGTGCGCCTTGTCCAGCTTGACCCGCTCGGGGTCCTTCACCGCCAGGCTGGGCCCCTCGCCGTTGGTTACACGAGCCTTTGATGAGGGCTGCTTGGTTTCCACGCGCCGGGCCACGGCCACATTTTCCTCCGCGGGCTTCGTACGCCGATTGGGGATCTCGATCGCGCGCCCCTCCGAGGCCAGCGCCGCCTGCAGAAGCGGCTCGGCCATGGTCGGGTGCGCGTGCATCGTGAGGTCCAGCTCCTGGACGGTGTGCTTGTACTGCACGGCCAGCGTGGCCTCGGCGATCACGTCGCTGGCGTGCGGGCCCACCATCTGCACGCCCAGCACGACGCCCGTGCGCGCGTCACTGACGACCTTCACTGCGCCCTCGGTCTGGCCCAGCGTCTTGGCGCGCCCCGATGCCATGAGCGGGAAGCGCCCGACGTTCACCTCATAGCCGGCTTCGCGCGCGGCGGCCTCGCCGAAGCCGACGTTGGCGATCTCGGGATCGGTGTAGATGCAGTTCGGTGTCGCGTGGTAGTCGGGCACGCGCGGCTCGCCCTCGCCCGCGATGTTCTCCACCGCGCAGACGCCCTCGTACATGGCGACGTGGGCGAGCATGATGCCGCCGATCACGTCGCCGATCGCCCACACACCGTCGACGTTGGTGCGCAGGTGTTCGTCGACGATGACACGGCCCTTCTGTGTCTTGACGCCGGCCGCGTCAAGACCGAGCTTGTCGGTGTAGGGCACACGGCCGGTGGCCAGCAGGACCACGTCCGCGTCGACGGCCGTGGCTTCACCCTCGGCCTCGTAGCGCACGCTCAGCCCGCCCTTGCCCTTGCGGACCTCGCCGACCTTGGCGCCGGTGTGGATGCGGCCGCCCATCTTCTCGAAGTGCTTGCGGTAGAGCTGCACCAGGTCGCCCTCGACCATGGGCAGGATCTGGGGCAACGCCTCCAGCACGGTCACCTCGGTGCCCAGGCTCGCGAAGAGGGCGCCCCATTCCATGCCGACCACGCCGCCGCCGATCACCGCCAGACGCTTGGGCGCCTCCGGCAACTCCAGGATCTGGTCCGAGTTGATGGTCAGCTCGACTCCCGGGATGGGGATGGTGGACGCCGCCGAGCCGGTGGCGATCACGATGTCCGGGGCGCTCAGCTCCTGGCCGTCGACGCCGACCTTGCCTCCCTTGGCCAGCACCCCTGTGCCGCGCAGGTAGTCGACGCCGTTGGCCTTCATCAGCGTCTCCACGCCGCGGACCAGCGAGTCGACGATCTCGCGCTGGCGCTTCTGAGCCGCCGGGTAGTCGAAGCTGAGCTTGTCGGCGACCACGCCCAGGGTGGCGCCCTGGCCGGCGATGGTGGCGAAGAGCTCGCTCGACTGCAGCATGGCCTTGGTCGGGATGCAGCCGCGGACCACGCAGGTTCCGCCCAGACGGTCCTTCTCCACGATCGCCGTTTTGGCGCCCAGCTGGGCGGCCCGGATGGCCGCGGTATAGCCACCGGGGCCTCCGCCCACGATGACGATGTCGTAGCCGGCCACTAGCTGATCAGCCCGTTCGGCCGATAGCGGTTCGTGATCGGCATCCGCCGGTCGCGCCCGAAGGCGCGCGGCGTGATCTTGACCCCCGGCGCCCCCTGCCGGCGCTTGTACTCGCTGGCGTCGACCAGCTGGATGACGCGCTTCACCACCTCGGTGGGATAGCCGGCGGCCACCAGCTCCTCGAAGCTGCGGTCGTCCTCCACATAGGCCTCCAGGATGGGGTCCAGGACCTCGTAGGCCGGCAGGCTGTCGGAGTCCTTCTGACCCGGCCGCAGCTCGGCGCTCGGCGCCTTGCTCAGGATCCGCTCGGGGATGACCTGGCCGTTGATGGAGTTGCGATATCGCGAGAGCTCGTAGACGAGCGTCTTGGGGATGTCCTTGAGCACCGCGAAGCCGCCCGCCATGTCGCCGTAGAGGGTGCAGTAGCCGGTAGCGATCTCGGATTTGTTGCCGGTGGTCAGCAGCAGCCAGCCGAACTTGTTGGACAGCGCCATCAGGAGTACCCCACGGACGCGCGCCTGCACGTTCTCCTCGGCCACGCCCGGCCTGGTGCCCTTGAAGGGCACCTTGAGGGTCTCCTCGAAGGCCTCGTGCGCGAGCGAGATCGGCAGCTCCAAGGTCCGGATCCCGAGCCCTTCGGCCAGCGCACCGGCGTCCTCCAGCGACTCAGGCGAGCTGTAGCGCGAGGGCATCAGGACTCCGGTCACGTTCTTGGCGCCGATGGCGTCGACAGCGACCGCCGCCGTGAGCGCCGAATCGATGCCGCCCGAGAGCCCGATCACTGCCTTCTGGTAGGGACTCGCCTTGCGCAGGTAGTCGCCGGTGCCCACCACCAGCGCCTGGTAGACCTCGGCGACGCCCTCCAGCGGCTCGGTGACCGGGGCAAGCCGCTTGCCCTCCGGGGCCGGCCGCGGTTTCTCGGTCACGGTCACGTCCGAGAGCTCCAGTTCGACGTGGATGGGGCCCTGGGCTTCGCGGCGGAGGCGCGTGTCGTGCAGGCGCTCGCCGAACACCGACCCGATGTCGAGGTCGGCGATCAGGAGCTCCTCGGCAAAGGAGGGCGCCCGCGCAATCAGCTGGCCTTCGGGGCCGAAGACCACGCTGTTGCCGTCGAAGACCAGCTCATCCTGGCCGCCGACCAGGTTGACCCAGGCCATGAAGGCGCGAGAGTCCATGGCCCTGGTCGCGATCATGGTCTCCCGCGTCACCCGCTTGGCCTTGTGGTAGGGCGAGCCGTTGATGTTGACCAGCAGCTCCGCGCCGGCGCCCGCCTGCATCGAAACCGGGCCGGCTGGATACCAGGCGTCCTCGCAGATGCTGACGCCGATGCGGACGCCGCCGTACTCGAAGATCGGGCATTCGCGGCCGCGCTGGAAGTAGCGCTCCTCGTCGAAGACGCCGTAGTTGGGCAGGTAGACCTTGTGGTAGACGCCCTTGAGCTCGCCGTCGAACATGAAGGCGGCCGCGTTGTAGATGTCCAGGTCGAGGTCGACGAAACCGACCACGGCGGCGATGCCTTTGGACGCCGCCACCACCTGGTCCAGCTGGCGCAGGTTGTCGCGGATGAAGCTGGGCTTCAGGAGGAGGTCCTCGGGGGGGTAGCCGGTCAGGGCCAGCTCGGGGAATACGACCAGGTCGGCCTTCTTGCGGCGCGCCCGCGCCATCCAGTCGACGATCTTCTCGGTGTTGCCGCCCAGGTCGCCCACGGTGCTGTTGACCTGGGCCAGCGCCACTCTCAGCGGACGCGCGAGGTGGGTCTCCACGGCTTCATTGTGCCCCCGAGCCGCGGCTAGCATGGTCGGGATGCGGGTCACCATACTGCCCGACCGCAGGATCGAGGAGATGGACGCGGCCACCGTGGGCGAGGTGCTCAAGCGGCTGGGGCTGCACTCTGACGCCTACCTGGTGGTGCGCGACGAGGAGATCCTGACTCGCGACGTGCGTCTCAAGTCCGAGGACGCGGTAGACGTGATCCCGGTGATTTCCGGAGGAGCCCCACCCCGACCCTTCCCGAGGGGGCGGGGGGCTTAGAGATGCGCTGCATCAAGTGCCGCCGGCCCGCCAACGTCGAGGTGCGGCGGCACCGCTCGGCGTTCTGCGCGGGCTGTTATCCGGGCTGGTTCCGGGACCAGGTCGAGCGGGCCGTCAGCCACGACCGCATGTTCACGCGCGACCAGAAGGTTCTGGTCGCGATCTCGGGCGGCAAGGACTCGCTGGCGCTCTGGCACGCGCTGCTCAAGCTCGGCTACCAGGCGGACGGCATGTACATCCGGCTCGGCATCGCCGACTACTCGCGGCGCTCACAGGCCAAGAGCGAGGCTTTCGCGGAGAAGCACGGACTCACCCTGCACGAGGTCGATCTCGAGGGCGACGCGGGCTTCAAGGTTCCCGACCTGGCCCAGGAGCGGGATGGCAAGCCCTGTGCGTCCTGCGGCACCGTAAAGCGCTACCACTTCAACAAGCTGGCGGCCGACCTCGGCTACCCGGTGGTGGCCACAGGCCACAACCTCGACGACGAGGCGGCGACCCTCTTCGGCAACGTCGTGCACTGGCAGACCGACTACCTGGGCCGCCAGGGGCCGGTGCTGGAGTCGACGCACCCCAAGCTGGTGCGCAAGGTGAAGCCCCTGTACCGGCTGGCCGAGCGTGACACGGCGGCCTACGCGGTGATCGAGCGCATCGACTACATCCTGGAAGAGTGCCCGATGGCGAAGGGCGCCAAGTCGCTCGAGTACAAGGACCTGCTCAACCGGCTGGAGGAGTCGCAGCCGGGCGCCAAGCACCGCTTCCTGGTCGGCTTCCTCAAGCAGGGCCGGCAGGCGGTGAAGAGCGCCGAGCCGGTGGTGCTGAGGGAGTGCGCCAGCTGCGGCCAGCCCACCACCGCGGAGGTCTGCGCGTACTGCCGGATGGTGGAGCGTGGCAAGCGCAAGGCGGCGGTCAAAGCCGCCCGCTACGCATGACGCTGCGGAAGGTGGCGGCTCTGTACGACGTGCACGGCAACCTGCCGGCGCTGGAGGCCGTGCTCGCCGAGGTGGAACGCGAGGAGCCGGATCTCGTCCTCTTCGGCGGCGACCTCGCCGCGGGCTGGTACCCGGTCGAGGTGCTGGACCGGGTGCGGGCGCTGCCCAACGCACGCTTCGTCTCCGGCAACTGCGAGCGCGAGATGATCCTTTTCTTCGACGGCCGGAGCCAGGGCCGCTACGAGCTCACCACGGACGCCGCGCGCAAGCTCTCGCGGGCCGACCGCGACTTTCTGGCCGGCTTCGAGCCGACCGTCGAGCTCGAGATCGAAGGCCTGGGCGCGGTGCTTTTCTGCCACGCCACGCCGCGCTCCGACGAGACCATCCTCACCCCGCTCACGCCGGATGACGAGGTGGAAGCCGAGCTCGCCGGCGCGCCGCGGACCGTGGTCTACGGCCACATCCACGTGCAGGGCGACCGCCGGGTCGGCTCGCAGCGCCTGGTCAACGCCGGCAGCGTGGGCCTCGCCTACGGTGACACCGCGGCATGTTGGGCGCTGCTCGGACCCGACGTCCAGCTGCGGCGCACGCAGTACGACCTGGAGCGCGCCGTGCCCGAGCTGGCGGCCGCACCGGGCTGGGTAGGCGCGCGCAAGTGGGCCGAGGGCCGCCGCCAACCGCCCAGCGCCGAGGAGGTGATCGAGCAGTTCGAGAGCCAGCGCAAGCACAAGGTGTGACCACCTACTTCAACCGTCTGCGCCGGGCCGCCGAGGAGCGCCGCACCCAGCTCTGCGTGGGCCTGGACCCGGATCCGGAGCGCATCCCCGGCGGTGCGGCGGGGGCGTTGCGCCACTGCATGCGCGTGGTCGACGCCACCTCCGAGCACGCCTGTTGCTACAAGCCCAACTCCGCCTTCTGGGAGCAGTACGGCCCCGACGGCTGGACCGCCCTGCTGGAGCTGCGCGGCTACATCGGCAACGAGACGCCGGTGCTGCTGGACGCCAAGCGCGCCGACGTCGGCAACACCATGCGCGCGTACGCGCGCGCCGTCTTCGAGACCCTGGACATGGACGCCTGCACGGTCCACGCCTACCACGGCTCCGACTCGATCCAGGAGTTCACGCGCTATGCCGATCGCGGCGTCTACCTGGTCTGCCGCACCTCGAACCCGGGTGCGGCCGACCTGCAGCACCTGGATGCCGGCGGCCGGCCGCTCTACCTGCGAGTGGCCGAGCTCGGCGAGCGCAACAACTCGGAGGGCAACATCGCACTGGTGGTGGGCGCGACCGCGCCCGAGCAAATCCGAGAGGTGAGGGCGGCCAGCCCGCTGCCCTTCCTGATTCCGGGAGTCGGCGCCCAGGGCGGGGACCTCGAGGTTTCGGTGCGCGCGGCCTGGAACGGCGACCCGGCCTCCTGCCTGATCGCCAGCAGCCGCGCGGTTCTCTACGCGGAGGATCCGGCTGCCGCTGCGCGGGACCTGAAAGAGGCGATCAACTCCGTTTTGGCTGCCGTGTGAGCACCGAGCTCCGGCACCGCACTCTCCTGATATTGGAGGGTCACATCATCGACTCCATGATCCTGCCCCAGGTCATGGACCTGGTCATGGACCTGGGCGGCAACTTCAACATCGAGGAGCTGCGGGTCGGCCAGCATAAGGACGACACCTCCTTCTGCCGGATGGAGGTGGTCGCGCCGGACGCCGAGACGCTCGACCGGATCGTGCGCCGGGCCAAGGAGCTGGGCGCCCAGGCCGCCGAGGAGGCGCCGGCCAAGCTGGTGCCGGTGGAGAAGCTGGGCGTCTACCCCGAGGGCTTCTACTCGACCACCAACCTGCCCACCTATGTGCTGGTCGGAGGCAAGTGGCTGCCCGTGCAGAAGCAGGAGATGGACTGCGCGATCGCCGTCGACGAGGCCGAGGGCAGCGCGCGCTGCATCCCCTTCTACGAAGCGCGCCCGGGCGTGCGCGTGGTGGTCGGCCACTCGGGCGTGCGGGTGGTGCCGCTGGAGCGCTCGCGCCAGACCGAGATCTTCACCTTCATGGCCAGCGAGGTCTCGGCCGAGAAGCCCAAGAAGCTCCTGATCTCCAAGATCGCCGCGGAGATGCGGCAGGTGCGCGCCGAGGGCGGGCGCATCCTGGTCGTCAGCGGCCCGGCGGTCGTCCACACCGGGGCGGGCCGCTACCTCTCGCAGCTGATCGAGATGGGCTACGTGCAGGTCTTGTTCGCCGGCAATGCGCTGGCCGTCCACGACGTGGAAGCAGCGCTGTTCGGAACGGCGCTGGGCGTCAACCTGGAGAGCGGCCTCCCGATCGAGCACGGTCACGAGCACCACATGCGCGCCATCAACCGGGTACGGGACGCCGGTTCCCTGAAGGCGATGGTCGAGTCCGGCCAGCTGAAGCGCGGGGTGATGCACACCGCGATCACCCACGAGGTCGACATCGTCCTCGCCGGCAGCGTGCGCGATGACGGACCGTTGCCGGACGTGATCACCGACATGGTGGAGGCGCAGAAGCGAATGCGCGAAGCGGTGCCAGGCGTGCGCCTGGCGCTGATGCTGTCGACCATGCTGCACTCGATCGCGACCGGCAACCTGCTGCCGGCCGGCGTGCGCACCGTCTGCGTCGACATCAACCCGGCGGTGGTGACCAAGCTGGCCGACCGCGGCTCCTGGCAATCGATCGGACTGGTCACCGACGTGGAATCGTTCCTGCGCGAGCTGGCCCTATCCTTGGAGGCCAAGGAGGAGTAGATGGCGAAGGGACGCGACAACCGCGGGCGCGAAGACAAGAAAAAGAAGAAGCAGAAGAAGGACAAGACGCTGGCGGCCGCCGAGAACGTCCAGTTCCGCCACCACGCGGTCTCCTCCTTCACCCCGACCGCCGCCCCGACGCCCGCCCCGACGCCGCCGCCCGTCACCGAGAGCCGGGAATAACCGCGACCTTCCTTCTGATCGGCCTCGTGGCCGGTCTCCTGGGAGGGCTGCTCGGCGTGGGGGGCGGCTTCGCCCTGGTGCCCCTGCAGGTGATCTTCGCGCGGGTGGACCAGTTGCACGCCAACGCCACCTCGCTGGCGGCCATCATCCCGGGCGCGGTGGTCGGCGCCCTGATCTACTACTTCGGCACGGCTCGGCCCCAGGTCGATCTCCGCTTTGCCCTGCTCCTGGTGGTGGGCTCCGCGATCGGGGCCTACCTGGGAGCGCGGGTGGCGGCCCGCATCCCCGACCGTCCGCTCCGGATCTCCTTTTCCGTGCTCCTGGTGGTCGTGGGCCTAAAGGAGCTCGTGCTGCCGTGATCCTGCGTGACGTGCTGACGGTGGCCGCCGGCCTGTTCGTGGGCGTCGCCAGCGGCGTCCTCGGCATCGGCGGCGGCATCCTCCTGGTACCGCTGATGACGCTCGGCTTCGGACTGACGCAGCACGTCGCCCAGGGCACCTCGCTGGCGGCGGTGATCCCGACCGCCGCGGTGGGCGCTGTGACCCACGACCGTGGCGGCGCCGTCCTGCGCCGGCCCGCGCTCTACATGGGGCTGGGCAGCGCGGCGGGCGCGGTGGTCGGCGCGCTGGTGGCCATCCACCTGCCGCGCGAGATCCTGGCCCGGGCCTTCGGAGTGATCCTGCTCTTCGCCGCCTACCGGCTCTGGCCGCGGAAGTCGGACACTGTGGCTTGATGACCTCTGTGCTGGACGCCCTGCGGGGGGCGGAAGCCGATCCGGCCCTGGTGATACCCGAAGGCCCCAGCTTCACTTACGCCCGGCTGCGCGCGGCGGTGGAGGACGCCGCTTCCCGGCTGGCGGGCCTGGGCGTACGCCGTGGCGACCGCGTGGCCCTGGCCTTCCCCAACGGCCCGGAGGCGATCGTGCTCTTCCTGGCCGCGGCCCTGGCGGGCACGGCTTGCCCGCTCAACCCGGCTTATACCGAGGACGAGTTCGCCTTCTACCTGGAGGACACCGACGCCCGGCTGCTCGTAGCGGCTCCCGGCGGGGTGCCGGCCGCCCGCACGGCGATGGGGAAGAGGGGGAGGGTGGTCGACGCCGAGTTCGCTGCTGACGGTGAGCTCCGCCTGGAGGGTTCGCGAGGGGAGGTGCAGGCGCCTGGCGAGAACGAGGTGGCCCTGGTGCTGCACACCTCGGGAACCACCAGCCGGCCCAAGCGGGTGCCGCTGCGCCACCGCAACCTGCTTGCCTCGGTCGCCAACATCGTGCGCACCTACGAGCTCAGGCCCGATGACGTCTCCATGTGCGTGATGCCGCTGTTCCACGTTCACGGCCTGATGGCGTCCACGCTCTCGACCTTGGCCAGCGGCGGAACCGTGGTCGCCCCGGCCAACTTCACGCCCCTCGGCTTCTGGCCGGTGGCCCGGGCGCACCGGCCGACCTGGTACAGCGCCTCGCCGACCTTCCATCATCTGATCCTCAGGCGAGCGGCCGAGGGCTCGAAGCCGGCCGGCAGCGAGCGGCTGCGCTTCGTGCGTTCCTGCTCCTCGACCCTGGCACCGGCTTTCATGGCCGAGCTGGAAGGCCGCCTCGGAGCCCCCGTCCTGGACGCCTATGGCATGACCGAGGCCTCCCATCAAATGGCCTCCAACCCGCTCCCGCCCGCCCCGCGCAAGCCGGGCACGGTAGGGCCCGGCACCGGGGTCGAGATCCGGATCCTGGAGGACGGCGAGGTGGCCATCAAGGGCCCCAACGTGATCGACGGCTACGAGGGCAACCCGGAGGCCAACGCCACCTCCTTCATTGACGGCTGGTTCCGCACCGGCGACAGCGGGCGCCTGGACGCCGACGGCTACCTGGAGCTGGTCGGCCGGATCAAGGAGCTGATCAACCGGGGCGGCGAGAAGATCGCGCCCCGTGAGATCGACGAGGTCCTGGAGGCACACCCCAAGGTCAAGGAGGCGGTGGCTTTCGGGATGCCGCATCCCGCCTGGGGCGAGGAGGTGGCGGTGGCCGTGGTCCTGATCGAACCGGTCGCCGAGAAGGAGCTGGCTGCCTGGTGCCGCGAGCGGCTGGCCGAGTTCAAGGTGCCGCGCCGGTTCCACGTGGTGGACGAGATCCCGCGCACCCCCACCGGCAAGGTGCAGCGCCGGCACGTGGCCAGCGCCTTCCTGACGGGCTGATGCGCCTGGCGATCGTGGGCGCCGGTGCCACCGGCGGCTACCTGGGCGCCTGCCTGGCGCGCGCCGGCGCCGACGTGGTGCTGGTGGCCCGCGGCCCCCATCTCGCGGCCATGCGCGAGCGCGGGCTGACGGTTCGCGAGCCGGACGGGTCGGCTTTCACCACGCACCCCGAGTGCACAGATGACCTGGGCGGGGCGGTGGGCTCGGCCGAGGCAGTTCTCGTGACCCTGAAGGCGCACTCGCTGCCGGGCGTGGCCGAGGCCTTGGGGACCGCTTTGCGGCCCGGCGCCAGCGTCGTTTTTGCGCAGAACGGGATCCCCTGGTGGTACGCGGAGGGCCTGGAGACCGTGGACCCCGGCGGCGCGATCGCCGCACACATCCCGAAGGAGGCGGTGCTGGGCTGCGTCGTCTACCCGGCCACCTCCTTGGCCGAGCCGGGGGTGGTCGAGCACGTGGAGGGCAACCGCTTCTCCCTCGGCGATCCGGACGGCAGCCGCTCGGAGCGGGCGGCCGAGGTCGCCCAGGCCCTGGTCGCGGCCGGGCTGAAGGCGCCGGTGTCGACCCGGATCCGGCACGAGATCTGGCTCAAGCTGCTGGGCAACGCGACCTTCAACCCGGTCAGCGCGCTCACCCGTGCCACGCTGGCCGAGATCGGAGCTTCACCAGAAGGCCGGGCCCTGATGCGGTCGCTCATGGAGGAGGTCGACTCGGTGGCGACCGCTGAGGGTGTGGCGATCGAGATCGGGATCGAGCGCCGGATGGAGGCGGGCTTCGCCGTGGGCGAGCACAAGACTTCCATGCTGCAGGATCTGGAGGCCGGGCGACCGCTGGAGATCGATGCTTTGGTGGGCGCCGTCTGCGAGCTGGGCGACCGCCACGGGCTGGCCCTGCCCCACCTGCGGACCGTCTACGCCCTGGCCCGTCTCTTAAAGCATTGACGCCGTGCCCGGGGCGGCCGTACTGTTAAGCCACCAAAAACGGTACGGTTGCGTACCAAACTAGCCAAAGAGGTAGGCCGGGACAGTGGGAGTTTCATTCGAGCTCACCGACGAGCAGCGCGAGATCCGCGACTGGGTACACAACTTCGCGGAGCGGGAGATCCGCCCTGTGGCCCACGAGTACGACGAGAAGGAGGAATTCCCCTGGCCGGTCGTCAAGAAGGCGGCCGAGATTGGGCTCTACTCGCACGAGTTCCTGGGCCAGACCTTCGGGGACGGCACCGGGATCATGCCCGCCCTGGTCGCCGAAGAGCTGACCTGGGGCTGCGCCGGCATCGCGCTGGCCATCCAGGGCACCGGCCTGCCGGTGGCCGCCATCTTCAACCAGGGCACGCCCGAGCAGATCTCGGAGTGGATCCCGCGCTGCTACGGCACCCCCGACAAGCCGGCCCTGGGCGCTTTCTGCGCGACCGAGGCCGACGCCGGCTCCGACGTCTCGGCCTACAAGACGCGGGCCGTGCGCCAGAACGGCAGCTGGGTGCTGAACGGCGAGAAGGTCTTCATCACCAACGGCGGCATCGCCGACGTGCACGTGGTGGTGGCATCGGTCGAGCCCGAGCTGGGCAGCCGCGGCCAGGCCTCCTTCGTGGTGCCGCCGGGAACGGCCGGCCTCAGCCAGGGCAAGAAGGAAAAGAAGATGGGGATCCGCGCCTCGCACACCGCGACCGTCATCCTCAAAGACGTCAAGGTCCCGGCCGAATGCCTGCTGGGCGGCGAGGAGAAGCTGCAGGCCAAGCTGGAGCGGGCGCGCAGCGGCCAGTCCTCGCGCGGCAACGTGGCCATGAAGACCTTCGAAGGCACCCGGCCGGTGGTGGCCGCCCAGGCGCTGGGCATCGCCCGCGCCGCCTTCGAGTTCGCGCTCCAGTACGCCAAGGAGCGCAAGCAGTTCGGGCGGCCGATCATCGAGAACCAGGCCATCGCCTTCATGCTGGCCGACATGGCTACCGAGATCGAGGCCGCCCGCGCCCTGATCTGGAAGGCGCTCTGGGAAAGCCGCAACGGCGGTGAGTTCAAGAAGGCCGAGGGCTCGATGTCCAAGCTCAAGGCCGGCGAGGTGGCGGTCAAGGTCACCGAGCAGGCCATCCAGATCTGCGGCGGCTACGGCTACATCCGGGAGTTCCCGGTCGAGAAGTGGCACCGGGATGCCAAGATCTACACACTCTTCGAGGGCACGTCGGAGATCCAGCGGCTGGTGATTTCGAGGACGCTGGCGGCCAACAACTAGGGGTTTCCTTTGGCAGCGGTGGCGGGGAATCGGGAAGAGCGGCGGGGCGCCCGCAAGCAGCGCCTGGTCGAGGCCGCCATGGAGCTCTTCGCGCGTGACGGCTTCAACGAGACCTCGGTCGACGACATCGTGGCCGCGGCCCGGACCTCGAAGTCGGCCTTCTACGAGTTCTGGACCTCCAAGGAGGACTGCGTCCGCGACCTGCTGGAGGAGCAGGGCGGCGCCCTGATCGCCGAGATCTTCGAGTTCAGCGCCGAGGGCGCCGACCACCGGGCCCGGCTGCGCCGGGGCATTGCGCACTTCGTGCGCTACTGCATGGCCCGGGCCCAGCTGGCGCGCCTGCTGCTGGTGGAGTCGGTGGGCGTCAACCTGGCCGTGGAGGAAGCTCGGCACCGGGTGCTGGGCCGCTTCGCGCACATCGTGGAGGCCGAGGTGCGGGCGCACGGCGCGGCCGACCCCTTCTATCGCGACATCGATCCCGAAGTCTTCGGCCGGGCCGTGGTGGGTGCCGTGTACGAGGCCACCTCCCACTTCCTGGTCGACCCCGACGTCGACCTGGAGGCCTTGATCCGGGGCTTGTGCGCGATCTTCGCGCCGGAGACGTGACCCCGGAGCGCGAACTCCGCCGCATCCGCAAGAACTACAACCGCAACGCCGAGCGCTACGACCGCGGCATCGGCTTTCTGGATCGCTTGACGCGCGACGCGCGCCGCAAGGTGGGGGAGAGCGTGCAGGGGCGCGTGCTTGAGGTGGGCATCGGTTCGGGGCTCTCGCTCCCCTACTACCCGGCCGGTTCTGAGCTGCGCCTGGTGGGGGTGGATCTCTCGCGGGAGATGCTGGGGCTGTGCCGGCGGCGGGCCAGCGAGGCCGGTTTGGTCGTCGAGCTGGTGGAGAACGACGCCCAGGCGCTGCCCTTCGCCGATGCCGTCTTCGACTCGGTGAATTTCAGCCTGGTGCTGTGCACGGTGCCCGATCCCCTGCGCGCAGTGCGCGAAGCCCTGCGGGTGGCGCGGCCGGGGGCCAGGCTGGTCTTCTTCGAGCACGTGCGCTCGCATCTCTGGCCGCTGGCGGCGCTGCAGGACCTGATCAATCCCCTGACCGTGCGCCTGGACGCCGACCACTTCAACCGCCGCACGCTCGAGATCGTGCGCGCGGCCGGGGTGGAGGTGGTCTGGATCCACCGCTGGGCCCTGGGTTTCTTCAACCTGATCGAGGGCAAGGCACCTTGACTTGCGCTTTCGAACACCTGTTCGCTATGATGTCGATGCGAACATGCGTACCCTGGCCACGCAGATGCGGCTCCGACGGCTGATCCGGGTCCACACCGACTACGTGGAGCGCCTGGCGGCGGCGCCCGCCGACGGCGAGCTGGCCCGGTCGGCCCGGGCCCGGCTGCTGGGACTCAGCCAGGACGTGCGCGGCGCCTGGCGCGCCGACCTGACCGGGGCCGGCGGCGCTCCGGGTGCGGCGGTGCTGGACCGCCACGTGGAGCGCACGCTGCGCTTGCTGGAGTCGGTGCTGGCGGAGCTGGCGCGGCCGGCCGCAGACCGGCGCTGGCTGCAGGAACGCTTCCAGGACTCGGCGCTGCCGCTGCTGATGTTCCTGCGCGGCCTGGAGGAGGCCCCGGCCGAGCTGCTGGCGGCCTGAGCGAGCTGGGATCGAGCTCCTAGCTTTCCTAAACGGTCATTATCGACAGCATTGAGCCCAGCGTGGGCCACTCCCTCTTCGGGCTGAAACGTGGCGGTCTCACCCCTCGGGACTGCCACGTTCGGCGCTATCGAGTCGATGTCACCATCTCCAGCCAGTGCACCTCATCACTGCCGGGCCGCGGGTGGGCGCGCAGCACGCGATAGCCGAGCCTTTCGTAGAAGGCGCGGTTGCCCGGCAGCTGCGCGCGAACTCCCAGCCGGACCTCAGGCAGGCCGCGCGCCGAAGCCAGCCGTTCGGCCCAGCGCATCAGCGCCCGGCCCACCCCCAGGCCTTGTTGGGCAGGATCGACCGCCACCCGGCGCACCCACAGCGCCTTGGGTTCGATCCGCATGCGCAGGGCGCCGGCGGGTGCGCCGTCCAGGCGCGCCAGGGCCCCGCCCGATTCCCGCAGGTCCCGGCGCACATCGTCCTCGGTCTCGGAGAGCGCGCCCGAGGGCGGCGTCAGCCAGCCGTACCCCGCAAAGGCCAGCTGTGTCAGCCGGTGCACCGCGCGCGCCGCTTCAGGTCCCGCTGCTTGGACGGCAGGCAGGGCCCGGTCCAGCGCGGGGCCGTCGATCTTGCCCTCAACGAGCACCCGGCCGGCTCGCAGCAGAACCGGGACCCGAAAGTCATACAGGCGCGAGAGCTCGGCATCGGAATCGACGTCGAGGGCGTCGAATTCGGCATCCCGCGCCCGCAGGAGCGCCTCTGCTTGCTCGCATAGATGGCAGCCCGTCCGGGTGACCAGCTGCAGCGGCACCCGGCCAGGGTAGCGAGCGGCTAGCTGCTGGGCACCCGCAGGTGCTGCCCGGGCCTGAGCAGCGCATCGTGAAGGTCGTTGGCGGCCAGGATCTCCCCCACCTTCTCCCTGGTGTCGGCGCCCGGATAGCGCGCGGCGGCGATCGACCACACCGTGTCGCCCGAGCGCACGGTCACCGTTGAGTAGGCCGTGGGCGTGGCGCCCCAGGCCGCCCTGGCGCCGGCGAACGACAGGAACAGCAGGACCACCACCAGAAGCCAGGCTCGTCGCAGAGCAACGTACATCTGTTCGAAGGCAGCATACCACGAACAAAGGTTTGCGCGATCACTTGTTCGGTGCTAGGATGGGCTCGCCTCATCAGCTCAGCACTTTCCACGAGGTCGCAATTGAACGAAGAACTGTCCGACCGGCAATCCCGGATCCTCGAGTACATCCGGCACGTCAGCCGCACCCGCAACTACCCGCCCAGCGTCCGCGAGATCGGAGAAGCGGTCGGGCTGTCCTCCAGCTCCACCGTGCACAACCATCTCAACCAGCTGGAGCGGCGCGGTCTCATCCACCGCGACCCCAGCAAGTCGCGCACCGTCCAGCTGGTCAAAGACACGCGTGAAGAAGAGACGGCGCGCGGAGCCGTCCGGCTGCCGCTCGTCGGCAACGTGGCGGCCGGCACCCCGATCCTGGCCGAGCAGAACATCGAAGACCACATCCTGATCTCCGAATCCCTGGCCCAGGAGGGCTGGTTCCTGCTCAAGGTGCGCGGCGACTCCATGGTCAACGCCGGCATCCTCGACGGCGACCTGGTCCTGGTGCGCCCGCAGCCCAGCGCCGACAACGGCCAGATCATCGTGGCCATGGTCGAGGGCGAGGCCACCTGCAAGCGGCTGGACAGGCGCAACGGCCAGATCCGGCTGCTGCCGGAGAACGAGGACTACCAGCCGATAGTGGCGCCGGACGCCCAGGTCGTGGGCTTGGTCAAAGGCGTCATGAGGTTCCTCAACTAGCCCGACACGCCGAACTCCCGCAGCGCGTCGTTCAGGGAGACCCGCGATTCCTGGCGCGCGCTGCGCCAGCCGATGATCAGGCCGGTCGCCACCCCGAACTCGCCCGCCGGGAATTTCTTGACGCGGGTGCCGGGCACCACCACGGCGTTGGGTGGGATCGCACCCCGGTGCTCCACCGGTTCGCTGCCGGTCACGTCGACCACCGGAGTGGAGGCGGTCAGGACCACGTTGGCGCCCAGGATGGCGCCCGCGCCCACCACCACGCCCTCGGTCACGATGGCCCGCGAGCCGATGAAGGCGTCGTCCTCGACGATGACCGGCCGCGCGTTCACCGGCTCCAGCACGCCGCCGATGCCGACGCCTCCCGCCAGGTGCACGCGGGCGCCGATCTGGGCACAGGATCCCACGGTGGCCCAGGTGTCGACCATGGTGCCCGGCCCCACCCAGGCCCCGATGTTGACGTAGGACGGCATCTGGATCACGCCTTCGGAGAGGAACGATCCATAGCGCGCCACCGCCGGTGGCACCACCCGAACTTTGGCCGCTTCCAGGTCGTGCTTGAGGGGGATCTTGTCGCGGTACTCGAAGGGTCCGAGCTCGATGGTCTCCATCCCGCGCAGCCGGAAGTAGAGGAGGATCGCCTTCTTCACCCAATCGTTGACCACCCAGCCCTCGGGGCGCTTCTCGGCGCTGCGCACCTCGCCGCGGTCGAGCAGGGCGATCGTCCGCTCCACGGCCTCGCGCACGCCGGCGTCCTCCAGGGCCGCCGCGTCCTCGTAGGCGCGATCGATCACCGCCGCCAAGTCGGCGATCAGAGGACCGACTCCAGGATCTCGATCGCGCGCCGGCAATCCTCGATCGTGGGCACCAGCGCCAGCCGGAAGTAGCCCTCGCCGGCGTCCCCAAAGAATGACCCCGGCGCCACCACCACCCCCTGCTCCAGTAAGCGGTTGGCAAAAGCCTCGGACGAGGCGGCGTCCGGCACCTGGCACCACAGGTAGAAGGTCGCCTCCGAGCCGGCGATGCGCACGCCCTGGCGGCGGAAGAAGTCCATGAAGAGCGCCCGCTTTTCGGCATAAACCGCGCGCATCGCCTCCACGTGGTCCTCCCTCCCCCACGCCTCCATCGAGGCGCGCTGGATGAACTCCGGAACCGCGGTGCCATTGAGCGGCCGGTACAGCTTCAAGGCGGCGATCAGCTCCGGCGGGCCGGCCGCAAAGCCGGCGCGGTAGCCGGTCATCGAGGAGCGCTTGCTCTGGGTGTTGAAGACAGCCACCTGCGAGCGGTCGCGCACCTGCAGCGCCGAAGCCGTGGGCTCGCCGAAGTAGATCTCGCTGTACGCCTCGTCCGAGGCCAACAGGAAGCCGTGCCGGCTGGCCCGCTCCGCCAGCTCGTTCAGGAGCGGAAGCGGGGCTACCGCCGCGGTCGGGTTGTTGGGGTAGTTGATCCAGAAGATGGCGATCCGGTCCCACTCCCCATCCGGCACCGAGTCGAGATCGGGGAGGAACCCGTTGGCCTCCAGCAGCGGCAGTCGCAGCACGCGCGCGCCCACCATCTCGGCGCCCCGCTCGGGGATCGGGTAGCCGGGCTCGGTGACCACCACCAGGTTGCGATCGGACGCCGGGTCGATCGCGACCTGGGCCAGGCTGAAGATGGCCTCCTTGCTGCCCAGGGTGGGCACCACCTCGCGATGGGGGTCGAGCGTCACCCCGTAGCGGGATCGGATCCAACCCGCGATCGCCTCCCGGTGTTCGGGAAGGCCCTCGGACATCGGGTACCGCGACCGCTCCTCCACGCTCTCGATGAGCGCCTCGCGGATAGCGGGGTCGGTGCGCTCGTGGGGGTCGCCCACGCTGAAGTCGATCAGCTTCAGGCCCCGCGCCAGGGCCGCCTTCTTGGCTTCGTTCAGCTTCAGGAACGGATACGGCCGCAAGCGTGTCAGCACCGGGTTGATCTGCACCGGCATCAGGCGGGCTCCAGCAGGAAGGGCTGGAAGCGGTGTAGCGAAGCGCGAGGTGCGCGGCCCCAGGCCACGGTCCCCCGTTCCGTGAACTCGGAGCCCTCCAGGCCGCCCAGCTGACGCAGCTCGTAAAGCACCTGCTCGCGGCCGTAGGGGACCAGCATCTTGAGGCGGACCATATCCTGCTCAGCCACCGTCTCCAGCGCGTCCAGCAGCTCGTCCAGCCCGGTTCCGTTGAGAGCCGAGATGGCCACCGCGCGCTCATAGCGGCTGCCGATCTCGCCCAGGATCCGGCGCCGGCCGGCAGGTCCCAGGAGGTCCACCTTGTTGACAGCCACCACGCGGGGCTTGTCGGCGGCGCCCAGCTCCCCCAGCACCTCGTCGACGGTGGCGGCGTGCTCGACCGCCGCGGGTGCGCTGGCGTCGAGCACGTGGAGCACGATGTCGGCGTGGGTCACCTCCTCGAGCGTGGCCCGGAATGAGGCGACCAGGTCGGTCGGCAGCTTCTGGATGAAGCCGACGGTGTCGGTCAGGAGCAGCTCGCGGCCGCTGTCCAGGCGCAGGCGGCGAGTGGTCGGATCCAGAGTGGCGAAGAGTTTGTTCTCGGCCCTGACGCCTGCCCGAGTCAGGGTGTTGAGCAGCGTGGACTTGCCGGCGTTGGTGTAGCCGACGATGGCGACGGTCACCAGCTCGGAGCCGCGGCGAGCCGCGCGCTGCTGCTGGCGCTGGCGGCGCACGTCCTCGAGCTCCCGCTCCAGGTCCTTCAGACGCTTGCGGATGCGGCGGCGCTCGACCTCGATCTGCTGCTCACCAGGGCCGCCACGGGTCCCGATGCCGCCGCCCTGGCGGTGGTAGTCGTAAGCGCCGATCAGGCGAGGCAGCAGGTGATGCAGCTGGGCCGACTCGACCTGCAGGCGACCCTCCCGGGTGCGGGCGTGCTGGGCGAAGATGTCCAGGATCAGCTCGGTCCGGTCGACGACCTTGATCTTGAGCTCGCGCTCCAGGTTGCGCTGCTGGCGCGGGCTCAAGTCCTCGTTGCAGACGATCAGGTCGTAGCGCAGCTCCTCCCGGCGGTCGCGGATCTCCTCGACCTTGCCTTTGCCCACGAACAACGCCGGCTCGACCTCGTCGCGGCGCTGGACTTCGGAGGCGACCACCTCGGCGCCGGCGGTGAGGGAGAGCTCCTCGAGCTCCCGCATCTGCTCGTCCAGCGCGGCTGCGGGGGTTCCAGGCAGGAGCACGCCCAGCAGGTAGGCCCGTTCCTTGACGGGCTGGGTGGTGATCAGACGGCGGTCTCCAGCAATCCCAGGATAGCGGGCACCGGATCGGGCTCCGCCGGCAGCCAGGTGGTATCCGGGTGCCGTTTGAACCAGGCCAGCTGGCGCCGGCCATAGCGGCGGTTGGAGATCAGCATCCGCTCCGGCAGCTCGGACTCGCTGATCCGGCCCTCCAGGCAGTCCAGCGCCTCGGCGTAGCCAATACCGGTGAGGACCGGGTGCGCGCGCGGAACGCCCCCGTCCAGGGCGGCCTGGGTCTCCGCCAGCAGGCCCCGCTCGACCTGCTCCCGGCACCGGACGCGCAGGCGGCGCTCGATCACCTCGGGCGGCGCCTCCAGGCCGAGACGCCGAAACGGCCAGCGCGGAGGCAGCCGCCGGCGCGCCGCGTGCAGCGGCGGCCCGGCCGCCTCCAGGATCTCGACGGCCCGGACCAGGCGCACCGGGTTGTTGAAGTCGACCCTGGCGTGCGGGTCGAGCCGCCGCACCTCCGCCGCCAGTTCCCCCGTGGATAGGCCCTGGAGCTCGGCCCGCCGCGCGGGGTCGGGAGGCACGCCGGCCAGGTCGAAGCCCTCGGTGAGGGCATCGACCCAGAGCATGCTCCCGCCTTCGACCACCGCAGGAGCGTCTGACCCCGCTTCCCGGAGGAAGTCGAAGACGCTGGCGACCTGGCTCACCGGGTCGGCGAACTCGATCCCCCGGTAGCGCAGCTGTGCGCGGTACTCGTCCGGCGGATGATTGGTCGCGATGTGCAGGCGCTGGTAGGCCTGCCGGGAATCGGCGACGAGGATGTCGCCGCCCAGCCGGCGCGCCACCTCGAAGGCGGTGCGGGTCTTGCCGATGCCGGTCGGACCGACGATGACCAGGACCGGTCTCAGTAGTTCCTCCGGAAGTGCCGGCGTAGCTCCTGAGTGCTGAGCTCCAGCCGCGTGGGCCGGCCGTGCGGGCAGGTGATCGAATCAGGTGTCCGCTCCAGCTCCTCCAGCAGTCGCCGCTGCTCGGAGAGATCCATGGAATCGCCGAAGCGGACGGCCGAGTGGCAGGCGATCGAGGCCGCGGCCTGTTCCTGGCGGTCCTCAGCCCGCGAGCCGGCCAGGCTGGAGAGGAGGTCCAGGAGCGCCTCCTCGATCCGGCCCGCCGGGGTTTCGACCGGCGCCGCCCGCACCTGGACGGCCCCCTGGCCGAAGCTTTCAACTTCGAATCCGAGGGCGTTGAGGCGCTCGCCGTGGTCGGCCGCCGCCGCGACCAGGCTAGGTTCCAACTCCACGACCTGGGGCAGCAGCAGCGGCTGGCTGGGGGCGGGTGCGCCCCGCAGCCGGCTGAGGAAGCGGTTGTAGAGGACCCGCTCGTGGGCTGCGTGCTGGTCGATCAGGATGATCCCATCCGGCCCTTCGGCCACCAGGTAGCCGTCCAGCACCTGGCCCAGTGGGCGCAGCAGGGTTGCCGGAGGGGCGGGGGCCGGCTCGATCTGCAGGGCGATGTCACTGGTACGCGGCGCGGGACCCGCGGCCACCGTCTGCAGCGGCATCGCGAAGACCCGCGAACCGCCCAGCGCGGCCAGCACCGCGCGCTGGACCAGGCCGTAAAGGGCGCCCTCGTCGCGGAAGCGGACCTCGCGCTTGGCCGGATGCACGTTGACGTCGACCTCGGCGGCCGGGAGTGTGAGGTCGAGGACGGCGACCGGGTAGCGGCCGCGCTCCAGCCGGCCCAGGTAGGCCTGCTCGAGCGCGTGCTGGAGCCGATGCGAGGCCACAGGCCGCGAGTTGACGGCCAGCACGATGGCTTCCCGGCTGCCCCGGCTTAGCCGCGGCTCGGAGACCATCCCCCGCAGGCCCTCAGCCTCCACCGGAAGCATGGCCTCGGCGACCTGGGCCCCCAGCACCGCGCCGAGCGCAGCCCGGCGGTCGGCGTCGCCGGCGGTCGCGAGCGCCCGGCGGCCGTCCACGACGAGCTCGAAGCGCACATCCGGCCGCAGGACCGCGTAGGTGCGCACCACCTGGTTGGCAGCGCCATTCTCGGTCGCGTCCGACTTCAGGAACTTGAGCCGCGCCGGAGTGTTGCCGAAGAGGTCGCGAACTTCGATCACGGTGCCCGGCGTGGGCGCTGCGGCCCCCTCGTCGACGAGCGCGCCCGCGCGCAGTCGGATTTGGGCCCCGCGGGTGCGGCAGTCGACCTCGGAGACCGCGGCGATGCTGGCCAGCGCCTCACCGCGAAAGCCGAGGGTGCCGATCGCGGCCAGGTCTTCCAGCCGCTGCACCTTGCTGGTGGCGTGACGTAGAAAAGCCAGGGCCAGCTGATCGGTTGGAATGCCCTCACCGTCGTCGGCCACCCTGATCAAGCCGCGGCCGGCGCCCCGGACCTCGATGC
>Ga0209474_10001109_pt1 | contig 27226 bp, 29 predicted proteins | sample GraSoiAngelo_145_FD_185902 | JGI IMG/M metagenome (GOLD analysis project Ga0209474, IMG submission 185902) | Grasslands soil microbial communities from the Angelo Coastal Reserve, California, USA - 14_1009_05_20cm (SPAdes) (version 2) | ecosystem: Environmental > Terrestrial > Soil > Grasslands...
CGCGCAGAGCCGCCATCTCGTGGGTCTCGCCCGGCGCCAGCCCTCCGCCCGGCGTGAACCACCACCAACGTGTGCCGACCCGATCGACCAGCTTGAAGAGAAGGATGCGGTCGTCCGGATCGAGGAGGACGATGCGGGCGGCCGCCCGCGGAATAGGTTCCGGCTCCGTCACCTCACCGCCAGGACCAGGATCTGCTTCTCGTAGGTCACGCCGCCCTGGGTGAAATGCCCGCTGTAGCGGATCACCGGCTCGAAGTAGCCGTACGTGCCGTCGCTGGCGACGACGTAGGTCAATGCCGCGCTGTCGAGCACGACGTTGGGCCCACCGCCAGACCCTATGTACACCTGTTGATTGTTGACGCTCGCGTAGGTGGCCACCTCTGGGCTCAGCGGCAGTGGGGCCTCGGCCGACTGGATCCCCAGGTCGCTGCCCAGGGTGGCGCTCCAGCCCTGGCGGAGCGGCGACAGCGCCCATCGCACCTGCACCTGGTCACCACTGCGAGTGACGGTGGGGCCCTGCGCGCTTCCTCCCGGCGCCACGTCAAAGCGCGAGAGATAGTCGGTGACGGCAGTGACGACGGCCGCATCATCGGAACCGCCGGCCCGCAGCGCGCCGGGCGCGGGCGTGATCACGACCCGCGGTTCGGTGCCGCCGGCCGGATCCGTCGGGTACAGCACCAGCGTGAAGTCCTTGCCCGCGTAGCGGCCTAGCGCACCTGGAGGCGTCGGACCGGCGGGCCTGGCGTTAAAGCTGGCGGCGAAGGCGTCGGCTTGGGCCACGGTCCATTCCCGGTAGCGAGTGACGGGCAGGCGCGCCGGCAGCGCCACCGAGCCGGTGGCCCCGGTCACGGTCACCGGGCCGGGGTAGCCGCTGCTCGGCTGGAGCGGCTGCGGCAGCGGGCCGAACGTCTGCAGGTCGGCGTTGGCGGCGCCGCCCCGCTGCACGGCCTGTGGGCCGTTGCCTTGCGGGCTGAGCCCGCCCGCGCTCGTTGCGGCGCCACTCGGGCCTGGCCGGCCGTGCAGGAGCAGTCCTCCGGCCAGCACCACCACCAGCAGCACCGCCAGGCCGGCCACGGCCGGCCCCAGCTGCACCCGCCGCGCGCTCTCCAGGAAGCGCGCCCAGGGGCTGCGGCGGGCCTGGATGCGCGACCACAGCTCGTCCTCGAAGCCGCGCCGCGGCCGGGTGGTGGCGAAGGCTTGGTCCAGGCGCTCCTGAAGCGGATCCGGCTGCTCGCTCACCCCGTCTCCTCGGCCGCGGCTTCGCGCAGGACGCGCAGCGCGCGGTGGTACAGCATCTTGGCGGCGTCTTCGCTGGAGCCCAGGATGCTCCCGACCTCGGCGAAGGAAAGGCCCGAGTGGCGCAGCGAGATGGCCTCGCGTTGGCGTTCGGGCAGGCGCTCGACCAGGGCTAGCAGCGCGCGGTGCTGGATCCGCTCGGCGGCCAGCTCCGCCGGGTCGGCGACCGCTTCCGGCTCATGCGCGACCGCCCGCGCCAGCCGCTCCTTACGTCCGGCTGAGCGCAGGTGGTCGAGCGCCGCGTTGCGCGCGATCCGGAACAACCAGGAGGCCGGCGTCGCGCCCTGTGGCTCATAGCGCGGGTACGCCTCCCAGGCCTTGATGAACACCTGGGAGGTCACGTCCTCGGCGTCGGCCTGTGACCCGAGCTGGGCGCGCACGTAGGCATAGATGCGGTTGAGAAAGTCCCGGTAGAGCTCTTCGAAGGGCGGTTTGTCGCCCGGCAATGCGAGGACAAAGCGTAAGCGCTCACTCTGGAGCCAACGCCCGGCTCAGGCGGCCGGTAACGGCACCCCGAACCGCTCGCCCAACCCGGCGAGCTCCTGCCAGGTCGGCCCCGGCAGCTGGATGCCCTCGCGCTGCCGGCGCCGCCTCTCCAGCCGCTCGGGGTCACCCGGCACCAGCACGCCTTCGAAGGCTCGGGCCTGGTCGCTGATGCGAGCGACCAGCCTGGCGTAGGCCTGGCGGCCCCCGAACCACTCGGGATCGACCACCGCCAGGAAAACGCCGGCGGCGTAATCGGGATTGGGGGGCGGTCCGGACATGGTGCCGGCAGGCGACGGCTCGGGATCGTCGACGATGGCCAGCGCGCCCAGCAGCGCGGCGGCGAGCGAAAGCCCGTAGCCCTTGTGCCCGGCCACCACGCCGCCCAGCAGCGTCAGCGACCCGCCCTCGTAGAGCCGCTCGGGGTCGCGCGTGGGCCGGCCCTGGACGTCGAGCAGCGCGCCCTCGGGCACCTGCCTGCCGGAGGCCGCGGCCACCCGGACCTTGCCCTCGGCCACGGTCGTGCTCGCGAAGTCCATCACGAAGGGATCACCGCCGGCGGCGGGCAGCCCGATCGACCATGGGTTGGTGCCGAGGAAGCGGGACGCGCCGCCGAAGGGGGCGGCGAGGCCGGCGCCCTCGCCCGCGATGCCCAGCGTGAGCACCCCGATCAGGCCGCTCTGCGCCACCCGCTCGGTGTAATCCCCGAGGCGGCCGACATGGTTGGCATGACGCACGGCCGCCGCCGCGATGCCGCTCTCGCCGGCCCGCGTCATGGCCCAGCCGCAGGCCTCCCAAACCGCGGGATGCGCGAACCCACGGTGGGCGTCGAACAGGGCCAGGACCGGCGACTCCCTGACCGTTCGAGCGCGCGCGTCGGGGATCAGCGTGCCGGCGTCGATCTGGGCGACGTACTGGGGCAGCCGCTGCACGCCGTGGGAGTCATGGCCGGCCAGGTTGGCGGCCACCAGGTGGCGCGCCACCTCCGCCGCCAGGTCTGCAGGCGTGCCCGCCGCCTCCAGGAGGTCGGCGACGAAGGCCTGCAGCGCCGGCGCGCTAGCCGTAGTAACGGGCGACCGTCTCCGCCACGCAGACCGGCTTCTCGCCGCCCTCGCGCTCGATCGTGCACTGCGTGATCACCTGGTAGCCGCCGTTGTCGACAGGCTCCACGGACTGCAGCTTGGCGCGCAAGCGAACGTTGCTGTCCACCGGCACCGGCGCCGGGAAACGCACCTTGTTGACGCCGTAGTTGATGCCCATCTTGACGCCGTCCACGACCAGCACCTCGTGGATGAGCATCGGGATCAGGCTGAGCGTCAGGTAGCCGTGCGCGATTGTGGTGCGGAAGGGTCCGGCCTTCGCCCGCTCGCGGTCGACGTGGATCCACTGGTGGTCGCCGGTGGCGTCGGCGAACTTGTCGATCTGCTCCTGGGTGACCTGGTGCCAGCGGCCGGGGCCCATCTCCTCACCCACGCGGTTGGGCAGGTCGGCGACGGCGATGGTGGTGGCAGGCATCTTCTTTCCTCCTAGTCCAGGGAGAGCAGTAACGGCGTGATCTCGCGCGGCCGGTTGGTGAACACCGAGTCGGGCTTGCAGATGCGGCACCAGAGCACGCCGGCCGCGTCGTCGACGGTCCAGACTCCGACGGCCTTGCCAGCGGCGTGCATCTCCTCGACCAGCTCGGGGTCCATGGCTCCATAGTGCGGCGCGTAAAGGTCGGCGTTCGCCTCTCGCATCATGCGCACGGGGTCGATGGGCCGAGCCCCTTCGAGCAGACCGGTCTGCAGGCGCGGCTCCAACTGTTTCAGGAGCTGCACCGAGCGGTGCTGGAAGGAGATCACCGCCGCGACCTCCAGCAAGTTGGTCTCGCGCAGCAGCTCGACGACCTTCTGCTCGATGCCGGGGTAGGGAATCGGGATCTGCTTGAGCTCGATGGCCAGGGGCACGTTGTGCTCGTCGCTCAGCTCGCAGACCTCGCGCAGCAGAGGCAGCCGCTCCCCACCGCCGGCGTCCAGCTCGCGCAGCTCGGCGCTGCTGCGGTCGCGCACCAGGCCTTGGCCGTCGGTGGTCCGCTCCAGCGTGTGGTCGTGGATCACGACGAGCTCGCCGTCGGCAGACATGTGCACGTCGCACTCGATGATGTCGACCCCCAGCTCGATGGCGGAGCCGAACGAGGCGAGGGTGTTCTCGGGGTGCTCAGCGGGGTTGCCGCGGTGCCCGCCGATGAGGGGCCGGCCCCGCTCCCGGGCCCACTCATAACGTTGGGCCAGAGACGGGCGGGGGGCCAAAACGCGACCAGTCTATATTGGTGCCGGTGACCGTCCAGCCGGGGACCCTGGGTCAGCTGCGGGCCTCTGGCCATGAGCGGGAAACCGTCAAGCAGGAGCTCCGCCGCAACCTCCTGGCGCGCATGCGCACGGGCGTCAGCCCGCTCTTGGAGGGCATCGTCGGCTACGACGACACGGTGCTCCCGCAGGTCGCCAACGCCATCATCTCGGGCCACGACATGATCCTGCTCGGCGAGCGCGGACAGGCCAAGTCGCGCCTGATGCGCTCGCTGATCGGGTTCCTGGACGCGGAGATACCGGTCGTCGAGGGCTGCGACATCAACGACCACCCGTACCAGCCCATCTGCCGCCGCTGCCGCGACCTGGTCGCCGAAAAGGGCGACCAGACGCCGCTGGCCTGGCTGCCGCGAGAGCGGCGCTACGGCGAGAAGCTGGCGACGCCGGACATCTCGATCGCCGACCTGATCGGTGAGGTCGATCCCATCAAGGTGGCCGAGGGCCGCTACCTGGCCGACGAGCTCACGATCCACTACGGCCTGGTGCCGCGCTGCAATCGCGGGATCTTCGGCATCAACGAGCTGCCCGACCTGGCCGAGCGCATCCAGGTCGGCCTCCTCAACATCATGGAAGAGAAGGACGTGCAGATCCGGGGCTACCGGATCCGGCTCCCGCTCGATCTGCTCGTCGTGGCTTCGGCCAACCCCGAGGACTACACCTCGCGCGGCCGGATCATCACGCCGCTCAAGGACCGCTTCGGGTCACAGGTGCGCACCCATTACCCGCTGACGGTGGCCGAGGAGATCGAGATCATGGAGGGCGAGCGGATGCTGCCGCCGTCCGAGATCGAGGTCCTGGTGCCAGGCTTCATGAAGGAGGTCGTGGCCGAGATGTCACACGGGGCTCGGCGCAGCCCGCACATCTCGCAGTCCTCCGGCGTCTCCGTGCGGATGTCCATCGGCAACTACGAGAACCTCGCCTCCAACGCTGTGCGGCGGGCGGTGCGCACGGGCGAGTCGCTGGCGGTGCCGCGTATCTCCGACCTGGAGTTCCTCGCCGCCTCCACCGCGGGCCGGGTGGAGATCGAGGCCCTGGACGAGGGCAAGGAAGAGCAGGTGATGGCGCGCATCCAGCGGGGGGCGGTGTCGGCGGTTTTCGGGCGCCACTTCGCGGCCTCGCAGTTCGAGAACCTGGTCGGCCGCTTCGAGGAGGGCACCATGTTGGAGGTCGGCGAATCGATGCCGGCGTCGACCTACGTGCGGGCCATCGGGGAGTCGGCCGAGGTCGACAACGCGCTGCGCCGGCTGGGCCTGCCGGACAAGGCGGAGGTGCGCGCGTCGGTGATCGAGTTCGTGCTCGAGGGACTGCACCTCAACAAGCGCCTCAACAAAGATGAGATGGGGGGACGGGCGCTCTACCGGCGCTGACGGCTCGCCGCTTACTGCCGGTAGAAGACGAAAGCGAAGGCCATGATCATGGCCACCACCAGCAGCATCAGCAGGATCTCCACGCGCACCGCAATCCGCACGAGCCGGCGGGCGCGGTGCGTGCGCTCGCCGCACTTCTCGCAGTAGGCGGCGTTGCGGACCAGCTCGTTGCCGCAGCGGTCGCAGTGGGTCTGGTAGGCAACGGCCACGGCCTGATTATTACCCTCACGCCATGGAAGACCCGGTCCACCAGCCGCGCCCCGACGACTACGTGGTGATGCTGGCGCAGGTGCCGGAGCGGGTCGGCGACATCGCGTTGTCGCTGGACGAGAACCGGCTGCGGTACCGCCACGGTCCCGCCTTCCCCACGCTCCAGGAGTTGGTGGCGCACATGGCGCGCTCGGGCCAGGCCGTCGACGCGCTGCTGCGCCAGGTCTGCATCGACGGCCGGCGGGAGGTCGACGTGGGGGCGGCCATGGATCCCCCGCCGGGGGATGTCGATGCCGACACCTCGGCGGCCGAGCTGATGGAGACGCTGATGCGCGACCGCCGGCGCACCGTCGACCTCCTGCGCGGCCTCACCGAGGAGCAGTGGGCGCAGCCGGTCGAGGACCGCGTGCGGGGGGAGCTCTCGCTGCTGGAGGTGTGCGACGCCATCGGCCGCCACGAGGCCGGCCACGTCACGCAGCTGCGCAACCTGATCGCGGTGCTGCCGGAGCCGCTCGACTTGGGGCCGATTTCATGAAAAGGGCGGCTACTTAGGGCCGGCGGGCAGCACCAGCGCCAGCTGGCGCGACTGTGCCAGCAGGCGACCGTCGCGCGTCCAGAGCTCGCCGTCCTCCTCCCAGAAGCCGCCCTCGGCGCGCTTCGAGCTGAAAACCCCGAGCAGGAACTCCTCAGGCCCCACCTCCGGCGCCGGCAGCGCGGCCCGGAAGTAGACCGTCATCTCGACGGTGGGCGCGTAGGCGCGGAAGTCGATCCGAGTGAAGAGCGAGGGCATCCAGGCATCTACCAGGCAGGCGACCACGGCGGCGTCGATCGGCACCGGCCGGCGCAGGCGCATCCAGCCACCGGAGTAGGCGCGGTCGCCGCCGTGGAAGACGCGGCCGCCCAGCGCGTAGCGGTAGTCGAAATGGTCGGCGAAGGACGGCTGGTGGGGCCGGGGCGGGGTCGGCTCCAACTCCTCGGGCGGCGGCACCTCGGGCATCACGGCGTCGGTGATGTCCGGGCCCTCGCGGGGCGCCGAGAGCGCGCCCAGGGCCAGGGCCATGATGGCGCCGGCCTGCGAAAGCCGGGCGCTGACGCTGCTGAGGCGGCCGCCGCGGCGCTCCTCGGCGACCTCGATCTGCGAAGGACCCACGGCCGGCGGCGCCGCGAAGTGAACGGTGAGCGAGCGCGGCGCCCGGCCGGGTCCGACCTCCGCCTCCATGGCCCGCAGCAGCACGGCGGCCAGGAAGCCGCCGTGCGGACCGCGCATCCCGATCCACTCATCGCCCCAGACGTAGCTGTAGCGGCCGGTCGCCACCCGCTCGGAGCGGATGGCCTGGTCGAAGTTCATGCTGCCGCGAGCACTTCGGTGCGCAGGTCGCGCAGGCGGCCGGCGCTGATCGCCTCCCGGACCCGCTCCAACAGGCGGGCGGTGAAACGCAGGTTGTGCTCGGCCAGCAGCGGAACGGACAAAGCCTCGCGGGCGCGCAGCAGGTGGGCCAGGTAAGCGCGCGAGAACCGCGCGCACGTATGGCAGTCGCAGCCCTCCTCCAGGGGCCCGTCCTCTCCGCGCCGCGCCGAGCGCGCCAGGTCGATGCGGAAGCGCGGCCGCCCCATGTGAAGCGCCTGGCCGTGGCGGGCGAGGCGGGTCGGCATGGCGCAGTCGAAGGTGTCGATGCCCCGCAATGCGCCCTCGACGAGGTCGTCTGGCTCGCCCACGCCGAGCAGGTGGCGGGGGCGGTCGTCGGGCAGCAGCGGCCGCACCAGGTCGACGACCCCGTACCAGTCGAGCTTGGTCTCCCCCAGGCAGTCCCCGATGCCGAAGCCGTCGAAGCCCAGCTCGGCGATCCCCGCCGCCGAGCGCCGGCGCAGGTCCGGGTAGACGCCGCCATGCACGATCCCGAAAAGCGCTTGAGCGCCACCCGAAAACGCCTCCAGGCATCGGCGCGCCCAGCGCAGGTTGCGTTCGGTGGCGGCCTCCGTGTACTGGCGGGGCACGTGAAACGGCGTGCATTCATCGAGGCAGAACACCAGGTCGGCGCCGAGGGCGCGCTGCAGCTCCATGTTGTTCTCGGGCGTGAAGCGGTGCATCGACCCGTCCAGCCAGGACCTGAAAACCGCCCCCTCCTCGTCCACGCGCACAGCTGCCAGCGGATCCTCTATGGGCGGCAGCCGCCGGCGCCCCTTCAGCTCGTCGGCCACTTGCCCGTGCTGAAGGCTGAAGACCTGGAAGCCGCCCGAGTCGGTGGCCAGCACGCCGGGCCAGCCCATGAAGCGATGGAGCCCGCCCGCCGCAGCCACCAGCTCGGGGCCGGGCTGGACGGCGAGGTGGTAGGAGTTGCAGATCAGGGCCTGAACGCCCGCACGGCGCGCCGACTCGGTGTCCAGGCCTTTCAAAGCAGCGCGCGTCGCCACGGCGAAGAAGCCGGGAGTTTCCAGGGAGCCATGGGCGGTCTCGATCAGCCCGCGGCGGGCGTCGCCGTCGCGGGCGAGGATCCGGAACCGCAGCACGCGGATATTCTCCGCTCGTGACCGAAGAGGAGCCGAAGGCGCCCGCCAAGGGCCGCCGCAAGTCGGCGCGGGCGCGCAACGCCCAGTACTGGATGATCGTCAGCTCGCCCGAGAACTTCCGCAAGACGCGCGACCACGGCTTCACGGCCCAGGGCATCAAGGCCCGCCACCGCCGCCGCGTCGAGACCATGCGCCAGGGGGATCGCGTCCTTTATTACGTGGCCGGGCGCATGGCCTTTGCGGCCACCGCCACCGTGACCTCGCCCATGTACGAGGACCACACCCCGATCTGGCGCACCGCGCGCCGCGAGGAGGACTACCCCTGGCGCGTCCGCATGCGACCCGATTCGGTGCTCGAGGAGCCGGATTGGGTGCCGGCTAAGGACGTCGCCTATCGCCTGGAGTACGTGCGCAAATGGCCGCCGGAGCACTGGACGCTCGCCTTCCAGGGCCACCTGCACCAGCTGGCCCAAAAGGATTTCAAGCTCATCGAGGACGAGATCCGGCGCACGCGCCGGACCCGGACCGCGGTGTCACAGACAGCGCCCTCGGCGGTGCTGGAGAAGTGATGACGGCCGACCCCGCGCCCGAGATGCCCGAGCCAGCAGAAGGGGGCATCGCTCCGCCCCAGCACAAAGCCGTCCGTAGCGACGCCTTCGAGGAGCTCTTCACGAATGAGTACGGCCGGGTGGTCGCGGTCGCCAACCGGGTGCTGGGCGATCGCGGCGAGGCCGAGGACGTGGCCCAGGAGGTCTTTTTGGACTTCCACCGCCGGCACCGGCCCGACGCCGGCTTTGCCGGGGCCTGGCTGCACCAGGCGGCGGTCCACACTTCGCTCAACCGCCTGCGCAGCCGGCGGCGGCGCGAGAAGCGGGAGCTAACACAGGCCCTGGCCGAGCGCCCGGCGCCGCCCGACGACCCCGCCCGCCTGGCCGAGGTGGCCGAGCAGCGGGAGACCGTGCGCCACGCCTTGACCCGCCTGCGCCCCAAGGCCGCGGCCGTCCTGATCCTGCGTTATTCCGGGCTCAGCTACGCCGAGGTGGGTGCCGCCCTCCAGGTCGGAACCGGCCAGGTCGGCACCCTACTGCGGCGAGCCGAGCAGGCCCTCAAGAAGGAGTTGGAAGTTGGCACACCTGTCTGACGGAACCCTCCGTCGCATGTATGACGAACCCCTGGCCGTCCCCGAGACGGCCCGCAGCCACTACGCGGGCTGCGCGAGCTGCCAGGAGCGTTTCTCCGAGATCGCCGGCGACGCCCGGCGGCTGGCCGGCGCCCTGGCCGTGCCCGCGGCCACCGTCGATGCCGAGGCGGCCTACCGCAACCTGAAGGCGAAGCTGCAGCCGCGGCCGCGCTTCGTCCTCCGCCTGCCCCGGATCGCGGGTGCCTCGCTGCGGCGGGGCGCGCTGGTCACCGGGCTGGCCGCGGTGCTGGTGCTGGGCGTGATGGTGAGCCCGCTGGCCCAGACCATCAAGGACGTTTTCGCCCCGACCGAGGTGCAGACGGTCACCGTCAGCCAGGGCTCCTTCGCGGGGTTCCCCGACCTCTCGCACTGGGGCACGGTCAACGTGACCCAGCAGCCTGAGCTCAAGCAGGCGGACACTGCTGCCGACGCGGCGGCGACCAGCAAGCTGCCGGTGATCAAGCCCGGCAACCTGCCCTCCGGGCTGCCCGCACCGCAGTTCGCGACCCTGAGCTCCGGCTCCGGGAGCTTCACCTTCAGCAAGCAGAAGGCCGACGCCTACGCAGCCAGCCAGGGCGCCAAGGCGCCCAAGCTGCCCAGCAACCTGGACGGCTCTCGGCTCGACGTGAGCATCGGCCCCGCCGAGGCGGCCATCTACGGCGGCGACCTCTCGGCCGCCGCCCAGCAGGGCGCCAAGGACGAGACGGGCAGTGCCGGCCACGACCGCGACCTGCTGCCCGGCCTGGCGATCGGCATCGCCAAGGCCCCGCACGTGACCTCGACCGGCGCCAGCGTCAAGGACATCGAGAACGCGGTGGCCGACCAGCCGGGCGTGTCGCCCGAGCTCAAGTCGGCGATCCTCTCGATCGGCGATCCCAGCAAGACCCTGCCCATCCCCGTCGTGCAGGGCATGACCGTCAGCGACAACCCGACGCTCAAGGACGGCACCAAGGCCGCCTTCGTGGGCGACAACTCGGGCACTCTCGGCGGCGTCATCTTCATCCGGGGCGGCAACGTCTACGTGGTCGCCGGCGCCTACAACGAGAAGACGTTGGTCGACATCGCCAATACCCTTTAAAGCACTCTGGTAGACCTCCGGGAAAGGCAGGCGGCGGCCACCGCGGCCGCCGCCTCGCCCGCCGTCCACACCTCCGACCTCACCAAGCGCTACGGCAAGCAGCTGGCGCTGGCCGGTCTCACCATGACCGTGCCGCCGGGCGAGGCTTTCGGTTTCCTGGGTCCCAACGGGGCCGGCAAGACCACCGCGGTGAAGCTCTTGCTGGGACTCGCCGAGCCGACGTCGGGCGAAGGTTGGGTCCTGGGCCGGCCGCTGGGTGATCGCGAGGCGCGGCGCCGCATCGGCTACCTGCCCGAGCTCTTCCGCTATCAGACCTGGCTCAGCGCGCGTGAAGTCCTGGCCATCCACTGCGAGCTGGCCGGACTGCCCCGCGCCAGCTGGCGGGGCGAAGTGCAGGCGGCGCTCGAGATCGTCGACCTGGCCGGACGCGCCGAGGACCGCGTGGGCACCTTCTCCAAGGGCATGCAGCAGCGGCTGGGCCTGGGCGCCGCGCTGCTGGGCAAGCCCGCGCTGGTCTTCCTGGACGAACCGACCTCCGCCCTCGACCCCGTCGGCCGCCACGACGTGCGCCAGATCATCAACTCGTTGAAGGAGCGGGGGACGGCTGTCTTCCTCAACTCACACCTCCTGACCGAGGTGGAGATGGTGTGCGACCGGGTGGCCATCGTCGACCACGGGCGCGTGGTCGCCAGCGGCACGCTGGACGACCTGCTCGGCGGCCACGCGGTCCGGCTGCGGGTGACCGGCCTGAAGCCATCCGAACGCGGCTCTGTCTCCGGGTTTGGCGAAGTCGACGATGACGGCGAGTGGATCACACTGCGGGGGCTGGAGCCCGACCGCGTCCCCGAGCTGGTGGCCGAGCTCGTGCGCATGGGCGGGCGGGTTTACTCGGTCGAGCCGCGGCACCAGACGCTGGAGGATCGTTTTCTGCAGCTCCTGGGGACGAAGTAATGGCGCCGGCCCTCGTCTACGCGCGGCTGACCTGGCGCGAGGCCCGGCGGCGCCGGCTGCTGCTGGCCCTGCTGATCCTGACCCTGATCATGGTGGCGGCCACCTCCTGGGGCTTCAGCAAGCTGTGGGACATCCGCGTGCAGGGCCGGCCGCCCGGCGCCGCTTTCGTGCGCACGACCGCCTCGCAGATCATGATCGTGGTCGCCTTCATGTTCACCACCGTGCTGGGCCTGTCGGCGACGGTGGTCTCGTCCCCCTCCGTCTCCGGCGACCTGGAGTCGGGGCTGGCCCTGTCCATGCTGGCGCGGCCGGTGCGCCGGGCCGACCTGCTCCTGGGCAAGTGGCTGGGTTTCGTCGTGCTGGTCGTGGCTTACAGCGGCGGCGCCGCGCTGCTCGAGATGTTGCTGGTGAACTGGGCGACCGGCTACATGCCGCCGCATCCGTTTGCCTTCGTGGCCTTCGTCTCGGCGGTCGGCATCACCCTGGTGACGCTGAGCATGGCGTTGAGTACGCGGCTGTCCGGCCTCGTCGGGGGAGTGATCGCGCTGGTCGCCTTCTTCATGTCCTGGATGGGCGGGATCGTGGGCAGCATCGGGCTCGCACTCCAGAACCAGCCGCTCATCGACGCGGGTGCCGTGACGCGCTTCCTCGTGCCCGCCGACGGGCTGTGGCGAGGGGCGATTTGGGCATTGGAGCCGAGCGTGGTGATCGCCACCGTGCGGGCCGCGGGACCTGGCGCCGCGTCCAATCCCTTCTTCGCCGCGGACCCGCCGCCCACGCTCTATCTCGCCTGGTGCGCGGTGTGGGTCCTGGGTCTGCTGGCGCTGGCGCTTTGGAGCCTCAACAAGAGAGAGATCTGACCCCGTAACCGCTTATGCGTCATGACGTTCTCGTAGTGAGGGGATGAAATGACGCAAATACGCTCGTTGTCGGGAATCCTGCTTCTACTCGCGGCGGCGTGTGGCAATCCGGTAACCACCCCGCGCGCCGCGACGGCCACCACGGTGCCCAGCCCACCGGTGGCGGCGGCGTCACCGGCGCTTTCGGTCTCGGCGTCGCCCAGCCCGCAGTCCTACACCTGCACCGACATGAGCGGCGGCGGCGGCGCTCGCGCCAACGTGGTTGCGGTGCGCGCGGCCGCGCAGGACGGCTTCGACCGCTGGGTGCTGGAGTTCGACGGGCCGGTGCCCGGCTACACGATCACGCGCCAGGCCAACGCCAGCTTCACGGAAGACGCCAGCGGCCGCTCGGTGACGCTGGACGGCGCCGCCGGGGTGGTGCTCCGCCTGCAGCCCGCGAGCAGCGGCGCCCAGGCGCCGCGCGCCATGTCGCCCCGAGAGACCGAGCTGCGCGACCTGCGCCAGGTCGGCGATTTCGAGGGAGTCGTGCACTGGGCGGCCGGACTGGCCGCGCCCGCCTGCATGCACGTGACCACGCTCGACGGTCCGCCGCGGCTGGTGATCGACTTCAAGACGGGAGCGTGAATCGGATGAGGGTGCCCTTCCCGGGCTGACTCTCCGCGGCGATCGTCCCGCCGTGGGCCTCGACCACGTCCTTGGCGATGGCCAGGCCCAGCCCGCTGCCGCGCGAGGCGGGACCGCGCACGAAGCGGTCGAAGATGCGCGGCAGCAGCTCGGGACTGATGCCCTCGCCGGTGTCGGCGACCGTGACCTGGACGCCGGTGCCCTGGCGGCGGCCACTCACCGTCACCGACCCGCCGGCGGGGGTGTGGCGGAGGGCGTTGGCGATCAAGTTGTTGAGGACCGCCCGCAGGCGCACGGGATCGGCCTCGGGGTGCGGGAGGTCGGCAGGCAGCTCGGCGCGCAGCTCGACGCCGCCGGCCGCCTGCGCCGCCAGGACTTCCCGGACCAGCAGCGCCAGGTCGACCGGCTCGCGGTTGAGCGCAAGCGCGCCAGACTCGGAGAGGGCGAGGATGCGCAGGTCTTCGATCAGGAGGTCCAGGGTTTGGGCGGCCTCCAGGATGGGCTTCAGCGACTCCGGGCTGGCCGGATAGACGCCGTCGGCGATCCCTTCGGCCTGACCGCGGATAACCGCCAGCGGCGTCTTGAGCTCGTGGGTGACGTCAGCCAGGAACGAGCGCCGGCGCTGGTCGTTGGCCTCGACCCGCCTGCGCAGGGCGGCGTAGGCGCCGGTGGCCCGCCGCATCTGCAGCAGCCCGAAGACGAACGCCGCCGCCAGCAGGATGAGCGGCACCGGGATGAAGCGTGGCCCGCCGCGGACCACCAGCGCCCCCAGCAAGCCCATGGTCGCGGCCGACAGGACCCAGAGCAGGAGTACAAAAACGAGGATGCGGCCGAAGAACCAGCCGCGCTGGCGGCGGGCCCAGGGCGGGCGCCCGCGCGGCGGCCAGGCCTCGCCCTCCGGCCACCAGGGTGGGCGCCCGCTCACGCCTCGGCGAACTTGTAGCCGACGCCGAAGACGGTGAGCACGTGGCGCGGAGCACGGGAATCCGGCTCCAGCTTGCGGCGCAGGTTCTTGACGTGGGCGTCGATGGCGCGCTCGTAGGACTCCACGGCCACTCCGTGCACCGCGTCCAGGAGCTGGGCGCGGGTGAAGACGCGGCCGGGCTGGCGGGCCAGGGTGGCCAGCAGCTGGAACTCGGTCGGCGTGAGGTCGACGGCACGGCCGTTGACGTTCACGGACAGCCGGGTGCTGTCCAGCTCGACGTCGCCGGCGCGGATCACCTCGGGCCGGCCCTCGAGCCCCTCGACCCGGCGCAGCACCGCGCGCACCCGCGCCACCAGCTCCTTGGGGCTGAACGGCTTGGTCAGGTAGTCGTCGGCGCCCAGCTCCAGGCCGACCAGCTTGTCGGTCTCATCGCTGCGGGCGGTCAGCATGATGATCGGCACTGGGCCCTCGCGGCGCAGGGCGCGGGTGACGTCGAGCCCGTCCAGGCCGGGCAGGCCGAGGTCCAGCACCACCAGGTCGGGCTTGATCGTGCGGGCCGCGCGGAGGGCGGCCTCACCGTCGCTCGCGGTGAGGACGGTGAAGCCGCCGTGCTCCAGGTAGTCGCGGACCAGGCGGACGATTCCCGGCTCGTCGTCGACGACCAGGATCGTCTTCATGGCCGTCTTAGCTTGGCTTTTCCGGGGTCTGGGCGGTGGTCTCCCCGTGGGCCTTCTTGTGCCATTCCTCCAGCCGGTCTTCGATGTGGCTCCGGCCCGGCCCGTAGGGGCCGCCGCCGCCGTACCACCAACGCCTCGGCCGGAAGACCAGCCACAGGATGAAGAGGATGAACAGCAGCGGGAAGATGAACCCGAAGGGGAAGAAGAAGTGGGGGCCGTAGAAGTAGGGGTAGGCGTAGGGCGCGCCGTTGGGTGCCACCGCGTTGGTCACGTGGGTGGCCACGCCGGCCGCGTAGGCGGCGGCGCCGACCAGCGCCGCGATCAGCAGAGTGCCCAGGCCCCATATCCAGATGAATCCGCGTCGCATCTCTGATTTACCTCCTTGGGTGAGATGTGGTTTCTGACGGGACCCAATCTGGCGCCCGGTTGTGAGCGCCGTGTGAAGGCCGTGCGGAGGTTCGAAACCTAGGGGTAGAGGCCGCGGTCGCGGGTGGCGGCGGCCACCCTGTGCACGGCTTGGCAGTAGGCGGCCATGCGCATGTCGATCTTCTTCTCGAGTGCGGTCTGCAGGACCTCGCGGAAGGAGCGCTGCATGATCGCCCCCAGCTTCTGGTTGACCTCGTGCTCGGACCAGAAGAACGACTGCAGGTCCTGCACCCATTCGAAGTAGCTGACGGTCACGCCCCCGGCGTTGGCCAGGATGTCGGGGACTAGGAACACGCCTTTCTGGCGGAACACGGCGTCGGCTTCGGGCGTGGTCGGCCCGTTGGCGCCCTCCACGATCAGCTTGGCCTTGACGGAAGGAGCGGTACGGGACGTGAGCTGGTTGCCGATCGCGGCCGGCACCAGCACGTCGCAGTCGACCCCCAGCAGGTCGTGGTTGGAGACCTCCTCGGCGCCCGGGAAGCCTTTCAGCGACTTCTCGCGAGCTCGGTACTCGAGCGCGCGCTTGACCGAGATCCCGAGCGGGTTGTAGATGCCGCCGTAATCCTCGGTAACGGCGACCACCGTGCAGCCCGCCTCCTCCAGCAGCCGGGCCGAGACCGAGCCCACGTTGCCGAAGCCCTGGATCGCCACCCGCGACTGGTGCGGCTTCATGCCCAGGTGCTCCATGGCGGCCAGCGCGCAGAGCATCACGCCGCGACCGGTCGCATCGACGCGGCCCAGGGAGCCGCCGACCTCGATCGGTTTGCCGGTGACGCAGGCCGTGACCGAGTAGCCCATGTGCATGGATATGGTGTCCATGATCCAGGCCATGATCTGGCCGTCGGTGTTCACGTCCGGCGCCGGGATGTCGCGGTCGGGGCCGATCAGGATCGAGATCTCGGTCGCGAAGCGGCGCGTCATGTGCTCCAGCTCGGAGCGCGAGAGCTGCCGGGGATCGACGATGATCCCGCCCTTGGCCCCGCCGAAGGGGATGTTGACGACCGCGCACTTCCAGGTCATCCACATCGCCAGCGCCTTGACCTCGTTGAGGGAGACGTCGGGGTGATATCGGATGCCGCCCTTGGCCGGGCCTCGATTGATGTTGTGCTGCACGCGGTAGCCGGTGAAGACGCGCACCGATCCGTCGTCGAGCTGGACCGGGAAGTGGCATGTGAACTCGCGCTGGACGTCGCGCAGCACCTCGCGCAGCTCCGGCTCGAGGTCGATGATCTCGGCCGCCTCGTCGAACTGGGCCTGCGCGGTGCGCCACTCGTCGGCTTCCTCGGATTGCGGCTGCGGTGCGGGACGCGCCTCGGTGACCGTGCTCATATCAAAGCTGCCGACCTAGGGTACGCGGCGTCGGGATCGGTGATGACGTTTAAGCAGCTGGGCACACCGGTCTTCAATGCCCGCTCGAAAGCCGCGCCGATCTGCCCCGGCTCGGTCACCAGCTCGCCGTGGCCGCCCAGGGCCTCGACCAGCCGGTCGTAGCGGATGCCGGGGCTGAGGTCGGTGGCGATGGCGGTCTGCAACAGCGCCTGCATCGGGTGCTTCTCGGTGGCCCAGATCCCGTTGTTGCCGATCACGAACACCACCGGCAGCCGGTGCCGCACCAGCGTCTCGATGTCCATGGCGCTGAAGCCGAAGGCGCCGTCGCCGGCGAAGACCACGACCTGGCGGTCGGGGTGGGCCAGGCGCGCGGCCATCGCGTAGCCGGCGCCTGTGCCGAGACAGCCATAGGGCCCCGGCTCCAGGAAGGTGCCGGGCTGCGACGACTCGATGAGGCGGCCGGCGAAGGACACGAAGTCGCCGCCGTCGCCGATCACGATGGCGTCGGGATCCAGGCATCGGGCGATCTCCGAGACCAGGCGGGCCGGGTGGACGGGCGTGCTGTCGGCGGCGGCGAGCTCGGCATCCCGACGCTGGGCCAGATCCGTGGCCGCGCGCACCTTCTCCATCCACTCGGGATGCGGCGGCGCACCCTCGGCGGCCCGGGCCAGTGCGGCCAGCGCCTGCCGGAGATCACCGTCGAGCGCCACCTCGCCCGGGCGGTGCCGGCGGCGGTCGTCGAGATCGATGTAAACCAGCCGGGCGTCCTCGTCGAACACCGGCGCGCGGCCGAAGGCCAGCCGGAAGTCGAGCGGGACTCCGACCACCAGCACGAGGTCGGCTTCGCCCAGCGCCACGCTTCGGGCGCGGGTGGCGTAGTAGGGGCTGTCGGGCGGGACGATGCCTCGCGCCAGCCCATTACCGACCGCCGGCAAATCGGCCACACGCAGCAGCTCACAGAGCTCCGCCTCGGCGTGCGACCACCAGACCCCGGAACCGGCCACCACCGCCGGCCGGCGCGCCGTCCGCAGCAGCGCGGCAGCGGCTGCGACGGCGTCGGGATCGGGATGCGCGCCCGGGTCGGGGACCAGGTGCTCGGTCTCCTCCGGAAGCTCGGCGGCGCCGAAGAAGACGTCCGCGGGGATGTCCAGGAAGGCGGGCCCCGTGCGCGCGCTGAGCGCCGTGCGGATGGCCTCACTGACGGTGCGGTAGACCTCTTCCGGCGCCTGCACGGTTTGCGCGAACTTGGTGAGGCTGCGCACCACCGGCAGGTGGTCCAGCTCCTGCAGTGAGCCCATCCCGGCAGTGGCCAGTGGCGAGCGGCCGCCGATCACCAGCATCGGGCTGTCGTTGGCGAGAGCGCCGGCCAGAGTCGAGATCGTGTTGGTCACCCCCGGCCCCGCCGTCACCGCCGCCACGCCGCACTGCCGGGTGAGTTTCGACCAGCCTTCGGCCGCGAAGGCGGCAGTCTGCTCGTTGCGCACGTCGACGAGGTTGATGCCGTGCTCGACGGCGCCCATCAGGACGCCCCAGATGTGGCCGCCGTTGAGGGTGAAGAGGTGACGTGTGCCGGCGGCTCTGAGGGCGAGCGCGGCCAGCTCCCCGGTGCTCGCGCTCTCCGTCATCTAACGTCAATCATGATGGCGGCCGATGCTGCGCGTCCCCTCCGGGTGGTGATCGCCAAGGTCGGACTCGACGGCCATGACCGCGGCGCCCGCATCGTCGCGCGCGCCCTGCGCGACGCCGGCATGGAGGTGATCTACACCGGCCTCCACCGCCGGCCGGAGGAAGTGGTGCACGCCGCCCTCCAGGAGGATGCGGACGCGATCGGGGTCTCCATCCTCTCAGGGGCGCACATGACGCTGTTCCCGCGCCTGATCGCGCTCATGAAGGAGCAGGGGCTTTGGGGCGAGGTGGCGCTGATCGGCGGTGGCGTGATGCCAGACGAGGACGTCGAGCAGCTACTGCAGATGGGCGTGGCGGGGATCGTGGGCCAGGACGCGACGCCGCAGGAGGTCGTGGACGCGGTTCGCCAGGCGGTACGCCCGCGCCGCTGATGGAGAGCTGGAGCTGGCCCCCGCGCTACGACGACTCTTACCGGCCGCCGGCCGGCTCGCCGTACTGGTTCCCGGTCCGCGAGACCATGGACCCCGCCGAGCGCGAGGACCGCATCCTTCAGCGGATCCGCGAGGTCATGCGCTATGCCTGGGAGCGCGCGCCTTTCTACCGGCGTAAGTGGTCCGAGGCCGGCGTGCATCCGGACGGCGTGCGCAGCCTGGAGGATTTCGAGCGGATACCGGTGGTCACCAAGGCCGAGCTGCGTGACGCGCAGGCGCGCGCCGAGCCCTACGGCGACTACCTGTGCGTGGAGCCGAGCGAGGTGCACCACGTGCACGGCACCTCGGGTACCACGGGCCGGCCCACCGCCTTCGGCATCAGCCGCGGCGACTGGCGGGCGATCGCCAACGCGCATGCGCGGGTGCTTTGGGGCATGGGCGTAAGGCCTTCGGACAGCGTCTTCATCGGCTCCTTCTTCAGCCTCTACATGGGCAGCTGGGGCGCCCTGATCGGCGCCGAGAGATTGGGGGCCACCGTCTTCCCGTTCGGCGCCGGCGTGCCCGGGCAGACGCTGCGCGCCGCCTCCTGGATGGCGCAGATGCGGCCGACCTGCTTCTACGGCACGCCGTCGTATGGCCTGCACCTGGCGGAGGTGGCGCGCGAGCACGGCATCGACCCGCGCTCCTTCGGCCTGCGCATCCTGTTCTTCTCTGGCGAACCCGGCGCGTCGATACCCGGCGTGCGCCGGCGCCTGGAAGAGATCTACGGAGCGCTGGTCTTCGATTGCGGGTCGATGGCCGAAGCCTCACCCTGGATGAGCCTCGGTGAATCCTCGGCGAGGGTGGGCATGCTCTGCTGGCAGGACCTGGTCTATACCGAAGTGTGCGACCCGCGGACGTACGCGCGCGTGCCGTACGGAAGCGAGGGCACGCCCGTGTACACGCACCTGGAGCGCGTCAGCCAGCCCATGATCAGGTTGCTGTCCAACGACCTCACACGCTGGGAATCGCCGCCCACCCCCTGCGGCCGCACGTATCCGTACCTGCCGCGCGGAGTTTACGGACGCATCGACGACATGCTCACCGTGCGCGGCGAGAACGTGTATCCGAGCGCGATCGACGAGGTGGTGATGGCGCTGCCCGGCTACGGCGGCGAACATCGCATCCTGGTCACGCGCGATAGGGCGATGGACGAGCTGACGGTGCAGCTGGAGTACGACGCCGAGGTGGCCGGCACCGGCGAGGCCGCGGTGCAGCGCTTGCGCGGGCGTGCCGAAACCGAGCTGCGGCGCGTGCTGGGCGTGGGCGCGCGCGTGCTGCCGGTGCCGCCGGGCACGCTGGAACGAACGGAATTCAAGGCCAGGCGCGTGATCGACGCGCGGGAGGTGCTGCGGTCATGAGCAAGCTTTTCGACGACGAGGCCGTGCGGCGCCTGGAGGCCGAGCGTGAGGAGTGGGAGCGTGCCGAGCTGGCCGAGTTCCTGGAGCGCCAGCCCGAGCGTAAGGATGCCTTCCGAACGGATTCTCAGCAGCCCCTGAAACGGGTGTACACCCCTGCCGACGTCGCCTCCATCGAGTGGGAGGAGCTGGGTTGGCCGGGCCGGCCACCGTTCACCCGCGGTCCCTATCCGACCATGTACCGCGCGCGCAACTGGACCTTCCGCCAGATCGCGGGCTACGGCACCGGAGCCGACACCAATCAACGCTTCCAGTACCTGATCGCGCAGGGCCAGACCGGACTCTCCGTCGACTTCGACATGCCCACGCTGATGGGGTACGACTCCGACCACGAGATGTCGGTCGGCGAGGTCGGGCGTGAGGGCGTGGCGATCGACGTCGTCGACGACATGGAAGCGCTGTTCCAGGACATCGAGCTGGAGCAGATCTCGGTGTCCATGACCATCAACCCCACGGCCTGGATCCTGCTCGCGATGTACGTGGCCATGGCCCGCCGCCGCGGCTGTGACCTGAACCGGCTCTCGGGCACGATCCAGAACGACATCTTGAAGGAGTACATGGCGCAAAAGGAGTGGATCTACCCCATCCGCCCATCACTGCGCATCGTGCGCGACACCATCGTTTTCTGCGCACGCGAGATGCGTCGCTACAACCCGATCAACATCTCCGGCTACCACATCAACGAAGCCGGTGCGTCGGGCGTGCAGGAGCTGGCGTTCACGATGGCCAACGCGCGCTGCTATTTGCAGGAGGTGACGCGGGCGGGCGTCGACGTGGACGAGTTCGCGTCGAGGCTCGCGTTCTACTTCGTCAGCGGCTCCGACTTCTTCGAGGAGGTCGCCAAGTTCCGCGCCGCGCGCCGCGTGTGGTCGAACATGGTGAGCTCGTTCGGCGCGCGCTTGCCCGAGTCCGGACGTCTGCGCTTCCACTGTCAGACCGCCGCCGCGACCTTGACGCGTCCGCAGCCCTACAACAACGTCGTGCGCACGACATTGCAGGCGCTGTCCGCGGTGCTGGGCGGTGCGCAATCGCTGCACACCAACGGACTCGATGAGGCTTACGCGATCCCCAGCGAGTTCGCCATGAAGCTGGCCCTGCGCACGCAGCAGATCATCGCCGACGAGACCAACGCCGGTTCGGTCGTGGACCCGCTGGGTGGCAGCTGGTACGTGGAGGCATTGACCGCGCAGGTCGAGGCTGAGGTCTGGCGCATCCTCGACAAGGTCGAGGAGCTGGGGGGCACAGTGGCCGCCATCGAGGCCGGCTGGTTCCAGCGGGAGATCGCCGACTTCGCCTACGGAGAAGCCCTGCGCCGGGCGTCAGGCGAGCGGGCGGTGGTGGGCGTCAACCGCTACGTCGACCCGCCGGAGACGGAGCAGCCGATAGAAGTCCACCGGCTTGATCCGCAGACCGAAGCTCGCCAGGTCGACCAGCTGCGTCGCGTGCGCGCGAAGCGCGACCAGGCCCGCGTGGACTCGGCCCTGACACGCCTGCGCGAGGTCGCCGGCGACGAGACCGCCAACCTGATGCCGGCCACCATCGAGGCCGTGGAGGCGCGGGCCAGCATGGGCGAGATCGTCGGCGCGCTGGAGGAAGTGTTCGGGAGGTACCGCGAGCAGGCGGTGTTCTAGTCGGTGCGGCTGGCCCAGGCCATGAAGGGCGTGTTGTGGGCCGCTGCAACTTCTCCGGCCTTGGTGACCAGGATCACCCCGCCCTCGCCGTCGACCTTGCGGCGCAGGAAGTCGATGGCCCCCTTCGCCACCTCCTGCGCACCCATCCCGTGCTTGAGCTCGACCACGGCCAGGTGCGCCAGGACCAAGCGCATGAAGCCCTCGCCGTGGCCGGTCCCGCAGACCGCGCCGGCGGCGTCGTCGGCGTAGAAGCCGGCGCCCACCAGCGGGCTGTCGCCGACCCGGCCCGGCAGCTTGAAGGTGTAGCCGCCCGTGCTCACCGCCACGGCCGTGCGGCCCTCCGCGTCCGCCGCGACCGCGCCCACAGTGTCGACGCCTTCGCGCCGGAAATTGCGCAGCTGGCGCTCGGTCATGAAGACGGAGGGGTCGCAGGTCTCGACGCCGTGCTCCCGCGCAAATCTGCTGGCGCCACCGGCGACCAGGAGCACGTGGCGACCGTCGTCCATGATCGCTCGCGCCAGGTCGACCGGATGCCGCACGTCGCGCACGGCGCCCACGGCGCCTGCCCGCAGCTGCGCGCCCTCCATCACGCCGGCGTCGAGCTCGATCTCGCCCTCGCTGTTCAGGCAGGCGCCGATGCCCGCATTGAGGATGGGTTCGTCCTCCATCCAGCGGACGGCGGCCAGCACCGCCTGAAGAGCGCCGCTCCGCTCGAGCTCCGGCCAGCCGGCCGCCAGCGCCCGGTCGACGGCCGCCTGGCGCTCGCCGTGCTCCTCCTGGTTCGGGGCGCCGGCGCCGCCGTGCACCACCAGCGCCGCCCGGCCCATCGCCGAAAGGCTAAGGGTCGCCGGCTATGCCAGGCGCGCCTTCTCGTCGAGCCGGCGCTCGGAGTTACGCCGTTCCAGCTCATCTCCCGGACCCAGGTCGACGAAGCGGGCGTAATCGGCCAGCCGCGGATGGACCTCGCGCACGCGCTTGAACATCTCCTGGGCGATGAACCGGTAGTCGGGGTGGCCCTGCGGCGTGGTCCGCAATTCGCACAGGTGGTAGATCTCGCGCAGCGAAACCTTCGCGTACCAGCGCACCCGGTAGGCCAGCGGCACGGCGTACTGGGCCAATACCGGGCCCCGAGCCCGCTCCAGCATCCTGTGGGCCGCGCCGGCGTGCTCGAGGGCAGCTTCGAACGGCCCGTCGAAGCCGTACCCGGCCAGGTCGGGCGGCAGGTCGTAGCCCAGCTCGGTGCCCAGCACCTGGCGGTCCTGCGTGAGCATCCGGTGGCGCTGGAGGTCGCGGTAGCAGGCGAAGTTGGCGACCACCTCGAACGTGTACTCGGCGTGCTCCAGCGCGCGCGGCGCCTTGTGGCGGCGGTTGCCGCGCTCGCTCAGGAGCGCGGCCAGAACCCGGTCCACGTCGGCGGCGCCCAGATCGGCCAGCGGCAGGTTGGAGTGGGGAAAGAGCGCCGCCGCCACAACCTTGCGCTCCGCGTTCCAGTCGTAGTCGACCAGGTGCACGCAGGGGCCGTCCGGGCTGACCGCCGCCGCCGGCGCCAGCTCGCGTACGGCCATCGCGGTTCGGGTCATGCGCTCGGCCGCCGGGCGGCCGTAGCGGTCGTCGAGGGCCCGGCGCACGAAGCTGGGGATGACCTGGGTCAGCTGCTCGTGCATGTCGTCCGCCAGGTGCCTGCACTCGGGCAGCTCGTGGGCCGCCATCTTGGTGACCAGGTACTCGAAAGCGCGGCCGTTGCCGTAGAGGCCGAGGTTGGTCAGCGTCGCCGCCGGCAGCAGCCCGCGCAGGAGGTCAAGCGCCTTGGCGCGGGTGGCAGTCTTCCAGGCCCGCTCGCTCTCACCCGGCTCCAGGGGATGGCGCTGGCGCACCCTCTCGGTCAGCGGTTCGAGGAGGTCGGAGTAGGTCCCGAACAGGGCGTCCAGCGCCCGCTCGTACACCGGATGGGCCAGCTCGGGGCCGCGGTGGTAAGGCCAGCGGCCGGCGGCGTCGGGCCGGTCGAAGCGCACGTAGCGCGTGGACTTCTCGAGGGGGGAGATGCCGATGCGCGAGTCCTGCAGCGCCTTGGCCGCCAGCGTGGAAACCCTTTCCACGGCCAGGTGGGCGCCCGCCAGCTCGGCCACCGAGTCGTCGCCGTAACCGACCAGGACCCGGTCGTAGAACTCCTCGGCGCGGCGGGTCGCGAGCAGGTTGTCCTCGGCGGCCGGAGCCGCGCCCACCAGCTCGGCGAAGCCGGTCTCGGGCGCCTGGATGAACTCGTCGAGGAGGACCTGGCGCAGGCTCTTCTCGGTCCGCGAGTAGCGGGAGAAGAGCGCCCCCTTCACCACCTCGGGCAGGTTCCTGAGCGCGAAGACGGGCTGGTCCAGGTTGGTGAAGTAGCGGCCGAGAACCGCCCTTTCCGCGTCGTCAAGCATGGGCTTCTCCAGAGACACGTAAAACGCTGTTGCTTGGCGAGCCCGAGAATTCTGACACAGGTGGACTTGGTCAGAGAGACCGACTGGACCGCGCACTGGCGGAACCTGGTGGAGGCGCGCCAGGCTGAGGCCGAGGCGGCTGGAGCCGGCCAGCGCGGCTACTGGAACCGGCGCGCGGCGGGGTTCAAGGCCTCGCTCCAGGGCCGTTCGGACGACCCCTTCCTGGACTTTCTGGAGCCCTGGCTCTCGCCTCGCAAGACCGTGCTCGACGTGGGCGCCGGCTGGGGACGTCACGCTCTGCCGCTGGCCTCCCGGGTGGACTGGGTGACCGCGATCGAGCCCGCTGAGGGCATGCGGGAGCTGCTGGAGCCCGCCGCCAACCTGACGGTGATCGCCAGTGCCTGGGAGGATGCCGAGGCGGCGCCGGCCGACCTGGTGATCTGCTGCCACGTGCTCTACGGGGTGGCCGAGGTGGCTTCGTTCCTGCTCAAGCTGGAGACCAGCGCTCGGGAGCGGGTGTTTGTGTACATGCGGGACCGGCCGCCGCCGCTGCCTGCCGAGGAGCTGGCGGCCGAGCTGGGCTTTCCACGCACCCGCATGCCCGAGTTCCGCGACCTCTGGCTGGTGCTGCGCCAGCTCGGCATCGACCCGGACGTCACGATGCTCCGCTACCCCGCGCGTCCCGTCTACGCCTCATTGGACTCGGCGCTGGAGGAGGCGCGGGCGGCGCTGGGCGAGCGCTGGGACGAGGCGCGGGGCCGGGCCTTCCTGGAGGCGCGGCTGGTGCCGGACCAGGACGGCCGGTTGGCCTGGGACGCCGGCGAGATGGTTTCGGGGGTGGCGCACTGGCAGCCCCGCAAGACCTGAGCTTGCGGCCCCTGCGGGCCGCCGACCGGGACCGCGTGGCGGAGCTGGTGGCCGAAGAGGCGGGCGGCCGCGACTACCTGACTCGAGTCTTCGATGAATGGCTGGCCAGTCCCGGCGGAGCTTTCGAAGCCGGCGAGCTGGACGGCGTGGTGGTGGCTGTGCACCGCTGGAAGCCGATCCAGCGGTCGGTCGCCTACTACGAGGGCATGCGGGTGGCGCCCGAGGTCCGGCGCCAGGGTGTGGGCCGGGCCATGCTGCGGGCGGCGGTCGAGCAGGTGCGCGGGCTGGGCTACGAGGTGCTGCGGCTGGCCTCCGGCAATCCCCACGCCCTGGCACTCTTCGAGTCCGAGGGCTTCCGGCCCCGGGCCCGGGCGGCGGTCTGGCAGGCCGGGCGCCAGGAGGGCGGCGAGCCGGCGCGCATGCCGCCGGCCGCCGACGCGGACCGCCTGCTGCGCGCGCTCGAGGCCGATCCCGCGCTGGCGCTGTACGACCGTCTCGATCCGCTGCCTTCGGGTCCCCGCGACGTGGACGGGGCTTATCTGTTCGAGCTCCTGCAGCAGGGGCGCGTGCGCGAGGGCGCGGGCGGTCGGGCGCTGGTGCTCGTGGGCCCGGGGTTCGGCGGCCGCCGGCTGTACGGAACGCTGGTCGCGGGCGCCGGCGGGGCCCTCCAGGACCTGCTTCTGGCCCTGCGTTTCGAAGCCGATGCCGACGGGCTGGAGGGCGCGGGCCTGCTGGTCCCGCCGGAACATCCGGCCGAGAAGGACCTGCAGGCCGTCGGCTATTCTCAGCCGGACTTGGCGTTCGAGTACTCGGTGCTGGACCTGAAACTCTGAACACACGTCGTTACGTCATCCTCGGCAACGGCATCGCCGGCCAGACCTGCGCCGAAGAGCTGCGTGCGCTCGACGCCGACTGTGCGATCACCATGGTCGCCGCCGAGCGCCATCCGCTGTACAACCGCGTCGCGCTGCCGCGGTACCTGCGCGGCCAGGTGCGCCGCGAGAAAGTCTTCATGCGCACGGCCGAGGACTACGCCGCCAAGGGCATCGAGATCCATTTCGAGACCTGGGCAACAGAGGTGGATGCGCAGGCCAAGGTCGTGCGCACCAACCGCGGCCAGGAACTTCCTTATGACGCGCTGCTGGTCGCCACCGGCGGCCGGCCGAAGCCGCCGCCGTGGGCCGGCGTCGAGGACGTCGACCACGTGCTCGGGTTCCAGACCATCGACGACACCGACGCCATCATCGAGCGCGCCGACACCTCCGAGCGGACGCTGGTGATGGGCGGCAGCTTCATCGGCTATGAGATCGCCGAGGGCGTCGTGCACCGCGGCCGGGGCGTCACCTGGATCATGCGCGGACCCTGGTTCCTGCGCTACGTGCTCGACGAGGAAGGCGGCACGCTGTGCCGGCAGCTGGGCGAGGCCGCCGGCTGCCAATTCATCGTGAACGACGAAGTAAAACGTTTTTCACGCCACAACGGCCGCTTCCAGGCCGAGACCCAGGGCGGCGAGAAAGTCCTTTTCGACACCCTGACGTACGGCGTCGGGCTCGACTACTACGTAGAGCCGGTGGCCCGTGCCGGCGTGGAGCTGCGCAAGGGCATCGTCTGCGACGCCAAGCTGCGCACCGCCCTGCCCGACGTGTACACCGCGGGCGACATCGCCGTGTTCTTCGACCTCATGGTCGGCAAGCACAACCAGATGGGCACCTGGGACAACGCCGAAGCGCACGGCAAGGTCGCAGCACACAACATGGCGGGCGCGGACGAGGACTTCTTCGACGTGCCCACGTACACCACGACCATGTTCGGATCAACGCTCGCCGTGATGGGGGTCACACCGGACGTGCAGCCGGACCTGGATTCGGTGCGCACCTACTCCTTCGAGGAGAAGTTCTTTCGGAAGCTCTTCTTCCTGGAGGACCGCCTGGTGGGAGCGATCATGATCGGCCCGCCCAAGGGTCGCAAGAAGCTGATCGAGATCATGCGCTCGCGCCAGAAGATCGAGCGCCCCAAGGAGGAGCTGCTCGACCCGGCGAACCTGAAGGACTAGCTCCCGCCCTCCACGCGGCTGCGCCAGTATTGCGCACGCTTGTGCAGGCGCTCGGCCTGGATGCGCATGACCTCGACGTCCATTCCGATCTCGACGCCGGCCGGCTCCGGCAGCTCACGGGCGTTCTGTTCGGCCAGATCGATGGCCTCGTGCTTGAAATGCAGAAGCTCGTCGTAAACGTGCACCCAGTGGCGGGCGTCCTCGGCGTCGCTGCGCTCGGGGTCCTCGCCGGGAAGGCGACGGTCAGGGTCGGCGGCGCGGCGGATGATCTCGGCGGCGCGCTCGCTGTCGTCGCTCACGACTCGATGGTATCGGCCGCGTAGCGTAGGCCGGGTGAGCATGGATCCGGCGCGCCCCGCGACCATGCAGGAGGGGTGGCAGTCGCCGCTGCTGACGCGCTCGAGCAGCAGCCCTGGCTGGACAAGGCGGGCAACTACCTGACCGAGCTCCTGCAGCCGCTGCTCGACCTCCCCGAGGCCAGGCCG
>Ga0209474_10001110_pt1 | contig 27208 bp, 28 predicted proteins | sample GraSoiAngelo_145_FD_185902 | JGI IMG/M metagenome (GOLD analysis project Ga0209474, IMG submission 185902) | Grasslands soil microbial communities from the Angelo Coastal Reserve, California, USA - 14_1009_05_20cm (SPAdes) (version 2) | ecosystem: Environmental > Terrestrial > Soil > Grasslands...
TTTAGCTGTTTACGCAACGAACGATCCAGAATTGGTCGATGAAATCATCCGTACGCTCGGCGCGACCGGCGATGAACAAGTCCCGCGGACGAAAGGAGAACCGACGACATTGCGCGAAGCGCTGCTGCGCGATTACAGCATCACGCAGCCAACGCCGAAGTTTTTGAGGGCCATGGCCGAGCGAGCTTCCGCAGCGCCTACGTTGACGTACCTTCTCGCTCCAAACCGCAAACAGGACCTTGAGACTTACCTTTGGGGCATGGAAATAGTCGATTTCCTCTCGGAACATCCCTCCGCCCGGTTTGCGCCGGAAGAGTTTGTCGGCTTACTGACGAAATTACAGCCGCGACTTTATTCGGTCGCCTCCAGCTTAAGAGCATATCCCGACCAGGTGCACTTCATCGTGGATGTCGTCCAGTACGAAAGTCATGGCCGCCTCCGGAAAGGAGTTTGCTCATCTTTCCTTGCGGAACGCGCTGATGACGTGCCAGTGCCCGTTTTCCCCACCGTAGCAAAACACTTTCACCTGCCGGAGGACCCTGACACTCCAATCATCATGATCGGTCCCGGAACCGGAGTGGCGCCGTTCCGCGCGTATCTGCAGGAGCGAAAAGTCACCGGGGCAAAGGGTAAAAACTGGCTCTTCTTTGGCGCGCAGCACGAGAGATGCGATTTTGCGTACGGAGACGAGTTCAATGCGTATTTGAAGGAGGGACTCCTCACACGGCTCGATTGCGGGTGGTCACGCGACCAGCCCCAGAAGATCTACGTGCAGCACAAGATGACGGAAAATGCCGCCGAAATTTGGAAATGGATCGACGCCGAAGGCGCGTACTTTTTCGTGTGTGGCGATGCGCGTCGGATGGCCAAAGACGTTGATGCTACGCTGCGAAAAATCGTCCAAGAGCAGGGCGGCAAAGGCATCGAGCAAGCTAATGAATACGTCGAGAAACTGAAGAATGAGAAACGTTATAAGAGGGATGTGTATTAGAAATGACGAAGCACAAATGACGAATGACGAAACAGTGTCGGAATTCCGCTTCGTCATTCGGATTTCGTCATTCCTTCGTGCTTCGTCATTCGTCATTCGTCATTTTCTCTGCGTGTGGCATAATAGGGTTGAAACCGTTTCGAGCGACGAGGAGCGCGTTCCTTCCAGATGATCGAGAGATTCCTCGACTTCGCTCGGAATGACACTGAAGGAAGCCATGTACGAGAACACTGAATTCACATTGAGCCGCGATTGCGAGGCGATCCAGATACCGAGCGGTCAGAAGACAACAATCCCGGCCGGCACGCAGGGGGTGATCACGCAAAGCCTCGGAGGAAGCTATACCGTTGCAACTTACCAGGGATTGGCTCGCGTAGCAGAGAAAGACCTCGACGCGCTGGGCTTGGAAAAACCGCAGACGCAGGAAACGCAGAAACCTACACGCACGGATGGCGAAGTTTCAGAGGAAGACGTCTGGAACCAATTGCGGCAATGTTTCGACCCCGAGATTCCTGTGAACATAGTTGATCTCGGCCTGGTTTATGATTGCCGTCTGACTAAGAAGGACGACGGCGGCACGCGGGTGGAAGTGAAAATGACTTTGACCGCGCCGGGTTGCGGCATGGGCCCAGCCATCGCTCACGACGCACAGAGCAAAATCTTGTCCGTCGACGGCGTGGATGAAGCCGATGTCCAGCTCGTTTGGGACCCACCTTGGAGCCAAAACATGATCAGCGAAGCGGGCCGGATGAAGCTCGGGATGATCTAAGGTAACGCAAGCGTGCTCGCCTCTCGTTTTGCGTGTGGTCGCAGACCGAAGGCATGCTCGATTGCGTCATTGCGAAATTTTTTTTGCGAATTTTTTATTCTCGCATTGACAACACCCGCCTGAATTTTACACTCGGCATCCCCGAAATGCTTCAGGTTTAAAAATCCTGAGCGCGTTTTAGAAATTCGATATGCCTTTAACTGAACTTATTTTGACCGAAAACGTTCCCGGACTCGGCGCGGAAGCGGACGTGGTCAAAGTGCGTCGAGGCTACGCCCGCAATTATCTCCTACCACGCGGCAAAGCCTACGAAGTCACACCAGCGGCTTTGCGCCAGCTTGATGCGCTCAAACAAAAGCGCGTGGAGCGCGAAGAGCGCGAATTAAACGAGGCGGAGGAATTGAGTCGACGCATCGAAAAGTTAAGAGCCATCTTCACACTCGCAACGGGCGAGACTGGAAAAGCTTTTGGTTCAGTTACCGCGCAAGACATCGGCAACCGGCTGAAGAACGAGATTGGAGTCGAGATTGACCGGCACAAAATCCTGCTTGAACGGCCAGTCAAAGATACGGGCGATCACGAGGTGCAAATCAAGTTGCATCACGATGTCGGTGCGCAGTTCAAGTTTAATGTGAAGTCGGCGGCCGCGAAAGAGGCGAAACCTGCGGAGGAGGCTCCAACCGCAGAGCCTGAGAGAAAACGCCGTTCATTTTTCCGAAGAAACACAGAAGCGAAAAAAGAAACCGAATAGATGGCGACTCAACCGTCCTCGCGGACCGCTGAGAAGCCTCGCAGAGAATCCGGGAACGGACCCGGCCGAGGCTGGCCGGAGAGAAGCGGCGAAAAAGTTGTTCGCATTTCGCCCACAGGTTCTGCGCAGGATATTCACCGCACCCCGCCGCATAGCGTTGACGCGGAGCAAGGCGTGCTAGGGTCGATGCTCATTTCACCGCGTGAAACGATCGCGGAATGCGTCGAGAAAATTAACGAAGAATACTTTTACGTCCCCGCGCACCGGACGATTTACAACGTTCTTGTCGATCTTTGGAACACGTCGCAGGCGATTGACCTGATCACCTTCACTCAGGTGCTGCGTGATCGGCATCTTCTTGACACCGTCGGCGGCGCAGCCTTTGTCACCAGCCTTTTCACTTTCGTTCCCACCGCCGCAAACGTCGGCTACTACCTCGAGATTGTTCGCGACAAGTACATCCTGCGGGAAATTATTTCCGCCGCCACCGAGAGTGTTCGCCGCGCGTACGAGGAACAGGACGAGGTAAACAATCTGCTCGACGAAGTGGAACAGCGCATTTTCGCCGTGAGCGAAGACCGCTTCAAAGGCGAGATGCTTTCGATGAAAGAGCAAGTGATGAGCACTCTTGAATCAATCGAAAAGCTCTTTGAGAACAAAGGCGCAATTACAGGCATCTCGACCGGCTTTCGCGATCTCGACAAGCTCACAAGCGGTTTGCATTCCTCAGAGATGATCGTAATCGCAGCTCGGCCGAGCATGGGAAAGACAGCGCTGGCAATGAACATTGCTGAGCATGTTGCCATCGAGATGAAGCTTCCCGTGGCAATTTTCAGTTTGGAGATGAGCGCGCAACAGCTTGTTCAGCGCATGCTTTGTTCACGAGCTCGCGTCAACCTAGCTAAAACACGAGATGGATTTCTTGCGGAAGCCGACTTTCCAAAACTGACGTACGCGGCTTCGAAACTGGCCGAAGCGAAAATCTTCGTCGATGACAGCGCCGGTCTCACGATTCTCGAATTGCGAGCAAAGGCCCGCCGGCTGAAAGCGCAGCAGAATGTGCGACTCATTATTGTGGATTATTTGCAACTGCTCAGATCGACCTCGCGCCGCGCACAGGATAATCGGCAGTTGGAAATCTCAGAAATTTCCGCAGGGCTCAAAGGCTTGGCCAAGGAACTAAAGATACCGATCATTGTTGTGGCGCAGTTGAATCGCAATCCGGAGATCCGAACAGGCAGCGGCAAAGGAGTTCCCCGGCTAGCGGATTTGCGAGAATCAGGTTCAATCGAACAGGATGCCGATCTTGTCGGTTTGCTTGTTCGGGAGGAATATTACGCCGATTCAGATGAGGAAAGAACAGAGCTGGAAGGCAAGGCTGAACTTATTATTGCCAAACAGAGAAATGGTCCGATCGGCCAAGTCAAACTTACTTTCCTAAAAAGCTTCACGCGCTTTGAAGATCGCGCGGAAGACGCGGCTGAGCCGGAGGAGGCGTTCTAGAGCGACTCTGCCGCGTCGATAACGTGCTGTGCATCGATGCCGCGCTCCTTCATTACTTCCGCGCCAGGCGCGCTTAAGCCGAACTCGTGCAGGCCGATGACTTTTCCATCGAGACCGACGTATTGATACCAAATCTCGGTCACGCCAGCTTCAATCGCGACACGTCTGCGGCATGCGTCGGGCAAAACTTCTTCGCGATATTCTGACGGCTGGCGATTGAACCTTTCGGAGCACGGTATGGAGACGACACGCACGTCGTCGCCCAGCTCTTTTGCCGCCGCGAGAGCGTGCTGCAATTCACTTCCGCACGACAGGATGATGAGATCGAGCTTGCCGGTTTCTTTCTTGGCGATGTAACCGCCGCGCAGCACTCCTTCGCGGCGCAATTTTGGATCGATATCGTTTAACACTGGAACAGTCTGTCGCGTGAGGGCCAGGAATGTCGGCCCCTCGGTTCGCTGCATCGCCGCGACAAATGCGCCTGCGGTCTCTTCAGGATCGGCAGGACGAATCACGTCGATGTTCGGCATCAACCGAACCGAGCTGACCGTTTCCACGGGTTCATGGGTCGGGCCGTCTTCGCCGACGCCGATTGAGTCGTGAGTGAAAATGTAAATGTTCGGCAGCTTCGCCAGCGCAGCTAATCGGATGGATGCGCGGCAATAATCCGTGAAGACCATAAACGTCGCGCCGGATGCACGAAACAGCACGTGATATGAAATGCCATTCAGGATCGCGCACATGCCGTGCTCGCGAATACCAAACCGGATGTTGCGCCCGCCGGGATTATCGCGGTTAAAGTCGCCGCCGTCCTTGATATAATTCATTGTCGATCCGTAGAGGTCGGCGCTGCCGCTCATCAGTAACGGCATCGCCTGCGCGATCGGTTGCAACGCTTCGCCGCCCGCCTTTCGCGTAGCCAGCTTCGCATCCTTGGGAAACTCGGGAATCTTAGCTAAGAGATCGGCAGGGACTTTTCGCTCAAGTCCGTCATCGAGCAGCTTCGCTTTCTCAGGATTTTTCTTTCGCCAGGCGTTGTACGTTTCCTCCCAACGACCGTACTCGGCGAGCAGTTTCTTTTTGTGCCCGGCAAAGTAGTCGGACACGTCCTGTGATACGAAATAGTGTTCTTCGGGCAGCCCGAGCGCCTTACGCGCGGCATCGACAAATTTTGCGCCCGCCTCGCCGTGCGCTTTGTACGTGCCTGCGACTTCCCGAATGCCCTTACCGATGAGCGTGTGTGCGATGATAAACTGCGGTTTCCCGTTGTCGCGCCGCTTCGCCACGTCAAACGCATCGAGAAACTGTTGCATGTCGTGGCCATCGATTTCCTGGACGTCGAACCCGTATGCTTCCATGCGTTTCCCGGTGTCTTCGCTCTGCGTCTCTTTCGCCGCGGCGTCGAGCGTGACCGCATTCGAATCGTAGAGGAAAATCAAATTATCGAGGCCCCAATGACCAGCCAGCGCACATGCCTCGGAGGCGACGCCCTCCTGCATGTCGCCGTCGCTGCACAAACAGATAACGTGCTGATCGAAAACTTTGTGCTCGTCAGTGTTGAACCGCGCGGCGGCCATCTTTGTCGCCACGGAAATGCCAACCGCGTTGCCAACACCCTGACCAAGCGGCCCCGTCGTGCATTCCACTCCCGGCGTCTCGCCAAATTCAGGGTGGCCCGGCGTTTTTGAATGCAATTGCCGGAACCGTTTGATCTCCGACATCGGCAAGCCGTAACCGCTCATGTGCAGCCATGCGTAAAGAAACATGCTGCCGTGCCCACCGGAGAGGACGAAAATATCGCGGTTGATCCAGCGCGGCTGCTCCGGGTTGTACTTGAGCGCATAACCAAAGAGGACCGCGCCGATCTCCGCGCAGCCAAGCGGGAGCCCCAGATGCCCCGATTGCGACGCCTGCACGGCGTCCATGCACAACCCGCGCGCCTGAGTCGCAGCTTTTGAAAGAATTTCGATGTTCAAACTCATGCAACTTTATAAGCGCGGCAGCGTCGAATTGAAAACAGCGAAATTCGCGCTTGTGCGTTCTCGCAGGATCGATGGCGCGTTAAATCGTTGAATCGTTAAATCGCAAATCCGATGTAACGGTGTAACCGTTTAACGATTTAACGTGGTGAAGCAATGAATCAAAAGGCTCTTCTTCGGATCGCTGAAAAGCTCGAACGTCTTGCGGGCAGGCTGCCTTCCAAAATTAGAAACTCAGTTCTCAGGGAGCTTACCCCGCTTAAAGAATTGTTCCTCCAGCAACGGCCGCCGCGATTCCTGTTCATCGGATCCAGCAAAATGCCGGCGCACCGAATCATCAACACGCTTTTTACACCGGGCGCCCAAGAGCAGATGAATGTTGCTCTCATGCCCGTGCATCGGTGGATCGACTGGAACATATCGGGTCATGGAACGATCTCCATCCTAGATGCGCGCGACGCAGGCGATTCTGCGACAGCTCAAGTCGAAGAAGACCTCAGACGTCAGTCCGCCGACGTCGTCTTTCTTTTCGATGACGGCGAATCGGATTTGGCGAGACCATCCGCGTCCAACTTTATGTTGCATTTACAAGATGACGTTGGCGGAGCGCTGGACGATGCCAAGGTCATCGGCGTTTCGTTTGGATCGGAAAGACGTGCTGCCCAACTGGATGAGGCGCTCAAGGCGCAGCCGGCGATTCGTGATCGTCTGCTCAAGGTCATCCAATTCACGGAAATGCATTCCGTCGAAACGCGCGGCTTGTTGTCGGTTCTGGCAGCCGAGCTCCCGAATGAAGCCAAGATCGAGATGATCCGGATTTCACGGGATCGCGAAGCCCAGCATCACGTCGCACAAATGCTGATAAAATCGACGACCGCAATTTGCACGGCCATCGGAGCGCAACCCATTCCGCTCGCGGACCTGCCGATTCTTACCTCGCTCCAAGTAATGATGGTCTCGGGGATCATGTACATCAGCGGCCGAGAACGAAGCTTGCGCGCTGCGACGGAGTTTATCACCGCGCTTGGAGCCAACGTCGGCGCGGGAATGCTTCTGCGCGAAGGCGCCCGCGCGATCCTGAAGTTCTTTCCTGGCTGGGGCAATGTCGTGTGCGGCATGGTCGCTGGCGCAGGGACATACGCGATCGGTCGCGCCGCTACGGCGTTTTTTATCGGTGGCGTCTCCCTAAGGGATGCGCGTCGAAAATATCTGGCCGATCGCAAGAAAGCTTCGCATAAATCACATTGGTCGCATGGCTCCCTGAGAGGTTCCAAATCCATTGAATAACTTGTGAATAAGTTCCCGGCGCCCCCGGGCGTTTTGTTCACACAATTTTGTGAACAGATATACCAATTCCCAGCGCCACAGCGCGCAGCGCGCAAGGTTAATATGAAGCTCTCCGACATACGAGCCGCGCTTCGAGAAATACCCATTTCGCCAGCCAAAACTCTCGGTCAAAATTTTCTCCACGACCAAAATCTGGCTCGCTGGATTGTCGATCATGCGCAGATCACTTCCGAAGATTACGTGGTGGAAATTGGGCCCGGCCTAGGCGCACTGACCGAGTTCATCCTTGAGAAAGGCGCGCGCGTTCTTGCGATCGAAAAAGACGCGCGTCTGGCAGATTTTTTGCGTGTACGTTTCGGTCATGAGCGCCTTGAATTACTCAACATCGACGCGCTGAAGTTCGATCCGCGCTCCCTTTTTGCGCATCGCCAAGTGAAACTGCTTGGCAATCTTCCCTATAATATTTCGAGCGCCTTGCTCTTAAAATTCCTTGAGCGACCAAGTCCTATTTCGCTGTGGTTATTAATGTTACAAAAGGAGATGGCGATGCGACTCTCCGCGTCGCCATCGACACACGATTACGGAGCGTTGACGTTACACGTGCAGTTGCACCATCGCGTAAAATATTTGCGCACCGTACCTGCGACGGTTTTTTTCCCGCAGCCAGATGTCGATTCTGCGGTGGTGCGAATTTTGCCGCGTGATCCGCTCGAGTTGCCTGCGCGCGATGATCAGCTGCTTCTAAGATTGATTCGCGCTGGCTTTTCCCAGAGAAGAAAACAGTTGCGCAAATTGCTTCAGACACATGTTCCTGACTGGGATAGAGCGGCCTCCCATATTAACTTCAATCCTAAAGCTCGTGCCGAAGAGCTATCGTTGCTGCAATGGATCGATCTCGCCAATTTCATTGCGCCGGTTCCGCGCCCTGATCCACGCCTAACGAAGAGTGAGACCTTCCCGATCGTCGATAAAAACGATCGGATTCTCGGCTACGCGAGCCGCTCTCAAGTGCATGGGAATAACTTGCTCCATCGCGCTGTTCACATTCTGATCTTTAATGAAGCAGGCGAAGTTTACTTGCAACAACGCTCGCGGTGGAAAGATCGACATCCTTTGAAGTGGGACTCCAGCGCCGCCGGCCATGTCGCCGCACGGGAAAGCTACGATGAAACAGCCCGACGCGAGTTAAAGGAGGAATTAGGCGTGAGCGTGCCGCTTCAGAAAATTTCAAAACTTCCCGCCGCGCAACGCACCGATCACGAGTTTATCTGGCTGTACCGAGGCGTGGTTTCCAGCGAGCTCGTCCCTAACAAGTCGGAAATCGAGACAGGCACATTTTTACCTTCGGCCATGGTCGATGGCTGGACATCCGCGCGACCGGAAAATTTCGCGCCAGGATTTTTGGAGTGCTGGAAGGCGTATCGGCGGAAAACCGTTCCCACCGCGAACCGCTTATCCAGGCCCCAAAAATTTTCTCCGAGGCAAACGGCGTAGGATCGTCCGCTTAAACTTTCGCGCCGCACGCCGCGCTCCTTCTTTTCCGCCGTAGAGGCTGTCGCTAAACATTTTGGTCACGACACGATCACCGCGAAGAAAATGGACTTGAAACCCATGCGTCTGCTTCCTGGCGCGTACTTTCGTATCGATGCGGCGAATGTTTTCTTCCGAATTGGGATTAGGCCGTCTTCGTCTTTGCATGGGTGACTAGCAGGAAGCTAACCAATCAACGCGGCGATTCAATGAGCAGATGAAAGGAAACGGTGAACCGTTTCTGGAGAAGGCAAGTTCCAAGAGCGCCATTTCTTATCGTATTCGGCGGCGGGCAAGAGTGCGTAACATGGATGGCGATTCGCTCGCAACCACGTGATCAGCTTGACCAGGTTTTCCTTCGCCATCGTGGTGCAGCCAGTGGTTGGCCGATTCACTCCGCGGCGAGTATGAAAAAAAATTGCGCTTCCCGCGCCGGGCACAGGCGGATCGGAATTATGCCTGATGTCGACCAACCAGTGATACGCGAAATCGCCCGAGCGCATTTTTTCGTGAGTGTAATTGTCAGGCGGATTCTTCGGATCGATCACGATGTGACGATTGTAATTCGGCGAACGCGGGTCATCGCTCCAAACGTCTGCCTCAGTGACTTGATGATACGGATAGTCACCTCCAGGGGGCAGGTGCGGATCGTATCCAAAGACGTGTCCGATTTCGAAAACTCCAGCAGGCGCGCGGCCGTCTCGCTCTTTCTTTCTAAGACCCGGCTCGTTTTGCCCGGCAAGACCCGTGCCCCAGGCGAGTCCGTTCTTGCCGAACAGCACTGGGAACGGTCCAGCCACAGAAACCCAATCTCCTCTGTGCGATCGTTCAAATAATCGCAGCTCTCCGCGCATCGAATCCCAGGTTGGCGCGATTCCGAGAATGAGCTGCGTGCAATCATCGGGAACACCCTGTGCGTATGCGCGGACGCCAGTCAGCACGAGCAAATAGATCGCCACGCTCCGCAAGATGGACATAAGTCAGTAGAGCGAAGTCAGTTTAACCATTGCATCGGTTGTTTTCACATCCGTGACAACGGCGCGCAACGATTCTTGTTTGTCGGCTCGCACCAGAGTGCGCCGAAAATCTTATCACTCATGAAAACATCAATCATACTTACAGCCACGATTGCCTTTTTGGGCTTGGCCGTGGCTTCTACGTTCGCCCAAACCCAGAGCACTACTACCAGCAGCACAACGTACCTCCAAGCCAGTAAGATCGTCGGTACGAAAGTGAAATCATCGCAGGGAGAAGAAATCGGCGTAATTAAAGACGTCGTGCTCGACCGGAATACCGGCTGCATGGCTTACACTGTTCTTTCCGCTGGCGGGGCAGGAGCAGGCGCCGGCGGCAAAATGGTTGCGGTTCCCTGGGCCGTATATTCCCCCACATCCAGCGTTAGCGAACTCACGGTAACGGTGGATCGGGAGCGCATCTATAACGCGCCGGCGTTCGATTACGCTCGGATCGAAGAATATTCCAGGCCGGATTACATTACCAACGTCTATAGCTATTATGGCGTGAGCTCGGGCGCGGCAGTGGGTGTTGGCGTTTCCGGCTCTACTACAACAACCGGCGCTACGACAACAACGGGCGCGACAACAGGCGCAGGGGCAACGGCCGGCAAAGCAACCAGCCCAGGCGCGGCCACTTCACCAGGTACAACCACTTCACCGGCGGCAACTTCATCGCCTGCGGGAAGGAAATCACCCCTGCCTGGGACATCGGCTTCGCCGGCCAGATCGCCGAGGCAACCTGCCACACCAGCAACAAGTCCACACGCGACTCGCGGCGGAAGGCCACACGAAACAGTTTCTCCAAGCACTCGCGGCGGAGCGACAGGCACTTCACCAACAGAAGAAAAGCCGGGCACAACAGGTACGCGCGAAGAGACAACTTCGCCAACTGGCCGCAGCGAGACCGGAGCGCGATCGGAAACCGAGAGAGTTCCATCAGAAGCGGCGAGCCCCGGTGAAAAGGCAACCGGATCACAGCATCGCCAGAGAGGAAAACGCGAGACCACGAGTCCCTCGGAGAAACCTCCAGGAGAAGAATAAGAAATCCAGGCTTCAGCGTGAATTTACGCGTGATCAGTCTGGGTTGAAGCTTCGGCGGATTCCCAGACGATCGGTCGCGAATCACTCAGCCGTTTGGCTTTCTACCGCGGCTGTATCAGCTGGAAGATATTTTACACCGATGAGCCAGGTCAGGCCGGAGAGGAAGATGATTCCGGACACAAACAGAAATGCGACGTGCATGTTGGTGTGACCGCCAATGTAACCCAGGAGCCAAAATGCCTGCACATCGCCAAGCGCATGGATGACGAGAATGTTGACAGCAAACGCCGTCGCACGCACCGCTGGCAACGCAACATTGGCAAGAGCCGTGTTTGAGGGACCGGTGTTCACAAACAAGAAAAAGATTGCGAAGAACATTGGTAGCCACGCCGCGGGAAACGGAGTGTACAGCGTTGCAACGAAAAACGGACAAGCGATCAGCATCCCGATTCCTGAAACCCAGAAGTAGGAGCCAGCGAAACGCGAGCGCAATCTATCGGCTATCACGCCTCCCAGAAGCGTCGAGACCAAACCAGCGACCACCGTGATCAAGCCAAAGATCGTCATGCCCACGGCGGGACTTTGATTCCGATAGCGTAGATAAGCCGGTACCCAGAATCCAAGGCCACCGGTTACAAAAGTCATCAGTGTCATCGCGATGCAGTTGATGAGATAAGAGCGCGTGCGGAACAAGTTCAGGTAATCGCTTATGCTTCGGCGCGGCGATTTCTGCGACAGATGACGCGCATCGGCGCGCGGGTCGCGTTGCCGGAAGCAGAGCAGGCCAAGCAATAAACCCGGCGGGGCAACCAGATAAAATGCCCAGCGCCAACCGAGGTGAGCGCCAATCAATCCTCCGATCACGTAGCCGAGCGCGCTGCCGACCGGAATCGCCGCGCAAAAGATCGCCATGATACGACCTCGTGTCTCGATCGGAAAAAGATCGGACAAAATCGTCGGTGCCGCCGGCCCGTAGCCACCTTCGCCAATTCCGACGCATACGCGAGTTACAAAGAGAATTGCAAATGTCGCCGCAAGGCCGGAGCCGCCGCTGGCCAGGCTCCACAAAATCACAGCGGAACCAACAATGATCCACCGCGAGAATCGATCGGCGAGCAAACCGAGAATCGGCGCGCTGAGCATATAAGTTACGAAAAAGGCGTCGCCCAGCAGACCAGTTTTCGTCATAGCATTTACGTCGCTTGCTGCGAAAAAGTTTGCACGAATATCAGGCTCAAGTGCCGCCAGAATTTGGCGGTCGATGTAATTAAAAAGATTGATGGCCAGGAGCAGAAAAAGTGCGCTACGTGCGCCGCTCATCGGTTTTTTCACGACAGGCTCCATCGCAATTGCCGATTGCAGTTTGCCCGGTGCAGATTGTAAATCATAAACGATGGTTTCCACGTCCGCCGCCGAACGCGCGCTCTATTTCATTGGCAGGCCACTGGTGCGTAGCTTTTATCGGGTGACCGCGCTCGGTCTGGAAAATTTGCCGGCTCGCGGATTCCTTCTTGTGCCCAACCACATCACCTGGGTGGACGCGCTCATTCTGCAGCTCGCCTGCCCGCGTCCGATTCGCTACGTCATCGACCAGGAGTATTATCACAAACCGATTCTGCACCAAATTCTGCGTGCAGTAGGCTGCATCCCAATCAATATCCGGCATTCGCACGCTGCCGTTCGGGCCGCTGCTGAAAAAATTGCCAACGGCGAAATCGTGTGTGTTTTCCCCGAGGGCCAGTTGGAACGCACAGGAACCTTGTTGCGATTGCAGCGCGGTTATGAATTGATTGCGCGGCACGCCAACGCGCTGGTCGTTCCGGTTTGGCTCGATCAACTCTGGGGTTCGATCTTCTCGTTCCAAGGCGGAAGATTTTTTACAAAACTTCCCAAGCGAATTCCCTACCCTGTGACCATCGCATTCGGCAAACCACTTGAGCCAAACGCCGCCGACGTTGCGACTATGCGCGAAGAATTACTCAAGCTCGGCGAATTCTGTTTCAGTCGCCGGCCATCATTGGATCGACATCTTGCCGAAGAATGCGTGCGCGGCTTGAAGCGCAGACCGTTTGCTACCGCAGTGATTGACGGAACCGATCACAGTGAACTCAGCCGGGCAAAATTGCTCGGCGCGGCGGCAGCATTCAGCCGCTATCTTCGGAAGCAATTTTCCGACGAACGAATCGCCATCGTCTTGCCGGCCAGCAAGGGATCGATGCTGGCGAATCTGGCTGTGACGCTCGCAAACAAAGTTCCTGTCGATCTCAATTTCACAATTGGCCGTGCGGCGAATGAATCCTGCTGCAGGCGCGCCAACCTGCGGGTCGCGATTTCAGCGACGCCATTCATGGAACGACTGAAGGATTTTCCGTGGCCGGAACACATTTTGAAACTGGACGAACTGCTACCGCGTATGAAACGCCAAATCATTTTGTGGTGGATAATCTCGGTGCTCGCCCCGGCGCGGTTGCTCTTGCGGCTTTTGCAAATTCCAAAAAAAGGCGGACACGCCGAAGCGGTCTTGCTTTTTACAAGCGGAACCACCGGAGAGCCGAAAGGCGTTGTGGTAAGTCACCGCAACGTGGTCGGAAACGTCTCGCAGTTCCGGCAACTGCTCGACGCAAAAAAAACCGACGCCATCCTCGCCTCGCTGCCGTTCTTCCATACGTTCGGATCGACCGTGACGCTTTGGTATCCGCTCATCGAGGGCGTGCGCATCGTCACATTTCCCAATCCATTGGAGGCCGCCAAGTGCGCAGCGCTAATCGAACAGTACGGGCTGACGTTCCTGCTCGCGACGCCCACGTTCCTCCGGTTGTATTTGCGTAAAGCCGAGCCGGAGCAACTCGGCACTTTGCGCCTCATAATCGCTGGCGCGGAAAAATTGCCTCTTGATCTTGCCAGCCATTTTGAAAAACGCTTCCACAAAAAAGTTTTTGAAGGCTACGGACTCACTGAAACTGCGCCAGTGGTCAGCGTCAATTTGCCCGACCAGCAGCCGAGAACGTCGGGGGAACATGTGCAACCATCGAGCCGTTTGGGATCGGTCGGAAGACTTGCGCCCGGAATCGCCGCGGAAATACGCGAACCGGAAACAAACCGAAAACTTTCGCTGTATGAAAGTGGAATGCTGTGGCTGCGCGGCCCAAACATTTTTGAAGGTTACCTGCACGACCCGCAACGAACGGACGAAGTCTTGCGCGACGGCTGGTTGAAAACGGGCGACATCGCCCGATTCGACGAAGACGGGTTTCTTTACATCGAAGGCCGTCTCTCGCGTTTCTCAAAGATCGGCGGCGAAATGGTGCCGCACGAAGCGATCGAACAAAAAATCATCGACCTATTGGAGCTTTCCGGAAGAGACGAACGACCCCTCGCGATTGTTGGTGTGCAGGACGAGGCCAAAGGCGAAGCACTCGTGCTGCTCAGTGCAGTCGATATCGATCTGACACAGCTGCGCAGCAAGCTTCACGAAGCCGGCGTCCCAAACTTATGGATTCCAAAACAAGTCCAACGCGTCGAAGCGATCCCCGTCCTCGCCTCTGGCAAACTCGATTTAAAAAAGTGCCAGGAACGCGCGGCTGAGAGGTAGGGCGCGACCGCCAGTGCGCACCGATTCTCTTGACTCACCTCGCGGACGTTTGAGGTTTTGCCGCAATGAAAAATACGTTCATCGCAATTTCTTCCGCCGGTACGAAAGCTGATCCATCGAAGGTCACGCGTCAGCAGCCCTTCTGGGATGAACATGCCGCGTTTATCGATCAACTCGTCGCCGAACGTTTCATTAGGATGGGCGGCCCTTTGATCGATGAAGCCGAGATCCCGCATGGCGCTCTTTTGATCGTCAGCGCCGAAGATGAAAATGAAGTGCGAGAGAAACTGAAGAACGATCCCTGGTTCGAGAAAGGCATCCTGAAACTCGAGAGCGTATCGCGCTGGAAAATCTTTATTGATGCGAGGAAATAAGACCTCCCGCAGAGCTTGGAAAAGAGTAGCCAGTGTCTCCTAAATCAGCAACACGAGCGGCCATCGGCACTCTGTGCTATCCGAATACGTCTTGGTCTTTCGAACATCCAAACAACCGCTGCGGCGCGTATCCAAAATGACTGAACTGAAACGAAAGGGGAACATATGAAATTGAAAATAATTGCTCTCGCTTGCGTAGCGATCGCGCCACTTGCGTCAGCGCAGACCGGGTCGGGACCGACAAGTACGGGAGAAAGAGATATCGCTGCCGCGCCGAGCGGCGAGGTCAGCTACGTCAATGAATTCACGCCCGGCAAATCCATCAAAGTCACAAGATCGGGAGTTGGGACACAACCTGTCGTTTACAGACTGGCACCGAATGTCCGGTATGTTAGTCAGGCTGGAAGCCCAATCGATCCAACCGACATCCAGCCCGGCACACGCGTGCGGCTCGACTCGACCGGTACCGGACCAGGTCTAACGGTGGATCGTGTGGTCGTGATTCAGGCGAAATAACCTGCTGGTTTGAGATTTCGCTGCACGGCCGGAGCGAAATGGGCGAGGAAATCGAGAGGTTTACAGACACGAACGAAATTTTCGTGCCGCCTTGTGCCAAGGTTGCGCGGAGTAATTGTTGGCGATGGATAGCTATATCGCGGCGTCCTGGCGAACCTTTTCGTCGATCGCAAGGTAATCGTCGCGCGGAGGAAGACGAAATCAAGCGTGGTAGGTGGGCAATAGCGTTTCCACCCCATGCGGGACATTGCTCGCGAGATAAAAGGAATCACCGGTGCAAAGCTCATGCGACACGCCGTCAACAATGAGTCGCATTTTGCCTTCGAGAATATGAACGAGCTGCTCCTGCGGGTGCGAGTGCGGTGGCATGCGACTCCCGGCCGCCAGCGTGGCCATCATCTGATACATCGTCTTGCCGTTTGCTACCGTCCGACGTGTGATGCCGGGACAAATTTCAATCGTCGGATTTTCTTTCTTCATCTCCACAACCTTATGCGGGCAACTTGGATAACGCGAATCTTCGCTTCTTCAAGATTGGCACTTGTCACTCGTCACTGGCAGAATGCCTCCCATGAAAATCTTTATTCCCTTAATTACAATTCTGTTCGCGACCTTGATCGCGACTCCCTCATTTGCGCAAAGTCCCGCCACATCGCCCGCGACTGAATCGGCTCCGAGTACGGTCCAACCAGCAACTGCAACCGGTCAACCGAATCCGCAGGAGATGATGAAACAGATGATCGAGCTGTCGAAGCTCAATGAGAACCACAGACTTCTCTCCAGCCTCGACGGCAATTGGAATTTCACCATCAAAACGTGGATGAACCCCGATCCGAATGCCAAGCCGCAGGAATCCAAAGGCACCGCCACCCGCAAAACCGTCATGGGCGGCCGTTACGTGATGATGGATGTGAATGGCAGGATGCAAATGCCGGGTGAAGACGGCAAAATGAAAGACGTGCAATTCAAAGGCATGGGCCTTGAAGGCTACGACAATATGAAGAAAAAGTTCGTCAGTTCATGGATCGACAACATCGGCACCGGTATCCAGTCCTCCGAAGGGACCTACGATCCCGCGACAAAGACATTGACTTATACAAGCGAAATGGAGCCCCTCCCGGGAATGAAGTCGCAAACGCGCGAACTAATAAAGATCGCTGACAATAATCATATGACCCTGGAATGGTACGAAAATCACGGCGGTCAGGAAAAGAAGACGATGGAAATTAATTACACGCGCTCGGGGAAAAAATAGCGCGACGCCAGGTTCACACTTCTTAATTCTACATCTGCCTTGCGTCAGCCTGCGCATGCAGTTCGCATCCTAAGCAGCGCTTCTGACAAGGCGAGCTACTCACCAAGCTGTGCGTGAGCAGGATCTTCTTCTTTATGTCGCCACGGCGAAATCCTCGTAAACAAATCGCGAGTCGCCCCCGCAATGTCTTCGACCTTGGATACGCCGCCGTCGCGCGCCGCTTCCCAAATCTTCCTTACGACCAACGCGCCGTTTTCCCGAACGATCCGGCCCAGATGATGCACCGCAGCGGCCGTAGCGGATTTGCGGATAGCGTCCCGCGAGCAGCGTGACGTGAGCGCGCAGTATCGTCGCGCGACTTCACCAACTCGTAGCGTCAGAAACGCGTTCGCGGCGCCATTTGAAATAGACCTGACGAGAAGCGCTGAAATGCCGCTGAGTCCCGGAATTCCACCTTTGATGGCGGGCACAACGGAAGTGGCCAGTGGTGCGATCATTTCACCGAGGTCGAGCGATTCGAGCCCGCTAGCTATCAATGCCGTCCCGGCCACGTTCGCATACAGCCGCATCAATTCGCGGGGCGATGGCCGCTGCACGTAAATGCGCGCGACCCGGTTCACCATTTGAATTTGAGTGAACAGGACCACCAGGCCGTCGAGCCGCCCGTTTTGCATCAGCGCCGTGCTCAGGAAAACCGTGCTCGCCGTCCGGCGCACAACCTTGTCCGCTTCGTTCGACAACTGCCTGACCGCCGCCTCGATCTCCTCTGGCGTCGTGAGCGGCAAATCGCGCGTGCGCGGATTAGTTGCCAGCCGTGCGCACAACGCTTGCAGATACGCCTCGTGCTTGGACCCCGAAGTTTCTTCCGGCGGAATGAGCGCCGCCGGCAACCGCGCGTACGCTATCACGCAGTAGAGCGCAAAAAATCCCGCCGCCAGACAAATGCTCCAAAACACGATCGTGCCCGCGACCGGATGAATTCTATCAGCCAACGAAATCAAACTAGCAGCGCCGGCCACGATCAGCGACAGAACCGAAATCGCGCCCAGAGCGATAACTACAAAAACAATTCTCCTCACGCTAAAGGTTGGAGCCTCGCTCGCAGCGCTCATGACGATTGGAACATCGAGCGCAGTCGATGCGCGTGCAACGCCCAAGCCCATGCGATGGCGGCCATCTCGCTCGCAGCCCATAAACGCATTGGTCGCCGATTATCGCCTATCGAGCGAGTAAGGGTTCGGATATCTGTATTCCAGGAAATCTGCGCGATACCAGAATCCGGCGCTTCGATGAACGCAGAGGCGAGAGCAATTGCGAATCCTTTGTGGGGATCGCGCTGGAAATCTTCAGCGCAACGAACAACGAGTGAATACGACGGCAATACTGCTTTTGGTGCTTATCGTGGTGGTGATCGCGGTGGGCGCATTTCTCTTTTGGCAATGGCGGCGTTCGGCGGCATTGAAAAAGAAGTTTGGGCCTGAATATCAGCACGCAGTCGGCCAGTTCGGGGACGAACGCAAAGCGGAGGCGGAGCTGGCGGCGCGTGAGAAGCGAGTGCGCAGGCTGGACATTCGCCCGTTGAGGGCGGAGGAGCAGGCCCGTTTTAGCGACGCTTGGAAGAAAGCACAGGCGCGCTTCGTGGACGAACCATCAAAGGCCGCCGCTGAAGCGGACATTTTGGTGAAGGAGCTGATGCAGGCGCGTGGTTATCCAGTCGGCGATTTCGAGCAGCGCGCGGCAAACATTTCAGTGGATCACCCAAATGTGGTGAGCAATTACCGAGCGGCACGCGAGATCGCCCTGCGCAACAACGCCGGAAAAGCGACAACAGAAGACATTCGGCAGGCGATGGTCCACTATCGCTCGCTATTTGAAGAACTATTGGAGACAGCACAACCAGCAACACACAGGGAGGAAGTCCGATGAATGGAAAAACTGATCAATCGGCGATGGAAATTGCCGACCGCGAAAGGCGCAGTGGTCGCCCAACTTCCACGAAGGAAGTAGCAAGAGACTTGGAAAAACGTGAGGGAACAACAGGAAAACCGGCCGGAATCGACAAGCCAACGCCGTTGTTTCCTGAAAATGAATCCACGAATTTCCGCAATCGTTGGACGGAGATCCAGGCGGCATTCGTGGACGAACCGCGTCGCGCGGTGGAGCAGGCGGACACGCTCGTCGCTGAGGTCATTAAACGGCTGGCCAGCAGCTTTGCCGATGAACGTTCGAAGCTCGAAGGCCAGTGGGGTCGCGGCGATAATGTCTCGACAGAAGATTTGCGGGTCGCGCTGCAACGTTATCGCGCGTTCTTCGACCGGCTGTTGAGTGTGTAAATGAAATAGGAAAAGGAAGGCTCGAAATGATTAAAGGAAGTCAGTTGGTCGGGCGCGTTGTCATCGACATGGAAGCCGCGGAGCGCCTCGGCAGAATCAAGGAAATCATTGTCCAACGTGACGGCGAGCGCGTCGCTGGATTTGTCGTCGTGCATGGCGAAACGATTGTCGGAACTGGCGGAACGCGCCGCGTCATTCCCGCGTCGGCTCTGCATTCGATCGGACCTGACGCGATAACCGTGCGTGGATCGGCCATGAAGGCACGACTCGCTGATCTCGAGAGCCTCCCGCGTATGTCCGACGTGGTCGGTCACAAAATGGTGACGCGCAGCGGCCGCCTGCTCGGCTTGATCGACGACATACTCATCAACGGCGCGGATGGCACGATTGTCGGCTTCGCCGTCGGCGAAGGCGTCCGCAACAAACTGGAAAATTTCTTTAATCCACAGCGTTCCCGAATTCACGGTTACGTGCGCGCCGATGCCGACCTGCAAGTGGGCAATGAACTGATCGTCGTACCAGACGACGCGCTGATTGAAGGCGAGCCCAGCGCGCAGGAAGGCGATCATAAACCCGCGACGCATCAGGCCACTGAAACCGAGGCACGTGGCTGGGCCGAGCACGCTTCAGCGGAATCTACGCGACCCAGCATTTGGAAGCGGCGAACAGACGCGGCAACGCGCAACAGGTCACAGCCCCTCGCGGAAGCTCGCCTTCGATCAGAAACTGCCCGACCAGTTGAGAATGTGGGCACCGCCGCGCCAGCTGAAGTCGCGCCTGAAACGTCACCGTCGAACGATCGGGGCGAAGCAGCGACGACCGCGCCGCAAGATCAACGTCAAGGATAGCGGGCACTTTCCGAATCCAATCTGCGGTTTCCAATTCAGCGCAAAACTCGGCGAAAAATCGCGGCCTTGAATGAGGAACCCAGCAAAGGGATTTTCGAGACAAAAGGCAAAGCTACGAGGGTAGCGGCGAGTCGATCGACGAGCTAGTTTTAATCTGCGGATTGATTGCTACTTGGCGGCCGCTCAAATCGAACCGCGGATGCCGCGGTCAGGATCGCGCGCACCGATGACGCCGGCCATTTTTTCCCAGACCGCATTTACCGCGGGACGCGCAATGTCCCATGGCAATGCTGAAGTGGGCTTGGCCTGCTCGTACTCCGTCGCAACCGATTCTTCGACTTCATCGAAGCCCTTCCCCGGATATCTAAAGAAGGTGTCGTAGCCGGTGCGATACGCGTGCTCGAATTCCTCGTAAGAATAATTCTTCGCGTACGGCTGCTTGGCATGCTGTTCGCGCCAATAAGCCGCTTCTCTTTCCGGATATACCCCGCCGCTTTGATCGCTCTTGCCGCCTGACGTTTTGGGATCTGTTTGCATAGTTTTACGCCTTCCGATGTTGCCATAAAAGAACGCCATTGAGCTGCCGATCGGTCGCTTTTTTCTTCAAACGCGACGATTGTGAATCAGGCTGCAACGGATGCGAAGCAACGGCCCGGCTTTCCAACCATAAATCCAGGAGAATCTGTGTAATCTGTGGCTGATTCCCTTCTCATGAGAGCCGTGTTTGTCGTGTTCGCGATTTGGTCGGGCTTCGCAGTCGCGGGTGAACGCGCGTCGATTCAGCCAGCGTTGGCCGCTTCTCCACAATCACCGCGCGCGCAGGTCACAGTTGAGAATTGGGACAAGGGCGGCGCGCTTTCGCATTGGGTCTATACCCATGTGTCGGAGGTGTTCCCTTCAGCCGTGATCCGTCGCGGTGGCGCGATTCTCGATCTGCCGGTGCAGATTCGGCCGGAGATCGGTGCGCTGAAGCTGAAGAATGCCGACGGATCGGAACAAACACTCGACCAGTACATAAACAATGGCGCAGTTGACGGTTGTGTGGTCGTGCACGCCGGCAAAATCGTTTACGAAAAATATCCGACCATCCAGCGTGACGACCTTCACATCATCATGTCGGTCACGAAAGCCGTTGTGCTGACTGCGCTCGCGATCCTCGAGGACCAGGGGAAGATCGATTTGGAAAAACCGGTCGAAACTTTTTTGCCGGAACTAAAAGGAAGCGATTGGGCCGGCACGCGGCTGCGCGATCTCGTTGATATGCGTTCGGGGATGGAAGGGGTCGAAACGGGTAACGACGCCTATCGCAACTCCAAACATAAGCAGTTTCAACTCGAGTCCACGCTCGGCTGGCAACCGCGCACCGCGGCCGAGCTACCGGAAGCTGCGCGGCGCGGCGATCTCTTCGGGATGCTCCGCACAATCAAACGCGAACGCCCCGCGGGAGAAAAATGGGCTTACACCAGCAGCAACACGATCGTCATCGGCGAAATCGTTTCACGCGTGTTCGGCAAAAGTCTCGCCGACACGATCAGCGATCTCATCTGGAGCAAGATGGGCGCGGAACACGACGCGATCCTTACGGAAAACGAGCGTGGCCATCCGGTGTCCGGCGCAGGCATGGCCGCGACACTGCGCGATGTCGCGCGGTTTGGGCTGTTGTTTACTAAAAACCCACCGGCCGGCCAGTCGCGCGTACTCTCCGATGCGATCGTGAAACGGATCTTTGCTGGAAGCGGCAATCAGCGGACGCCCGACGAGCACGGCATGCTGCCGCTAACTTACGAATGGGACATGATCAGTAACAAGGGCGAACTAGTGAAAGGCGGCTGGGCTGGTCAGCTGGTTTACATCAATCGCGACAAAGACGTTGTCGTCGCATGGTTCGGCACGAATCAAAACGCTAATCCACCACTTGAGCCTCTTCCCTGCCGCATCATCGCGAACACATTCTTCTGATCACTTTTTCCTTCTTAACTTTTCCTTCTGCCTTCTTACTTGTCTGTTCAGATCCAACGAGGCACTTCGCGTTTGTACTGCAGATAAGGCTCACCGAATTTGGCGGTGAGATATCTCTCTTCGCGAAGGACGACGCCGTAATGAAAAATCAAGGCGAGCGGGACGACAAACATCAACGTGATCCAGTCGTTCAGAAAAAAGCCGAGCGCGATCTGCAGCAAACAAAGCGCCAGATACATCGGGTTACGGGTGAAGCGAAACGGCCCGCCGCGCACGATTGCCAGAGCAGGTTTGCCGGGATCGACGTTCGTTCCGGCCGCTTTCATTGTTATCAACGCCGACAGCGCCAGCGTCGGTGCCAGAATGATAAAGACAATCCCGCAGACGAGACACATGTCATATCTCATGATCGGCAGTCGTATGAATAAATGCACCAGAACGCTGATCACCGCGTTAACCAGCCAGATCAACGGTGGGAAGGCGATGACGCCGGGATTATCCGGTGGTTGATCCGTGTTCAATGCGCGACAATCTATGCAAATGCGTCATGCGTGCTTTGCGTTTTTGGTGGGCGTCGCGATTTTCACTCTTTCTCACGCCGCGCGCGCCGACGAAAAGCTGACGATGAAAGCAGTCGTCGCGCATGAGTATGGCGCGCCTGACGTGCTGAAATTTGAAGAGGTGCCGCGGCCGGAGCCGAAAGAGGACGAAGCGCTCGTGCGCGTGATCGCGAGCGCTGTTAATCCAGCTGATCCGCTTACGCTCAGCGGGAAATACGCAAAGGAATTCGGCACGCATTTGCCGCTGATCCCGGGTTACGACATCGCCGGCGTCGTAGAAAAAACCGGCGCAAACGTCACAAAACTAAAAGTAGGCGACGCAGTTTACGGTTATCCAACGTTCGGCGGCGGCTGGGCGCAGTACGTCACAGTCAAGGAATGGGAAGTAGCCACCAAACCAAAGTCTCTGAACTTTGTCGAAGCTGCGGCGGTGCCGATGGGCGCTTTGACCGCGTGGCAAGCGTTGGTGGACGTGGCGAAGCTGCATCCGGGACAAACCATTCTTATTCACGGCGGCTCAGGCGGGGTCGGTAGTTTCGCGGTCCAGATCGCGAAAGCACGTGGTGCGCGCGTCATCGCGACGGCCTCGACGGCAAACCAGGATCTCCTCAAGCAACTCGGCGCGGATGTCGTAGTCGATTATACAAAGACTAGATTCGAAGATGTCGCCAAAGATGTGGACGCCGTGCTCGATCCCGTAGGAAAAGAAACGCTCGCCCGTTCTTACGCCGTAGTGAAGAAAGGCGGTATGGTCATGTGTTTAGTCGCGCTCCCCGATCGGGCCGAGCTCCAGAAGCGGGGTATTCACGGAGCAGCAATCTCGGCTCATCCGGATGCAGCAGATCTCACGGAGATTGCGCATCTGATCGATGCGGGAAAGGTCAAGCCAACCGTGACACAAGTTTTGCCCCTGAGCGAAGCGATCGCGGCACAACAGCAAGCCGCGACACATCATACGCGCGGGAAAGTTGTGCTTAGAATTGCAGAACAGCCGAAAGGTTAATTCACACTTGTTGTTGCCGCTGATGGGATCAGCGACATAGAAGGTAAAGCCGCGACGGAGTAGCGGCGAGTGAGTCGGGAGACGAGCGAGTCTCAAAATCCATGCAATTTGTGGATGAGAGATGAATTACGCCGGTAACGTTCTTCCTACGCGTCGCAAATCGTCGAGTAGGATCTCCATGTCGCGCAAAGTCGTCCGATAGTTCAACACGCAACCGCGCAGGGCGAAGCGCGCGCCGAGCGTGGCATTGGAGAGATACGAGTTGCCGTCTCGTTGCAACGCGACTAGCAGACGTTCATTGAAAGCGTCGATTGCTTCGGGCGATTGGCTCCTGAGCTGCACCGGCACATGACGAAAGCAAAAGATCGAGAGCTCGACGGGCGCGACCATCTCGAAGTCATCGCTGGCCTGCACCATCGACTCCAGGTAGCGCGCACACGCAAGATTGCTTTCAATCGCCGCGCTCAAGCAATCGAGTCCGACTCCTTTTAAGAGCATCCACACTTTAAGCGCGCGGAAACGCCGCGACAGTTCCGGCCCGTAGTCCCAGCACACAAAGGCCTCGTCTGCTTCCTCGCCAAACATACGAGTGTATTCAGCCTTATGAGCAAAAGCGGCCCGGGCGATTTCTGGGTCGCGGTAAATCACGCAGCCAACGTCCACCGGCAGATAAAGCCATTTGTGCGGATCCAGCGCGATCGAATCCGCCTGCTCCATGCCCGCGAACAATTTTCTCGCCGATTCCGCGAGCACAGCGAAGGCGCCATAACTTCCATCGACATGCATCCAAAGGTGGAACCGGTTCGCGATTTCTCTAATCTCCATTAAAGGATCGACCGCGCCTGTGTCCACGGTTCCGGCATTTCCAATGACGCAGAATGGAACGTAGCCCGCCTCCAAGTCAGCTGTGATTTTTGCAACAAGATCGTCCATCCGGATCTTGAAACGCTCATCAATCGCGACGTGCTGCACATCTTCCCAGCCGATTCCCAAAAGCGCTGCTGCCTTGGCAATGGAAAAATGCGTCGCGCTCGACGCATACATGCGCAAGCGACCTGACGAATGATGTTTCGTCTGCCGTGCTGCCGCCAGCGCAGTGAGATTCGCCATCGATCCGCCGCTGACAAACAGCCCGCCGGCTTCAGCATCGAATCCAAGAATTTGCCGGATCCAATCGATCGTCAGGCGCTCGAGTTCCACCGGCGCCGGCGCCGAACGCCAGATCGTGAGATTGGCGTTTAAGGTCGAGGCAAGCAGGTCGGCGAACGCCGCCAGCGGAGTTCCGGGGGATTGCACATATCCAAACATGCGCGGATGCGCGTTCTGGCGGCTGAACGGGACAATAGCCTCGCGAAAAACTTTCAACAGTCCGTCGAAATCGGTTCCTTTGCTGGGAAGCGCCGGATCGAGCCGGTCGCGAATCCTGTCGGAAGACATGTGACGATACACGCTGCGATCGCGGAGATTGCCGAGGTAATCGGTCATGAATTGAATAACGGAATTACCCCAATCCCGTATCTCGTCGGCGGAAGGCTCAAGCATTTCGGCCTATTACACGCGCAAAGAATGGCGCGTGCAAATCGCGGATTGCGGCTACCGGATTGCCGAAACTGTAGAGCGTGTGTGTCAGACGCCACCTCTTCCCTGTCGCAGCCGCAATTTTATCAAAACGAAATCGACTTTGCCCAAGTAAATCCGTACGAAATGTTCGGTGGAATTCGAGTTCGATGCGCGCAAGAGCGAGAACAACAAGGCGAAGCACGGAATCGATTTTGTCGAAGCACAGGCGCTCTGGAAATCGAAGCAGGTCCTTCTCGGGGCCAAAGACGTCCTGGAAAAGCGTTACCTCGTCATCGGGGCAATCGGCGACGATCGCTGGTCTGCGATTATCACCTATCGCGGAGCACGGATTCGGATTATTAGTGTAAGGAGATCAACGGCATTAGAGATCCAAACCTATGAAAAAATCGCAGGCTGAAGCGAGGACAGCCGAGAATCTCGAAAAGAAATTCGATCGGGGCGAAGACGTGCTCGATTACTTTGACATTCGCAAAGCACGTGTCGTCGATCCGCAATCGAAGAGCAGCGCCAAGGGAAAGTTTTCGTATCCTGCGAAGCGGAATTCGCAGCAACGCGCTGTTGTGCGGGAGAAATCACCGCGCTATCGTACAAAGAAATAGGACAGGTCTTTCACGCGAAGCGCTGTAGCGGCGGCGGAGCCTGCCCTGAGCCTGTCGAATGGGTCAGCCGCGAACTTCATCGACAGATTACCGTGCTCGTCCGTCACTACAGTTTTCCGCAATCCGGTATCCGTCGGTACTGTTGCAGCGCCCTACGAAAGATGGCCACTTGAGCATCTCATCAATGGATAATGTTTCGGTGTTCTTTCTCGCTGAAGGCGAACAATCCGCGGACGACGTCATGGCGCGGCTGACCACGTTCATACGCGCGGCGAAGCAGTCGCTGGCTTTTGCCATTTACGATATGCGCTTCAGTGATCCGCTTCGCACCCAATTAGCAGCGGCATTGCGCGATCGGGCTGAGGCAGGCGTAGAAATTCGGTTTTGCTACGACGCCGACAAACCACCCGAGCCAAATCTTGCCGCCGGTCAGGATCCCGCGCCTGCGGGCACGGGCGCATTTGTGCAATCGTTACGTTACCCGTGGCGTCGCATCGCTGGAATGAAACTGATGCACAGCAAATTCGTCGTGCGCGATAGACAAGCCGTCTGGACTGGCTCGGCCAACATGACGAATGACGCTTTCACTTTAATGGAAAACAACATCGTCGAGATCGACTCGCCGGCCTTCGCCAGTTACTACGCGCAAAATTTCGAGCAGCTCTGGGAGAAGCAAAACTTCGAGCACACCGGCGGCATTCATACTGAGCCAGTGACGCTCACGTTTTCCAATCAATCAGCCAATGCGCATGTGATGTTTTCGCCGGGCTGCGGTTTGGAAATCGATACGGAGATCGCACGACGCGTGCGAGCGGCGCAGCGCCGTGTTCGCATCTGCAGCTTGCTCATAAATTCCGGTACGCTGATCGGCGAGCTCGGCAATTTGCTGCGTCACGGGCGGGTTGCCGTCGATGGGATCTACGATCGCACGCAAATGTCAGACGTTTACGTGCAATGGCAGGAAGTGCCGCAAAACCGATGGAAAATCGGGGCGCTAAAAGAAATCATCGCGCGTGCCGGTCTCGTTGGAAAAGATTCAATGCCTTACACGCCGGCCGGCCGCCACAATTTCATGCACAACAAAGTTCTCGTGATCGATGACACTGTGATCACCGGTTCTTATAACTTCTCGCGTAGCGCGCAATTCAACGCCGAGAACATTCTCTTCATCGAAAGCGCGCCGCTCGCGGAAACGTACAGCGTCTATATCGACCACCTGATCCAGAAATACCGGCCCGCCTAGGGCCGCAGGTGCTGCCTGAACCAGTCGGTCGCGGCCTTCGCCGCGCGGTCGAACTGGCCGGTGTAAGCCGAGAAGTGACCGCCGGGGTAGAGCTCCAGCCGCTTAGGCTCGCCGGCGCGGTTGAACGCCGCCAGGCCGAGGTCGGTGGGGCAGACGACGTCGGCGTCGCCGAGCACCATGAGGAGCGGGGTCGGCGCGATGCGCTCGATGAATGCGCCGGACTCGTACTCCGAGTACATCTCGAGCGACCGCAGCGTGATCTCGTTGCGCCACTTCTTAAACCGCCACTTGTCCTGCTCCGGCGCGTTCTTGCCCATGAAGAAGTCCCACGCGTCCGCACTCGCATGTGAGGCCGCGCCGCCCGCGGCGGGGTCGACCACCATCGGCACCATTTTCGGCGGATTGCCCTTGTAACGCTCGAGGCGATCCGCGTCCCAAGCGTCGCGCTGGCTAGGGAGCGCCTGCGGCGCGATCCGCC
>Ga0209474_10001112_pt1 | contig 27187 bp, 25 predicted proteins | sample GraSoiAngelo_145_FD_185902 | JGI IMG/M metagenome (GOLD analysis project Ga0209474, IMG submission 185902) | Grasslands soil microbial communities from the Angelo Coastal Reserve, California, USA - 14_1009_05_20cm (SPAdes) (version 2) | ecosystem: Environmental > Terrestrial > Soil > Grasslands...
TACGCCGATCGCACCGTAAGGAGGCCGTCATGGCCTACACCCTCGACCAGTTCGTCGGGGACCTCGACCGCATCACGCACGAGGAGACCGACGCGACCACGCTCACCGAGCGCATCGCCCCGCTGCTGGGCCAGCTGGTGAAGCATCCGGAGGCGATCCCGGCCGAGTATCGCCGCGCGCCGGTTGGCCAGCGGGGGCGCTACATGCTCCACCGCTCGCCGCGGTTCAACGTCACGTCGGTGATCTGGCGTCCGGGCGATCGCGCCGGCGCCCACAACCACGAGACGTGGGGCGTGATCGGCGTCGTCGACAACGAGATCGAGGAGACGCGCTACCGCGTCACCGAGACCGGCGGCGGACGCGCCACGCTCGAGCGCGTGACCGTGACGCGGCACGGGCCCGGTGCCGTCTCGCGCCTCGTACCCGGCGACGAGGTGCACGCGATGCACAACCCCACCGGGCGCGACACCGTGGAGATCCACGTCTACGGCCGCGACCTGGCCGGCCTCAAGCGCCGCACGTGGGACGACGACGGCACCGAGAAGCCCCTGGTCAGCGGCAAATATCTCAATTGTTAGTACTGGGGGGCCTCGAACGGGGCCCCCCAGACCCCCCGAACGCTCGTCACGCCCCGGGGAACCCGGGGCACTCCTCGATCACGCACTGGCGCACCCGGGGCCACGAAATGACCCCACACCCCGCTAACGGTCGTCGCGCCCCCGGGAACTCGGGAATCAGCGGCTTCGCCACCACCAGGCGAGCGCGGCGAGGGCGGTGAGGCCGGTGGTGCCGGAGACGGCGAAGGCGGTGGACACGCCCCAGGCTTCCGACATCGCGCCGACGCAGAAGGCGCCGATGGGGAAGACGCCGCCCCAGACGAGCGCGTAGAGACTCATCATCCGGCCGCGCAGCTCGTCGGGTGCGGCGAGCTGCAGCCGCGTGTTGCAGCTAGCGACCAGCACGAGGCCGAAGAATCCGGTCACGAACAGCAGCGGGAGCGCCACCAGCACGTGGCGCGCGGCCGAGAGCGAGAGCAGGCCGGCCAGCGCGAGCGCGGACGCCGTCAGCATGCCGCCCAGCGGCAGCTCCGGTGCGCGCCAGAAGCCGACCGTCAGCGCACCGGCGACGGCCCCCACGCCCAGCGCCGCCATGAGAAAGCCGAAGCCCTCGGCGCCCAGGCCCAGCACGTGCCGCGCCAGCAGCGGCACGTACACGGTGAAGTTGAAGACGGTGACGCTGACGACGAAGAGCATGCCGAGCACGAGGCGGATCACCGGCGTGCGCGCAGCGTAGCCGAGGCCCTCGGCGATCTCTTCCAGCATCGTCGTGCCCCGCCGGGCGGCCACGCGCCCGCTCGGCAGCGTCAGCAGCGTGAGCCCGACGGCCAGGATCACGAGCGCGTTGACGACGAACGCCGGCACGACGCCGAAGCGGGCGATGATCAGGCCCGCCACCGCCGGCCCCACGATGCGCGCGGCGTTGAACGCGGCCGAATTGAGCGCGACGGCGTTGACGAGGTCGGCCTTGCCCACCATCTCGGCCATGTACGACTGGCGGGCCGGCATGTCGAACGCCTGCGCCATCCCGGCCAGCACCGCCACGACGCCGACGTGCCAGTACCGCACGCGCCCGGACACGACCAGTGCCGCCAGCACCAGGGCGAGCACCGCCAGGGTGAGCTGCGTGACGACGAGGACGCGGCGCTTGGGCAGCCGGTCAGCGAACGCGCCGGTGACGATCGAGAAGAGCAGGATCGGCCCGAACTGCAGCGTGCCGATGAGCCCGAGTCGCAGGGGCGAGTCGGTGAGCTGCAGGACCAGCCAGGACTGCGCCACCGTGTGCATCCAGCCGGACACGAGCGCCGCCAGCTGCGCCACGAAGAACCGCCGGAAGTCGCCGTGGTTGAGGGCGCGCAGGCCGCTCGGAAAGATCATGGGCTTCGCCGTAGAATAGCCGGACCAGGATGCGGCCCGTGAGGCTCGGTCGGTTCCTCTCGCAGAACGTCGGGCTCCGCCGCGCGGCGGCGATCGTCTTCGCGCTGCTGGTCATCCTGCCGCTGCTCACCGTGGTGCCGCTGCTGCACGGCGCCGGCCTGCTCACCAGCCCCTGGACCCAGGGGGCGCTCCTGCTGGCGGTGACGCTGGCCGTGTTCGGCTTCGTCATGCTGCGCCGCCTCACCGACGAGATGACCGGGCCGGCCCAGGCGCCTATCCCGTCGGGAACGGCGGGGGGGACGGAGATCGGCCCGATCGGCGACGCCTTCTCCCACCTCCTCACCGACCTGCGCGGCTCCACCGAGCGGCTCGAGGATCTCGTCTTCAAGCTCAGCACGCTCAACGAGGTCGTCGAGCTCGCCTCGCGCATCCCGCAGCTCAGCGATCTGCTCTCGCTCGTGCTCGAGCGCACGATGCGCACCGTCCGCGCCACCATCGGCTCGATCATGCTCCTCGACCACGATCGCGGCGTGCTGCGCGTGGTGGCGGCGCGCGGGCTGCCCGACGGCGTGGTCGGCAACGCCGAGGTGGCGGTGGGAGAGGGCGTGGCCGGCAAGGTCGTGCAGATCGGCGAGCCGGTGCTGGTCGAGGACATCGCCAGCGATCCCCGGTTCAACCGCCCCAACGACCCCAAGTACGGCACCAACGCATTCATGTGCCTGCCGGTGCGCGTGGAGGACCGCATCATCGGCGTGGTGAACCTCGCCAAGAGCGCGGCGGCGCCGTCGACGCCGGCGTTCACGCCGACCGACCTGCAGTTCCTCAACACGCTGATGACCCACATCGCCTACGCCGTCGACAACGCGCGCCTGCTCTCGGAGGCGCAGCTCTCGACCAATCGTCTGCGGCGCGCGATGGAGGACCTCCGCACGACCCAGACGCGCGTGGTGGAGGGCGAGACGCTGCGCGCCGTCGGGCAGATGGCCTCCGGCATGGCCCACCACGTCAACAACCTGCTGGCGGTGATCTCCGGCCGCACGCAGCTCTTGCTGGCCCGTTTCACCCAGCCCGAGATCCGGCGGCCACTGGAGATCATCCAGCGCGCCACGTTCGACGCCGCCGACGTGGTGCGCCGCGTGCTCGGCTTCACCGCCATTCAACCGGTCACCGCCCAGGCAGCCGTCGACCTCAACGAGGTGGTGCGCGAGGTCGTCGAGCTCACCCGCCCGCGCTGGCGCGACGAGGCCCAGATGCACGCGATCGCGCTCGACGTGACGCTCGAGCTCGGCGACATCCCGCGGGTGGCCGGCGAGGCGCCGGCGCTGCGCGAGGTGATCATGAACCTGCTGTTCAACGCCATCGACGCCATCCGGGAGAGCGGGACGATCCGCATCGCGACGTGGGGCGCCGACGACTGGGCCTACTGCTCGATCACCGACAGCGGCGTCGGCATGAGCGAGGACGTGCGGCGGCGCGCGTTCGAGCCGTTCTTCACCACCAAGGGCCCGAAAGGCACCGGGCTCGGACTCAGCGTGTCCCACGGCATCGTGCAGCGACACGGCGGCGAGCTGAGCCTGCGCGCCAACGAGCCGACCGGCACCGTCGTCACGATCCGCCTGCCGCAGTCGGCGCCGTCGGCCATCGGCTCAGCGTGCTGGTCATCGACGACGAGGTCACCGTGCGGGAGGCGCTGGCCGACACGCTCGCCGACGAGGGCCACACCGTGATCCAGGCCGGCAGCGGCAAGGAGGGCCTCGCGCGGCTGAGCCAGGGCACGCGCGTGGATGTCGTCATCACCGACCTCGGGATGCCCGACATGACCGGCTGGGACGTCGCCCGCGGCGTGCGCACGCAGTTCCCGGGTCTGCCGGTCGGTCTCGTCACCGGCTGGGCGGTGGCGCTCCAGATGAGCGACGACGAGCGGCGCGCCGTCGACTTCGTCATCGCCAAGCCGTACACCGTCGACGCGCTGCGCCTGGCCCTGGCTCCTCTCGCGCCGCGCCACTGAGCGCGCGGTGTCCGACCCGCTCACCGCCGAGCGCTGGGACGCGGAGTACCGCGCCGGACGCTACGTCGACGAGCCGCCGCTGGCCTTCGTCGACACGATCCTCGCCGTGCTGGCGACGCGTCCCGCGGCGCGCGCGGGGGCCGGCCTCTACGTCGGCTGCGGCAACGGCCGCAACTATCTCCCGCTCGTGGACGGCGGCCTGACGCTGTGGGGTCTCGACGTCTCGGCGGAGGCCCTGCGCCAGCTCGCCGCGCGTCGTCCCGACCAGGCCGCCCGGCTCCGGCACGCCGACTTCCTCGGCTTCGAGCCGGACGGCGGGCTCGCGTACGTGATCGCCATCCAGGTGTTCCAGCACGGCCGGCACGCCGACGTCCAGGCCTACTTCGCGCGCGCGCGGGCGCTGCTGCCGCCCGGCGGTCTCCTCTTCCTGCGGATGAACTCGGCGTCAACCGAGATCTATCACGCCCACGAGGTCGTCGAGCGGAATGCGCAGGGCGGCTTCACGCTCGAGTACCGGGACGGCCCCAAGCGGGGGCTCGCCGTTCACTTCTCCACGCGCGCCGAGCTGGCCGCGCTCGCCGAGGACGGCTTCCGCGGCGTGACGGAGCCGCGCGAGGACGTCATCCGCCGCGCGCCGCCCAGGCACGGCTCGTGGGCCCAGTGGGAAGCAGTCTACGAGAGGCGGTGATCAGCGGGTGTCGAGGGGCGCCACGGCTCCGCCGGGGAGGCCCGAGCGTTGAGGGGGTTGGGGGCCATCTCGGGGCCCCCATGTCATGGGCAGCACGATCCGGAGGCCCTCGCGGTCCTGCTCGATCGTGTAGGTCACCTGGCGGTGTAGCTCGATGACGAGACGGGCGACGCCCTTGCGAAACTGGCTGCCGCGCAGCACGCGCACCGGATCGATGCCGATGGGCACCGGCTTCGCCGACCAGCGGTACGCCGTGTCCTCGAAGTCGACGACGAGGCGAAAGGGCCCGTCCATCAGCTCGGCCTGGTAGCGCGCCGGGCGCGTGAGCCGCACCCAGATCTCGAGCGCGCCCACGCGATCGACGACCGCCGCGTCGATGAGCGCCGCCGGCTCGAGCTGCGCACGGGCTCCGGCGGCGGCCCCGAGCAGCGCGGCGAGCATCGCGAGCGACGCGAGCGCGCGTCTCATCCGCGCGAGCATACCCCAGCGCGCCGTCGGCGCGGTAGACTGGGGGCGCCCGCCGCGGCCCGATCGCCGGGCCGGGCGAAGCCGTGTCGAGCAGGCCCGCCGACCAAGGGCGAGGATGGACGGCCCTCGCGACCTCGACCCGGATAGTCGCCGGCGTAACGTCCGGCCGGCGGGCCCGACCTCACTCCGGCGCGAGCGGAACGACGACCACGCCGATCGGCTCGTCGCTGCGCGCATCCAGCAGCCGCGCGGTCAGGCTCACGGGCGCCGTTCCTGCCGGCGCGTGCTCGAAGTAGAGAAAGCCGCTCGCGCTCGCACCGGGCGCGAGCGCGCCCTGCGGAAGCGCGCTCTGCACCATGTCGGCCGACGGCAGCTCCCACGTGCGGCTCACCTCTTGCGAGGGATCCGAGCTCGGATAGGGCGCCGCCTCGTTGAGCGCCCACCCGGCACCGGAGTGCTCGCGCGCGGGGCCGAGCGTCAGTCCAGCGACCGGTCGCGAGGTCGGTGGCGGCTCGGCCACCACGGCGCGCACGTCCTCGACCGGCGCCGCGGCCAGACGCCGTCCGTCGGGCAGCGCGAGGGCGAAGAGCCTCGCGTCGAGGCGCAGCGGAACGCCACCGCCGTTGACGACGCGGACGTGCACCGGGGTGACGAGCGTCGGAAGCAGGCTCGGCCAGCCGCGCCAGGCGCCGGTCGTGACGACGACCTCGATGCCGTCCGCGGTGGCCGAGGCCAGCCGCGGCGCCGCCGGCGCGGACGGGCCGCCGTGCCCGGCGCAGCCGACGAGGAGCAGCGCCGCCAGCGTCGAGGCGGCGAGGCGTCCGACCGCTGCCGGGTGGTGGTTCATGTCAGCCCTCCAGGTCCGTCGTCCGATTTGCTCCAGTATCGCGCGTCCATCTAACTGGTTCGGGGCGGCCGAGCGCTGTGAGAGCATGAAGAGCGATGCTGAACGACGTCCGGGCCTGTCTGGCGCTGCTCTCGCCGCGGGCGCGCTGGCGGTGGGCCGCGCTCATCCCGCTCGCGCTGGGGGCGGCCGCCGCCGAGGCGGTCGGCGCCGGCGCCGCCTTCGGACTCATCTCGATCCTCGGCGATCCCGCGCGCGCCGCCACGCTCCCGGTCGCCGCGCGGATCTATCCGTACCTGCCGCGGCACGACGCGTCCGCCGTCATCCTGGCTTTCACGCTGCTGGTCATGGCCTTCTACGTCGCGCGCAACGCGCTGCTGACCGCGGTGGCGTGGGTACAGGAGCGCGCGCTCGACGCCTCCGTGCGCCACCTCTCGCACCGGCTGCTGGCCGCCTACCTGGCGGCGCCCTACGCGTTTCACTTCCGCCGGAACTCGGCGGCGCTGATCCAGCGCGTCACCGATGCCGTCAATAGCGTGTTCCGCGGCGTGCTCGGCTCCCTCGTCAACGTGGCGTCGGAGTCGCTGGTGGTCGCCGGCATCGTGGCCATCCTGGCGTGGACGGCGCCCGGGGTGACGCTGGTCGCCGTCGTCGTCGTCGGCGCGATGCTGCTGGTGCCACTCACGCTCTCGCGGCACGCCACGACGCGCTGGGGCCGCGCCGTGCAGCAGCTCGATGCCGAGATCCTCCAGACGCTGCAGCAGAGCCTGGGCGGCGTGAAGGAGGTCAAGGTGCTCGGCTGCGAGAGCTTCTTCCTCTCGCAGTTCGACGAGCGCCTGGCCACCGCGGCCAGGCTGCGCTCGCGCTACGCCACCGTGTCCGCCGCGCTGCGCATGGGCGTCGAGACGATGTTCATCTGCGGCCTTCTGCTCGTGAGCCTGCTCCTCACGCTGAGCCACGGCTCGGCGGCGCTGCCGCTGCTCGGCCTGTTCGCCTATGCCGGCTTTCGCGTGATCCCGGCGGCCAATCGCGTCATGCTCTACATCACCCAGCTCCGCTACAGCCGGCCGTGGATCGAGGCGCTGCGCGCCGACCTCGCGACGCTGCCGTCCCCGGCGCCCGCCGTCGGCCCCGCCGCCGCCGACGCCATCCGCTTCACGCATGCCATCGCCTTCGAGCGCGTGTCGTACACGTACGAGGGCGAGCGCGAGGCCGTGCTGCTCGACGTGGAGCTCACGATCGCCAAGGGCGAGGCGGTCGCGATCGTCGGGCCGTCCGGCGCCGGCAAGAGCACGCTGGTCGACGTCCTGCTGGGCCTGCTGCCGCCGACCAGCGGTCGCGTCACCGTCGACGGTCGCGACATCGCCGGCGCGCTGCGCTCGTGGCAGCGGCACATCGGCTACGTGCCGCAGGAGCCGTTCGTCCTCGACGACACCCTGCGGCGCAACGTCGCCTTCGGCGTGGCCGACGCGGCGATCGACGAGCGGCGCGTGAAGGCGGCGGTGCGGCTGTCGCAGCTGAGCAGCGTCGTGACCGCGCTGCCGCGGGGCCTCGACACGATGCTGGGCGAGCGCGGCACGCGGCTCTCGGGCGGCCAGCGGCAGCGGGTGGCGATCGCTCGCGCGCTCTATCACGAGCCGGAGGTGCTGGTCTTCGACGAGGCGACGTCGGCGCTCGACACGCCGACCGAGCGCGAGCTGATCGCCGCGCTGGAGGCGCTGCGCGGCGTGACGACGCTGGTCGTCATCGCCCACCGCCTCAGCACCGTCCGCCGCTGCGACCGTCTGGCCGTGCTGCGCGACGGACGGCTGGTGGCGGTCGGTCCCTACCAGGAGCTCCACGAGCGTGATGCAGGCCTCATGGCGAGCCTCGAACCCGCCGCTCAAGCCCCTCAGCTGGCCCGCGGCGCCCCGGCGCCGCCGTGACTGGTTTTACATGGGGGCCCCGACATGGCCCCCAAACCCCCCCGACGCTCGGGCGTCGCCGGCGGAGCCGTCGCCGCCCTCGTTAACTCGACAGCCTCCCAGGTTTACCGCCGCAGGTTCCGGGCGGCGTCGAGGATCACTTCCTCACGGTGTCGCCGCCGCGTCGGCCACGGCGGCCCGGATCTCGCGCATGAAGCGCTCGGACGAAGTCGCCGGCCCCCAGCGACGTGCCCCAGAATCGGTTCATCGCATCGAGGTCGATGGCCGCCCAGGTGAGGGATCGTCACCTCGTGGGCGTCGCGGAGGGTTTGCAGCATCCAGGCGGCCACACCGTTGCCGCCGCCCGGCGGCTGCAGCGAGGGCGGCAGGAAGAGTATGCGGATGGCCGGGCGCCGGGCGCGTCAGCGCATCTGCATCGTCGCCAGCGCCAGCAGCGAGAGCGAGAGCGAGACCACGTAGAGGAGTAGCACGGCGGCCCGGTGCGAGAGGCCGAGACCGAGCAGGCGGTAGTGCAGGTGCTGCTGATCCGCCGAGAAGACGTGGCGGATGCCGAGGCCGCGCGTGCGGCGCACGACCGAGAGCAACGTCTCGGAGATCGGCAGCGCGAAGATCAGCAGCGGCACCGCCACCGCCAGCGCGGTGGCGCCCTTCTGCCAGCCGGTGACGGCGGTCACGGCGAGGGCGTAGCCGACCACCAGGCTGCCGGAGTCGCCGAGGAAGATCGTGGCCGGGTTGAAGTTGTACGGCAGGAATCCGCACAGCGCGCCCAGCAGGGCGACCAGCAGCAGGCCGCCCTGCGAGTCGCCGCGCGAGATGGACACCGCGGCGCACGTCGCGGCGGCGATGATCGCCAGGCCAGTGGCCAGCCCGTCGAGACCGTCCATCAGATTGAACGCGTTCGTGAGGCCGACGATCCACAGCAGCGTGAGGGGGATCGCCAGCACGCCGAGGTCGTGGGTCGCGCCGAGGAGCGTCACGTGGTCGATGCGAACCCCGAGCGCGATCGCGACGGCCGCGCCGAGCGCCTGCACGCCGAGCTTGACGGCCGGCCGGACCGGCCGCAGGTCGTCGCGGAAGCCGATGCCGAACACGATGAGCCCGCCGACCAGCGTCGGCAGCCAGGCGCGGAGGTCGGTGACGCTCACGCCGCCGGCCGCGGTCGCGCCGACCAGCGCGAGCATGGCGGCGAGCGTCACGGCGACGCCGCCGAGGCGCGGCACCGAGACCGTGTGGATCTTGCGGCCACCCGGCAGGTCGACGAGCCCCCACCGCCGCGCGAGCACGCGGACGCCCGGCGTGAGCGCCGCCGCCAGCAGCGCGGCCAGGACCAGCAGGGCGACGTAGCTCACCAGCGCCCCGCCATCAGCGTCTCGCAGTCGGCCACGATGCGGGCGGCCGCGGCGGGCGTGGCCATCCGGCGGGCCGCCTCGGACGCCGCCGTCCAGGCCCCCACGTCGCCGAGCAGCATCGTCAGACGCGCGGCCAGCTCCTCGCCGCGCCAGTCGCGCTCGCATACGCTCACGCCGGCGCCCGCCGCGGCGACGGCCGCGGCATTGGCGGCCTGATGATCGTCGGAGGCGTCGGCCAGCGGCACGAAGAGACCGGGCACGCCGGCCACGGCGGCCTCGGCGACGGTGCCGGCGCCGGAGCGCGCGATGACCAGATCGGCCCAGCGATACGCGCCGGCGATCTCGTCGAGGTACGGCGCCACGCTCGCCTTCACGCCGGCCCGCCGGTAGGCGTGCGCGACGTCCTCGGGCGGGACCTCGCCCGACTGGTGCAGTGCCTCCACCGGGATCCCGCGCCGCTCGAGCTCGGCCAGCAGCGCGGGGACGCGCATGGCCAGGAACGGCGCGCCGCGCGTGCTGCTCAGCACCAGCACGCGGGCGAGCCGCCGGCGATCCGGCGCCTCCCGCGGCTCGCGCGCCAGCGCCGCGATGTCGGCGCGCACCGGGTGCCCGGTCACGAGCCGCCGCCGCGCGGGGAAACCCGCGGCGGCAGCGGCGAAGCCGAGGTAGACGCGGTGCACGAACGGGGCGGCCAGGCGATTGGCCAGCCCCGGCACGACGTTCGCCTCGTGGAGGGCCACGCGGGCGCCGAGCGCACGGGCGGCCAGCAGCACGGCGCCGGACGCATAGCCGCCGAGCCCGATGACGAGTCGCGTGCCGTGAGCGCGCATCAGCCGGCGCGCCTGCGCCATGCCGGCGGCGACCCGCGGCAGGGCGGCGAGCTTGCCGCGGGCGCCGACGTTGACGAGCGGCGAGGCGCTGATCGGCTCGAGCGTCAGCCCTCGCGCGGCGAGCAGGCGCCCCGCGGGGCCGTCGAGCGGTCCGGCGAAGCGGACGTCGACGCTCGTACCGGTCGCGACTCGATACGCCTCGGCGATCGCCAGCGCGGGGTAGACGTGACCGGCCGTGGGGCCGACGACGATGAGCAGCCGACGCAGCGCGTCGGTGGTGGGGAACTGCCGGGTCGGTATGCTAGGCTCCTCGTGGCTCCGCGAAGGTATGCGAGTAACCACGGTGGTCCTCGGTGATCTGGGGCGCAGTCCCCGCATGCAATATCACGCCGAAGCGCTGGCCGCCCACGAGGTCGACGTCGACGTCGTGGCCTGCGCGGGCAGCGCCCTGCACGCGGAGCTGCGCGGCCATCCCCGCATCACGTGTCATCTGCTTCCTCCGGCGCGCGAGCGCTCGCTGCCGCGCCTGTTGCTCGTGCCGGTGGCGGCCGGGCGGGCCGTCCTCCAGGCACTCCGCCTAGTCTGGGTGTTCCTGGTCGTCCTGCGCAAGCCCGACGTGATCCTCGTCCAGAATCCTCCGGCGGTCCCGACCCTTCTTGTAACAATTGCCGCCGCGCGCCTGTGCGGCGCGCGCCTGATCATCGACTGGCACAACCTCGCGTGGGCCGTCCTGGCGCTGGGCATCGGAGCCGGCCATCCGCTCGTGGCCCTCGCGCGCTGGTACGAGCGGGTGCTCGGCCGCCAGGCCGACGGACATCTCGCCGTCTCGGACGCGCTGCGCGCGGAGCTCGCGACGCGGTGGGGCATCGCGCCGGTGCGCGTGCTGCGCGATCGCCCGGCCGAGCGGTTCGCCCCGCTGCCGGACGAGGCGCGGCGCGTGCTACGTCGCCGGCTCGTCGAGACGCTGGGTCTGGCCGGTCTCGAGCCGGCGCTGGTCGTGAGCCCGACCTCGTGGACGCGCGACGAGGACTTCGACCTGCTGCTCGACGCCGTGCGCCGGTGCGAGGGGCTGGCGGCCGAGCGCGCGTTCCCCGACGTGCTGGTGCTGCTCACCGGGCGCGGCCCACGCCGGGCGCGCTTCGAGGCCCAGGCGGCGACGCTGCCGGGGCGGCGGCTGCACGTGCGCACGCTCTGGCTCGAGCCCGATGACTATCCGCGCGTGCTCGGCGCCGCCGACCTCGGCCTCTGCCTGCATCGCTCGGCGTCGGGCCTGGACCTGCCGATGAAGATCGCCGACATGCAGGGGGCGGGATTGCCGGTGTGCGCGCTCGATTACGGCCCCTGCCTGGACGAGATGCTCCGCCACGAGGACACCGGCCTCCGCTTTGCCGACGCCGCCACGCTGGCGCGCCAGTGGATCGACTTGCTGGCGACGTTCCCGCGGGCGACCGAGCACCTTGCCCGCCTGCGGAGCAACGTCGAGAAGGTGCGCGGCACCACGTGGCGCGCGGGCTGGGAGGCCGAGGCGCGGGAGGTGTTGCTGGCGCATGCGTGAGCGACTGCTCGCCTTCGGCCATCGCTGGCTGCTCGTGCTGATCGTCGTGGCGGCGTTCCTGATGCGGACGGTGTTCCTCTGGCGCGCGGTCTTCGCCGGCGGCGACGTGAACTACCAGGACAGCGACGCCTGGTATCACATGCGGCTCATCGACAATCTCACGCGCAACTACCCGCACCGGGCGACCCTCGATCCCTATCTCGGCGCCGAGGCGCCGGTCGTGGCGGTGCCGCTGCTCTTCGATCTCTTCGTCGGCGGCGTGGCGTGGCTGATGGGGCTGGGAGCGCCGGCGCCGCGCACGGTCGAGCTGGTGGGGGCCATGGTGCCGCCGATCCTCGGCGCGCTCACGACGCTGCCGGTGTACCTCATCGGGCAGCGCCTGTTCGACCGGCGGGCCGGGCTGCTGGCCGCCGGCCTGCTGGCCATCGCGCCGGGGCAGTTCCTGGCCCGCTCGGTGCTCGGCTTCACCGACCACCACGTGGCCGAGGCGCTGCTGACCTCGGTGACGATCTTCGCCGCGATCCGGGCGATCCAGACCGACGAACCCCGCGCGCGCGTGCTCGGCGGCGCGCTGACGGGCCTGGCGCTGAGCGCCTATCTGCTGGCGTGGAGCGGCGGCGCGCTGCTCGTCTTCGTGCTCTGCGCGTGGAGCGTCGCGCAGAACGTGCTCGACGACGCGCGGCGGGCGGCCGACGACCGCGTGGCGTCCGTGCTGCTGCCCGCCCTGGCCGTCGCACTCGCCACGCTGCTGGTCCTGCAGGACCGCGGGCAGTGGCGCTTCGCGATCCAGATGACCTCGGTCGTCGCCGGCCTCGGCGTCGTCGCCGCGGTGGCGGCGGCGCGGTGGGGGCTCGGCCGGGTCCGCGCGCCGCGCGGCACGCTGGCGGCGGCGCTCCTCGTGCTGCTCGTCGGCGGCGTCCTCGCCTTCCGCGTGCTGGCGCCGGACCTGACGGGCCGCATCCTGAGCGATCTCGAGCGGTTCCGCCCGAGCAGCGGTAGCACCGGCTTCACCGTGAGCGAGGTGCGGCCGCTGCTGCTCATGACCGGCACCATGTCGCTCGTGGTGCCGTTTGCCGTCTTCGGGCCGTCGTTCTACATCGCGCTGGCCGCGCTCCTGTGGCTGGCGTGGCGCGCCGTGCGCACCGCCTCGCCGGCGCTCCTGCTGTTCGTCACCTGGAGCGCATTGATGTTCCTGGCCACGCTCGGCCAGAACCGCTTCGGCTACTACCTGGGCCTGAACCTGGCGCTGCTGACGGGCTGGCTGTGCGGGCTGGCGCTCGAGTGGGCGTGGGCGCCGCCCCGCCGGGTCCGCTCGCGCGCCGATGCGCGCCGGGCGCGCGCCCGCGACGGTGACGCACCGGGCGGCGCTCGGCTGTGGCTGCGCCTCGGCGCCAGCGTGGTCGTGGCGGCCCTCGTGTTCGCGCCGAGCGCGCTGCTGGCGCGGCCGATGGCGAGCAACAACCTCGGCCTGGCCGCCGGCTACCGCGCCTCCCTCGACTGGCTCCGCCGCAACACGCCCGATCCGTTCGCGACCCGGGACTACTACTACGCGCGCTATCGCCGGGGGCAGACGTTGCAGCCGTCCTACGCCGTGATGGCGTGGTGGGACTACGGCTACGAGATCATCCGCCTGGGCCGCCGAGTGCCGGTGGCCAACCCGACGCAGGCCGGCGCCGGCATCGCCGGGCGCTTCTTCACGGCGACCGACGAGGGCGAGGCCGTCAAGATCCTCGACGAGACGAAGACCCGCTACGTCATCGCTCACGCCGAGGTGCCGATCCTGCCGCGCGGCGATGTCATGCAGGGCAAGTTCGAGACGATGGTGGCGTGGGCCGGCAAGGACATCACGAATTACTGGGAGACGTTCCTGACGAAGGACCCGCAGGGACGCCTGGGCCCGCTCGTGCTGTTCCACCCGGAGTACTACCAGACGCTCATGGTGCGGCTGTACGTGTACGGCGGTGGCGAGTACGTGCCGAAGGACTCGACCTACGTCATCACGTACGCCGAGCGACAGGGTCCCGATGGAACGCGGGGCAAGGAGATTCTCGAGTCGCGGCGCTTCAAGACCTACGAGGGCGCCGCCGCGTACCTCGACCGCCTCGGCCACACGGGCCGGGCGATCGTCGGGCTCGATCCCAAGCAGTCGCCGGTGCCGGTGGCGCCCCTGACACGCTTCCGGTTCCTGCACGAATCGCCCATCTCTCCGCCGGCCGTGAGGATCTTTGAATATGTGGGGCCCCGACATGGCCCCAAGCTCCCGGGCGTTCGGAGCGTCCCGGCAAAGCCGTGACGCTCGATTGATCTATATGGGGGCCCCGACATGGCCCCCAAGCCCCCGGACGTTCGGAGCGTCCCGGCAAAGCCGTGACGCTCCTCTAACGACGCACGAGCGCGAGCAGGACGGCTTCCAGCCGGTCGCCGAAGACGCGGCGAGAGAAGTTCGCGCGCACGTGCGCCCAGCCGGCCTCGCCCATCCGGCGCGCAGCGGCGCCGTCGGCGAGCACGCGGGCCAGCGCCTCCGCGAACGCCGGCGCCCGCGGCTCGACCAGGAAGCCGGTTTGCCCGTCGACGATCGTCTCGGTCGGTCCGCCGCGGTTCACCGCGATGACCGGGCGGGCCGCGGCCATCGCCTCCAGCGGCACGATGCCGAAGTGCTCGGCCCGCGGCGTGTAGACGACGCAAGCCGCGCGGGCCAGCAGCGCGCGGCGCTCGGCGTCGGAGGGTGAGCGCGCCAGGCTGACCTGGCGCTCGAGCCCGAGCGCGCGCGCCCGCGCCTCGAGCGCGGCCGCGAGCGCCACGACCTCGGCCAGCCGCGCGTCGAAGTGACCGGCCAGGACGAGCCGCACCCGCGGGAACTCCGTCGCCGGCATCCGCTCGCGCAGCGCCGCCAGCGCCTCGATCGCGAGGCCGAGGTTCTTGCCGGGATCGAACCGGTTGACGGACAGCACAAGCGGCTCGCCCGACGGCGGCGGAGGCGGCGTCGCATTCACCTCGACGCCGGGCGGAATCACCTCGACCGCATCGGCGTCGAGGTCGGGAAACGTCACCTGCACGATCGAGCCGGTGAAGCGGCTGTTCACCAGCACCCGGTCGGCGGCGGCCACCCCGGCGGCCTCCAACCGGTCGAGCGGCGCGCGATAGAGGGCATAGAGGCCGCGACGGCGAGGCGCCAGCAGCACGTCCGGGAAGTGGCAGTAGTACGCGACGGGCGCCCGCACGAGCCGGCGCAGCAACGGAATCACGTGGGCGACCAGGTCGCAGACGATCACGTCGAAGCCGGGCCGCACGCGCCCGAGCGCCCGCGCGGCCCACGCCGCTCGCAGGATCGCCGCCGGCGCGCGCAGGCGCTGGGCGACGTGGGCGGGCAGTCGCGCCCCGACGGCGGCGACGCGAACCCGTCCTGCCCGCACGTCCTCGAGCTGCGCCTGCTGCCGATCGCCCACGAACAGCGTGACGTCGTGGCCACGGGCGCCGAGCTCGAGCGCGGCATCGACGACGAGGCGCTCGGCGCCGCCGATGCCGAGGCCGGGGCGGAGGAAGGCGACGCGGAGGCGGGCCGGGGCCGGCATGGGAGGGAAAAAAGCTTACTACTTTCGTGCTTCCTCATCGGCATCGTGGATACCGACTGCACGCAGGTCGACTGCACCGAGGTCGGCGCTCAAACGGTCGCCATGGACCATTCGTGCACCGTCGGCGTAGCCGTCGTCAGCCCAGCGGGTACCCCGCGGCCCGATCGCGAGTCGCGCCAGGGAAGTACCGTGGCTGGGTTACCATAGGCAGCATGCGACTCGCCATGACGCTCCTGGTCCTCACGACGCTGACCGGCTGCACCGTGAAGTACGACCTGCAGGGCACCGACTGGAAGAAGTCGAACACGATGCTCCCGCAGACGACGCAGGACGAGATGGACTGCGTCCGGGCCGCCCGCGAGGACGGCTGGACGCCTGATCTCGTCCTGGGCGGGCTGCTCGACATCGCCCGCTGGACCGTCGGCGACCGGATGCGGCTGAGCAGCTACAGGCGCTGCATGGCTGCCAGGGGCTACCAGCCGAGCTGACGCCGTCCGGCCGCCAGTCCGGCCACGGCGATCAGCGCACCCATCCCGACGAGGCTGGCGCTGGGTGGCCAGCGCGTCGGCAGCAGGTCGAACACCTCGCCGGCGCGCGCCGGCAGCGGCCGCCCCTGCAGCGCGGGAATCGTCCCCGGCGTCTCGTGCACATCGAGCTGGTTGACGACGTCCTGCACGCCCCGCACGCTGCGCACCCGGCGCATGAGCCGATCGATCTCCTCGGTCAGCACCGGCCCGCGCAGCGTGACGCGGCCGTCGTCCACGTGGGTCTCGATGCCGCCCCCGTGCCCGACGACCGACCCGATGCGCGCGCGGACCCGCTCGTGGAGCACGTCGTCGCTCACGTGGTCGTTGCGGCTGAAGCGGTCGCGCAGCTCGGCCACCACGCCGCGCGCGCGGTTGGTCACGTCACGCGATGTCGCGTCGACGGCGTCGGTCGTCTTGTGCGCCGCGCTGACGAGCTGATCGCGCAGCAGGGCGCGGCGCCGGCGCCCGCCCTCGGGATCGAGCAGGTACATGAGCCCGGCCCCGACGGCGGCGCCGGCGAGAAGGCGTGCCAGGCGCATGGCTCAGGCCGCCTCGCCGGCGCGGTCCTTGAGGGTGGTCACGCCCGCGTGCCGCGCGCAGTGGGCACAGCAGTAGAAGTGGCCGCCGGCCTCGACGCCATGCCCCACGACTTTGCAGCCGCAGTGCTCGCAGGCGGGCGCCATCCGGTGGATGGCGCACTCGAACGAGTCGAACGTGTGGGTGGCGCCGGCGGCGGTGAGCTGGAACGCCTTGTCGTAATCGTTACCACAGACCTCGCAGCGTGCCATGGCGAATCCTCCTCGGGGCCCGTCGGGGACCGTGGCCCGGAGGATTGCTGCATTCCGTGTGCCCTCAGGCCGCGGCTCGGGCGCCGGTCAGCTTCGGCAGCACCTCGCGCGCGTAGAAGCGCATGAAGCCCTCCTGGTCGGCGCCGATCTGGTGGACGCCGACGTGGTCGAAGCCGGCCTTGACGTACTCCTGGATCGCCTCGACGTGGCGCTGGGGGTCCGGGCCGCACACGGCCGTCCGGGCGACGGCGTCCTCGCCGAGCATCTTGGCGGCGCCCTGGAAGTGGGCGGGGATGGCCAGCTCGGTCGTGAGCGATCCCGTCATGGCGACGATCGGCCAGCGCTCGTGGGCGGTGCGGCGCGCGGAGGCCTCGTCCTTCGCCCAGCAGACCGTCAGCTCGGCGTAGCGCGGCTTGCCGCTGCCGCCGGCGGCCGTGAAGCGCTCGACGACCTTGGCATCCGGCTCGGTGGCGATGAGGCCGTCGCCGATGCGACCGGCGAGCGCGGCGCTGCGCGTGCCGGCCGCGGCCACCAGCAGCGGCGGCGGCGCCGGCGGCAGTGTGTACAGCCGCGCGTTCTCGACGGTGAAGAACCGGCCGTGGTGGTCCTGGTAGCCGCCCTGCCAGAGCTGCCTGATGACTCCGACGGCCTCCTCGAGCATCGCCTGGCGGATCTCGATCGCCGGCCAGCGCGCGCCGATGACGTGCTCGTTCAGGTTCTCGCCGGTGCCGACGCCGAGGAAGAAGCGGCCGGGCAGCATCGCCGCCGACGTCGCGGCCGCCTGCGCGATGATCGCCGGGTGGATGCGCATCGTCGGGCAGGTCACGCCGGTGCCGATGACCAGGCGCGACGTGGCGTGCGCGATCCCGCCGATGACGCTCCAGACGAACGGGCTCTGTCCCTGGGCGTCGGTCCACGGATGGAAATGATCGGAGATGAGTCCGAACTCGAAGCCGTGGTCCTCGGCCAGCCGGGCGAAGCGGACGAGGTCGTTGGGACCGTGCTCTTCGCTGCAGAGCTTGTAGCCGAGTTTCAGCATCGTCGCACCTCCGCCGACGCCGCGAGTGCAAGACGGTCGCCAGCGAGCGGGTCGCCGTAAGATACGCGGGTGACCCTCGACTGGGCGGCCGGCGGCCTCGTCATCTTCGTCGCCAGCTTCGTCATGGGCCTCACCGGCTTCGGCATCGCGCTGGTGGCGATGGCGTTCCTGCCGTGGCTGATGGAGCCGGCGACTGCCATCATCGTGCTCACCGTCTACGCGCTGGTCTTCTCGCTCGTCGTGATGGTCCAGCTCCGCCGCGACGTCACGCCGCGCGCGCTGGCGGACCTGTTCGCGGGGACGATCGTCGGCACGCCGCTTGGCGTGTGGGTGCTGGCTTCGCTGCCGGTGAGCGCGCTCAATCGCCTGATCGGCCTCGTGCTCGTCGTCGTGGTGGCGCTCGAGCGCTACCGCGCGCTGCCCGTCCTGTCCGGACGCGGCTGGGGGCTCGGGGCCGGCCTGCTCGCCGGCCTGGTCGGCGGCGCCGTCGGCACGCCGGGGCCGCCGGTGATCGTCTATGCGACCACGCAGGGTTGGCCGCCGCGCACGCTCAAGGCGAACATCATGACGTTCTTCGTCGTCAATCAGGGCGTGATCCTGCTCGGCTACTGGTGGGCGGGGCTGCTGACACCGGCGGTGCTGAGAGCGACGGCCGTGTTCGCCGCGCCGGCGCTGGCGGGGGCGCTGGTGGGGATCGCGCTCTTCGGCCGGCTCGACGCGGCCGTCTTCAGGCGGATCGTGTTCGCGCTGCTGCTCGTCTCCGGCCTGCTGCTGCTCGTGCGCGGCTGAGCGTCAGCGCGCCGTCGCCTTCCACTGCGCGACGTTGGCCTCGATCTGCCGCGCGTGCACCTCGAGATGGTCGGAGTAGATGCGCAGCCAGTCCTCGGGCGTGTAGCGGCCGGACTCGGTGTGCCGGCCGGCGCGGGTCCACACCGACTCCGGCAGCCGTCGCAGCAGCGCCGCGGTGCTGGCGCGCACGGCCTCGACGACCGACAGCGCCACGTCGAGCGGCAGCGTGTGATAGTCGAACGTCTGCGCCCAGCGGTCCTGGTCGTAGCCGACGAGCACCGGCTCCGGCTCGGCCGCCAGGAAGCGGATGCGGCTGAACGCGTTGGTCTCCGAGTCGGCGCAGTGCACCACCACCTCGTGCGCCGACCACTCGCCCGGCTTCGGCCGCCACTGCGTGGCCGCCGCCGGCACGCTGGCCAGCGCCGCCTTCAGCCGCGCCGGCCCCGCCGCATATTCCGCGATGCGCTTGTCCCTCTCCTCGCGCGTCATCCACCGCTCCTCCCCCGAAGTCGCGGAGCCACCATGGGGGGCTTGAGGGGCCCGTCGAGGCCCCCCATCTTCAACAAGCCTCGAACAGGCCGGCCGCGCCCTGGCCGCCGCCGATGCACATCGTCACCACGCCGTAGCGCGCCTTGCGCCGCTGCATCTCGTTGGCGATCGTGCCCACCATGCGCGAGCCGGTCATGCCGAAGGGGTGGCCGATCGAGATCGACCCGCCGTTGGGATTGAGCTTCTCGGGGTCGAGGCCGAGCTTGTCGCGACAGTACACGACCTGGGAAGCGAACGCCTCGTTCAGCTCCCACACGTCGATGTCCTTGACCTGCAGCCCGTGGCGCTCGAGCAGCTTGGGCACCGCGTGCACCGGGCCGATGCCCATCTCGTCGGGCTCGCAGCCGGCGATGGCGAAGCCGCGGAAGACCAGCTTGGGCCGGATGCCGAGGGCCTTCGCCCGGTCCATCGACATCACGAGCGTGGCCGAGGCGCCGTCGGAGAGCTGCGAGGAGTTCCCGGCGGTCACGGTGCCCTCGCCGCTGGTCTTGTCGAAGTGCGGCGGCAGCTTCAGCAGGCCTTCCAGCGTCGTGTCGCCCCGGTTGCACTCGTCCTTCTCGACGTAGAACGGCTCCTCGCCGGTCTTCTCGCCCGTCTTCTTGTCGAGGACCGCGCGCGTCACGTGCATCGGCGCCAGCTCCTCCTTGAAGAAGCCTTCCTCCTGCGCCCGCGCCGTGCGCTGCTGCGAGAGGAGCGCGTACTGGTCCTGGGCCTCGCGGCTGATCTTGTAGCGCTTGGCCACGACCTCGGCGGTGTCGCCCATGGCCATGTAGAGGCCGGGCAGATGCTCCTTCACCCACGGGTTCGGCTTGTTGTCGCGCTCCATCATCGTGATCGATTCGACGCCGCCGCCGAAGACCACGTCGGCGCCCTCGTTGATGACGTAGTTCGCCGCGATCGCGATGGCGTTGAGGCCCGAGGAGCAGAAGCGGTTGATCGTGAGGCCGGCGACCGACACCGGCAGCCCCGCCCGCATGGCGGCGACCCGGGCGATGTTGTGGCCCTGGGCGCCGTGCGGCTGGCCGCAGCCCAGGATGACGTCCTCCACCTCGCGGGGATCGAGCTGCGGCACCTTCCCGAGCGCGTCCTTGATGCAGTGGGCGGCCAGATCCGACGGCAGCGTCATGTTGAACGAGCCGCGCTGCGACTTGGCGAGCGGGGTGCGGGAGCTGGCGACGACGACGGCCTCTCTCATGGGGTTCCCTTTCCTGGTGGGGACGGTTGCCCGATTTTCCGCCGCTTCGTCGTCGCCCGCAAGTCTCCCCTCAGGCGGCCTGGCGGCCGCGATGGCGACGGCCAGGACGCGATGCGGCGGCCGCGCACGACGTCGGCTTCCACCAGGGTCCACGGCCCGTGGCAGATCACCGCCACCGGATCGCGCCGGCTAGCGCGGCAAACGTGGTCCTTCGGCGCAGGTCCGCTCGACGTCGTCGACGGTCTTCGGCGTGCCGGCGGTGAGGACGTCGATGCCGTCCGGGGTGACGAGCACATCGTCCTCGATGCGCACGCCGATGCCGCGGAACTCCTTCGGGATCGGGTGCGTGATCGTCGGGGCCTTGGCCTTCTCCTCGTCCTCGAGCTTCCGGGCGGCGGCCACGCCGAGGCGGAGGCGGCGCTCCCACATCTCGTCCTCGCTGTACTCGCGCAGGTGGAAGGTGGCGCTCTCCCGCTCGGGGTCGATGTAAAGACCGGGCTCGACGGTGAAGACCATGCCCGGCTCCAGCGCCCGCCAGTGCCGCATGACCCGGTAGTCGCCGACGTCGTGGACGTCCATGCCGAGCCAGTGCCCGGTGCCGTGCATGTAGAACTCGCGGTAGTGGTGCATGGCGAGCGATTCGTCCACGCCGCGGGGGAGCAGGCCGAGCTCGACGAGGCCCTGGGTGAGGACGCGCCGGGCCGCGTCGTGGACCACCTCGTAGCGGGCGCCGGGCTTGGCGGCGGCGATGCCGGCCAGCTGGGCCTGCAGGACCACCTCGTAGATGGCCCGCTGCGCAGCGCTGAAGCGGCCGTTGACGGGAAACGTGCGCGTGATGTCGGCGGCGTGGTAGCCGTACTCGCAGCCGGCGTCGATCAGCAGGAGATCGCCGTCGTCCATCCGCCGCCGGTTGTCCACGTAATGCAGGATGCAGGCGTTCGGGCCGGAGGCGATGATCGAAGGATAGGCGTCGCGCGGCGAGCCCTGCGAGCGGAACACGAACTCCACCGCGGCCTGCACCTGGTATTCGTGCATGCCGGGCCGGGCGTAGCGCATCGCCTCGATGTGGGCGTCGCGGCTGATCTGGCAGGCGCGGCGCTGGCGGGCCAGCTCGGCCGGGGAGCGGCGCAGCCGCAGCTCGTGGACGATCGGGCCCGGATCCTCGATGCGCGTCGGCGCCGGAAATCCCCGGGCCCGCGCGTTGCGCAGGTCGGTGACGAGTCGGATCACGCGTGGATCGAAGACACCGTTGCCCAGCCGGTAGAAGATGGTGGAGCGGTCGATGGCGTACTCGCGCAGCTTGGCGTCGAGCTGCTCGATCGGATAGGCGGTGTCCGCGCCGTAGGAGGCGACGGCGCCTTCCACGCCGGCCCGATGCCCCGTCCACACCTCCAGCTCGCGGTCGCGCGGGCGCACGAACAGCACGTAGCGCTCCTTGGCGTGGGCGGGATTGAACACCGCCACCGCGTCGGGTTCGTCGAAGCCGGTGAGGAAGTAGAAGTCGGAGTGCTGGCGGAACGGGTGGCTGACGTCGTTGTTGCGGATCGTCTCCGGCGCGGCCGGCACGATCGCCAGGCCGTCGCCGATCGCCTCGACGAACCGTCGCCGTCGCTCGATGAAGGTCGCCAGCTCCTCGCTCGTCATCCGTTCCCCTCCCGCTCACTTGATAGCATATGCTGCACGGCAATGCTCCGTCTCGGCGTGCTCGACCAGTCCCCCGTGCGCAGCGACGCCACGCCGGCCGAGGCGATTCGCGAGACGCTCGCTCTGGCGCAGGCCACCGACCGCCTCGGCTACCACCGCTACTGGCTCGCCGAGCATCACTCCACCCCGGCGCTGGCCGGGCCCAGCCCCGAGGTGCTGATCCCGCAGGTCGCGGCGGTGACGACGGGCATCCGCGTCGGCTCGGGCGGCGTGATGCTGCAGCACTACAGCGCGCTCAAGGTCGCCGAGTCGTTCCGCGTGCTGGAGACGCTCCATCCCGGCCGCATCGACCTCGGCATCGGCCGCGCGCCGGGAAGCGACCAGGTCACCGCCCGCGCCCTGGCCGGGCCGTTCGGGGGCGGCATCGAGGACTTTCCGGACAAGATCGCCGACGTCCTCGGCTTCCTCCACGGCGAGCTGCCTCCCGAACACCCGCACGCCCGCGTGCTCGCGATGCCCACCGGCCCCGGCGCCCCGGAGGTCTGGCTGCTCGGCTCGAGCGATCAGTCGGCCGCGCTGGCCGCCCACTTCGGCACCGGCTTCTCGTTCGCGCACTTCATCAATGCCGAGGGCGGCGCCACGGTGACGCGCGCCTACGCGCGCGCGTTCAAGCCGTCGCCGCTGCTGGCCGAGCCGCGGGCGAGCGTGGCGGTCTTCGTGGTCTGCGCGCCGACCGAGGAGGAGGCGCGCCGGCTCGCGCAGAGCCGCGACCTCTTCATCGTGCGGCTCTACACCGGCCGGCTCAGTCGCTATCCGAGCGTGGCCGAGGCCGAGGCGTACGAGTACTCGCCGCGCGAGTGGGCGATCGTCGAGCACGCGCGGCGGCGGCGCATCGCCGGCACCCCCGAGCAGTGCCGGACGGGGCTGGAGGCGCTGGCCGCGGAATACGGGGTCGACGAGGTGGTGGGGGTGACGATCACCGAGTCGTGGGAGACCCGGCTGCGCTCCTACGCGCTGCTGGCCGAGGCGTTCGGCCTGACCCCGCGCGGCTAGCCGCACAAGTGTGGCATGATTGGCCGATCGTGCCATCTCCACTCGAGAGGACATCGCCATGAACGTGAAGCGCCACAACGCGGGACCCCGCATGAGCGGGGCGGTCGTGCACGGCAACACGGTCTACCTCGCGGGCCAGGTCGCCGACGGCCCGAGCGTCAAGGCCCAGACCGAGGCCGTGCTGAAGAAGGTCGACGAGCTGCTGGCCGCCACCGGCAGCAGCAAGGCCAACCTGCTGTCGGCGACGATCTACCTCGCCGACATCCGCGGCTTCGAGGAGATGAACGCGGTGTGGGACGCCTGGGTGTCGCCGGGCAACACGCCGGCCCGGGCGACGGTGGAGGCGCGGCTGGCCAATCCGAAGTACCTCGTCGAGATCATGATCACCGCCGCGGTATAGAGTAGAGGCGAGCCCTCGATACGCCGCGACTAGGAGATCACCATGGCAGACGCCGTCATCGTCTCGACCGCCCGCACACCGATCGGCCGGGCCTATCGCGGCGCCTTCAACAACACGCACGGCGCCGACCTCGGCGGCCACGTCATCCAGCACGCGGTGGCGCGGGCGCGCGTGGAGCCCGGGGAGGTCGAGGACGTGATCCTCGGCTGCGCCCTGCCGGAAGGCGCCACCGGCAACAACATCGCGCGCCAGGCGGCGATCAGGGCCGGGCTGCCGGTGACCACCGCCGGCGTGACGGTGAACCGGTTCTGCTCGTCCGGCCTGCAGGCGATCGCCATGGCCGCCCAGCGCGTGATCGTGGACCGGGTGCCGATCATGGTGGCGGGCGGGCTGGAGTCGATCTCGCTCGTGCAGAACGAGCACATGAACCTGCACCGCTTCCGGGACGCGTGGCTGGAGGACCACAAGCCGGAGATCTACATCTCCATGATCGAGACGGCCGAGGTCGTGGCCAAGCGCTACGACATCACGCGCGAGGTGCAGGACGACTATGCGCTGGCCAGCCAGCAGCGCACGGCCGCCGCCCAGCGCGAGGGACGGCTGAGCCGGGAGATCGTGCCGTTGCCGACGACGAAGCTGGTCGTGGACAAGGCCAGCGGCGAGACGCGCGAGGAGCCGGTCACCCTGACGCAGGACGAGGGCAACCGGCCCGACACCACGCGCGAGGGCCTGGCCTCGCTGAAGCCGGTCGCCGGCGAGAAGGGCCACGTCACCGCCGGCAACGCCAGCCAGCTCTCCGACGGCGCCTCCGCCTGCGTGGTCATGGACGCCAAGGTCGCCGAGCGCCGCGGGCTCTCGCCGCTCGGCATCTTCCGCGGCTTTGCCGTGGCCGCCTGCGAGCCCGACGAGATGGGCATCGGCCCCGTCTTCGCCGTGCCCCGCCTGCTGGAGCGCACCGGCATCCGGATGAATCAGATCGACCTCTGGGAGCTGAACGAGGCCTTCGCCGTCCAGGTCGTCTACTGCCGCGACAAGCTCGGCATCCCGACGGACCGGCTGAACGTCGACGGCGGTGCGGTCTCCATCGGCCATCCCTACGGCATGAGCGGCGCCAGGATGGTCGGCCACGCGCTGATCGAGGGCAAGCGCCGCGGGGCGCGCTACGTCGTGTGCACGATGTGCATCGGCGGCGGGATGGGCGCGGCCGGGCTCTTCGAGGTCGCCTGAGCGCCCTGGCCGTCCTCCTCGCGGTCGTACTGGCGGCGCTCCTGCCGCTCGCCTATGCCAGCCCACCTGATCCGACGTGGTTCGGCGGCCTGTGGGACGACGACGATTACGACGACGTCGTGGTGGCGGCCGTCCAGGCGGTGGCCTGCGTCGACAATCTGGCCGCGTTCGAACCCAAGCCGGAGTTACTTCCGGGCTTCATTTCGCTTCCGCCTCGGCTCCACGTCGTCGTCGTTTCCGCTGACACCCCCTACCGGCTCCGCGCGCCTCCAGCCTAGCTCTCACCGCCGAGCTTCCCCACGCGGAGCCGTGCGGGCTCCGCTCTTGGGTTCCTCGCGCCCTGGCCAGCACGAGCGGCCGGCAAGCCGGCTCCTGCTCGCTCGGCGACATGCTCGAACCGGGGAGAATCAGGAATGGAGCCTGCGAACGCGCCGACTCGGACGGACACTCGGCAACGCGCGCGGCAGCTGGCGTTGCTGCTGGGCCTGTCCCTCGTCATCCTCAGCTTCAACTTCGGCTCGCGTCAGCTGCTGACGAACGACGACACGCGGTTTCCGGTCATGGCCCGCGACGTCCTGGCCCATGGCCACTGGCTCCTGCCGGCCCTGCCCGACGGCCGGCCGCACCTGGCCAAGCCGCCACTCGTGGTCTGGCTCATGAGCCTCGCCTCCTGGCCGGCCGGCGCCGTGAGCGCCAGGACGGCCATCCTGCCCTCCCTTCTGGAAGCCGTCGGCGTGGTGCTCGTCACCGCCTGGATCGGTCGACGACTGTTCGACGCCGGGGCCGGCGTGGTGGCCGGGCTGGTGGTGCTCACGACGGTTGGCGTGTTCTCGTTCGCGCACTCGGCGATGCCCGACATGGCGCTCCTGCTGGCCTTGACCGGCGCCATGGCCGCCTACGTGCGCTGGGAGACCGGCGGCACCTCCGCTGACCTCGTCGCGTTCTACGCGCTCGTCGGGATCGCCTGCCTGACGAAGGGAGCGGCCGGATTGCTGCCGCTCGCGATCGTCCTCGTCCACACGCTCACCGTCCGCGGTGTCGCGGGGCTCCGGCGTCTCGGGTCGGCGCCGGGGCTCGTGCTGCTCCTCGTCATCGCGGTGCCCTGGTGGATCGTCGCCGCCACGGCCGATCGAGAACGATTCGTCTCCGGCATCGTGCTCTACGATCAGCTCCTCTGGTACGTTCCGACGACGGGACGGCACTGGCGGGCGATCAGCGAGCCGATCGGTCACGCGGTGGCGATCACGCTGCCCTGGTGCATCCTGCTCCCGGTGGCCGTCCGGGCCGCGATCCGCGAGGCCCATGCCGAGCGGAGCCGGTACCTGCGATTGCTCCTCGTGTGGCTGGCGACGGTCTTCGCGATTCTCGCCGTCTCGGACCAGCAGCGGGAGCGCTACTATCTTCCGCTCTGCCCCGCCGTGGCCCTTCTGATCGGCTGGTGGTATTCGACGCTGGCCTGGCGGAGGCGGGTCTGGGCCTTCGCCGGCGCCTGGATCACGCTCGTCGCGATCGGCGCCGTGATCGACACGATTCACACTCGCCGCTTCAACGAGGCGACCGACCTCGCCGCCGTCCGCGCAGCGCTGGAGAATCGCTCCGGTCCGCTCTATGCGACCGACGTCCCCGAGCTGGCCTTGACCTTCAATCTCGAGCGGCCCGTGCTGGTGAGCAAGAGCCTTCGCTTCTTTCGAGACCGCGTGGCGCCGGACGGGCATCTCATCATCTCGGATCGAGCCCTCGCGGGCGCGCCGGACCAATCGTGCCTGCGCCAGCTCGCGCGGGGCGTCCTCGACCGACAGCCGTTCACGCTCGTGATCAAGGCCGGGTGCTGAGGACGATCGCCCAGCCGGCGTCGGCCAGGGGCTTGGCCCGCTCGCCGCGGGAGCGGGCGTGCGGGTCGTTGGCGGTGCCGGCGAGGACGCGGCCCATGATGCCCTGCGCGATCGCGGCCAGACGGAAGATCGCGAAGACGACGTACCAGTCCCAGTCGGGAATGCGAGCGCGGCCCACCCGACGGCAGTAGTCGGCGACGTAGGCGTCCTCGGTCGGCAGGCCGAGCGCCGCCAGGTCCTTCCCGCGGAACCCGTCCCACTCCATCCCCAGACGGTAGGGCATGATGTTGTAGGCGAGGTCGGCCAGCGGGTGGCCGAGCGTCGACAGCTCCCAGTCGAGGACGGCGGCGACGCGGGGCTCCGTCGGATGCATGATGAGGTTCCCGGGCCGGAAGTCGCCGTGCACGAGCGTGGTGGTGTCCTCGGCCGGCAGATGCGCGGGCAGCCATTCGATGAGACGCTCCATCGATTCGAAGCGTTCGGTCTCGGAGGCTCGATACTGTGACGTCCAGCGATGGATCTGGCGGCTGAAGTAATTCCCCGACTTGCCGTAGTCGCCGAGTCCGACCGCGGCATAGTCGACGGCGTGCAGGCGGGCGAGGACGTCGTTCATCGAGTCGTACATCGCCCGCCGCGCGGCCGGACTGACGCCGGGCAGGGCGGGATCGGAGAAGACGCGGCCGTGCACGCAGTCCATCACGTAGAACGCCGTGCCGATGAGGGAGTCGTCCTCGCACAGGACCCAGGTGCGCGGGACCGGCACCGTCGTGGGGCCCAGCGCGGTGATCACCCGGTACTCGCGATCGACGGCGTGCGCCGACGGCAGCAGCTTGCCGGGCGGCTTACGGCGCAGGACGTACTCGCGGCCGCCGGCGACGAGGTGATACGTCGGGTTGGATTGGCCGCCGCGGAACTGCCGCACCTCGAGCGGCCCGTGGAAGTCGGGGACGCGCTCGCGCAAGTATCGCTCG
>Ga0209474_10001113_pt1 | contig 27174 bp, 15 predicted proteins | sample GraSoiAngelo_145_FD_185902 | JGI IMG/M metagenome (GOLD analysis project Ga0209474, IMG submission 185902) | Grasslands soil microbial communities from the Angelo Coastal Reserve, California, USA - 14_1009_05_20cm (SPAdes) (version 2) | ecosystem: Environmental > Terrestrial > Soil > Grasslands...
CGCCGGGTGAGCGGCGCGAAGGCCGGTATCGCTTCAAGCATGCGGTCGTCCAAGAGGTCGCGTACAACACCCTGCTCGTCCGGCGGCGGATCGAGCTGCACCGGCGCGTCGCGGTCGCATACGAGACAGTGCTCGGCGAGGGCATCAGGGACTTCCTGCCGGCGCTCGCGCACCACTATCTCCTCGGGGAGGTGCCGGAGAAAGCCGCCGAGTATTCCTGGAAGGCTGCGGAGCGCGCCACCGCGATCCACGCGCACGTCGAGGCGCTCCAGCTCGCCGAGCAGTCGCTCGAGCTCTACGAAAAGCTCGATCGCTTCAACGATGCGATCAAGGCGCTCTTCCTCATCGCGCGCGTGCGCCGGTACCGCGGCGAGAACGACGCCGCGCTCTCTGCCTACGAGCGCGCACTTGCCATGCTCGAGGACCGCGACCCGAAGAACCCCGAGGTCGGCAACGTCATCGCGCACATGGCCGAGCTCTGCACGCGGTGGGACGCGAAGCATCCCGACCTCGAGGGCCTGGTGGCGCGCGGGCTTGCGATCGTGAATGGGCAGCGCAGCCGCCAGAAGGTCCTGCTGCTCGCGGCGAAGTCATTCCTCGCGCGGAAGCGGCCCAAGCCGACCGATGCCGACTGGGAGGAAGCGCTCGCGACCGCGAAGGAAGCGCTCTCGATCGCCGAGGAGCTCGGACTCCTACGCGAGGTCTCGCTGTGTCTCGATGCCGTGGGCTACGCCTACGGCGAGCTCGGAAACTTCCGCGCGTCGTACGCACACAACCAGCGGCGGCTGCCGATCGCGAAGTCCCTGCAGGACAGCGACGAGCTCATCGACACGCACAACATGATCGCGGTCTCAGCGCTCGTCCTCGGCGACTTCCACGAAGCGATCGAACACGCGACCGCCGGGCGGGATCTCGCGCTCGAGACGGAGAAGCCGCGTCTGGGCGCGGTGTCGCTGCAGATGGAGACATTGGGACGCCTCCTCGCTGGAGATTTCGCGGGAGTGCTCGCGAGCGCCGCGCGGCGCGAGCAGTTCCTGCCAACCGGAAAAGTGCATGCAACGCTGTTGCTCGCCGCGGCTGCCGCGGCGGCGATGGGCATGCCCGAAGAGAAGAGCTTCCGCGAGCAGCTGATCGATGGCGAAGCGAACCCCACCGACATCGCGGCGTGCGATTTCGTGTCCGCGTACTACGGCATCAGGGAAAGCGAGTCGAGCTATCACGCGATACGAAGCGCCGGTTATCCCAAGGGACTCGTGGATCAGGCCTTGTTCGGACCGCTCGGGGTCCTCGCCGCGGCGCGCTGGCGGATCGACGATCAGCCGTTCGTCGAGCGCATCGAGGCCGTCGTCGAGCGGACCGGACACGCTCGCGGGCGCGCGCTTTTGACTCAGGCGGCCGGCGTCCGCGCGATGCAGCGCGGCGAGCTCGCGAAGGCCGAGAAGCTCGTTTTCGACGCGATCCAGGCGTTCGGCACGCTCCGCCTCGATTACGAGCGCGCGGTCGCGCTCGCCGACCACGCGCGCGTTCTCGCAGCGCTCGGCCGCGCGGAGCATCGCCAGGAGTGCGACGAGGCCAAAGCGATCGCCGAGCGTCTCGGAGCGGTCGCACTTCGCAACGCGGTCGAGCAGGTGGCGGTCGCGATCTAAGCGCGCCACCCATACTCCCGCCCATCGAGACACGCTCCTTCGCGCGTCGGCTTCCGATCGATTTCCTCGTCGTCGTCGGACTCTTCGCTCTGCAAGCGTGGGCCATCGCCCCACTCTTTACGGGCGAGTTCACTCAGTTCCGCGGCAGCATCGAGGCTACGTTCATCGCGAACGCCCGCTTCATCGCGGATCGCTTCCCGGATCTCTCCTGGTACCCGTACTGGTATCTCGGATTCCCGTTCGAGCTCTTCTACACGCCACTCCTCCCCGCGGTCGTGGCGGTACTCGGAAAGATCGGCGGCGACATCCCGCAGGCCTATCGGATCGTGGCGGCAACCGGCTATGCCCTGGGACTGCCCGCGCTCTTTCTCGCCGCGCGTGAGCTGACGGGCTCACGCCGCGCGGCGCTGCTTTCTGCGGGAGCGTTTCTTCTGCTTCCTTCGCTCACGTATGTCTTTTTGCCGATCCGGACCGACGGAGCGGCGATCTCCGGCACGCTCATCCCGCCGCCGTGGCGTCTGGTGGCTCTCGTCGAATACGGCGAGGGCCCGCACGTGCTCTCGCTCTCGCTTGCGCTGCTCGGAGTTGCCGCGACGCTGCGCTACCTTCGCGCACCTTCAGCATTTCGACTCGCGGTCGCGGTCGTCGCGTTGGTGGCCGTCGCTCTCACGAACCTCATCGGAGCACTGGGCGTCGCCATCTTCATCTTCGGCATAGCCATCGCCAACGGGCCGGCGGCGAGCTTCGCGGGCAAGTGGAGCGGTCTCTGGAAGGTCGGCCTCCTCACTGTCCTGTTCTCCTTGAGCTGGTACAGCCTCGGCTTCATGCGCGCGTTCTCTCAGCCGGGAGGAGGCGACACCGCCTCCTTCTATCTCGCGCTCCCGCTGGTGGCGCTCGCCGCGGTCATCGCGGTCGCAGCCTTGCCGCTCAAACGATTGCCTCCCGGCATGGACGTCGTGGTGCTGTGGCTCCTCGTTCTTGGCGCGATCGTGGCGCTCAAGCAGCTCTTCGCGATCGGCATTGCGCCGCAGCCGATCCGCTACTCGCTCGAGCTCGACGCGGCTTTCGCGATCGGCGTCGGAATCGTCCTCGCGGCGCTCATCGAGCGCGTGACTTCACGGCGACTCGCGCGAGGCGTGCTCGTCGCAGTCGCCGCGCTGGCGTTCGTCGTCGTGGGCGCGCCGGCCTGGCTCGGGGTCCAGCCGCGACTCGCGCCGGATGCGAACTGGCGCGACTGGAGCGAGCGCCGCGTAGCCCTCTGGCTCGCCGGAAACATGCGACCTGGCGAGCGCGCGTTCCTGAGCGGCGACCACGCGTTCTGGCTCAACGTCTTCGCCGATGTGCCACAGGTGCGCGGGGGACAGGATTTCGCGGCGGTCGATCCCTGGCCGGCGCACGCTGCCTTCCAGATCAGCAGCGGACCCGATGCCGCGATCTCGAAAATCTGGCTGCAGGCGCTCGCGGTCCGGTACCTGGTCGTGACCACGCCATCCTCGTCCGAGATCTTCCACGACTTCACCAATCCGGCGAAGTTCGACGGCATCTTCCCTGTGGCGTTCGACGAGCGCGGCGTCCGGATCTACGAGGTGCCGCCCGCGGGCGATCCACGGGCGGTCGTCGTATCGTCCGCCGCCGACCTGGCGTCGCCGACGAACGGCATTGACCGACCGGCGCTGGAGAGCTACCTCGGAGCGGTCACGCGGGGCACCGCTCCGGTCACCGCAGTGAGCGGTCTCGGAGACTGGCGTGTTGAGACCCAGGCGGCAGGCGACCTGATCGTGCGCGAGTCATACGACAGCGGCTGGCAAGCGTCTGTCGATGGAAAGAGCGTGACCGCAGGTCCCGACGCGCTCGGGATGCTGCGCCTCACGCTTCCCGCGGGCTCGCACACCGTCGAGCTCGATCGTCGGGTCCATCTCGACTTTCTCGCGGGACTCGGCATCGCGCTCCTCACCGGTCTCGTTCTCGTCGTCCGCGGGCTGCGTCGCGGCCGGAGTCCCGGATGACCGGACGGAGAAACGAGATCGCGGCGGCCGCGGGCATCGCGGTCGTCGTGTTCATCCTCGGCCTCCTCTTGAGCGCCTGGACCGGATTTCCGAAGGGCGTCGATGCATACCAGCACCTGACGCGCCTGAAGTTCGTCTCCGACTGGTTCCCACACCAGGACTGGTTCTACATCTGGGCCGCCGGAATGCCCGCGTTCGACAACTACCCTGGTCTTCCGTACGTCGCGTCCCTTCCGGTCGTCCGCCTGATCGGCGAGGTCCGGACGCTCGAGCTCCTCGCCCTCGTCGCGATGCTTGCGTTCGGCCTCGGCTTCTACGGCCACGTCCGGGTGCGGACCGCCGATCGGCGCACCGCCTTCCTCGCGACGGTCATGGTCGTGACGTCGATGGCGATCTGGCATTTCGTCCTCGCGAGCGGGGTCTACGCGCGGGTCGTCGCGATGGGCTTCGGCGGCCTTGCCTGGTGGGCTCACGCGATGGCGCTGTCCCGCCGTTCAGGCCGTTGGTGGGCGCTCACCGCGGTATTCATTGCGCTCACGATCGCCTGCCATCCTGTGACCGGCGCGTTCGTCGCGGGATACATCGCGGTCGTCCAACTTTCGGAGATGCGGCTCGGCGGCATCCGACCGCTCGTCGCGCTCGGCGCGTTGTCCTTCCTGCTCGCGGCTCAGCCGATCCTATCGTCGCTCTCGTTCGGCATCGGCGGAACGATCCTTGGGGTGGATCGTCCTGAGCTCGGGTACTCCGACAAGATCCAGCTCGTCGCTCCCCAGTTCGCGGGATTTGCGGCGTTCTCGATCCCAGTGCTCGTCGTCCTGCTGTCGCTCCCACGGCGTTTCTGGAAGTCGCTCGGTGCCGGCCTCGCCCTGGTCGCCGTGATCGCCTACATGTTCGCGCCGAACTTCCACGTGCCGACGCGCTACTACTACCTAAACGGGATCGACCCCGCGACGGTGCCCTACTTCCTCGTGATCGTCGGCGGACTGAGCTTCGCGGCGCTCGCACCGTCGCTTTCGCCGAAGCTCAAGCGTGTCGTGTACGTGGGGACGATCGTCGTCGTCGCGCTCAACGTGGTGGTGGCGGTCCCTGCCATGTACGCGGCGGGCTACGTGAACGACACGAGCTCGCCCGGCGCGATCGAGCAGGCGGCTCGGCGCAGCCTCGTTGTCGATGGCGACGACCTGAGACATCGGATCGCCCCACTCAGCGCGACGGAGTCGGTCTTGTTCAATTACTTCAACCGCAAGCCGGAGCTGCGGGACTACTACGCGTTCGCGCAGCTCAACGTGGACTGGCTCTACTGGGCTTACGACACTCTGTACCATCCGCCGATCAACGACGCGCGCTATCGAGCGGTGCTCGACTGGTATGCGCTCGACACGATGACTTTCTCGTCGTCGGATGAGAAAGGCGAGCCCGACGTCGCGAGCCTCTCCTTCGTGCGGCTCGTGCCCGAAACGAAGGACACTCCATTCCGTCTGTACAGGGTGGACTCGCCAACAGCGATCGCCGCGACGACGAAGGCGCCGCTCGGCATCGTGGTGGGAAGTCGCTCCGACTACGACCGTGTCGCACGACTCCTGTTCGACGAGGGCGCGAGCCCCCGCACACGCGTGCCGGTGTGGTGGAACGGCACGCTTGCGGACCTTCCTGACGATCTCGCGGCGCGTGCGGCATCTGTGATCGTGGTGGCGGCTCATCTCGGCGAGACGGCCGCCGCCACGCGGCATATCGAAGCGCTTACGGCCGCCGGGGCAAACGTGCTGTGGGATGTCGGCGATCTGCCGGACACGACCCTCCCCGACCCCTGGCCGGTACGGCAGGTCAAGCGTCTCGCCATCGACCGGTGGACCGTGACGGATCGCACGGGCCGCATCACCGAAGGCGATTTCTCGCCCGCCTCGTTTGAGGGAGGACCCTGGGGCGCAACCGTCCCCGTTGCTGCCGCGACCGGAGGAACGGTGGAGCTCGCATCGCCCAACTATCCCCTGATCGTGTCCGCGATCCACGGCAAGGGCACGCTTGTGGTCGTCGGGGGCAATCTCCTGTATCACGCGCAATCCAAAGCCAATCAAGCGGAACGTCGCTACGTTCTCTCATTCCTCGGCCCGCCTTCGACCGCCGGAGAGACCGAGCCGCGCTGGCGGTTCGTTGATCCGGAGCGACGCGAGATCGAGACCGATGGCTCGCCCGTCCTGTTGAAGGAGTCGATCTACTCCAAGTGGAGCGCGCGTTTCATCGCCGCCGATGGCACGGAGCGAGCGTTGCGGATCGATTACGCCGGACCGGGCTTGATGCTCGCGCTGCCGCCCGGGCCGGGGACGGTCGTATTCGAGTATTCGAGCACGCTCACGATCGGCTGGGTGGGCTGGGGCCTCACGGGGGTCGGAGTCGTTCTGGCGTTGCTGCTCGCGCGACGCCGGACCGTCTTCGTCTCTCGCGCGCGACAAGCGCGCGCCGCGCACGACGATGATGATTACTGATCCCTAGGCCGAGAGTTCCTCGCGGCGCGCCCAGGCTTCCATCTCGCCGACCGGCACCTTGAACGCGTACGGCCCGAACCGGAACGTCCGGCCGAGCCACTCGAGGAACGCGAACGGCGCCGGCGCGTAGTAGCGCATGCGGTTGAAGCAGTAGGTGAACGTCAGATATGACGCCGACCGCTGCCAGCCCTCCCATCGCAGGCCCGCGGCTTCGAGCGCGGCCCGAAGCGTGCGCGGCGCGAAGTAGAAGAGATGCTCGCCTGGCTTGTAGTGGTACCAGAGGGGGCCGAGGAGTCGCGCCTGCAGTCCGCCGACGTTCGGCGTGACCAGGTGAACGATGCCGCCCGGCACGAGCAGGCGGCGTACGGCGGCAAGCGTGGCGACCGGATCGGTGAGGTGCTCGACCGAGTCGTAAAGCGTGATGACGTCGAAGCTTGCCGCCGGAAGAGCGAGCTCTTCGAGGCGACCCGCCGTCACGCGCAGTCCGCGGGCGCGAGCCTGCTCCGTGGCGAACGCGGAGATCTCGACACCCTCGACGTCCCACCCTGACGCCTTCGCCTCGAGCAGGAAGTCGCCGAGCGCGCAGCCGACGTCGAGGAGGCGGCCGCGACGACCGTAACGCCGTTCGATCGCGCGAATGCGATCGCGGAACGTGCGACGGTTCACATCGGAGTCGAGGAAGTAGTTCGCGTACCCACCCTTGGGGTTATCGGTGGCGTAGTACTCGGAGTCGTAGATCGCGGCGGCCGCGAGCGGTCGCGTTTCCTGTCGCACGAGGCCGCAGTCGCCGCACTGGACGATGAGCGTGCCGTCCACCTGGAACAGGGTCCGTGCCCTGCCGTTCGCGCAGAGCGCGCATTTGTTTGTGACCTCGGTCGGACGGGCCGGAGCGCGTACCAGCGCTTCCGCTCGACCCGTCCGGACGTTCGGGAGCGTGCTCATGACGGCACCGTAGCCACGCTAGAGAGGGCGTTCGACCCCTGTTCGGGGGACCGCTCCTCCGGATCGCCGCCGATCCGCTCGAGGACCACGTTGTAGGCGAACGCCCAGAACGCCATGAGGAACGCGACGGTCGCGATGACACTGCCGTAGTCGTGGACGATGACAGCGGGCAGCTGTCCGAACAGGTACGCGACGACCGCAACGACGGTAATCCGGAGGATGTTCAGCATCGCGATGCCGAGCACGCCGAGCGCGACGGTCTCGACCCGCGAGCGGAGCGTGTACTCACCTTGCAGGCCGGTCGCCATCGAGACGAGAAGGAACAGGACGGTCTGCCAGCCCACGCAGTTCCACGAGATGTACAGCGCGAGGCTGCCTGCACCGGTTCCCACATAGAGGAGCGAGCCGCCGTACGCGGAGGGGATCCCGATCAGCGCCAGCGCGCCATGGACGAGCCTGCCCTCGACCGGCGCGATCCATTGGCCCAGCCACGCGTCGAATCCCGCGGCCATGGCGGCTTTCGTGAGGAGCTCGCCGAACGTCGAGAAGAACGGCAGGATGAGGAGCGCGATCGAGGCGGTCGCAATGAGCGTGCCGATCGGTCGCGCCGCGCCAGCGAGGTGCGCTCGTGAGGCGTACGCGGTAGTCATGGCCGCCTCCGCTTCCACCAGCGCGCGCCGAAAGGCAGCGCGGGTGCAAGGAGCAGCAAACCCACGACGCCCTCAGGCACGACGGTCGCCATGGTGAGTTTCGATGGCTGCGATCCGCCGTCGTATGAGAGCCATGTGGCGCAGTTCGCGGAATCGTTCGGGGCGAGCACCTCCAGTTCGAGCTGGTCTCCGGCGGCGAAGGTGACGGCGCTGGTTGTCAGCATCGACGATGCGAGCGTGGCGGCCGTCGGCCCGGTGATCTGGTCTGTGCCCGAACCGAGGAGCTTGCCGGGCCGCAGTGCGACCGTGATCGCGCCGCCGCCCCCGCCAACGCTCGAGGTTGCCGTGAGGGTTCCGGTCGCTCCCGAAGCCGTTTGGAGAACATCGTCCTGCTCGACCGAGACAAACGTCGTCCCGGTCCCATTCACGAGGTCGAGCCGTTCGGTCATTCCTGTCGGCGGGGTCCAACCTGGGTTGTTCGCGGCGACGCCGTACGCCGTGACGATCATCTCGTTCGCGACTGTCGTCGTGACGCTCGGCGCCGGGAAACTCGTGGGGCTTGCGTTACCACTGCCCCACGTCCCTTGGACGTCTACCGGATTGTCGTTGTCCACGTTGCGGTACGCGGTGATGCCGCCGACCCCATAGCGGTTCGTCGAGCCAGTCCAGCTGAACGCGTACGAGGACGGATCCCCGTTCTGGACAACGTGGTAGAGGACCGAGTAGTCCATCGTGGAGGCGTCGCCAACGTGGTCGATCCGCGTCCAACCCGACGGGATGCCGAGGTATTCGCTGCCTGTCTTTCCAACGGTCGCGAGGAGAAAGTCGCCGGCGACGACCCCGCCCGGGACATTGATCGAGAGCGAGAGCCCGTTGTTCAGAGTTGCGGTCGTCGTTCCGACGGGCTGAATGGTCGTGAGGAGCTTGAGCCGCGTGGTCAGGGTGCACGTGAGCGCCGCCCCGGCGGCCGAGCGGAGCGCGACATGCGCGGTCGCGCCGATGTCGTTGTTCCCGCAACTGCCCGTGACCGTGCCGGTCGGACCCGGCGGCAGGAAGCGGTAGGAGTGAAAGCCGTTGATCGTCACGTCCGACGTTCCCGAGCCGCCGCCTGTCGAGGTCAACTGCGCGTCGAGCTGATAGTCGAAGAGCCCGCTGCACAGCCAGTTCGAGGCGTCAGCGAAGACGAGAACGCCCATCTCGTTTCCGTACGTCGCGGTCACGCTCGGCGCGGTGTGCGTCGACGCACTCGCAACCGACTCGCTCTGGCCGGCGTGCGCGTCGATCGGGGTCGCCGTATCCACGCCACGGAAGGCTTGGATGAAACCCGCGGACTTCTGGTTGCCGCTCGACCACGACCACGTGTAGCTCGCCGGCTCGGAACCGCCGGCGACAAGGCTGTACACGTTGAGCGTAAGAGCGGTCACGCTGTCAATGCGGTCGAGAAGGGTCCACGATGCCGATGGCTTCGTGATGGCGCCGACGTTCGTGCCGCCGCGGATCGCTATCGCGGCGATGAGAACGTCACCGCTCGCAACGCCGGCCGGCTTGTTGACAGCGATGCTCGACGCCGATCCGGCGCCGAAGCCCGACGCCGCGACGAGTGTCGGTGATGGGTTGTCGTTCTCGAGGTACAAGTCCGTCGTGGCGGTGCCGGCGTTCAAGGTCTGTCCAGCTGAAAATTGATCTGAGAGGAAGCGGCATGTCCAGTCGTAGCCGCCGAGGTTGCCGTACTTCACCGGACAGAACGCCTGCCCACCGGATGGGGTGTAGTTCTGGTTCATGTCGAACATCGGCGAGCCGTATGCGGTCGTGCGCGCGAACGTGAACACGTTGGAGTTGTCGGTCACCGCCGCGGCGGGAACGGCGTGGCTCAGGAATACGAGGTTCGTCGATAGGCCGACGAGGAAAGCGAGCGCCACGACAGCCGCGCGACGTCGCGAGACCGCGTAGATCAAGCCGAGCAGCGGCAACCACACACCGGCGACGAACAGAGGAATTGCGGCAATGGGCAGGAGGAGGCGGCTCGACTCGGCAATGTCGATCGACCGCGTCCCGAGCGCGATAAGAAGGAGGGCGACGGCGATCGCCACACCGAGAAACGCGACGCGCCGACTGGTTATTACGGCCGCCTCCGCTTCCACCAGCGAGCCCCAAAAGGCAGCGCCGGCGCGAGAAGGAGCAAGCCCAGGACGCCTTCGGGCACGATCGTCGCCACGTTGACATTCGAGCCTTCGGTCTCGCCGTCGTACGTCACGGCCGCGTTGCAGTTCGTCGTATCCGTGACGGTGACGTCGAACTCGAAGCGATCTCCGAGGTTGAACGTCTCGTTGATGCTCGCGGCGACCGTGTCGGTGTAGAGCGCGACGCCGGTGGATGGGCTGGAGATTGCCCGGGTCACGCTTCCGGCCGTCGTCGCGGCCTTGCCGCGGAGCGCAAGGATGTGGGTGACGCCCACCGCGCTCGTGCTGACCGCGAGTGCGGTCTTCGATACGGCGCCTGTCGCAAGCTGCAGCACGTCGTTCTGCTCGAGCGCGACGAACGTGGCACCCGTGTTCTTCGTGTCGCCGCGCTCATTCATGCCGCCCGGCGGGGTCCACGTGTCGTTCGCCGCGGTGACGAACGACGCGACGATCATCTCGTCGACGCCCGTCGGTGTGACGCTCGACGTGGTGTGCGTGCAGGGCGAGGGGCACGTCGGCGCCGCGGTCGCGAGGTAGGCTTGGACATCGACCGGCGTCGTCGTGTCGACGTTCCGGTACGCGCTGATGATGCCGGAGGCGTTCTGCGTCGGCGTGAAGCTCCAGGCGTACGGACCAGCCTCCGATGCACCCGCCGTCTTCCGGTACACGGCCATGCCGACGACCGTTGTGCTGTTCGTCGCGGTTCCGATCAACGTCCATCCGCTTGGGACGGTGATCGACGTCACATTCGACCCGCCGGCGTACGCGATCGAGGCGATCATCACGTCGTCCTGGGCGACGCCGGTGGGCGTCGCGATCGAAAGCGAGGTCCCGCTGCTGACCGACGCTGACGTGGAACCGTTCGGCGTGACGTATTGCGGCGCAAAGGTGTGATAGAGCGTCTCGGTGAACGTGCAGGTGTGCGGCGCGGGCTTCAGCGCGACGACGAACGTGCCACCGACGGCGGAGGAAGCGGAGGTCGCCTGGTATGAACCGGTGCCGCGGGCCGGAATGTTGACGACGGCGAGGTGGTTCAGCTCGAGCGAGATATTGTTCCCGGCGCCGCCGCCCGTCGACCAGCTGTCGATGTCCTCGGTGAAGCCGGTCGGCGGTGTCCACTGCACGGCGGCGCTGTTGTTCGTGGCGTCGGTGAAGGACGTGACGATCATCTCGTTCTCGTAGGTGGGCGTGATGTTCGGCGTGGTGTGGGACGTGCTTGCACCGCTTTCGAGCACGCCGCTATAGACGTCAACCGGGGTTGTCGTGTCGACGTTAGAGAAGGCCTGGATCGCGCCAACGGCCTTCTGCGACGTTGCGCCCCACGACCACGTGTAGCTCGCGGCCTCGGATGCCGTGGAGAGCTTCCAGTACAGCGCGAGCGACGTGACTATGCTGCTGTCGATGCGGACGCCGATGAGGTTCCAGTTCGCCGGCGGGGTGAAGGCGGGATTGGTGCTGCCGCCGCGGACGGCGACGGCCGCGATCATGATGTAGCCCGCTGCAGTGACGCACGCCGGCTTGTTCAGGGCGATCGAGGTCGCGCCAGCGCCCTGTGTCGCTGAGCCGGCGCACGAGAAGGTCGGCAGTACCGAGTTGTCAAGGTAGAGGTTCGAGAGGACCGTACCGTTCGCGGTCTGACCCTGCGACATCTGGTCCGATACCCACTTGCAGGTCCAGCTGCCGCTCGCGATGGTGGGACAGGTCGTCGGCGCGCTGCGGAGCGCGACGGTCGTGCCGGTGCTGATCTGGCTCCCCGTGCAGGTACCGCCGGACGTCATCGTCGTGGATTTCGACCCCGTCGCGCCCGCGCTCGCCACAGCGACGTCGGCGAGCTCCACCATGATGTTGCCGGGCGATGAGCTCGACACGGTGCCGCGGTCCGTCATACCGGTCGGCGCGGTCCACGCCACGCCGCTCTGCCCACATGGCGCAAATGCGGTCGTGATGAGGAAGGTATTCGCGACCGAGGTCGTGACGGTGGGCGAGATCGCCCCGCAGGGGATCGTGCACGCGGCGTTGGGCGAGATCCCGGATGCGGCGATGGGGTTGATCGTGTCCACCCCCGAGTAGCCCGAGATCATGATGATCGTGTCACCTGAGACGTTCGAGTTGAACTGGAAGTTCGCGGGCGGCGCCGTCCCCTCGACCCGGTAAAACATCTTCGTGTACATCGTCGAGTTCGTCACGGGCGATCCGATCTGCGTCCACCCGGTGGACGCCGTGACCGAGATCGTCGCGCAGCTCGCACCGCATATCCAGGTGACGATCGCGATGTCGACGTCGCCAGCGGCGGACCCGATCGGAGAGTTAACCGTGATGAAGGTCGTTGCGTTGGTGTTCGTGGCGCGTGCGTCCCGGAAGGCGATGCCGCCCGCTCCCTGGGGCGTGTAGTTCTGCTTCATGTCCAGGTTCGGCGTCGCGTAGCTGCTTGAGCGGGCAAGCGTGAACGTGCTCGAGTTATCCGTTGCCGAGATGGCCGGCACGGCGTTGGCGAGATAGACGATGTTGGTGCCGAGCCCGAGTGTGAAGGCCAGCACGACAGCGGTCATGCGGCGGCGCAGCCGCAGCCAGCCCAGCGCCAAGATAGCAAGCGGTACGGCCGTGCCGAGTATGGCCGGGAGAGCAATGTCGGTTTCGCTCGCGATGCCACTCGTCGCAGCCGCTCGGATTGAGAGCGCGCCGACGGTGAGAATCCCGGCTGCGGCGAGCACCACGACGGCCACGGCCGCGAACCGTCCCCCACCCGCTTTCGCTTTCTCCTGCCCGCGCTTGCGCCTTGGGAGCTCCCAGGGCATGAGCCGCGCGAGGTGGAAGCGCTCGAGGGTCTCGGTGACGTGCCCGGACTTCGGGGTGCGGACCCAGCCGCCTTCCTTTTTCTCGAAGAGCGCCTTGATCGAGGCGTACGCCTGGAACGGCACCAGTAGCCAGGAAAGGCCGATGAACGAGAGCAGGCCGAGCGCGTCGCGCTTGAGCGAGCCTTCGAGAAGCACGCCGGTGAGGTTCATGAGCGGCAGGGCAAGCGCGTTCGATACGACGAGCGACCACCCGAAGACCTCGCCCCACATCGGCAGCTTCTGCCCGAGGATGAGCACGCCAACGACCCAGGCGAGCGTGGCCACGGTGAAGAGCACCGACTGGAGGTAGTACGGCGCGTAGTAGGCGAACTCGAGCTTCTCCTGCCACGTGAGGTTCGGCGAGCGCAGGATCTGCCAGAAGTACTTCTTCACGTTGTAGGTGTGGCCCTCGGCCCAGCGCATGCGCTGCTTGATGAGCCGGTTGACCTTGGAAACGCACTCCGCGGGTGCCTGGATGTACGGCGTGTAGAGGACCTTGTACCCCGCGAGATAGAGCCGGATGGTGAGCTCCCAGTCCTCGGTGATCGACGTGGACCAGCCGAGCTTGCGCAGCACGTCGGCGCGGATCATGTAGACCGAGCCTGAGATCATCTTCATCGCGCCGAAGAGCTCCTGACCCGCGCGCTCGAGGACGTAGGAGCCGGCGAATTCGGCGCGCACGCCCTTGGTGATCCAGTTCTCGCTGGCGTTCAGCATGTGCCACTGGTAGCCCTGCACGACGGCGAGGCGATCGCCGTTGGTCGGCGCGCCGTGCCCGTTGCCATTCTTGGCGTGCCCGTTGCCATTGCCGTTCTTGGCCTTCGCGAGCCGGCCGAAATAGTCGAGGAAGTGCCAGATCGCGTCGGCCGGCGGCACGAAGTCGGCGTCGAAGATCATCACGTATTCGGTCCGCGGGTTCATGCGCCGCAGCGCTTCCTGTAGCGCGCCGCCCTTGAAGCCCTTGCGGCTCGAGCGGTGAATGACGCGGACCCGTGGGTGCTCCTTCCAGCGCTTCAAGAGCTCGACGGTCTCGTCGGTGGAGTCGTCGACGACGATGACTTCGTAGTTCTCGTAGTCGAAGGAGGTGCACGCCTCCAGCAGCCGGTCGACGACACGCTTCTCGTTGTAGAGCGCGAGCTGGACGGAAACGAAGGGCTGCTTGTCGGCGGGCAGACGGATCTCACCCATCCGCTGCCAAGGGTCGTTGACCTGGACCGATCCACCCTCGCTCAGGTTCTCGCCGCGTAGGGTGCGGTAGCCCTCTTTGTGTTGGCCGGAGGATTGCCCATTGCCGCTTGACTGGCCATCAGCCTTGAGGCCCTTGCCATTCACGTGGCCGTTGCCGTTCCCGTTTGCGTGTCGTCCCTGGAACTTCGCCGGATCGCCGAAGAGCGTGATGAGGATGACGCTGGCGATCGTCACGTAGTACTTGAGCGCGTAGAGGAAGAAGAAGAGCCCGCAGAACAATGCGAACAGCGAGAACGCAAAGCGCGGCGCCAGAGCGTCGCGGAACAGCACGCCGAACCCGCCGATGCCCCCGACGATGATCACCCCGAGGACGACGCTCGCGTACAGCTTGCTCAGAAGATTCCCGGTCCAGATCACGTCGCGGCTCCCGCCGCCGTTCCAAACCCGCTCGAGCGTGTCTCTGATGTCGTCAGCCGTCGCGGTAACGCGAGTGAGGCGCAAACGCGAGTGACGCTGCGCTTCGGCGAACGCCGCCTCGTCGAGCGGATCGGCCATCGCGACGACACCGTGTCCGCGGTCGGCCGCGGTGATGACGACGCCCAGACCGCGAGCGACGTCGAAGGGCACCGATCGCGCCGCATCGCGCTCGACCGGGTCGATCAGTCGCGGCGAAGAGAGCCGCGCCTCGGTGGGATCGATCGGTGTGCTGATCTCGGGATAGGGTGCGAGCGACACGAACGGCGTGTCGGTGGCACGCGCGAGGACGTCGGCGAGCTCGGGCTGTCCGAGAAGGCCGAGACGCACGACCGTCGTCGCGAGCGATTCCCCGGCGGCGCGTTTCGCGAGCGCTTCCTGGACCTGCTCCTGGGTCATGACGCGACTGCCGAGGAGGAGCTCGACGACGCGGCGGCCTTCGGGCTTGAGCGCGCTCAGCTGCTGACGAGCGGTGACGGCGGCTGTGCTCGCGCGGAGCGCACGGAGAAGCTCCTCCGACGGCGCGTCCTTCGAGACGAACGCCGTCGCGCCGGCGGCAAGCGCAAGGTCGCGCATCCCGGGGTTACGAGCGAGGAACACGACCGCGGTACCGGGGAGCTCCGCGAGAAGAGTGCGCGCAACGTCGAGGCTCCCGATACCGGGCATCGAGTCGTCCAGAACGATGAGATCGGGCCGCAGGCTCCGCGCGAGGGCGAGTGCTGTCGACCCGTCGTCGGCTTCGCCAACGATCGTGATCTCGCGTTCGTTCGCGAGGAGCGTGCGGACACCCTCGCGGACGGCGAGATGGTCGTCGGCTACAAGGACACGGATCACGCCCCTCGCTCCCCTTTTCTGATATGTGCCAGCAGGCCCACCCAAAGCCTGCGAGGAAGCGTCAGGGAAGGCGTCCATCGGACGGGGGAGGTCGCGTACCAGCCGAACAGGCGGGGCGACGCGGAGTCGCGGTTGAGACGGTCCCGCTACCGCAAGTCCGCGTTGACAGCGGGCTGAATCTGGCTCGACCGCCTACGAGGCGGTTGGCTCGTCCTCCGCGCGCAGCTCGACGGTCGTCTGGGTCGTGCCCTCGAGCCGCAGATGAAGCTCCTGCAGCATCTGGATCACCGCCCCGAACTCGGCGGGACTGATCGCCTCGCCGACCGCGACCGCGAACGTCGCGATGCCGTTGCGGAAGTCGCGGAGATGCAGCGCGTTGACGGTCGAGAGGGCGCGGATCCGGGCTTGGGTCTCGATGAGCCGAGAGAATGAGTGGATCGGGGAGATCACGATCTGGATCTGATGAAGTCCCCGATCATCGGCGACTCGGAGCTCCGGGAAGGTCGGAGCCGGTTCGGGCTGGACGATCGCCGGAGGCTCCGGCGCGAATTCAAGCGGCGGCGGCGTGAACTCCACCGGCGGCGGAGGCGCAAGCTCGGTCGTCTGCGCTAGCGGGAACTCCTGCGCAGGGTACGGCGCTTCAGGGATCTCGAGCGAGTTCGTCTCAGCGATGAACTCCTCGGAGATGAATGCAGCCGGCTCAACCGGCGAATCGGGCGCGGTCTCCAAGTCCGTCGGGAGGGACGCCGCGTCCCAGAGCGCAGCGAGGCGTGGGTCGGGCGCGGGTGTCGGAGCCGAGGGCATCATCGTGAAGTCATTCGCCGGAACGACGTACTGATCGATCATCGGCTCGATCGGCTCGTGGCGAACGACGTCCTCCATGTAGTCGGCCACGAACGGCTCGACCTGTTCGGCCGGAGCCGCAGTGAGCTCGATTGCTTCGATCGGCGGCGACGCCTCGGGCCGACGGAATTCCTCGACGTACTCGTCGACGACCGGCTCGATCGGTTCGGCCGGCGCCGCGGTGAGCTCGATCGCTTGCCGACGCAACTCCTCGTAGTCGTCGACGATCGGGGCTGGAGGCTCAATGGGCTCGAAAAAGTGCGTATCGGCGGGCAGCGGGGAGGCCTCCGGGAGCGCGGCCTCGAACGGGATCGGTTCGATCAATGTGGGTGCTTCCGCGGCGAAGGACTCCTCGACACTGCCCGCGGCTGATTCCACAGGCGCCGGCTCGGCTGCGAAGATGTCGGCGGGCGCGATCGGTTCGGGACGCCGCAGCTCCTCGACGACCTCCTCGATGATCGGTTCGGTGAACGCGGGTCTCACGAACTCGTCGACCGTCTCGATGACCGACTCGACCGTTTCGATCGGCGCCTCGATGGCCGCGCCACGGTCGGCGACCGGCGCGACCGTCTCGACATCCTCGACGAGCTGCTCTGGCACCCCAGGCGTTGCCACGGCGGCCTCGGTCGTCTCGGCAACCCCGGCCGTCGGCGGAGGAGGCCCGGTCCGAGCGCGGAAGTCCGCGAGCAGTTCAGTGAGCAGCGACCGCATCTCGTCTGCGATAGCGGCCCGGAGGTCGGGCGCGATCTGCCCTCCGATCGCGTTCGCGCCTGCACCAGCGGAAAGTTGACTGCCGCGCGCTTCCTTAAATGCTTCGCGCAGCAGCCGCATTTCGTTTGCGAGCATGCGGCGCTCCTCGCTCGCGCGCGCCAGCTCATCGTCCGCTCCAAGACGCGCGTCGCGGCTCTTGTCTGTGCCGCGAATTACGTCCGCCTTCGGGGCGCTGACAGCGCGGCCCGACTCCGAGTCAACGCGAGGCGGCTCCGGTTCGACCTCCGCCAATATCGCGGAGACACGCGCCTCGAGCTCGGCGATACGTCCCGTCAGCCCGGCAAGGATGTCGTCGGCCGCCAGCGACGACGGATGAGCGCGGCCGCCCTGCCGGCTTGCCAGCCAGATCAGGTTTTCCGCGCCCGTCCCCTTGTCCTTCACCGCGCCAAGCGTACGAGCCGAAACCGTTTGAAGACCGGCCGTCCGGGGGGTTTTCCGGCTACGCGAAGGCGCGTCGGAGAGCGCTCTGCGCTCCGTGGTAGCCGCACATGCCGTGGACTCCGCCTCCCGGGGGAGTGGAGGACGAGCACAGGTACACGTCGCGGGCGGAGGTCGCATATGGGTCGAGCCTGAAGAAGGGGCGCGTCATGAACTGGAACAGGGTGTTCGCGCCGCCGCCAATGTCGCCACCGATGTTGTTCTCGTTGTGGCGATGGATCTCGGCCGGGCCCATGACCGAGCGCGCGAGAACGCGGTCGCGAAACCCCGGCGCGAAGCGCTCGATCTGCGCCTCCATCCGTTCAGTCATGTCGAACGTGGAGCCATTCGGGATGTGGCAGTACGCCCACACGGTGTGCTTGCCCGCGGGAGCGCGCGTTGGGTCGAAGAGGCTCTGCTGTCCGACGAGGATGAAGGGGCGCTCGGCCGGCGTCCCGCGCGCGATCTGTGCTTCGCTCTCGGCGATCTCATCGAGCGTGCCTCCGAGGTGCACGGTACCGGCGCGAAGGCAGTCTTTCGCGCGCCACGGGATCGGGCCGTCAATCGCGTAGTCGAGCTTGAAGACGCCCGGCCCGTAGCGGAACGAACGGAGCTTCGCGCGATAACGGTCAGAAAGACGTGGACCGGCCATCTCGTCGAGCTGTCGAGGCGTGACGTCGCAGAGATACGCGCGCGCAGTGCCTAGCTCGTCGAGGCTCAACACACGGCGGCCCGTCTCGATCGTGCCGCCGAGCGATCGCAGGCGCGCCGCGAGCGCGTCGGCGATGCGCTGCGATCCGCCGCGCGGTAGCGGCCAGTTCGCGACGTGCGTCGCGACCGCGAACATGAGGCCGAAGGACGCCGTGAGCGGAGCGTCGAGGGGCAACACGGAGTGCGCCGCGAGACCCGCGAAGAGCGCCCGCGCGCGCACGCCGCTGAAGGCGATGCGCGCGAGAGCGCGCGCAGGGAGCACGCCGGGCAACCCGAGCCGCGCCATCACGAACGGATGTCGCGGGATGCGGATCAGCGGTCCAAGAGCGTCCGCGGCGAGGTGGTCCCATTCAGGGACGAGCGGGGCGACGAGTCTTCGATAGGCCCGGGCGTCGGGGCCGAGGTTCGCGGCCGTCGCGTCGATCGAGCGCTCGAGAAGCACGGCCGTACCGTCATCGAGCGGGTGCGCGAGCGCCGCGGGGGGCTCGATCCACTCGAGTCCTTCGCGCGAAAGGTCGAGCTCGCGAAAGAACGGCGATGCGGCGCCGAGCGGATGGAATGCCGAGCAGATGTCGTGCACGAATCCCGGGAGGGTCAGCTCGGCGGACCGGCAGCCGCCGCCGATCGTGGTGTTCGCTTCGTAGACGGTGACGGAGTGTCCGTTGCGCGCGAGCTCGATCGCCGCAGATAGTCCGTTCGGCCCGCTTCCGACGACGACGGCGTCGAGGGTCACGCGCGCCGTAGATATCGGTCGAACCAGTCGAGCGCGCGACGGAGAGCGTCGATGCGATTCTCGGTCACGCGGAAGCCATGTCCCTCGCCCGGGTACACGTGGTACTCGTGCGGCTTGCCGGAGTCGCGGAGCGCTTTCACGACCTGCTCGGCCTCGCTGCGCGGAACGCGCGGATCGTTCTCGCCCTGGAGGATGAGAAGCGGTGCGCGGATCTTGGATGCGTGCGTGAGCGGCGAGCGCTCCCGATAAAGCTCAGCGTCCTTCGCCGGATCGCCAAACTCGCGGATCAGATAGTCCCGCAGATCTCCGCGCGTCGTCTCCGCCATCGTCTTCCAGGAGACGACCCCGACCACCGAGACACCCGCAGCGAAGCGATCGGGCCGGAGCGAGAGCGACATCAGCGTCAGGTAGCCGCCATAGCTGCCGCCGTAGACGCCGATCCGCGCCGGGTCGGCAAGCTTCTGATCGCCAAGCCATGCCGCACCGCGCGCGATGTCCTCGAGATCGTTTCCTCCCCAGTCGCCGCGGTTTGCCTCGCGCCACTTCTTGCCGTAACCGGTCGAACCCCGCGGGTTTGGCTCGAGGACGACGAAGCCCGCGTTCACGAAGACCTGGGTGGCGACGTTCCACTCGCGGTGGTGCTGCGCCGTCGGTCCGCCGTGGATGTTGATGATCGCGGGCGGGATCTTTTCGCCCCGCAACGCTTCGGCGTACGGAAGGAAGAGAAGGGCGGGAACGTCCTCGCCGTCCGCGCCGGGGTACCGGACGTGCGAGGGCTCGACGAGCGTCGCCGGATCGATCGCGGCGGGCAGCGAGCGCGTGAGCGCGCGCGCCTCGATCGCCCGCTCGCCCGTCACGAACACGTCCCACGGACGCGACGGGCTCGAGAACATGAACGCGGTCGTATCACTGTTCGGGCCGATATCTGGCGACAGGTGCATACCAGGGATGTCCGAGACGGCATGGTCCGCGTGCGACACCGCGAAGACCCTGCGAAGCGAGACCGCCGCATCCTCGTTGTGGAGATACGCGAGTGCGCGTCCGTCGGGGCGCCAGACTGCCCCGTACTCGTCGTGGATGCTGTCGGTCATGTGCTCGACGCGCCTGACCTCGCGCTCGGCGTAGCTCGCGAGGGCGATCTCGTGCCGTCCGCGCGTGTCGGTGGTGAACGAGATCCGCGTGCCGTCGGGCGACCACTGTGGATCGGTCGACTCGCCGTCCTTGCCATCGCGTGTCTCGAGCCGGGTCGTCTCGCCGCCGGTCGAAGCGACAACGTAGAGGTCGGCATTCGTCCGCGTGGTCTCGCGGCGCGACCAGAACACCAGGAGCGTGCCGTCGGGCGACCATCGGGGTTGCATGTCGTCCCGAGACCCGTCGGTGATCGCGCGCTTTTCGCCGGTCGCGAGGTCGATCACCTGGATACCGAAGGCCTTGCCACCGGAGTTCGCCGTGTAGACGAGCTTCGTGCCATCAGGAGACCACGCGATATCGCGATGCATTACGCCCGGCTCGTTGGTGAGGTTGCGCTCGTGCTCGCCGTCGCGATCGACCAGCCAGATATCGAATTGCTCATCCCCACCGCGATCGCGCAGGAAGGCGAGCTGCCGCGCATCCGGAGACCACCGCGGCCAGACCGATCGCTCCTTCGCGTCCGTCAGCTGGAAGATGCGCTCGCCGTCGAGCGGCACGCTGTAGATCTCGAACGTCCCCGAGCGGTTCCACGAGAACGCGACCTCGCTTCCGTCCGGTGAGAGATCGATGCCACCCCAGACGTAGTCGACGTACGGCACGCCGGCCAGCTCTTCGACCGACAGCCGGCGATAGCGATCTCCGATCGAGCGCGGGGCCACCACAGGCGGAGGCGGCTGAATGTCGGTCTCCGGGTTCGCGATGGTCGTGGGTGGCCGCGGGCTGCCGCGCGCAGCCCAGTCTTCGGCAAAGCTCTTGGGGCGGTTCGTCGCTTTTGGGGACTGCTGTACAGGCGCGGTCGCCATCGCGCTTGGGGCGGCGGGAATCGGCCGTCGTGGCCGCTCCACCAGCTCGCGCGCCTCGCTCGCGACGACAAGCGTTTCGGGACCCATCGCGGCTTCGCGCGGGGCCGTGACCTCGCGCGGCACGATCGGATCGTGGGGCACGAGCTTGTCCTCGAGTCGTCCCTTATAGGCGCGGTCCCAGGGCGCCTGAAGGAGGATGCCGAACTGCTTTCGCGGTTTCGGCAGCTCCTCCTGCAGCGCGAGGAGGTTGTCCTTTCCGGCATTCCACATCGGGGACCATCGCGCGGACAGGACGACCGAGAAGCTCAGCGGGAGGAGCGCTCGCGCGGCGTCGCTCGCGAGGTCAAGGTCGCCGCAGACCAGCACACCTCCCGCTTTGCGGAGAAGAAGGACCGTCGCGCCTTCGCCGTTCGCGTGCACGCGCACCGCGCGGGCATCCGGACGAACGAGCTCGTCGTCGCTGAGGACGAGATCCGGTCCGCCCGCGATCCCATCGGCGTCATCGGCGTGCGCCGCCACCTGGAGACCGAGTGCCTCGCGGTACTTGCCGGCATCGGCGGCACGCGCGGCGTTCGTCGCTACGAGCAATGAGGCGGGTCCGGCGCCGCGCACAAGCCGAAGTGCGCGTTCGCTGAATGGCGGAGCGTCGATGAGCAGGTTCCCGCGTTCTTCGTCGTAGACGATGTACTGGCGCTCGTTTTCGAGAGGTTCGTAGAGCTCAAAGATCCACGAACGGAGCTGATGGATGTCCAAGGGGCCGGCCTATCCTAGCGTCGGAAGAACGAGCAGGCCGTCCGCGCGGACGAGCCCTTTCTTCATCTCGAGTCGTCGTGCCGCGTGCGCGAGGCGGTCCTCGCTCCAATCGAACAGCTTCGTGACCTGACGCTCGGTGACGCCACCCGAAAGGGCGAGCAGATGGGCGAGCAGCGTCGTCATCGCGTCCGCTGATGACGCTCGCTCGGCGGCACGGACCGTTTCCGGATAGCGGTGCACGAACAGGTCGTACGTGTAGTTGTAGTCTTCGCGGCCTTCGCCGACGGCGCGGACGCGCGCGACGTACATGAGCCGCTGCAGCTCCTCGATCGCTTTGGAATAGTCAGCGCGGCCGTCCTGCGACGTGATGCCGAGCGCCGAGCGCATCCGTTTCGTCTGCGTCTCCCCGTTCACGGCGAGGAATTCGATGATCCGTCGCGCGATCTCCGAGAGGCGGCCGGCGCGAACATCCTCGAGATGGTCGTCGGCATCGCCCCCGCGGCCAAAGGTCGCGTAGAAGATCGGCAGCATCTTCATCGAAACGAACGTCGGCTTCTTGACGAGAAGCTTTCCGTAGTACAGACGCTTCTTCTCCGCGAGCTCGTCCTTCCATCCCCACATCCACTCCCATTTGCGGCCGTCGCTGCGGGTGTCGAGGTGGTCGAACGCCGCCGGGATCGGATAAGCGGACTCGCCGGTGAACGCGAAGCAGAAGCCAAATTCGTCGACCATGCGGACGAGGGCCTCGGCGGTCTTCACGCTGTGGCGAGAGGCGATCCGCTCGCGATGGCGCGCGAAGGCACGGTCCCTATCTTTTGCGACCGCCGGCGCGCGGCCGGACCGAGGTCGGCGATACTCAGCGGCCATTGCGGTCGAGCGTGGAGGTGTCGTGGTGAACGGTCAACCGAGGGTCATTCATCTGAAGGGCGCGTCCGAGCTCGAACCCAAATGTGGAGCCACCGATGCGACGAGCACCACGAACTGGGTCCGGGGTGCCTCTTTTGCCGAGGTATACGTGCCGGCGGAGGTGGTCGGACGCGTCGACGTCGTATGCCGCCGGTGCCAGGAAGAGGCGATCAGCAACGACACCGGCTCCGACGACGAAGTCGTGGCCGATGACGAAGAGACGAGTGTCGCGGCAATCGCCGACATGAGCGATGCGGACCTGCTCGCAGAGATCGCGCGTCGGATGGGAAACGAGGAAGCCCTATCCGAGGAAGAGCGCAAGAAGCCCAAAGACCACCGCAACTGACATTGCGCGCCGCGATCGCTGGTGCAATCTCGCGAACTCCGTTCGCGCCGGCGAGCTCTGGGGTTGCTCGTCGAACCCGGAGGTCGCGGCGCGGATCTGCCGGGCGACAGGATTAGCCCATGCGCTCGAGTAGAGCGTCGCGATCGCGAGGGCCCCGAGGGCGACCCAGCGCAACACCAAGCGCACATCTGGCGCGCCGGTGACTTCGAAGCCGACCGCCTTGAGCACGCTCGTGATCACGAGCGCGATGACCGAGAAAATGGCAAGCCCGTCGAACCGGGCTAGGACGCTTCCAAACAACGTACCCGCGTCGGCTCGTGAGCGGGAGGCGAAAAGAGCGGGCGCGACCGCGGTGCCGAGCACCAGCGACCCACCGACCAGGATCGCGAGCGACAGGTGATAGAGGAACTGGAGCAGGTCGAAAGACAGGCTCTCCACGGGGGAATGCGAGCATACCGGGAATTTCCGAGCGACCGGGTCGGTTTAGCATTGACCGCAAGGGAGCTCGAATGCCGACATATCGCGACTACTTCGCCGACATCAAAAAGCGGATCACCGAGGCCACGCCCGACAGGGTCGAGGACCTGATCCGCACGGGTGATGTCCAGCTCGGCGACGTTCGTGAGAAAGACGAGTGGAACGCGGGACACATCCCGGGCGCGGTCCACGTGCCCAAGAGCTACCTCGAGCAATGGGCTGAAGATCGCCTCCCCGAAAAAGAGAAGACCACCATCCTGTACTGCGCCGGCGGGGTCCGCTCCGCGATGGCCGCGGACATCCTGCAAAAGCTCGGTTACCGCAACGTGATCTCGATGGCCGGAGGATTCAACCGCTGGAAGGATTCCGGCAAGCCGTGGACCACGCCGGCGAGCCTCACGCCGTCGCAGGCGCAGCGCTACTCACGGCACCTTCTGATCCCCGAGGTCGGTGAGGCAGGCCAGCAGAAGCTCCTGAACAGCAAGGTGCTGCTGATCGGCGCGGGGGGACTCGGATCGCCGGCCGCGTATTACCTGGCGTCCGCTGGTGTCGGCACACTTGGGATCGTCGATTCCGATGTCGTCGATCTCACCAATCTGCAGCGACAGATCCTGCACACGACCGACCGCATCGGCGAGTCGAAGGTCTCGTCCGCGATGCGCACGCTCGAGGCGCTGAACCCCGACGTGAAGATCGTCGGGTACGAGGAGCGCCTGGGGGCCGCGAACATCGACCGCATCATCGAGGGCTACGACGTCGTGATCGACGGCGCCGACAACTTCCCCACCCGATATCTCCTGAACGACGCGTCGGTGAAGCACCGCATCCCCGTCGTGCATGGATCGATCTTCCGCTTCGAGGGGCAGGTCACCGTCTTCAAGCCGTTCGAAGGGCCGTGCTACCGCTGCCTCTTCCCCGAGCCTCCTCCGCCGGAGCTCGCGCCCTCATGCGCTGAGGCGGGCGTCCTCGGTGTGCTACCCGGCGTCATCGGAACGATCCAGGCAACGGAGGCCATCAAGCTGCTCCTCGGGATCGGTGAGCCGCTCGTCGGACGCTATCTCCTGTACGACGCGCTCGAAGGCAGCTTCCGTGAGGTCCACCTGCGCCGCGATCCAGAGTGCCCGGTCTGCGGCGAACATCCAACGATCACCGAGTACATCGACTACGAGGGCTTCTGCGCGTCGCCGGCGCGGTGGCGCGCCGAGCACGCACCCGCCAAAGTGAGCACTCCAGCCGACTAGCCCGCCCGTATCCTCTTCGCATGGGCCGTTCGCTTGGATTCGTCGCGGTTCTGGGACTCCTGCTGATGGCGTGCAACGTCGACGCGACGCCGAGAACGTCGTCCCCCGCCGCAACAGCCGACATCCGCCGCTCGCGCATAGACATCACCTACAGCGATCTGATGGAGAACGACGTACACAACGTCTCGAGCAAGGTGGCCCTGCAGGCCGCGATCGACGCGCTCAAGGCCGAGGCAACGAAGACCGGCGGCACCGACGATTTTCCCGCCCTCGAGTTTCAGGACACGAACCAGGCGGTGCTATCGGACTTCGCGAAATTCGCGGACGCGGCCGCGGCGTTCGCCGCGCGGAACCGTCAGATGACACCCAACCGATTTGCTGACGTGGCGATCAAAGGGATGATCAGCGCGACCCCCGACTGCCACACCTATTACGTGAACGCCGACGGCGCCGGGTTTCTGTCACGCCCGGTTCGGACGACTGGAACGGACGCGCAGATCCCCTCGGGCGGAACGTCGCTCGGAGGGCCCGACCAGGCCGGGCTGACCGGGAAGATCCTGCCCGGTGGCATCGCCTACATCACCTGGCACGACTTCATCACGATCGGGACGTACAAGATCGCCGACGCGCTGAAAGCCATGCTCGACAAGGCGGTCGCGATGGGCGCAAAGGCGTGGCTCTTCGATCTGCGCGGCAACGTTGGCGGGGTCGGCCCCACGGACGCTATGACGAGCTGGTTCCTGGATGGGCAACCGACGCTCACCACGATCGTAAAGAGCGGCAATGGGGGGACCGCGACCGCCATCAAAGAGCTCCGTCTCCCCGATGCGTACCAGCTGCCGATGGCCATCATCCTGAACGATCGTGGCGGCTCCGGGCCGGAAGTCTTCACGGCCGGCCTCAAAGAGAACAAGCGCGCAACGATCGTTGGTCAGAGATCGACCGGCTGCGTCGGCGGCTTCTTCTACGCGCAATTTCCCGACGGGGGTCAGATCGCCGTCGCGGCGCTCGAGTTCGTCGGGGCGGTCACGGGGACGAAGTACAACAACGTCGGGATCGCACCCGACGTACCTGCGGACGATGCCACCGCGGTCAGCAAAGCCATCGATCTCCTGAAGCAAAAAATCGCCGGTGGCTGATCCGGATCCGAAGACCGCGCCCTGGCAAAGCCACACGTTGGGCAATCGAACAACCGAGCGGTAAGGCTGCGCGTATCTTCGGGACGCGCACGGGCCGGTAGGCCATCAGGCACAGTACCCCTGGGACGATTTTGGTACCCATGGGCCATTGGCGAACAGGGTCGTGGGCCGATATGGTCCCGTGGCGCACGTGAGGAAGGGAAGTGACGACGGCTTGAGGTCAGGCGTCGCCAAGGTCACCGCGCTCCCGCTCGAGGTCGCCGGACCGGTTCCGGACGTCATTGCCCGGGCGAAATCGGGCGATCGAGTCGCGTTCGCGGAGCTCTACGACCGTCACATCGACTCCGTGTATCGCTACCTCCTGTATCGCGTGCGGGAGCCCTCCGACGCCGAGGACCTCGCGAGTGAAGTGTTCACGCGGGCCTTCGCGAACATCCATCGCTATCGCTGGCAGGGGAAGTCGTTCCTCGCCTGGCTCTACACGATCGCGCGCAATGCCGTGACCGACCGGCGCCGCCGTGAACGGCCGATGGTCGACCTCGACAACGCGTACGGCGTCGCCGAAGACGGACCGACGGCGCATGAGCGCGCGGTTCACGGCGAAGCGGTCGACGCGCTGCGCGGCGCGGTGAAGCACCTGACGACGGAACAGCAAGAGGTCATCGTCCTCCGTTTCGTCGAGAACATGTCGAGCCGGCAAGTCGCGCAGGTCCTCGGAAAAAATGAAGGCGCGATCCGCGCGCTGCAGTTCCGGGCGCTTGGTCGCTTAAGAAAGCTCTTAACGAGCGAAGTCGCCTGAACTGCTGACGCAGGCGACCCGTAGACTTCTCGATAGGTACTCGTTGATCCGTCTTCGCACGCTCCTGCCGCTCGTCGCTTTCATCGCGGCCGCTTGTTCGCTCGTCCCCGCCGAGCTTCAGCGCGAGCTCCTTCCCTCCAACACCTCGTACAAGACGGCCGAGGCCGCGTACCAGGTGCTCATCGAGCGTCACGTCGACAAACCCACGTCGACGACGCTCATCACCGGCGCTCTGGACAGCGTCGCCACCGAGGCGAAGAAAGAGGGGGCCACGGACAGCGCGCTTCCGTCATCGAGCTTGAGCCTCACCGGGAGCACCTGGTCCGATTTCGCGAAATTCTCGGACCGGTTGGACGCCATCGCCGCGGCGACGCCGAGCGCGGACAAGACACTCCTCGAGCGCGCGGCCGTCGACGGCATGGCGAAGTCCATGAACGAATGCCACACGTATTACCTCGATCCCACCCGGGCCAAGAACTTCAACCAGCCCCAGCCGCCGGTGTCCGGTATTGGCGTGACCATCAATAAACCGACGCCGGACGCGCCGATCGAGGTGGTCCATGTCATTCCGGGCACGCCCGCGGAGCGCGCCGGCATCAAGAACGGCGACAAGATCGTGACCGTCGACGGTACCGACGTCACCAACCTCCAGACCGACGAGGTCGCGACCAAGGTCAAGGGGCCGGAGGGCAGCTCGGTCACAATCGGGATCCTGCGCGGCCAGGACACGCTCTCGTTCACGCTGAACCGCGCGCGGTTCTCGGTCCCGCTCGAAACCGACACGCTCATCGACGGGAACATCGGCCG
>Ga0209474_10001114_pt1 | contig 27169 bp, 25 predicted proteins | sample GraSoiAngelo_145_FD_185902 | JGI IMG/M metagenome (GOLD analysis project Ga0209474, IMG submission 185902) | Grasslands soil microbial communities from the Angelo Coastal Reserve, California, USA - 14_1009_05_20cm (SPAdes) (version 2) | ecosystem: Environmental > Terrestrial > Soil > Grasslands...
GACCATGATGGTGGTGACGCATGAAATGGGCTTTGCCAGCAAGGTGGCGCATCGAGTGATCTTCATGGACCAGGGAGAGATTGTCGAAGACGCGCTCAAGACGGATTTCTTCGGCAGTCCCCGCAGCGACCGCGCGCAAAAATTCCTGTCAAAGATTCTTTCCCATTAAGCCCATTAAGCTGTCTTACTCGGGGCGGGGACGGGGTTTATGGCCATTAACAATTTGCGTATAGGAATTGCGTAATCATCGCATCGCCCCCGCAGGAGAATTCGCTTGGATCAGATCGCCTACGTCAACGGATCGTTCGTGCCCATGGCCGATGCCAAGGTCTCGATATTGGATCGCGGCTTTCTGTTCGCCGACGGCATTTACGAGGTCGCCGCCGTGCTGGACGGCAAGCTGATCGACAATGCCTCCCATCTGGCGCGGCTACAGCGCTCAGTTGGGGAAATATCGTTGGCGTTGCCCGAGACGATCGAGAGAATTCAGGAGATTCAGAAGGAGTTGGTCGCGCGCAATAATCTGGTCAACGGCATGGTGTACCTGGAGGTGACGCGCGGCGCCGACACCGGTCGCGATTTCGCGTTCCCAAAAGATGTCAAGCCAACGCTGATCATGTTCACCTCCGTCAAGGACATCGTCAATGCGGCGTCGGCCAAGTCCGGCATCGGCGTGATTACGGTGCCCGATATCCGCTGGGCGCGGCGCGACATCAAAAGCGTGGCGCTTTTAGCGCAAGTGCTGGCCAAGCAAGCGGCGGCAGAAAAACATGCGGGAGAGGCTTGGATGATCGAGGATGGCATGGTGACCGAAGGTGGCTCTTCGTCGGCGTTCATCCTGACCCATGATGACGTGCTGGTGACGCGCCAGAACTCGTCTGCGATTTTGCCGGGTTGCACGCGCAAGGCGGTGGTCGCTCTGGCCGAAGAGCGCCAGCTCCGCGTCGAGGAGCGGCCATTTTCAGTGGAGGAGGCGCTTGCGGCAAAGGAAGCCTTCATCACCAGCGCTACAGTGTTCGTACAGGCGGTGGTCTCAATTGACGGCAAGACCGTCGCCAATGGCAAGCCCGGTCCGATGACGGGCCGTTTACGCGAGATCTACATCGATTTCGCCCGCGCCAGTGCGGTGTGAACTCGCTTCGCTGTTGGCCTGGAGGAATAATCGCCAGGAAATGGGATTGCAAAGGAGCGCACGGGGCGCGTAGTTTCTTGTCAATAAGAAAACAGTGAACAGGGGAAACGCGATGAGCGCGCCGGTCAACGAAATTCGTACTCGTGCGACATGGAAACCAGCAGCAGCATTGCTTTGGGCTGCGGTCGGGATGCTGAGCACAGCTCCGGGAAATGCGCAAACTGCAAATGCGCCGGTGCTTGAGGTTCCCGCGCATTCGGTGCCGGTGCCCAGTACGGTCAGCCCGCAAATGGCAAAAATCATCGGCTTGCCGCTGCGCACCAACTGGAACGTGCTGCCAAAGACCGGCGAGGAATGGAAGCCTGTCGCAGACGCCGGCGCCGCCAACACCATCAAGAACATTCCCGGGATATCCGAGCGGCTGCACGTCACGATCGATAAGACGGTGATCGATGGAGTGCGCGCTTTCGTGATTACGCCGGAGGTGATTGCACCTGAGAACCGCAATCGGCTTCTGATCCATGTCCATGGCGGCTGCTACGTTCTCAATCCTGGCGAAGCCGCGCTTCCCGAAGCGATGTTCATGGCCGGCTTCGGGCATTTCAAGGTGATAGCGGTTGACTATCGCATGCCGCCCGAGGCGTATTTCCCGGCCGCGCTGGATGACAGCATGACCGTTTACAAGAATGCCATTCGGACGGCGGACCCAAAGAACATCGCGATCTTCGGCAGTTCGGCGGGCGGGGCTTTGACGCTCGAAATGATCTTGAACGCCAAGCAGGACGGGCTGCCGCTGCCAGGCGCGATCGCACCGGGCACGCCGATGTCCGACGTAACAAAAATAGGGGACACCTTCGTCACTAACGCGATGCTCGATAATGTGCTGGTCTCGCCGGATGGATTCTGCGACGCGGGCACCAAAGTCTACGCCAATGGGCACGACCTGAAGGACCCGCTGCTGTCACCGGTATATGGCGATATGCGGGGATTTCCCCCGACCATTCTCACCAGCGGAACCCGCGATCTTCTGCTAAGCAACACAGTGCGCGTCCATCGCAAGCTTCGTCAGGCTGGCGTCGAGGCGATGCTGCAGGTCTATGAGGGCCAATCTCACGCGCAGTATTACCGTGACGACACTTCCCCTGAAGCGAGGGAAGCATTTGAGGAAATTGCCGGCTTCTTCAACAAGCATCTTGGGAAATAGCCGTCGTTCGAACTACAACCGCAAGTTACTGGGCAAAGCTCTGATCAAACAAAAGGGCGGCCCTGATCGTTCTTTTCACAGCACCGTATTGATGGTGTATTATGACCAGAAGAGAACCCAGCCAGCGGCACTCGCAAGAGTAATTCAAGACGCCGGGTTAATTCTTGCTGCTGCATGCCACTGAGCCAGTCGGTACACGTCCAGGCAAAAGAGGGAGCAGTACCATGACGATGCGGCCCGATCCTACTTTTCATGCCTCGCCGAAGCTTGCGATGGAAGCTCCGCCGGAGAGCTTCGCCTATACCGTGCTACTTAGCCCAGATTTTTCCAAAGCCGATGCCCTTGCCGTGATCGACGTCAGAGCTGGCTCTTCGACGTTCAGCCAGGTCGTGCACACGGTGACGATGCCCAACAAGGGCGACGAGTTTCACCATTTCGGATGGAACGCTTGCTCGTCCGCCTTGTCGCCACTCACCGGGCACGCATTCCTCGAGCGCCGCTACCTTATCGTTCCGGGCATGCGGTCCTCGCGGATTTACATCGTCGACATCAAACCGGATCCTGCCAAGGCCAAGATTCACAAAATCATCGAGCCGGAGGAGATCTTCAGGAAGACCGGTTACTCGCGGCCGCACACGGTCCACTGCGGGCCCGAAGGTATCTACGTCAGCACTCTCGGTGGCGGCGGCAAGGATGGTACCGATGGACCGCCCGGCGTCTTCATCATGGACTGCGAGACATTCGAGGTCCTGGGACGTTGGGAGATCGATCGTGGTCCGCAAACCCTGCACTATGACTTCTGGTGGAACCTGCCACGCGATTACATGGTGACAAGCGAGTGGGCATTGCCACCGCAGTTCGAGAACGGGATCGTGCCGGAGGATCTCCTCTCCAACAAGTATGGCCATCGGATCCACTTCTGGGATCTGCGGGCGCGGCGAAACGTCCAGACCATCGATCTCGGCGCCAATCACCAGATGGCGCTGGAGGTGCGTCCCGCTCATGATCCCGTGCGCGAATACGGCTTCGTGGGCGTGGTGGTCGACACCACCAACCTGGAAGGCTCGATCTGGACATGGTGGCGCGAGGGCGGCAAGTTTCACATCGAAAAGACGGCGACCATTCCACCCGAACCAGCGCCAAAGGACCAACTGCCGCCGCTTCTGCAAGGCTTCGGTGCCGTGCCCCCGCTGGTCACCGACATCGACTTGTCGATGGATGACAAATTTCTCTACGTCTCCTGCTGGGGCACCGGCGAGATGCGGCAATACGACGTCAGCGATCCCAAAAAGCCGAAGCTCGCCGGATCGGTTCGTATCGGCGGCATCGCGCGCCGTACGGCTCACCCGAATGGCAAGTCCTATGCAGGCGGTCCGCAGATGGTGGAGATCAGCCGCGACGGCAAACGCGTCTACTGGACCAATTCGCTGTACTCGACCTGGGACAATCAATTCTATCCGGAGGGAATGCCGGGCGCCCAGGTGATGGCGAATGCAAATCCGAGTGGCGGCCTGGAGCTTGCCAAGGACTACTGGGTGAGCTTCCCCGACGGATACCGGGCACATCAAATCCGGCTAGATGGCGGTGACTGCTCGACGGATTCGTTCTGCTATCCGTCGGTTTAAATTTGAGCGGAGCGAGCTGGACACCTGCCTGGCTCTGGCTGGCTGTCATCGCGAGCGGCCTCTACCATGGCGTAAACCCGGGAATGGGTTGGCCGCTTGCGGTTTCGGCCGGATTGATGGAAAGGAGTTCGCGCGCCTTGTTGGCCGCGCTTGGGCCGCTGACCGCCGGCCATTTGCTGGCAACGCTGCTGGTGATTCTGCCCTTTGCGCTACTGGTCGCGCTGATCGAATGGCATCGCCAGATACAGATCGGTGCGAGCCTCCTTGTCATCGCCTTTGGTATCTTCCGCCTTCTTGACCGGCGCCATCCACGGGCATTGGCGCGGATACGGCCCACGCAATTGGGGCTTTGGTCGTTCGCGGTCGCGATCGCTCATGGCGCCGGACTAATGCTCTTGCCAATCTATCTTGGGCTGTGCCGGGCTTCCGACTTTGATAAAGGCCACGAGGCAGCCACGACTCTTATCAATGCCAATCTCGGGATGGCCGTGCTTGTCGCTTTCGTCCACGCCATGGCGATGATCGCAGCTGGCGGCTGTTCAGCATGGCTGGTTTATCGCTATCTGGGAGTCAAATTCGTTGCGCGGAGCTGGTTCAACCTAGATACGTCTTGGGCCGCCAGCCTCATTCTGGTGGGGGCTATCGCACTCGTACTAGGCCTCGCGGAGTAGCGCAGCTCTTGCGCAAGTGTCGATCGCGTATGAGGCTACCGATGCAGGCACGAATAGATGCGGACGAGTTCACGAGTCTCGGTCGGAACCGCGCGGGCAGCTTTCTCATTTGCTGTTGCTGTGGCGCAGGATAGCCAGAAATAATTTCCATTTGGATCGATTACGAGTCGTTTCGGCGTGAATTCAGCAAGGATCACGGAAAGATATGGCGTGGTCGAAAACCAGGATAGCCGGTTCGCTATGGAGCCTATTCGTTCCGATGAAACGAAGCGCCGATCCCCGAGCGCTGGGTCGGATTCGTCGCTGTTGGCGAGGGCCGCTACCGCTGCGTTGTACTGGCTCCATGCCGCCAGGAATTTTGCAGTTTCGACCACATACACCAACGTGAGGAGCATCAATGCGGCTGCAAGCGGCGGAGCGCTCCGCCTCCGCAGCCAGATCATCGCCCGTTCTACCTCCGGTAAGGCAAGAGCAAGCCGACCATCTCCATAGATGGCGAACAGCGCCGCCAATGCGCCGAACACCGGCGTTACGATCACCAGTGCCGTTCGGAGATAATACCGGCTGCTCGCATGTATCGCGTGATCAAGCCGGAGCCAGTAGATTGCGAGCGCTATGGCCACGATTACGGCGGCAAAGAGATAAGCTCTGTCTGGCGCCAACTTCGAAAGCACCAACAAGAGAACAGCGTATGCGACGATCGTCGTGAACAACAGCGCCACGATGCTCACCTGGAAAACTGCCGGATCGAAGAAGTGCAGCGCGGCCCTCACCAGCACGTCGGCGTAGTATTCGTCGGGCGGAATCATGATCTTCACAGCGGCTGACGCTGCCAATACCACGATCAGGATTGCCGCCGCGCGCAGGAACGAGGCGTCCCGAAAACCCCGGAGCGCCAGCATTGCGACTATTGAAAACGTTAAGACCAGCGCGCCTTCATGGGTGAAAGCGAGTGTAAGTAGCATGGCACAGACGAGGGCCGTCCCGCCGACAGTCCGGCTCGCATAATGGCTGACGGCGAGGGTTGGCCAGAACATTGCGTGGGCCAGCCACATCTCGCTCGGAAAACCAAAGACCAGCGGGCACAGCAGGGCCGTCGAGCAACAAGCGTAGACGAAGATGATGCGATTGCGTGAGCGGTCGGCGGCGAGCGTGCCGATCAGCCCTGCAAGCGGAGCGAGGTAGAACAGCAGCCCATAAACCAAGATACCGGCGCTCGGCTTGCGAGTAAGCCCAACCCAGACCTCGGCCGGCAGTAAAATAAGCAAAAAGACCGACAGGCGGCCGGAGATATTGTGCCAATGGAACGCCCACACGTCCTGAACCGCAACCGCATAGGAAAACATCGCGCCGTCGGCGTAAAGCTCTAGCTGATAATATAGCGCGATGACGACAAAGCCGACCGACCAGCACAGACCAGCTCCGATCAGAAACGTGCGCAAGAAGTCGGAACCAGAGCGGATGGTGGGCCACGGCATAATGCCGACGTCTCCTGTAGCCGCGCAAGGCAGTGACACCGCTCAAATCTTCTAACGAAGCCAGTGCCTGTTTCGCAGGGGCGCCCTGAATTAGCCGATGCGTGGCTTTCCGGTCTTCTTCTAGCCTAGGATTGCTCCGCCAGCGAGGCGGTGAGATGCTCGAGCCGGTGTCCCGATCGCGCTGCCTTGGCTGTCATGTAACGGTGGTTGTCGGCGTTGATCGGCGCCTCAAGCGGCATCCGGCTGGCAATTTCGATGCCAGCCCTTGTGAGGCCATCGAGCTTGGCGGGATTGTTGGTGAGCAGCGTTATTCGTGTGCAGTTCAGGATTCGCAGCATGCGCGTGGCGATGCCGTAATCGCGTTCATCATCATCAAATCCGAGGGTGGTATTGGCATCGAAGGTGTCGAGACCATCATCCTGCAACCGATATGTCCGCATCTTGTTTGCCAGACCAAGTCCGCGGCCCTCCTGCGCCAGATAGAGAATGACGCCGCCTCCGAGTTTTTCGAGACGTGCGAGAGCAAGCCGAAGCTGGTCGCCGCAGTCGCAGCGCCGCGATCCGAACACGTCGCCCGTGAGGCAGGCGGAATGCAGCCGTACAGGAACCGCATCGGTTAAATCAGGCTTGCCAACGATGATGGCCACCGGACTGCCACCCATGGCATCGCGGAACACGACAAAGCGCGTGGTTGTGCCCGAGCTGAGAGGCACCGAGGCTTCGCTTGCTATCATCAACGAGCGAATCGCATCATTGGCGAAGCGTGCCACTGCATCTGCCTCAACCCTGACTATGATCTCTTCACATGCGGCGGGGAGGGCAGACATATCTGCCGCCAGCACCGCGGGCAGTCCCTGCGATAATTTGACCAGTTGAATAGCCGCGCCGGCGGCCCAGCTCGCCGGTTTAGCCGCCGGAGCGCGATCGTTTGTCGCGTCTGTAACAAGGGAGAGAATGGTGTTCGCATCGTCAGCCGCCGAGAGCGGTAATGCCATCGGCGTTGACGCATCAAGTCCAAGGGCCAGTGCGCGCCGTTCTGTGATGACGAGCCGCGGCACGACCGGTCTGCATAGCGTCATGAATTCAGCAAGCCGTTGGGGGTCGAGACCTTCGACGGGCAACGCGAGTACCGCTTGGCCTGTCGCGCTGATGAGGACAGGTCGCCCTCCCTGAAATTCGCCAAGGCCACGGCTGATACTGGTGTGCCCCTTGCCGCCGAACAAGGCCGAGCTTGCGCGCGTCTGCACTTCAGTCATTCCGATACTTTCTATTCCATGGCAGCTATCGTAGAACACCGTGATCGCCACATCATTCCGGTCGCAAATAGATGATTTTTGTGGCATGCTGGCACATAGTCGAATTGTTAACGCAACCACAGAGTGATTTTGATTTCGGCGTGCCGATAGCCAACTTCCCCTCGAGCAAGTCTTCTTCTTCCGACCCGTGGGAAGACTTCAGCAGCATATTCCGTAGAGGCCAGCAGCCTCTTCCGCAGACGTGGGCGGATGTGTTTGGTCCGCTACGGAAGGGCACAGTGGATGATCTCGTGATTGTCGGCCAGATCGGCCAATCGCTTGACGGCAGGATCGCGACAGAATCCGGTCATTCGAAATATATCAACGGGCCGGCGGGATTGCTGCATCTCCATCGGCTGCGGGCCTTGGTGGATGTGGTCGTCGTGGGCGTCGGCACCGCCCTGGCCGACGATCCCCAACTAACCGTCCGCGGAGTGGCTGGGCCTCAGCCGTCACGCGTTGTTATCGATCCGAAGGGCCGGCTTGGTGCCGACGCGAGGATTTTCGCGGACAACGGTGTCCGGCGTTTGCTGATCACGGCGCAAGGTACGCGCTGTGCGCCGCCGCCCGGTGTGGAAATTGTCGCGTTGCCCGCGGCAGAGGGGTGCATCGCCCCATCGGCAATCCTTTCCGCACTCGCGGGCTACGGCATGCGTCGCATTCTGATCGAAGGCGGCGCGAACACCGTCTCGCGCTTTCTCGCCGCTGGATGTCTCGATCGCCTGCACGTGATGGTCGCACCGATCATCCTGGGTGCCGGAGGCCCCGGGCTGATCCTGCCGCCGCTCGAACGTGCGGATCAGGCGCAGCGTATGCCCATACGTGTGCACAAAATTGAGGATGACGTGCTGTTCGATTGCGATCTGTCGGATCAGCGTGTGGCGCTCGGTATTGCGAAGAAATCGACGTGACCGACATAAAGTGAGGAGTGTCCGGCGGCAACCTCGGCGTGACGGCGGCTAAGCCAGGCCGTGGCGTCAGCCACCGACAGCGCGGCCGTATGATGCGCTGCGCTTGCCCAACCGGCGAGTATTTCGGTTTGGATGTCACGGTCATCTGGCCCCATCACCCAGTCGGAAACGCCGTGTACCACCGAATAACCGAGCGCTTTGAAACGCGCGATAATGAAGGCCGCCGCCGCCGGCCCGAGCGACGGACCGAAGCCTTTGTCCATGCGCTGATGCGCGTTCACCCCGGCGGCAATGGCTGCATCGAACGGATCAGGTCGAGCGAACCCGGTGCGCCCGTCATAGCTCAGCGCTGCGTAAAACGGAGCCGAGCGCGCGGCCAGCGCGCGCGCGAGCCGGTCCAGCCATGTGCCGGAGACCAGATCGAGCAAGGCCGATGTCGTGACCAGATCGATTGACCCATCGAGCGCGGCTTCGAGGTCACGGTGCAGATCGAGCGGCATAGCGGTTAGGGCGATATGCTTGGTTAGCGGCGTCGCTGTGGCGCGCTTCAGCAGGCCAATATCCTTGTCGATCAGCTTCCAGCTTTGCATCGCCGGCAGATGCGGGCTCAAGGTGCGAAAGTTAGAGCCGGTTCCGCAGGCGAGATCGGCGATCCGAACCGAGGAACGCGGCCTGAGAAAGGTGGCGACAGCCTCGAAAACTTTCGAATTGCGTGAGCGCACGTCGTAGGGCTCGCGCAGTTTCAGCCAGTCAGGAGAGAAACTACTCACGCCAGCTTCTCCAGTGCGCGCGCAAACGTCTCCGCCGACTGCCGCCAAGTTGGCAGTTGCGCGGCGCCCCTGCGGGCCGCGATAGCCATACACCGCCGTAGATCGCCATCGCGGATCAAGCAGCGCAGCGCGCTTGCGAACGCAGAAACATCACCGGCAGCGACGAGTAGGCCAGCTTCTGGCGGTACTGTTTCCGGGATGGCGCCTGCACTGGTGCCAATGACAGGCAGCCCGTGCGCGAGGGCTTCGGCGTATGCCATTCCGTAACCTTCGAAGTGAGACGCGAGGGCGAACACGTCCGCTTCCGCATAGAATTGTTCGAGTTGCTCCTGCGAGACCGCGCCAAGGGTGGCTATCCGATCTCCGAGCCCGTGCCGCGCGATAGCATTATCAAGCTGCAAAGCTGCATCGCGGTCGCGCGTGCGGTCGCCGACGATCGTCAACCTCCACGGCAAATCCGAGAGCGTCGCCAGCGCTGCGATCAGAACATCGAACCCCTTGCGGGGGACCACTGCGCCGACCGAGAGCAGTCGCACCATTCCATCCTGACTGCGTCGCATCGAGCGCGCTGGATCGCTGCCTGGCGTTGCGACTGTAATTCGTTCGGCCGGGACCCCGTAATCGGAACCAAGTAGCCGAGCCGTGGTTGCGCTGGTAACGACGACATGTTGCGCGGCTGCGAGCGCCGCCCTTTCACTGCCGCGTAACGCCTCGGCTTGCTCTAAGGATAATCCCCTTTCTAGCGCGAGCGGATGATGCACCAGCGCAAGCAACGGATTACGGCCCGCGATTTCTGAGGCGGTTTCCGGCAAAACACCGAGCGCCAGTCCGTCGACAACGACCCTGCGGCCAGTCGGTGTCACCAGTAGTCGCGTCCGCGCGGAGCTGCGTGTCGCTTGGTCGGGCCAAGGGAATCCTTGTCCTAGATCGACGACGTCGACCTGCCAACCGAGATGGCCGAGCTCGGCAATGATGCGGCGGTCGTAAGCATAACCGCCCGTTGGGGTCGCAAGGTCCCCGGGCACAGCAAAGGCCAAATGTTTTACCACAAATTGGCCTCGTACCAGGCGCGCGCCACATGGGACTCGGAGAGGGTCACACGTATCGCGTTGAGCTCGCGCCCGTCGCGGCCGAGTTCGCCGGCGCGGGCATTTTTAGCTAGCCGATCGAAAATATGCTTCGTCAGAAATTCGGTAGTGGTATTGCTGCCCTTCAACTCAGGTACTTCGTCGAGATTGCGATAATTCAGCGCCGCCAACACTGCCTTGAGCGCCTCATGGGCGCGGCCGATATCGATAACGATACCGTTGCTGTCGAGCGTCTCGGCGGAAAAGGCCGCGTCGACAACGAAGGTCGCGCCATGCAGCGCCTGCGCCGGTCCGAACACGGCGCCGCGAAATGAATGCGCGATCATGATGTGGTCTCGAACTTCAACGGCGAACAAGGGACCTCCTCAAGAATAAGTAATCGGCTGGCAAAGTATGCCGTTGGTGGGTTGAAGAATATCCGGCAGCCGGCCCGCCAGATCTTGAAATGAAACCGCGGGTGCCAGCAGCACCTCGAGCCGGTCGTCTGCCAGCAGGTTGAGCGCCGCCGCGAGCCGCCGGCCATGCGTCCAACGCGGGCGATGCGACGGTGCAATCCCTCCAACCTGGCTCGACAGCAGCCGCAGACGTCGGCTGTGGAAGGCGCCGCCGAGGGACATCGTTACCGGCGCATTGCCGTACCAGCTCAATTCAAGCACTGTTGCCTCTTCACCGGCGAGTGCGAGCGCCGTGCCAAGCCCGGCCGCATTGCCGCTGGCGTGAACGACAAGATCACAGTCGCCCTTTGCGGTTTCCGGCATTGCAAAGCTAACACCAAGGCATCGTGCTAATTCCGCGCGCGCCGGGTTGACATCCACCAGCGTCACCTCGGCGCCTGGAAGCTGCCCGCACAAATATCCGACCAGAGAGCCGACCACCCCGGCCCCGACGATAGCAATTCGGTCGGCCGGGCCGGGCGCCGCATCCCACACCGCGTTGAGCGCCGTCTCCATATTGGCGGCCAATACCGCCCGCTGCGGCGGCAGGTTTTCCGGTAGCATTACGGCCGCGCTCGCCGGGATGTTGAACAAATTTTGGTGGGGATGGAGAGTGAAGACGGTGCGGCCGCGCAACGCTTCCATCCCGTCTTCGATTCGCCCGACAGTGGCATAGCCGTATTTCACCGGAAATGGAAAATCGCCGGCCATGAAGGGGGCGCGCATGCGTTGGTATTCGCTCTCGGGCACGCGCCCGGCAAGCACAAGTGCCTCGGTGCCGCGGCTAATGGCGCCGTAAAGCGCCCGTACGCGCACTTCGCCCGCCCGTGGCGATGGAAGAGTTTCCTGGCGGATTTCGGCTTGTCCGCGCGCAGTATACCAGAGCGCCTGAGCAACTTCGTTGGGCCGGCCGATCGCCAATTTACTTTCTTTCGGGGCTGGAATTCCTGGGCGGTTGCCGTGTTATAGCATTCACTGAGCATCGTCTGTCGAGGGGCTGGAAGTCGTCACCGCGTGTTAAAGCGCTCCCCATTGCAAGCCATCAATGCCGAGGCCGCCGGAAATGACATTTTCGGCCGGCGGGTGCTGTTCGCTGTGCTATTTGGGGCCACCTATGCCGGAACCCTGGCGCTCGCCGCGCTGGCACTGAGCCCGGGCGGCTTCAGCATCATCGATATCACGTTGCTGGCGCTTTTCGCCCTCACACTGCCGTGGATGGTGGCAGGATTCTGGAAGGCCGTGATCGGGTTTCTGATCATGCGCTTTTCCGCGGATGCTGTTACCGCAGTGTTACCGGTCGCGGCGCGGATCCGCGGCGATGAGCCGGTCACGGCCTCCACCGCGATTCTGTTGTGCATTCGCAACGAAATGCCAGAGCGGGTAATGCGCAATATCGAGCCGATGCTGGCGGGCCTCGACGCCGCAGGTTGCGGCGAACGTTTCCACCTCTATGTCCTTAGCGATACCTCTGACGCAAAGATCGCAAACAGCGAGGAGACATGCTTCGCAGATTTGGCCTCGCGCTGGTGCCACCAAATCCCGATCACGTACAGGCGGCGCGCGGTCAACACGGCCTATAAAGCTGGCAACATCCGGGAATTCTGCGCACGCTGGGGCAGCAAGCACGATTTCGCGGTGACCCTCGACGCCGACAGTTTCATGAGCGCCGATGCCATTCTCCGGATAGTTCGCATCATGCAGGCCGATCCCAACCTGGGCATTCTTCAGGGCTTGATCGGAGGCCTCCCATCCACCAGCGCCTTCGCGCGCGTGTTTCAGTTCGGCATGCGGCTCGGGATGCGTTCCTACACGCTTGGCAGCGCTTGGTGGCAGGGCGATTGCGGACCCTATTGGGGTCACAACGCGGTACTGCGGCTTGAGCCGTTCATGGCGCATTGCGCGCTTCCGGTTCTGTCCAGGGACGGAACGGAAGATCGCCATATTCTCAGCCACGATCAGATCGAAGCGGTGCTGATGCGTGCCGCGGGCTTTGAGGTCCGCGTGTTGCCCCAAGACGATCTGGGGTGGGAGGAAAATCCGCCAACTTTGCTCGAGTTCATTCGCCGTGATTTACGCTGGTGCGAAGGCAATATGCAGTATTGGCGTTTTCTATGGCTTCCGGGACTCAAGCCGGTGAGCCGTTACCAATTGGCGTTGGCGATCCTGATGTTCATCAGCTCACCGGCTTGGATCGGGCTGCTCGTTCTCGGCACGCTCGCCGTTGCATTCTCTGATACGAGCGCCTCATTTATGCGAGCGGACGCCGGCATGGCGCTGTTCGTGTGGGTGCTGCTCATGTGGTTCTCGCCGAAGCTCGCGACCGCCATTGACGTTTTGTTGTCACCAGAACTTCGGCGCGCGTTTGGCGGCACCGGACTGTTCGTGATTAATTTTGCCGTCGAAACGGTATTTTCGATCGTGCTTTGTCCCATCCTCTGGTTCGGCCATACGATATTTCTCGCCGGGCTGATGTTCGGCCGCGAAATTGGTTGGCTTGCGCAGACCCGTGAGGATCACGCCGTTCCTTTCACGCTGGCGCTGCATAATTTGTGGCCGCACACACTGCTCGGATGTGGAGCAGTTGGCCTGCTGGCGGTGCTACAACCGGCGGCTATTCCCTACGCGATGTTTCTTGCCGCCGGCCCGGCTTTTGCGATCCCGTTTGCAATGATGACCGCCTGGCCTTTGCTTGGCGGCCTTGCCGCTCGGGTCGGCATCGGCCGGCTTCCCGAGGAGACTACCAGGCCGGCAGTGTTAATGGCCTTGGCGCTGCCCGCGATCGAGCCGACAGCGCCGTCCGCCCTGCCAAGCTCGGTCTGAGACGGTGTTCGAAGGGTTCAGGACGGCGCTCGGTATTCTCCGGTCGATTCGGATTTACTACGGCGATAGCTCGCGCGCGGCGGCGATGGACCGGCTATACGCCCGGTTCGTCCGGCGTGGCGATCTGGTTTTCGATATCGGCGCCCATCTTGGCGACCGTGTCGCCTCGTTCCGCCGGCTGGGGGCACGGGTCGTCGCGGTCGAGCCACAGCCGGCGATGGTCAAGGTGCTGAAGCTGTTCTACGGGCGCGGTGCCGAAGTTGCGATCGAGACGGAGGCGGTTGGACGCAACGTTGGCACCACAAGCATGATGATCAACGTCGATAATCCCACGACATCCTCAGCATCGCTCGATTTCATCGACGCCGCACGCGAGGCTCCCGGGTGGGAGAACCAGCGCTGGACCAAGTCCGTGTCAGTACCACTTACAACGCTGGATGAGCTAATCGACAAACACGGCGTACCAGCGTTCATCAAGATCGACGTAGAAGGATTTGAGGCAGAGGTGCTGGCGGGGCTGACGCACGTGGTCAACGCACTGTCTTTTGAGTTCACGACAATCCAGCGAGATGTCGCACTTGCATGCGTCGAGCGCTGCATCGCGATGGGCTACACTCGGTTCAACGCCGCGCTCGGCGAAAGCCAGAATTTTGTGAATGCCGATTGGGTTGGAGGTGAAGAGATCGCCCGCTGGTTGACCGGGTTGCCGTATGCGGCCAATTCGGGGGACGTCTATGCTGCTTTACGCTGACCGCAAGCACGCGAGGGCGTGGCGCTTTTTTCTTGCGCTCGCCGCGCTGGTCGCGGCGGGCTACGGCTTGACGCTATGGATCTTCTATCCAGGCATCATGACGTTCGACGCTAAATTCGTATACGGATACATCGCCAAGAGAACGCTGGGCGATTGGCAGTCCCCGGTCATGACGGTGCTGTGGGGTGCGATCGACCCGATTGCACCCGGCCCGGGCAGCATGTTCCTGCTGATTGCGACCTCTTACTGGTTGGGCTTTGGCCTGCTGGCATTCGCGGTAGCTCGCCGCTCACGCCGTTTCGCGTTGTTACTGCCGTTATTAGCACTGCTGCCGCCGGCCTTCGTCTTTGTCGGGATTATCTGGCGCGATGTGCTGTTTGCGACTACCTGGCTGCTTGCGGCCGCGACTGCATTCGCTGTTGTCGAACGTGGCGCCCGGGTTCGGATGCCGGCGCAGGTGCTGGCGCTCGCGCTGTGCGCGTTCGGTGTGTTGCTGCGGCCGAATGCGCTTGTCGCCGCGCCGATGCTCGTTGCCTACATCGCCTGGCCGTCTCAGATATCCCTGAAACGGATGGCAATTCTGTTCTTCCCAGCAATGCTGGGCTTTTTTGCACTGGTGCAGCTCGTGTATTACGGCGCCTTGGGCGCGACCAAACAACACCCGCTGCAGACCATCATGGTTTTCGATCTCGGCGGCATCAGTCACTTCACCAAGCAGAACCAGTACCCGGTGGTCTGGAGCGAGCCTGAGAGCGCAATGCTCCTGAACACCTGCTATCAACCGACGGAGTGGGATATCTACTGGCGGCTCGAGCCTTGCGATTTCGTGATGCGCAAAATCGAAAAAGAAAAAGGAATGTTCGGCACGCCGGCAATGACCGAAGCCTGGGTGCTCGCGCTAAGAAGCCATCCGTTCGCCTACCTTCAGCATCGTACGGCTTTCATGTGGAATTTTCTCGCTGGTGACAATGCCACGATGTGGCTGGCTGATCTCGACCACTGGACCGAGACGGTCTTCCCGGATCGCACGGCTTTCGTCGCGCTAGTGTCGCTGCATGACATACTCAAGCCGACGCCGCTGTTTCGGGTCGGCTCGTGGCTACTCGCTTGTATCATCGTGTGCGGGTTTACCTGGAGCCGACGCGAGACCCCGGAGGGCGCCTTTGCACTCGGTGTATGCGGATCAGCCGTCCTCTATGTGCTCACGTTCTTTGCAGTCGGCGTCGCATCGGACTTCCGCTACGGATATTGGGCGGTGCTCGCCTGCATCGCTGGAGGCGCTGTCGCCACGCTGGGCCGGCGTAAGCCACAAGGGGCGGTGAGCTCCGGCTCTGCTTGCCGAAAAACGTCGCGAACAGGCGAGCCGATCTATTTGCCCGCTGCCGACGCAGGCGCTTCGGAGTGCGGCGTGGTCCACGCCTTGTAATCCGCTTCCGAGACGCTTGGCAATTTCTTGAGAAACGCGACGATCGACCAGATCTCGTCGTCCTTGGCGCCGGCCTGCGTGAAGCTCGGCATGCCCGTCATGTTGATGCCGTTCTTTATCACCCAAAACAACTGGGCTGGAGAGAGATCATTGACGACTTCCTTCAAGTCCGGAGGGTCCGGATGCAGCCCTTCCGAGAACTTGGCCCAATTGACGCCCGGGCCGCCATGGCAGGTGGTGCAACCATGTGAAGCGTAGGCTTTAGCGCCGGCTTGCACGCTGGCAGGCTCGTTAATGGAGGCTGGGGGCTGGTCGTGGGCATGCCGATCAATCGAAGCCGTGCGCACCCGGCTCAGCGACCAAGTGACAATGTCCGGGTCTTCGGCCGTCCCCGCAACGCTGTAAAAACCTCCGAAAAGGAATGCCGCTGCGCCGACGCCCACAATGATTGCCAAGGCGCCAATCACCGCAAGAATACGCATGTGAGCCTCCAAAGCGTCTGTCCTGCTCCCATCAGGCCGGGAAATAATACATTGCATTGGAAATAAAACATCGGCCAACGGGTTACATACGTTACAAAATCGTGAAATGGCTCGGCCGAGCGCCGCGTCGCAGCACGAGCGTATTTGCAACGATGCATTGATGAGCCGTATGAAAGCAGGCCGCGCGCGGACGCAAATCAAAGAGGCCGCAGCCGGGCAGGCTCATTGATAGACATGTCATTGACCGCCTCCACCTTGCTCAGGCGTCTTATGCCGAACCAAGCAACCTCCCGCCGCGACAGAACGGTGCTTTGCCTCGTCGCAATGCTTCATCTGGTTGCGCTGATCATCATGGCCGCGACCGAGTTCGATCTGGTCGCCAAGGCCGCATTCCTGCTTGTTTGGGGCGTACTCAATTGTTTTTGGCTGGCGCTGCTTCGCCGCCCGGCTGTGTCTGCGCTGATATCGCTTGAGTTTGTCCTTCTGCTCACGCTGCTCTCGCGCTTCAAGTACGACAAGCTTTGGATGACCGTCGATTTCGTTGACCTGATGATCATCGACCAGGATACATCGGCATTTCTGCTGGCAGCATTTCCTTCGCTGCGGATATGGATCAGCCTTGCGCTAGCGGGCACGGCAGTGCTCCTGATTGTGGCCTGGCGACTTGATAATTATCGCGCGCGCTTGCGCCCAACCCTTATCTCGGGTTCGTTATGCATGGCCGCTCTCATTGGCCTGTCACTCTGGTTCCCGACCGGCCTCCAAGAGGATTTCATCGGCCAGAATTACCTTTCAAAGTTCGCGCGCAGCGGTGTCGAGGCGATACATGAATTTGCCTCGCATGGATATTTGCAATCGGAGGCGAGCGTAGCCGAACGTCTCAAGACGGCCTCCGCCGCGACCTGCCGTGCCTCGCGCAAACTTCCTCACATTATCCTGCTGCACGATGAATCCAGTTTCGACATTACCGCCGCACCGGGCATTAAAGTGCCGCCGGGCTATCGTGATTACTTCCAGTCGTTCGATGGTAAAGCGCGCAAGCTTGTCGTGGAAGGAGCTGCCGGACCAAGCTGGTTCACGGAATACAACGTGCTCACCGGACTCTCGGCCCTCTCTTATGGGCGTTTCGCGACATCAGTGACCAGAATCTCCGCCGGCCGCGTGAGCGTCGGACTTCCGCACGCCTTGAGCCGCTGCGGCTATCAGACCTTCAGCCTGTATCCGTTCTATGGAGCTTTTCTGGGCTCGCGGGCTTTCCAGCAGACTGCAGGCATCTCGCGCTATCTGGACATGATCGACCTTGGCACGCGTGACTTCGAGGCCGATAGTTTTTATTTCGATAAGGCTCTTGAGATTGTTGAACGCGAGCGAGGCACTGGACCGCTCTTCCTTTACGTTTACACGGTCGCCAATCATTTCCCGTGGAACGAGCGCCTGCGCCCGGAGCTTACGCCAAGCTGGCGTGATCTCGGCAATGATCCTGAGGTCGATGAATATATTCGCCGTCAGGAAATGACAGCGCACGACTATCGGCGCCTTCTGGAGCGGCTGACTCGGGAATTCCCGACTGAATCCTTTCTGATCGTACGCTATGGGGATCACCAGCCGCAATTCGGTGCTCGCATCATTGATCCGTCGCTCAGCGAGCAGGCGCTTGCACATCGTCTGGAAGCCTCGGATCAGCGCTATTTCACTACCTACTATGCGATCGATGCGGTGAATTTCACGCCGGCCGATCTATCCTCGGCACTGGATAAGCTCGATTCGCCCTACTTGCCGCTGGTCGTACAAGGGGCAGCGGGAGTGCCGCTTGGCCCGAGCTTCTCAGAGCAGAAGAAGATACTGCAACGCTGCGATGGCCTGTTCTACCGCTGTGCCGGCGGCGCAGAGGCCCGGCGATTCAATCGTCTCCTGATCGAGGCTGGATCGGTGAAGGGCTTATAGGCGGGGAGACTCAGTTATTCGAAGGCGCACGGCAAGCCATGCGGCCACGGCAAGTGATGCGCCAACGCCCGATACGCAGGCGGCCCATCCCAAGTGATCGAAAAGCTGTCCCAGAACCGCGCTGCCAGCGAGACCACCCAAGAAATAGCAGGCGAGATAGGTCCCACTCGCGACCCCTCGGTTTTCACTTGACGCGCGTCCTACGAAGCCGGTCGCCGCGGCCTGCGCAAAGAACGTTCCGACGCCAACCAAAACCATTCCGATCAGGACGGCCGAAAGATGCGATGACAGCAGGAGCGGCAGCCCCAAAGCCGCAACCAATAGCGCCGCCCAGATGGCTGGCCGGGTGCCAAAGCGCGCGACGGCGGCGCCAGCCATCAGTGTCGTCACTATGGAGGGCAGAAAGACGAAATACACAAATCCTAGATCCATTCGCCCAAGCGAAAGCGGCGGACGTACCAGCACAAAATTGACGAACGTAAATGTCCCGATGAAGGCGAACAGAATACAAAACCCAATGCCGAACGCGGCCCGCAGTGGCGGATTGCGCCAATGCTCGAGCATCGCAGAAAATGGCGATCGCGGCATCGGCATCGATGTCATCGGGCGTACGCGCGGGATTGTAAAATAAACCAAAGCTGCGCCGGCCAGATTAAGTCCAGCAAATAGATAGAAATTTGAGGCCAGCCCAAAGGTGTCCACTACAGCGGCGGAAACCAGCCGGCCAATTAAATTACTCGCGACATTGCCGGTGATATAGGCCGCGAAAGCACCGGCGGCATCCACCGAGCTGCACTGTTCGCCCAGATAGGCCAGCGTCAGCGCGAATGCCGATGCCATGCATAAGCCCTGCATCACTCTAAGGATCGTGAAAACCGCGAGATTGGGCGCAACGGCCAACAGGGTGGTCGGAACAGCGAGAATGGCGAGGCTCAGCAGGATGCCGAGCCGCCGGTCGATGTGTTGACTGAAAAATCCAACGACAAGTCCCGCAATCGCCATTCCCATTGTGCTGGAATTGACCGCAAAGCCCATCGCTGCCGGGCTCACGTTATAATGCCTTGCAAGCGAGGGCAGGATCGCCTGCGTCGCAAACAGGTCGACCACTGTGAGAAAGGCGGTCAATCCGATGATCAGGGATCGCAGCACCACGCCTGGCGAACGACCGTGCATGGCGACGATTTCGGATTTGATGCCAGCGGATATGTAGGTCATCGCTCGGGCTCCCTACAAAAACATGGATAAGAAAGGGAATGTGACGTCTGGGCGTGCGGGGCAACACGGAGGCTCCAGAACGTCACATCGGCAACGAGGCGTTGGGCGCGCTCGTTACATGTTATGGTCGTGCGAGTCCTTGCGCACGTCGCCGACATACAGAATGACCGTCTGGCTACCCAGGTTCTTCCACCAATGCGATGTGCCGTACACTTCGGGCCTGATGTCCCCCGCCTTGTGCACGATTGGATCGGCGCAGTTGCTGGCGTATTCGACGATTTCCCCCTGCTGCACGTAAATGAGAGCAGGACGGTCATCGTGGCTGTGCCATGGAACAATGCCGCCGGGTTCGATCGTCAGCTTGCGAAAGCGCAGCTCGCGGTCGTTGAGGTGAGCCGGCTGCTTTTCGAGATCGATTGAACCCAGGGTAACGTCAGTCACACCGGTTGGTTTAAATTCGACCTTCTCGCGAGCGTTGGCTTTGACCTTGTCGGCGGGACACTCACCCGCGAACGCCGTCGAGGTTGCGACGGCCGATCCGCCGATGGCGCAGGCAAGCGCAAGGCCCTGCCAGAGTGTGCGTGAACTTACACTGTGCTTGAACATCTCGTTGTCTCCTCTGTTCTGCCGTGATCCTGAATGATCTGCCCGGCGATGGAAGAACGATGCTTGAAATCTCGTGCCCGAGGAAATGCCCGTTGGCTGTTAAGTCCATAGCGCCTCGCTATCCGCAGGAGCCTCACAGCATGTGCTTGATGTCGGAGGAAAACGTCGGATAGGCGTAGACGAAGTCCTTGATCTGACCGGCCGTGATACCAAAGCGCATCGCCAAACCGAAAATGTTGACAAGCTCGTGGCCGGCATGGCCGACGAAATGCGCGCCGAGAATGCGGTCGGTCAAGCGATCGACGATGATCTTCGACCAGGCGACCGTTTCCGCATAGGTCCGCGCCGAAAACCAGTCGACCATGTCGTTGGTGTGAACTTTGATCGCCAGGCCACTTTGGCTGGCGGCGGCCTCGGTGAGACCGACGGCAGCGAGCGCCGGCACAGTGTAGACAGATGTCGCCATGCTGCCGTAGTCCGGGCTGTATTTTGCTCCCTCAACGATGTTACGCCCCACGATGTCACCCTCGTATGTCGCGATCGGCGAGAGCTGCGGAGAAACCGGAACCGCATCGCCACAGACATATACGTCCGGGTTTGAGGTCGAACGGAGATAGCTATCCACGGCCACGCGGCCATTGCTGTGATCGACGTTGCCCGCGGCCAGGTCCAGCGTATCGACATTGGCGACGCGGCCCGCGCCATTGACGATGCGATCGGCCTCGGCAGCGTGTTCGACGCCATCATGGGAGAAGATCACGCGCAGCCGATTGTTCGCGTGCTCAATCCGTTGGACATTCACGCCGGTCCTGACGCGAATTCCGATACGTTCGCTCTCAGTCTGGATGCGTGTGACCGCATCGGCGTCCATGGCCGGCAATAGCTGCGGCAGGGCTTCCAGGATCATGACCTCGGCGCCAGCCCTTGCATAAACGTGGCCGAATTCCAGCGATATCACGCCACCACCAACAAAAATCACTGAACCAGGAAAGTCGATTTCGCTCAGCATCTCATCCGAGGTGATCATGTGCTGGGCACCCGGAATAGGAAGCGAACGCGGCTTCGACCCTGTCGCTATCACGATATGCTTCGCCTCCAGAAGGCGGTCGCCAACGCAGATCGCATTCGGCCCCGTGAAAAAGGCTTGGCCCTTGATGACCTCCACATTGCGACGAGCCATCGACCGAGCAAGGTTCCCAGGGATATCCTTGATCAGGTCCTTCTCGCGTTGGATCAGAGCAGACCAGTCGAGCTTCGGTTTTGTCACCGAGATATGATGAGCGGCCGCGCGCTCGATCTCATGCAAAGCGTGCCCGGCAGCAACCAGCACCTTCTTCGGCGTGCAGCCGCGGTTCGGGCACGTTCCGCCGAGATCGTGCGATTCGATCATCGCGGCCGACATTCCAGCACGTCGTACGGGGCCAGTAACGCCCATGCCCGCGTTGCCGCCACCCAGGATCACCACATCGAATGTCTCTGGTCTCATCGAAGTCATCCTCTCGCCTAACTGCTTTGATGCGACCGCAAGACCAATGCGGCCTAATTCTTGCGCGACATGCGCTGTTACTTGGTGGCGATGGTTGAGGTGATTGAACCGACAACCGCGGTTGCCATCTTGAATTGCGCAGCGCGATCCCTGATATTGTGACGCTTGGCGATCCATTCGAAATCAGTCCAGACCACCCACACGTCGCCGTTGTCGTCTTGCGTCAGCAGCAAGCGCACCGGCCAGTCGAGGCCTGCATTGGGATTGGACGTAATGAACTGAGTTCCGAGCGGTGGATTTCCGAATACCAGGAGCGTTGACGGTCGGAGCTTGATTCCGGCGTCGGCGGCCAGCTTCGACTGATCGATCTCGGTAAAGAACTTGATTCCCTTGTTGGCGATATCGGCTTTGATACGGGTGATCGCCTCGGACATCGGAACCGCACTCTTCACCCGCACGATGCCGTCATCGCTGTCGGCCCATGCGGAGGAGGCCACCGCTATCAGCAGCAGGATAAGGACGAGCGGGACGCATAAATTCGCGAAGCGGTAGGCAAGAAGGCGTGTCATGGTCGTCTCCCGTTCATGGGCGCATGCGGCAGCATGGCTTCGCGCGCAGCATGAACGTCGGCTCCGGCAATATGAAATGCTCCGTCGCTCTCAAGTCGATAGCCGCGCGCTATGCGAGGCACTCGATGCTCAACGGCTATCAAACCGATTGTGCAACGGCATTTCTCGGTAGTGGTGATTCAGCTTCTGATCGCTCAGCGCCCCGATGGGGCGCCCCAAATTTGGAGGAACTTCCAGTGACCACCTTACCCAACAACACTATTGGCAATCTTATCGGTCTTGACCCTGGCGCTTTCAGCGATACGGACGCCCCTTGCGGGCGGCCCAGGTCGCAAATTAAGATCGACTAGACAGATGTCGGAGCAACAGATGGCGCAGCTTTCGTCTGCCAATGCCGAACGCCTCAGGCATGAATTCCAGCGCTGCCGCGACATGGAAGGGACGCTCGGCGAACGACTGCAAACCTACGCCGCCGCGGGACGAGATTTCTTTCCAGCCTATAGCGAGGCGGTCGATCGTCTGGTGGCCCGAGTGCGCGAGAACGGCGGCGGCGAAGATGCGCCCCGACCCGGCGAGACGATGCCACCATTCATGCTGCCGGACGAAACCGGCCGGCTACTCAGCCTGCAATCGTTGATCAGCCAAGGCCCGGCGGTCGTGATGTTTTATCGTGGGCACTGGTGCCCTTACTGCCGATTGAATGTAAGCGCGGTAATTCAGGCTCAGCGCCAGATTGAGGCGCTAGGCGGGCAGATCGTTGCGATCATGCCGGAGACACAGAAATATGCGGAGCGATTCAAATCCGAAGCCGGCGCGCCGTTCCCGGTGCTGACCGATCTGGACAATGGTTATGCGCTCTCGCTCAATCTCGCGATCTGGCTGGGAGCCGAAATCCAGCAATTGCTGTCTTATCTCGACCTCTCGGAGTTTCACGGCAATGACGGCTGGGTACTGCCGATTCCCGCGACCTTCGTAGTCGGCCGTGATGGGCTGGTGAAGGCGCGATTCGTCGATCCTGATTTCCGCAAGCGGATGGAGATCGATGATCTCGTCGCCGCTGTGCGGGCTGCGAGCAAGGAATGCTAGAAGCAGCCCATACGCTTACACAGGCTCAAGTGCTTCCGCTTTGGTCAGGAATTGCTGCCAGTCAGCGCCGCGCAGCATTCTCATGACGGCAGATGCCACAGCTGTGCGCTGTCGACCCGCGACGCCATAGAGGTGAACGGTACGGCGCGAGTCCAGTCCTTCGACTGAAATGCGTTTCAGGGTATTTGGAATGGACGCGGTGTGAGGGGCGACCGCTACGCCGATGTCGGCTTCGAGCAGTTCGATCAGGTCGCGCTCCGAGGAAACTTCGTGGCTGCGATCGACCGCGACACCATGCTCGCGCAGCGATTGGGCCAGTCGATCGGAATGTTCGCAGTAGCTTCGTGACAGCCACTGCTCCGTCCGCAGATCGTCGAATCCGATACTGCTGCGGCTTGCCAGCGGATGGTGCGAGTTGACGACGAGATAAAAGTCCTCAGTGAACAGTGGCCAGGAATCCAACCGGTCCCAGTCACTGTCGAGTTCGGCGGCGATGCCGAGTTCGGCTTCGCCTTTCTTCAAGTATTCGCCGACCTGCTCGCTGCTGCCGCGCAAAAAACTAAATTCCAGCCGATTGAATTGCCGCTTGATATGCTCGAGATGCGGAATCAGAAGCGACAGATCGATCGAATGGGTGAGCGCTATCCTAAGCGCGCCGATCTCGCCGCTCTTGAAAGAGGATGCCAGCATGCGCGCGCCGCTGGCCGCGTCGTAGCATTGCTGTAGTAGCGGGTGCATCCGCTGGCCAAGTTCGGTCAATTGCGCTGCCGGGCGCTCGCGCCGGAACAGATCGCCGCCCATTTCCGCCTCAAGCTGCTTGATGGCCCGCGTCAGCGACGGCTGGGTAACGTTGCATTCCTCAGCGGCGCGCGTGAAGTTCAATAACCGCGCCACGGCAAGGAAATACCTGACCTGATGCATTTCCATGAGCGTGCTGCCCTGCTGGCCTCCAGTTAAAATAGCCGAAGCGCCGCATAAAGAATACGGGAACCACGATAGCGCCAGCGCATCAAATCGGAAGCCAAAGGGCATTTCAAAAGATGCCGTCCATCCGGCAGATTTCGGCAGAGAACGCCACAATCGCAGGAGAGGGTTGTCATGAGCATTCAGCTGAAGACGCAAAGCGCACGCTCTTACACAGCACCGCTCGCCGACAGGGTCTCGCTGATCACTGGATCGACCAGCGGTATAGGCTTGGGCATCGCGCGCGCACTCGCGAAGGCTGGCTCGGCCGTGGTGCTGAACGGGTTTGGTGCCGCGGCCGAGATCGCGGGGATCAGGGACCAGATTTCCGGCGAATTCGGCGTCAACGTAAGCTATTCGGCGGCCGACATGGCCAGGCCCGAGGCGATCGCTGACATGATCGCCACGACGCTCAACGAGCACGGCCGGCTCGACGTGCTGGTCAACAATGCGGGCATTCAATATGTCGCACCGCTCGACCAGTTTCCGGTCGAGAAATGGGACGCAATCCTGTCGGTCAACCTGTCGTCGGTGTTCCACACCACGCGGCTGGCATTGCCGGCGATGCGGCAGAACGGGTTCGGGCGGATCATCAATATCGCTTCGGCCCATGGGCTTGTGGGGTCACCGTTCAAGGCGGCCTATGTGGCGGCCAAGCACGGGATCGTCGGCTTGACCAAGGTCGCCGCGCTCGAGACCGCCGAACAAGGCATTACCTGCAACGCTATCTGCCCGGGCTACGTCTACACGCCATTGGTCGAGGCGCAGATCGAAGGCCAAGCCAAGGCGCACGCCATCTCCCGTGAGAAGGTGATCCATGATGTTCTGTTGGCGCAGCAGCCCAACAAGCGCTTTGTCAGTGTCGAAGAGCTTGGGGCCCTCACGGTATTTCTCGCCACCGATGCTGCGGCATCGATCACCGGGATCGCGCTGCCGGTCGACGGTGGATGGACCGCGCACTAAAACGTGAATGTAACAACCGTGCCCGGCGGGCGAAGCTCTAACAGCGCCGGCAACCGGAAGGAAGCTCGAGATGAAGGACGTTCAGGACAACCGCACTTTGGCAAAAGCGGCATCGCCGGGCAATGCCGCTGCGGGTCAGATCGTGCTGGTGCTGCAGGGTGGTGGCGCGCTTGGGTCCTATCAGGCCGGAGTTTATCAGGCGCTCTGCGAAGCCGGTATCGAACCGGACTGGATCATCGGCACCTCGATCGGCGCAATCAACGCTGCCCTAATCGCGGGCAATACGCCGGAAAACCGGCTGGCACGCCTGCGGGAATTCTGGAAAAGGATGGAGCAGAATCCAGGTTGGAGTTTTCCGAACTTATTTACCGGGTTCAACGAAAAACTGGCCTATTGGTCGGCGGTTACGAATGGAATTCCTGGTTTCTTCACGCCGAACCCGCTGGCCCATGCCGGCGACAATTATCCGCTTGGCGCCGATCAGGCGGGGTATTACTCGACCGCACCGCTGGAGCGGACACTAAGCGAACTCGTCGATTTCGAGCTGGTCAATCGCTGCACGCCACGCCTGACCGTCGGGGCCGCCCATGTGCGCACCAGCCAGATGCGCTATTTCGATAGCCGCGATAGCCAGCTCGGCCTCAAGCACATCATGGCCTCCGGCGCGCTGCCCCCGGCATTTCCTGCGGTGCGCATCGATGGCGAGCTGTATTGGGACGGCGGTATTCTATCGAACACGCCGACCGAAGCCGTGTTCGACGACTGTCCGCGAAAGGACTCGCTGATCTTTGCCGTGCATCTGTGGAATCCTTCCGGCTCCGAGCCAACCACGATGGCGGAAGTCCTGAACCGGCATAAGGACGTGCAGTACTCCAGTCGGATCGCGAGTCACATCGCGCGCCAGCAGCAGGCCCATCGACTGCGCCATGTCATTAACCAGCTCGCTGCGCGGCTGCCTGAGGCCGAACGTAACAGCGAGGCGGTCCGCGAGCTGGCGAGCTACGGCTGCCCAACCCGGATGCATGTGGTGCGGCTGCTCGCCCCGCAGCTCGAGCGCGAGAACCACACCAAAGATATCGATTTCAGCCGCTCGGGTATCATGCAGCGTTGGGAGGCCGGTTACGCCCATACCAGGGCAGTGCTCGACCGTTCGCCATGGATCGGCGAGTTCGATCCGCTCTCCGGGGTCATTCTGCATGAGCAAATGCAACTGATGCCGCAAGCCGCGGAGTGAGGGCTCTCTGGCCCGACCGGCACCGGCATGGCTCCATGACGCGCGGTGGTGTGGCGGTTCATACCCTCTTGTTTCCCGCTGTCGGCTCTTTGATAAATCGATTGCGCAACGTACCGATACCGGTGATTTCGACCTCGACCACGTCGCCGGCCTTCAGATCGGGGGAGGCGCCGTCGGTTCCCATCCAGATCACATCGCCTGGCCACAGCGTAAAATATTTCGTCAGCTCGACGATGAACGGCTTGATGCCGAAGATCATGTCATTGGTGCGGAAACGATTGCTCTCGTTGCCGTTGACCTTCACGATGGTTTCCATCTTTTCGAGATCGACTGAGGTTTCGATCCAGGGTCCCATTGGCTTGAAGGTGTCGGCATTCTTTGCCCGCCACAGTCCGCGATCGGCCTTTTGCCAGGTTCGCTCACTCACGTCGTTGCCAATGGTGTAGCCGAACACGCATGACATCGCGTCGGCTTCGCTGAGGTGCTTTGCCTTTTTCCCTATGACGACGACGAGTTCGCCCTCGTAATGGATCTTCTCGGTGGCGGAAGCGGGAATGACGACGTCTTCGTCGTGCGCGATCAGCGCATTTTGCGCACGATAGCCGATCTCGGCCCGATCAGGAATGTTAGGCACCTCGCCGCGCTTGTCCGCTGCCTCCTTGAGATGCTTGAGGTAATTCAGCCCGACGCAGTAGAAAGTGCGCGGCATTACCGGCAACTCGATCTTCACGTCTGCGAGCGAATAAGTACGGGCGGTGCGCTGCCATTCGCCGAATGGATCGCCGCTCACCGCGATCACCCGGTCAGCTTCGAGGATGCCCCAGGAGGTCTGGGTATTGGCCGTGAATTGAAGCCAGCGCATTGATTGTCCTTTATTCTGCCGCGACGCGAGGCAGAGTTTTCCATGCGCCGGCGGCAGGCCGCGGCAGTCCGAGATTCTCCCGCAAGGTCTTGCCGGCGTAGTCTTTGTGAAAGAGCCCGCGCCGCTGCAATTCCGGAACGATGTGACGGACGAA
>Ga0209474_10001115_pt1 | contig 27134 bp, 15 predicted proteins | sample GraSoiAngelo_145_FD_185902 | JGI IMG/M metagenome (GOLD analysis project Ga0209474, IMG submission 185902) | Grasslands soil microbial communities from the Angelo Coastal Reserve, California, USA - 14_1009_05_20cm (SPAdes) (version 2) | ecosystem: Environmental > Terrestrial > Soil > Grasslands...
TAGGACTCCCCGGCAACGCGACGTTCGACCAGACCGTGGATTTTTCCGATTTGTGGAAAGGAACCGTGCACGTCGAGGCCAACTATGCCGCCGGTGTCGGTGTGACGTGGCAACCGCCCTTCACGGTCAAGGCAATCCCGCCGACCGGTAATCTCGATCTCAAAGTTCTCCTCGGCCTGAAAGCGCAAAACCCTGACAACAATCCGATAACCCTGCTCGCTGTTGCCGGCGGAACGCGACTTCAGGCGAAAAGCATCGGTGGCAGCATTGGCGTTGACGCGCATCTCAGCACCGCGGGTGGCGACGTTAAGCCCGAGGTCCAACTCAAGGTCGAGGAAGGCAAGCTGATCATCGATTTCTCGCAAGGCGACGGCTTCATCCAGAAACTGCTCTCCGGCGTTCACCTCGAAGCGAACTTCCCATTCACGGCCACTTGGAATCCGAAGGATGGCTTGCGCGTGACGGGCGATGCCGGGCTCGAAGTTTTCATTCCGTTGCACGAAGACCTCGTGGTCGTACAGCTCAATGGCCTCTACTTCTCGGTAGGCATCGGGAGCGACGCGGCCGTGCACATCGGCATGGCCGCGCAGCTCACGGCACATCTCGGGCCGCTCAGCGCGACGGTCGATCACATCGGCGCGGATGCGGCGATCACATTTCCGCCAGGTGCCAGTGGGCGACTCGGCATGGCGGATTTCAGTCTCGACTTTGTGCCGCCGCGCGGTATCGGCCTGGCGGTCGATGCCGGCGTGGTCAAGGGCGGCGGCTTTCTTTCCGTCGACACCGCCCGCGGTGAATACGTTGGCGCGCTCGAGCTGACTTTCAGCGGTGTCATCGCGCTGAAAGCCATCGCCATCATCAATACCAAGATGCCGGACGGCAGCATTGATTTCGCGCTGCTCATTCTCGTGACCGCGGAGTTCGCGCCGATTCAACTCGGGTTCGGTTTCACACTCGTCGGCGTCGGCGGATTGCTGGCAATGAAACGCCGCCTCGACACCGAAGCGTTGCGCGTCGGGGTGCGCACCGGCGCGCTTAGCAGCGTCCTCTTCCCACAAGACATCATCGCCAACATCAGGCGCATCATTAGCGACATTAAGAACATCTTCCCGCTGGCGACTGAGCACTTCGTCATCGGACCGATGGGCAAACTCGGCTGGGGCACTCCCACCCTGATCTCGCTCGAGCTGGGTGTGATCATTGATCTGCCGACACCGGCGGTTGTCATCGCCGGAGTGCTGCGTTGCAGTTTGCCCGCCGAAGACCTCTCGATCCTAAACTTGCAGGTGAACTTCGCGGGCGGCGTGGATTTCGACAAAGGCCTGATCTGGTTCGATGCCAGTCTCTACGATTCGCATCTGCTCATCTACACCCTCACCGGGGACATGGCGCTGCGCATCGGCTGGGGCGACCAAGCGATCTTTATTCTCACGGTCGGCGGCTTTCATCCTTCGTTTAACGAAATCCCGCCGGACTTGCGCGGACTGCGGCGGCTCGGTATTTCGCTCCTCTCTGGCGATAACCCGCGTCTGACCTGCCAAACCTATTTCGCGATCACGTCGAACACGGTGCAGTCCGGCTCGCGTGTCGAGCTCTACGCGGAGGGATGCGGGCTGAACATCTACGGCTTCCTCGGCTACGACCTGCTCGTTCAATTCAATCCGTTCCATTTCATTGCCGATCTCGAAGCGGGGCTCGCCTTGCGCGATGGCACCGATGAGCTGATGGGCATCCACGTTCATGGCCAACTCTCCGGGCCCGGTCCCTTCCGCGCGCGCGGCGAAGCGAGCATTGACATCCTATTTTTCTCGATATCGATTGACTTCGATGTCACGTGGGGCGACGACGCGCCTGCGCAGATCGAAGCGGAAGTCGATGTGCTCCCGCTGGTCGAAGCGGCACTGAAGGACGATCGCAACTGGCTCGCGACCTTACCCGCGAACGCACACCCGAACGTTACACTGAGAAAACTCGAGTTGCCGCCCGAGCAGATCGTGATGAACCCATTCGCCGTTCTCTCGGTGAGCCAAAAAGTCGTGCCGCTCGGCCTCGAGATAAACAAGTTCGGCAATCAAAAGCCAAAAGGCACAACGCGTTTCGAGCTGACTTTCACCGACGGCGGCACAGACGAAGTGCGGGAAGAATTTGCCACCGCGAATTTCCTGCGCCTGAGCGATGACGAGAAACTCGCGCGTAAGTCCTTCGACAAAATGCGCAGCGGTCTGCGTTTCAGCACAGGCGATAGCTCACAGACCGGCGCGAATACGGCGAAGGACGTTATCTACGAGCTGAGCTACGTGCATAGGAAACGCGGCCTCACGATCCGCGCAGGACTCGTTAGGCTATTTGGCTCCGTCTTCTCGATCTTCACCGGTGCGGGCGCAGTGACGAAAAATAAATTCGCCGTGGCCCGGCGCACTGGCGGGACGCCGATTGCAAAGGTCGATGTGAAAGAGCCGGAGTTCCAAGTCGTGAATGGAAACGATCTGAGTCTGCACGCGCCGGGGCTCACCGCGAAAACTTCGGCTGAAGCATGGCAGCTGCACGACGACCTCGTCGCAACCAATCCCGAACTGCGGGGCCGTCTGCAGGTACTGTCGAGCTACGAACTGAGCGACGCAGCATGAGCATCACGGTCGCGAAATACACTTTTAGCTCGTGGCTGCGCAAAGGCATCGGCAATCGCATCACCGAGCCGGATAACCTCGGCCTCGGCGCTTCCGTCGCTAAGGAGCGGTCGCGCGTGCCGATCGACGTGATACTGAACACCACCCCCGTGCACAAGGAGTTCGCGCTCGTCGGGCCGGGCGACATCATCGGCCTGATTGCGGACATGGTCGTGCGCACCGAGCCGCGCAATCTGATTACGAACTTCGAACCGAATTACCTGCCCTTCATCGAAATTTACGACGAAGATTATCTCTGGCGCTTCACACCGGCGGGCGCAAACGGCCAGCGCCTGCGCCCGTGGCTCACGCTCCTCGTGCTCGAAGCCGGCGAGCCGGAGGGCACCGGCGAGTATACGCGCAACGAGAAGGGCTTCCCATTGCCGACCGTTACGGTGACGAAGGCCGATGCGTTACCGCCGCCTAACGAGACCTGGGCCTGGGGTCACGTCCATATCAACGAAGGCTACGACACGCCTACTGACTTCGAGAAATTCCTTCGTTCATTGCACGAGCTGGATCATCCGAATTCGGACAAGATCATCTGTCGGCTGATCTGCCCGCGGAAGCTGAAACTGAAGACCGCCTATCGCGCGTTCGTTGTTCCAGCCTTCGAAACTGGAAGGCTGGCCGGGCTTGGACACAAAGACCTTTCGGCAATCAACGCGCAGCAGCCAGCTTGGACGGCAGGTGCGGCGCCGGTCGATTTCCCCGTTTACTACGACTGGTACTTCCGCACCGGCGCAAACGAAGACTTCGAGTCGTTGGTCAAGCTGCTCGAGCCGCGACCGATGGACCACCGCGTCGGCATCCGGGACATGGACGCTTCGCAGCCCGGGTTCGGCATGACCAAAGGCGCGGACATTGGCGCGATCCCGCCGCCGGAAAGACCGCAATCGATCATCGGATTGGAAGGCGCGCTCAAAGCGCCAACCGCTGTCTCGAGACCGAAAGATGTCGATCCAACGAAGCCGTTCTTCGCGGAGCTGAAGTCGATCCTGAATTTTCCAGCTGACGTGCAGGACGTATCTGATGGCGCTGCTGATCCGGTCGTCTCGCCACCGATCTACGGCGAGAATCACGCGAATCAACATCGGATTGATCCCGCGGGCGGCGGGTGGCTCAACGACCTCAATCGCGATCCGCGGCTGCGCGTCCCGTCTGGCTTCGGCACCGGCGTTATCCAAAAAAACCAGGAGAATTACGTCGCGCGCGCGTGGGAGCAAGTGAAGAAAATCCTCTCTGCCAACCGCATCATCCGCCACTCCGTAGTCGCGATGGAAACAGTCCGCGCAATCCAGACGAATTTCACGCAACGCCTCGGCCCCGCCGAGATGCTGGCCGTCTTCGCGCCGGTGTTGAAGAAGGTGAAAGGCTCGCCCACCACGCTTTTTCATCAACTCACGCAAAGTTTCCCTCCACCCGCCGCGGTGAACAGCGCGATGCGCCGTATGATTCGGCCACGTGGGGCGTATGGACGGCGGTTGCGTGCGGCGAACGGCGCGTTCACGCATGCGCGCCTGATCGAAGATTTAAGTGCAGGGCGCATCACCGCCGCGCCACCAAAGCAGGTGCCCGACTCCGTGATCACGGATGACCGCATCGCCGAGCAGTTACCCGGCGCGAATGAGCCGGCCTGGCTGCAATGGGTGCTCACGCATCGTTTGCTCTCGCTCATCCTCTTGTTAGGCGCCGCGTTGCTTCTCGCGATGGCTGGCTTGTGGTGGCTCGCGCTTTTAGTCGCAGGCGCGGGAGTAGTCGGCTATTTCGCCACGGCGGAACGAGCACGCGCCTTGCAGGCCGCGAGATCGCTCGCCGATCCCCAAAGCACGTTGCATGATATCGAAAACGCGCCGCCGCGATCCGATTTCACATTTGTCGTCACTGATCCCGTCACGCCCATCAGTGCGACGTCGACAACGGAAGTAACGTCGACCACGACGGCAACGTCATCATCGGCCGATGCGTTGCACTTCAATCAGGTTTCGATGATCACTCGCGCGGCTGCCCGCGCGGATACCGTAGAGGCAAAGAATTTCCGCGTCGCCGCGATACGGCTCAATCAACGACTGACAATTCAGCCGCCAGAGCCGCAACCGGTGCGCTTCGACATCGCCAATGCACATACGAAGCTCGTCGACGCGATGCGCGCGACCGCCGTCTTTCCACAACTTGTCGCGCGGCAAGTGCGTTTCACATTCAACCCCGATTGGCTGCTCAATCCGGAGCATCTCATTCCAGCGATGGCCTACCCGGATTTCCCGGACCCGATGTACGAAAGGCTGCGCGACATCTCGAGCGAATTGTTCCTGCCGAACCTCGAGCTTGTGCCGCCGAATACGATCTCGTTGCTCGTCACCAATCCCGAATTCATCGAGGCCTATATGGTTGGGCTCAATCACGAGTTCGGGAAGGAATTGCTGTGGCGCGAGTATCCGACAGATCAACGCGGCAGCTACTTCCGGCAGTTTTGGGATGTGAAGGGAATCATCGCGACCGACTCCGGCCTCACGCCGGAAGAACAGGCCGACCGCTATAAAGACATCGTGCCGATGGACACATGGGGCTCGGCGTCACAGCTCGGTAAGCATCGGCACCCGAAAAGACCGCCGGGCCGCCAGCTCGTCTTGCTCGTCCGCGGCGAACTGCTGAAGAAATATCCGAACACAATCGTGTATGCGCAGAAGGCGCATATCTTCCGGCGCGACGACGGCACTCCGGATCCGAGCAAAGACCCCGTCATCCAGGAGGTGAAAACGGAAGCGGAAATGCATGACGAAATCCGTTTCCCAATTTTCCGCGCGGAGATCGAACCGGACATTCGCTTCTTCGGTTTCGAGATGACCCCGGAGGAAGCAAAAGGCGCGGACCATCCCCAGAATCCGAACGATGATTGGGGCTGGTATTTCATCATCCAGGAAGTGCCCGGTGAACCGCGCTTTGGCATGGACATCACTTTCGAACCGGACAGCCCGTCGACTGTCACCTGGGACGATCTTGCATGGACGAAGTTTGGCGAAGGTCTGCGGTTCATCGACACGGCGCAGCCGCCCGCGCCAGATTTCTTCAATCGCCTCTCCGCGGCGGAGAAAAGCCAATGGGGCAGTCATTCCGCCGACATGGCATCGATCCTCTATCAGAAGCCCGTCATGATCGCGGTGCACGCGAAAGAAATGCTGGAAAACCTCGAGGTGCCGCCAGCATGAGCGAATACAGCGAGACCTTGGATGCCTTGCGTCAGGCGCGCGCGACGCTGAACGACGCGCGCGAGCAGCTGCATCGCGCGCGCATGCGGCAAGTGACGTTGCAACGCGCGCAACGAAAGGCGGAGCGCAAAGAAGTTCTCGATCAACTCGAACACGATCAGGAGCCGGTGTTTTATCCCGATCGTTCGCGCGAGCTGGAGCGGGAACGCCGACGCGTCGAGCAACAAAAGGGACTCGTTAGGCAAGGCGACGCCGACGTGCGCGACCTGCTCGGCCGCCTTTTCCAACGCACGCCACAGCAACTCATCGAAGAGTGGGACGACACCACACCGATCATGTTACTTCCGCTGCGGCTCGAGACGCGCTTTAAGGAAATGGAGCGCGAGCAACGGGAACTTTGGGTGCGCGTCTTTCCCGATGAGATCGCGATCAACACACACGAGAAGCTGCTCACCGAACGCGAGCGAACCAACGGCATCGCTTATTGGAAAGCGTTGCGCGCGGCAACAGATGACACCGCCCGCAAGGCAGCCTGGCAGGAGCTAGTGAAACATTTCGGCGCGAACCGTTCGGCTTGGGTAGCGTTGCAAACCAAGCCGACCAACTGGAGCACGCCGCCCCCTGCGAGTGACGACGCCCTGCAATTTCCGCAGTTCGATCTGGCAAAACCTGACAGCTGGACCGAAGCACCCCATAGCCGCGTGATGCCGGACCACTTCGTTCTCATAACCTTTCGCGGTGGCGAGGTTGTGCACACGGTCGTGGGCGAGCAGGTCGATGACATTCTTGTCGTCGGCCCAGCGCCGCTCGATGACGACGGCAAATCCGGATTAAAACGCGATCCGGCAACGAACCGTCTCGACCTCGGCGAAGAGTTCAGTTGGGTCGCGGATTTTCCGCTCGCGGTGCAGCGCGGGATGGGTTTCCGCCTGCGACTCACGGCTGAAGATTTCGCGCAAGGTTTCGAGCAGTTGCTCGTCATTGGTCTGAAATTATCCGCAAGCGAAACGGACACGCAGAAGTTGATCGAGGAGTTGATTCACAATCATCATTACTCCGCGAAAGGTTTTGCACTCGTTAGGCAAGGAACGCCCACAAACAACACCGATGACGATTCCTCTGGCTTCGGCGCGACCGATCCGCACGCGGAACAGAGCTACTTCGTCGAAGTTGGCCCGGAGTTATTTCGCTGGGTCGCCGAGGCCGACAAAGCCAGCGATGGTCAGCGCTTGGCCGAGTATCTCGGCATCGCATACGATGCGCTGCAGCACATCGCGAATGCCGACCTGACGGATCACGCGGAAGCAATCGCGATGAACAAGGCGCTCTACGCCGGCACTTTCGGATATTACCTCAACACAATGCTTAATGACGTGATGAGCAGCGCCACAATTGAGCGCGTGCGCGCCCTCTTCACTCAAAACGTGACTGGACGCGGTCCGTTGGCCGCGGTGCGAGTAGGCAATCAACCGTATGGCTTTCTGCTGACGAGCACCTTCCCGCGATGGAGTTATCGCCAGGGCGAGCTGCGCATCGTCCCTTTCGAAGAAGAAGTGCGGCGTGTCCTGGCCGAGTTGCAGCGCCAATGGGCGACGCTGAAAGGCGAACTGCCGCACATCGGCAAAGATGGCGACGCGGGCGCGAATCTGATGAAGGTGCTCGGCCTGCAGCCGACCTCGGCAGATTATTTCCAGCGCGTTGGCTACAGCTTCGATGCCCTCTTCAACGAACAGCAGCTGGCTTATCGGGGCCGCTACGGCGAGGACTTCATCAAGATGCTAATCGAGCGCAGTCTGGCGCGTGCGTTCCTTACGATGTTTGGTTATGACGGCACGAACAAGCCAGTTCCGCTGCTCCTTCAGTTAATCTGGCGTCATTATCAAACGCGGCTTGATCGCGAGAATCTGATCGACGGTCTGCCGCTTTCGGAAGAGCGCACAATCAAGCCGTTTGAAGAAGCAACGGGCCGCAACTATATCGACTGGCTGCTCAGTAACGCTGAAGACGCGCAGAAGCTTGAAGCGGAAGACTTCGGCACGGGCGTGCCGGCGCCGCATTCGCTTCTCTATCTGATGCTGCGCTACGCGCTCCTGCACGAAGGGACGCAGAGTATTTTCAATTTGCTTACGATGGCCGAGATCTCCGCGCCAGAACTGGTGCGCAGCCGCAAGTTCATGAACATCACGGCGCAGCCAGACTTGACGCATTGGGAAGTATTCCGCGCACCGGCGAATCGCGTTTTGCCTAACGAGACCTCGGATACTCCTCTGCTCTCTTTTGTGCAGCTCGATCGCTTCACGCGCGGGGCGCAACGCGACGTAGGAAAGAATTTCGCCGACGCTAAAGACGGTCTTGCCGCGCTCGCGAAACTTCCCACCGCGCGACTGGAGCGTCTGCTCGCCGAGCACATCGACACGGTCAACTACCGGCTCGATAGCTGGCAGACAGCGCTCTTCGATTTGCGCGCGCGCACGCACCGCAACCTCAACGGTAAAGAGGACGCGCGTCGCCTCGGACTGTATCTCGGCAGCTACGGTTATCTGGAGAACGTGCGCCCGAGTCCCGAGCGGCGAGTGAGAATTCCCGAAGATGTTTTGCCGAACGAGTTGCGCGAAGGCGCGGAGAATCTTTACCTTAATCCGCACAACGGCGGCTACGTGCACACACCGTCACTGAACCACGCCACCGCCGCCGCGATTCTGCGCAACGGTTACCTCACCCACGCCTCGCCGGGCGAGCAGGACAAGCTCGCCGTCAATCTCTCGTCAGCACGCGTTCGCCGCGCAAGGTACCTTGTCGACGGCGTGCGCAATGGTCAATCGCTCGAGGCGCTCCTCGGCTATCTGTTCGAGCGCGGCTTGCACGATTGGACGACGCGGTCAGTCAATCCCGTAATCCTCGACCAGCTCAAGCCCGTCTTTCGCCAAGCATTTCCGATCAAGCGGACAAAAGTGCCCCGGCAGGGCATCGCCGGCGAAGCCGCCTCAATCACGGAGGACTACTCGGTTGTGAATGGTCTCGATCTCGCGCGCACCACGGCCGCATTCCCGTACGGAATCGCGGAGTTGAACTCGCTAGGCGCGCAACAGGTCGACGCCATTAAACAGGAAAAGCGAAACCTGGAAAACTCGCTCGATTCCCTACGTGACGTGCTCACCGCGGAAGCTGCCTATCAGCTCGCGCTCGGAAACTTCGATCGCGCCGGCGCCGTGATGCGCGCCATTTCCGGCGGCGACATGCCTGTGCAGGTGGAGGTGATTGACTCTTCGCGCGGGAGCGAGCTGAGCTTCACGAATCGTGTTGCGCTTCACTTCGACACCGCAATGACGAGCAATCCCTGGCCAGCCATTCCGCACAGCCGGCGCGCGCGCACGGAGCCGGCCTTCAATCATTGGGTCGCAGACTTGCTAGGCGATCCTGCTGCTATTCGCTGCATGGCGCAGGCGGTGGACGCGCAGGGGCAGGTATTGGTCGAGGGCGGGACGCCGGTTCAAAACACCGTCAGTCTGGCAGAGCTGAAGTTGCAGCCGCTCGATCTCGTTTTCCTCATTGGGAAGAAAGTAGAAGCGACCGGCTTCTCGGAGCTGGAGAGCCGCGTCCGATATTTTTTCGCCCGGCAGCACTCGTTAGGCGACGCCGTCATTGTAAAGATCGAATTCGCGAACAGCGGCGGTGGGGGATTAGCGGTGCGTTCCTTCGCCGAGGTCCTGCCGCTGGCGAATGCGATCCGTGAAATCGCCGGCAAGTCGCGCCCTCTGCAGGCCCAGGATTTCGTGCCTACCTCAAAGCAGGGGACAGCAGCGTCGCAGAATCCCGGTAACGTCGATGTAGTCGAGCTGCAAAGCCGTGTCGGTAGTGTGCGCGGAGAGTTTGATACGCTTTTCGCCGCGCTGCAATCCGCCGCAGATGCTGCAGCGACCTTGCAAACGTCTGCTGCAATCGATTCTTTGCGCGATCGCCTCATCGAGATCGCGAACGCCGGTTTCGTGCACACGTTTCCGCTCAGCGCCGTCGGCTTCGCGGCGGAGCAACGCGACGCTCTGGTGGCGCAAAATGATTCGTTGCAAAAGCGCTATACCGATGTGACGAAGGCCTTTGACGCGAAGCTCGCGCGCGTAAACGACGCGGCAACGAAACCGCCGCAAAAGGTGACGCTCCTCGCCGAAATGGCGAAGTCGCTCCTGGGCGATGACTTCGTTCTGTTGCCGAAATTTAGTTTCACGAATCTGGCGGATGTCGTGACAGCTAACGGCGATCGGGCGCAGTTGCTCAAGCATGTCCGCGACGTCCTGAAGCTGCCGCTGCGGATCGACGAATGGCTGCACGGTGTAGCACTCGTCAGGCGAAACATGCACACCTTCGGTCTCGCAAGGATGCTGGGCGAAACCTTCGGCGCTGAGGCTGGGGAATGCAGTCCGATGCAACTGCCTTATCGCGCCAACGATACTTGGCTCGGCGTCGAATTCCCCGAAGGCACGAACATCGTGCACGACACGATCTCGGTCATGCAATCTCTGCCGCCAGCATTCGTGCCCACGGCCGCGCAATGCGGTTTTCTCATTGACGAATGGCTCGAGACGCTTCCGAAGAAGGAGGAGGTCACGGGCATCGCATTCAACTACGATGCGCCGAACAGCGCGCCGCCGGGCGCGGTGTTGCTCGCGGTCGCGCCGGTGGAGACGGGTCATTGGAGCTGGGACAATCTCGTCGCGATAGTACTCGATACCTTTGATCGCGCGAAGCTGCGCGCGGTTGAGCCGGACATGATTGAAACTCTTTCGCGCGTGGCCCCGTTCCTGCCGACGACGATCGCGGAATTCACAACCGGGAAAAGCACGATAAACCTCGATTACGCCCGCAACGTCGCTTTCGTGAATCAACGCGTCCTAGGCACAGAGGTTCTCGTGCGCAATCCCTGATTGATATGCCGGTCGACACGCTGCACAACATCTTCACGAAAAGCGCGACGCTGCTCGCGGACATTTATCGCGACCCGCAAATTACCGCTTACAACCGGCTCGAGCCACGCGCGCGCACGGAGGATTTCACCCGCAGTCTGCGCGCGGAAATTCGCGACCCGCTCTGGCTGCTCACCCGCCAGTGGCAGATGGGTGAGCTCGAAGCGGAGGATGCCGGCTCGGCCATCGACGCGCGTCTGCTCACTTCGCAGATGCACATCGACCGGATCGCGCTCCGCGGCGCAGCCGGCCATAGCTACGACGAAAGCATTCCGCTCGAGACGGTGGCGGAACGTGAACTTATTCCGCTTGCAGACGACAAATCGGTCTCGTTTCCGCACGCCCTTAAAGTCCAGGTCGCGCACTTTTTCCTAAAGCTGCACAAGCCGGTGTTGCGGACAAAATACCTGCCGCAGTATCGAACCGCCTTTGCTTTCGCGCAGAACGACGAGTCCGTTTTCCGCGGCCAGATTGACGGACTCAATGTCTACGTTGCGACTAAGCGACGTGATTTCGACGGGCAGAAAGTGCTGCAAGCAATATACGGCGGGACTTTCGAAACGCTCGTGTCTGTCGACGCGGCCGATCACATTGATGATTTGACGAAAGCGCTACAGGATTGGTTTGAGCGTCAATACTCCCAGGTTCCCAATGAAAGCGCGTGGGATTCGCGGCGGCTTACCTACGCAATGCAAGCGGCTGCGCCGCGAAGTGACGGCACTCAACTGGTGCTCGACGCTTCGCATTACAACGAAGGCCGGCTTGATTGGTATTCGTTCGAAGTCGATCCGGCCGCACCAGCACTTGCGACCGATGCCGCGACCCCCGCGCTGCCGCAACCGCAAGAGCCGATCTCATTTCTGCCGGTCGCAGCGTCATTCAAAGGAATGCCCAACCCGCGTTTCTGGGAAATGGAAAACCGCCAGATCAACTTCGGCCGGCTCGATGCAAAGACGACCGACTCGCTCCTCCTCGTTTTCGCGGAACTCGGCCTCATCTATGGGAACGACTGGTTCGTCATTCCCTATTCCATGAACGTGAATACGCTTTGCGAAATCAAGGCGCTCGTTGTCACGGATGTCTTCGGCGAACGCACACTCATCCGGGCCGCGGATGAGGGCGAAGAAAACGACTGGCAGCGCTGGAGTATGTTCAACCTCAGCAACAAGAACGAGCTCGGCAGTTATAACCGGCAGTTCTTCCTTCCGGCCGCGCTCACCAGCACGCTCGAAAGCGAACCACTCGAACAAGTGAATTACACGCGTGACGAGATGACGAACATGGTCTGGGCCATTGAAGAGGTGATTCCCGATGGCACCGGGAAAGGTATCAATGGATACGACACCGCAGACAAATTCGGGGTCGAGCCGCCGCCGATTACAGCCTCGACCGCGAGCATCCGTTACGTGCTCGGCACCACCGTGCCGGAGAATTGGATTCCCTTCCTGCCCGTGCATCAGGCCGGTAGCAATCAATCGATTGAGTTTCGCCGCGCCGCGATGCCGAAGCTGGGTGTCCCACCGACAGATGTCGTAAGGCCAAAAGGTCTTCTCCTCACCGAAGTATCCACGCGTTACTACATCAACGAGGAAGAAATTCCCGGCGCCGGCACATTGATTCGCCGAACCTATCAGCGAGCGCGCTGGTACGGCGGCCGCACTTACATCTGGATCGGACGCTACCGCGAAACAGGCCGCGGCGAGGCGAGTAGCGAACTCCGTTTCGACCAGATCGAGCCCCTCGGCTCGAGTCGGTGAAAATCATCAGACCGACGGCCCCGCGGACATTATTTCTCTGCGGCTGCTGCGAGCGTTTCGCGACCCGTCGGTCCAAGTCAATTTACAGAGGAGTTCAGAAATTCCTGCATCAAAGCGCCAGTAACTTTGAATCACCTGATCCAGAGATTTGTCCCTTGTTTTTGCGTCAGTTTAGAGGCGACACCCGATGACAAAGCAAGGTATCATGTCTGCGAGAACTTAACATGATCAGCCAGGGGTGAAGCCACTCAGCCAATCTACGCCATGAAAATTCTGGCACAGACATTCCGACACAAATGTCACTACCGGGCTGTAATAGTCGATGACGCCTTCGAAGTCGTCGTGCTAGAGAGCAAACGCCAAATCTTTGACGAATCGTCTACGATTAGGTCTCAATTGAACGCCCTGCATAGGCGTTATGCTCTTACCGGTTGCTGAGTTTTTGTTGCCGTCAGGCTGAGATTATCGAATCTAAAAGCGATTCCCATGCCATAACAGTTTGCCTTGGGCTGATGCGAAATTCCATGCAAGGACCTCAATCGCGTGAGAACCAAAATGCCGCCACCACTCGGTGGATAGCCAACGCGACTGTCGCGTTGCTACCCGTGCTCGCCTGTTTCCTTGGCGGCGCCACTCAAAAATGGGAAGAAGGACTTGTCATCACGCTTCTCGCGCTCTGCCTGCTGGTGCGACCGCCGCGGTTTTCGCTCGGCGTGTTCACGAATCTCGTTCTTCTCACCCTCTTTATCTTGGCGGTAGTTGCCTTTCTCCCCGCCCGCTGGTTTTTCCAACCGGAGTGGCGTGCGACATTTGTAAATAACTTCGGAATTCAGCTTCCATCGACGCTCACTCCGCAGCCATGGATCACGCTAGGCTATCTGGTTAGCTTCGTTGCTGGACTGAGCTGGCTCTATGCCGTCTCCACGCAAGTCCTGGAGCTTCGCGAGGCACGCTCTCAACTGCGCTTGTTTTCCTGTGGAATTGCGCTCCTAGCCGCGATCTGCATCGCGTTTTACTTGGCACACACCACGCTTTCATTCTGGCATAACGAACAAAATTTCGGTCCATTTCCAAATCGGAATCAAACCGGAGATCTTTTCGGGCTTAGCGCGATCATGATTCTTGCCTGCGGTCAGGACGATCTGCGCAAGAGAAGAAAACGGTGGATCGTCTGGATCCTCGCACTGGTTCTGATCGTGACAGCGATCGTATTGAATTTTTCGCTCTCTGGAATCGGGATCGTTGCCGCGGGCAGCGCATTTTGGCTTGGCACGTTCGCGTTCCGACAACGCTCTCCCTCGCGACTCGCGCTTGGAGTCTCTTTTCTTCTTCTGCTACTCACGGCCCTGCTGCTTTTCGGCGGGCAAACATTCGAGAGATTTCGTGTTGGTGATTTCGGCAGTGCCGCTATCTCAACGGATTTCCGGTGGCAAATTTTTCATGACACGGCTCGACTCATTCGTAACTCGCCCTGGTGCGGAATCGGCTTTGGAAATTTCGAATCGATCTTTGCAATTTTTCGCAATGCTTCTCTCAGCGACCCGCGAGCCTTGCATCCGGAAAGCGACTGGCTTTGGCTTTGGACGGAACTCGGTTGGCCGGCGGTGGTGCTCACGATCGTCGGTATCGCCCTGCTTGTTAGTCGAGTTTTCCCGCTGCAAGAGGGAACCAACCAAGGTTATCGTCTCGCCGCCCTTATCGCCGCGCTTCTGTTCGCGCTCCATGGGATTGTTGATGTTTCAGGACACCAGGTCGGTACGGCCTTTGCAGCAATATTTTTGCTTGGCCTCGCGGAGCATCGGCCGCTCTCTTTGAAAACGAGCCAGTGGATACCGATCTTATTTCGCTTTGTTGGGTTGGTATTACTTGCGGCGGGACTGTCATTGGTTGTCGCCGCGCGCGGCGAGAAACTTCTCCCCGGCTCAGTCGGTGTTTCCAGCGCGAAGCAACTATCGGCGGTAGCCGATCGCGAGGGCAATTTTAGTGAAACAACCGCTCTGACAACTCGCGCGCTTCGATGGGCGCTGCTCGATTGGCAGCTTTACTCTGCGCGCGCTATTGCGGAAGTCGAACTCAAACAGACGCAAAACGCAGTTGATGATTTCCGCCGGGCGCGCGTTCTGGAGCCGATCGCGTATGAAGTTCCGTTGGCCGAAGGAAACGCGTGGCTGCCGTACCGTCCAATTTTGGCCGTGACAGCATGGCGTGAGGCGTTACGCAGAGCCGGATCTCAGCGACCGGGAGTTTACGCAAGCATGCTAAGCGAGGCTTCGCTCAGGAGTCCAGAAGTCAGCCCGATTCTGGAAGCGATTGGGCTTAGCGAGCACGATTTAGCGCTACCCTATCTCAACCGGGTGTCCGACGCTTCTTTCAATCGCGCTCTCGCGCAACTGTTGAGAAATGATCCGAACTTACAATCGTTCAGTGAAACAGAAAAACTCGCGCTCTTCGCCTTTTGGTCCGAACGCGGCGACCCCGAGGAGATTTCCCGGGCCGTTGAGCAGCATCCCGACTGGCTTCGTTATGCCTGGTTTGGCATTGCGAAATACAAGGCGAGGAAGAATGATTTTCGCGCCGGCTACGAGTTGACCCAGCGATACGGCGAACCGGTCGCGCTTCCGCGAGTCGCCACTAATTTCTCTCTTCAAGATCTGGAAAAGCGCTTCGGCGCCGCGCCCAATAACTACGGCATTGGTTATGAACTTTATCGCGCCCAGATACAGAATGGTCGGGTCGATGATGCCCTTCTCACCGCCCGTCATTTTAGCATGCGGTCGAGCTCCCCAGCCTATTTTCATTTCTTGGAGGCGCAGTGTTGGGCCGAGAAACAAAATTGGGAACGCGCTTGGAATGCCTGGCTGGCCTTTCAGGCCGCGCAGGCGCCAGCAACGAAGTAGAATTTCCGCGAGAAATCCCTGGCGAGATCGACTGTGCGGCAAATTTTGAGGCCTTTCGAATCGGTAGCGTTTTCGGTAACGCCGCCATGTTTGCATCGTAAGAACTTTGGTTAAGAGTCACTTGCTCTGCCAATTGAGCTAATGGTGCCTAGTAGTCTTTAATTTTCGAATCTCGAATTTCGAAAGTTTAAAAGTCTTGGCAATGCGAAAAATTACGCCTGCGTATGGCGCGCGTAGTGTCTCTCGACCCCTTTTGGGAGCAAACGTTTGCGACCGCGTTGCCGCCGGCGCGCCAGCGTGGCACGACCGGCTTTTGTCTTCATCCGTGCCCGAAATCCGTGCTGGCGTTTGCGCGTTCGCTTCGATGGTTGGTAAGTCCGCTTCATAAAACCAAAAAATAATTTCGGCGCGTTTTGAGAGCGGTTACAGTAGGAATGGGCGCGGCATTGTCAATCGGGGCAGGGGCGATGTGAATGTCGGTCCCATCATTCCAGGATTGCCACCGCCTCGAATTTTTGAAATAAGCAATCCAACAATGAGCGAAAAAGTCGTGATCGAGCCAGCAACCGAGGCCGACTTGGACGAGTTATCACAAATGCTCGGCGAATTGTTTGCTCAGGAGAGCGACTTTCGGCCCGACAAAGAGAAACAACTTCGTGGGCTGCGCTTGATTTTCGAGCAACCAAGCCGCGGACGCGTTTTTGTGCTGCGACGCGACGGAGCCATCGTTGGCATGATCAATTTACTCTTTACGATCAGCACAGCCGAAGGCGGGTTTGTCATTCTGCTTGAGGATCTGGTGATCCACAAAGAGTACCAGGGTCATGGGTACGGTTCAAAACTCCTCGAACACGCAATCAATTTTGCGCGCCAGAAAAATTTCCTTCGTATTACTTTGTTGACTGACCGGCCGGAAAACCTGGCGCAAGAGTTTTTCCGGCGCCACGGCTTCCACGAATCTTCAATGATACCAATGCGGTTACTGATTACACCTGAAGGCGAACAGCCACAGTCATGACAAGGCGCGTCAGTCTCGCGTGCAGTGGCAGCCAGCGCTGGCTGCGATGATCCACGTTTTGCGAGCGACACGCCTGCCTCTACAGTTTTTGCTTGTCGAGCCAGGCACTCAATTGACTTGCGAGTCGTTTTTTGAATTCCGACCGGAACTGAATTTCGTCCACCGCTTTTGCCACTTCGGTTGCACTCTCAGCAGGCAAATTAGCTTTTGCATAAGCCTTTAATTCATCGGCGCGGGAATCGTCCGAGAAGAAGGTGAACAGACTGGGCGCGTACCTGTTTGCCCCGAGCGCGTCGGTCTTCGCGAGCAGCGCTTTCATGTTCGCCTTTGCAAAGTCCCACGCAATATCCGGATGGTCGCTTTCACGAGCTACTTTCGAAACAAGAAATACCGCGCGGCTTGTTGGCAGCTCATCGGTGAGCGCAATTGGTAGGGTTTTCTTCACGAGCGTGGAATCGATCGCGCCAGCCAACGCGTCGTAGTAATTTTGTTTTTCCTCGGTGCTCGTCGTCTTCAGACCAAGCTCGTGAAGCTGGTTCCAAGTTGCTTCGTCGGCGTAGTGGCCGACGACCGCAAGAATTGGCGGACGAAGATCGGGTTGGAGCGATTGTGGGTTTGTAAGATATTTCTTAAAACGCTCACGACAGCCCACGACGATTTTTTGATCGTTCAAATCTCCCAGCGCGGTGATTAAGCTCGCCCGCAAGTTTCCGGCGGTAGCTGGTTCGCCGTCTTTCGGATCCCAGCCCAGCGCATCAAAGGTCTGTCGCAAGATCGATCGCGCGTAGGCTTGAAATTTTTCCCGTTCCGGACGGCCAATGAGCAGCCGGTTAATAAAATCCAAGACATTGATGATCTGTTCACGCTCGGCGAGCTCGGTCGACGAAGGTAATTTATCGACCAGTCCGAAGTAGCGTGAGACAGACGCGCGGTTGGCTTGGACGAGCGCCCATGCGTCGCTCAGGAGATTGACGCGATCTTCAAGGCCCATCTGAGGCAGAGTTCGCAGCAATAAGTTCCAGGATTGCTCGTCATATTCGACGCGATAATTTCCTGCCCCGTTTACATTCAGTTTGAACGCTCGATCGGCTGGAATGTTTTGCAGACTGTCGATCTTGCCAGTCATTAACAAGGTCCCAGGCGCTTCTCCGATGACCGAATACGTTAAGGGAATTTTCCATTCGAGTGGTGGCGCATTCTTGAAATTGATCGTGAAGGGTTCTTGCGTGAGCGAGACCTTGCCGCCTTCGCCTCGCTTGACTTTCACGACAGGAAATCCCGGTTGCTCGGTCCAACCTGCTGCTATTTCAGCGATCGGTTGACCCGACGATTCTGAAAGTGCGTTCCAAAGATCCGCGGTGGTGGAGTTCGAAAATTTATGCGCGGCGATATATCGACGAATTCCATCACGAAAAACCACTTCGCCGAGAAAACTTTCGAGCATCCGAAGAAATGACTGGCCTTTTTTATAAGTGATGTCGTCAAATGCGCTATTCGCTTCGGCCTCAGTCGCGATCGGCTGCTGAATCGGATGCGTCGTCGATCTTGCGTCGCCTTCCATCGCTTGCTCCTTGGCAATACCGACACGCCGCGTGGGATCGCGCGGCAAATTTCTTCGCAGCCAAACTTCCCATTGCGGATTGAAATGCGCTGTGCATTTCGTTCCCATCCAGGAGGCGAATCCTTCGTTGAGCCAGAGATTGTCCCACCATGCCATTGTCACGAGGTCGCCAAACCACTGATGCGCCATCTCGTGCGCAAGCACTTCATAGATATCTTGCTTGGTCTCCGCAGAAGAGTTTTTCGGGTCAAACAAAAGCGCGGATTCGTAATAAGTAATGCCGCCCCAGTTTTCCATGGCGCCGCCAAAGCCGCCGGGTAGAGCGATTTGATCCAGCTTCGGAAGCGGATAAGGCACACCGAAATAATCGTTGTAATATTTCAGAATCTGCGCCGTGGCTTCGAGCGCGTAGCGACCCATCTCGGCTTTGCCTTTTGTTGTGATCACGCGGATCTGCGTGGGTCCACTTCGCGATTCGATGAGATCTAGTTCGCCTGCGACGAAAACATTGAGATAACTCGACATTGACGGAGTCGCGGCAAAGCGTATCTCCTTTCCATCCGAGACCTTTTTCTCGCTCTCAATCGGCATGTTCGACACCGCAAGCCAGTTTTCCGGCACTACTGCCGTCAGTTGAAAACGCGCACGAAAACTGGGCTCGTCCCAACATGGAAAGAGACGCCGTGCGTCCGTGGCTTCGAACTGCGTGCCGAGAGCAATCTTTTTCGCGCCTGTGCCCTGCTCCTGATATCGCATGTAAAAAAGGCCCTGGCCTTGCTGATTGATCTTGCCTGAAAACGTAAGCGCGAGTGTGTGACTGCCGGTTGCCAGTTGGGATGGCAAGGCTAGCGTGAGCAGCTCGTTCTTCTCGTCGATTTTCATCGCAGATTGCGGCAGCGCTTTGCCATCGATAGACGCCTCTATGACTTTGAGCTTGAGCGCATTCAGGACTAGCTGATGAACGGGGTTGTGAACGCCCAGCTCCACGGTTTCGCTCCCAGTGAACGTGAAATTGTCGATATTGGGGACGAACCGAACGGAATATTTTATCGGGACGACCTCTTTCGGCAGCTTTCCCGGTGTTCTTGCAAACTCGAAAGGTTTTTCTGAATGAATGGTAGAGCGGAGCATAATAAAAAATAGACTAGCAAAAAAAAGAAGCGGGGCGCGCATTTCCCGCACTAAACAACCCGTGCCGAAGAATTGCATCTGCAAAGGTGGATCGGCCGGTCCGTGGGCGATGCTAGTTAATGCGGCTTTCGCCACGATTAGGATTATTTAACGCCGAGCGTGAAATGCTCAATCGACCGCATTCACTGCACAACGAGCACCAACAGCAGTTGTCCACTCCCAACCTGCGGCCCTTTGATCACGAGCGGACTCCGCTTACTCAACTTGGCGTCCGTTTCGAGCAAAAGCTCTTTCTCCTTGTACAATTTCAGATTCAAAACATAACCAGCTTCACTTTCGCCTCGGGCATCGACACGTAGCCCGAAAAATTTGCTGGTTGCGAGCCAGTCTTCCTGACCGGTTTTGAGTGTCTTGCTCGACTGGCCGATAACCTGAAACTGGTTGTAACCGAAAAGTTCCTTCAGAAGCCGCTCGATCCGAGTCAATTCCGGCGGGATCGATTCCGGTTGCGCGACATTTTCCGCGATCACGAGTCCGCTCCAAACGGTCTCCGCCGCGCGTAATCCCGGCGCTGTGCTCACGATCAGCGCGATAAAAGCGGTGACGAACGGGAGCGAGCGAACCATGAGCCGTTATTTGGCTGCGTAATCCGCTGGCAGCGACTGTAATCCCTCAGTCCAGAGCACCGTTACCCGGTCCCCTTTTGCCTCGAACATCGAAACGGTCGCATTTGGGCTCACAACCGGATCAACGCGCGCGTTTAGAATCTGCGAGAGATATTGCGACTGCTCGGCTGGATTCTTCTCCCGCATAACGAAAACGGCGAAAACGAGAAAGAGTGCTAGCGAAGCCGTTCCCGTCCAAAACAGTCGACGGATCGTCCACCAAGTGGAAACCTCGGCAGCCTGCTCTCGAAACGGCTCGACATTTTCGCGCGCGATTCTCTCGCGGAGTTGATGGCTGAAGAACTCTTCATTTGCTATCACGTGCGCGCCGAGTTCGCGTTTCAAAAGAGCGCCGAGCTTTTTCGCATCGCGCTTTTCCAATTTAGCTGCAGATTTGTCCGGCAGCGAAGCCTCGAACTCGATCAACTCGTTTCCAGTGAGCTGACCGTCGAGCCAGGCCGTCCATTTTTCTTCAAATGTTTTCATAAACGTCCCTCAATAAATTTTGCAATTTCTTGCGCGCGTAAAACAAGCGCGACATCACCGTGCCAATCGAACAGCCAAGCGTTTCGGCAATCTCGTGATATTGCATCTCCTCAATCTCCTTCATTAAGATCACAGCGCGATGTTCGGACGAGAGTTGCGCGATTGCGTTGTCAATGCGCGTCCGGGTTTCGGACCGCTCCATTATCTCGTAGGGCAACGCGCCCGCTTTCGGCGCTGTTTTGGATGCGGGATCGATTTGCTTCGCCTGAATCGCATCGTCAAACTCTGCGCCCACGCCTTTCACCTGTTTTTTCCGGAGCCAATCGATCGTCACGTTCATCACAATTCGATAGATCCAAGTGTAAAAGGAAGAGCGCCCGCGAAAGCGTTTAATCGACTTCCACGCTTTTACGAAGCTGTCCTGAGCTAGATCCCAGGCGTCCTGCTCATTATGGACCATGTTGTAAATCATGCCGAATATCCGTGTTCGGTAGCGAGTTACTAGCTCGTCGAATGCCTCGGGATCACCGGCCTGGCAACGCTTCACCAAGTCCATTTCCGATACATCGGCCTGAGCCAGAGTCGCTTCCGTTTGCATAATTAGACGGACCTAGCCGCCTTTCATTCAACAGCTTTAGCGGCTGCCGAACCGGCGTCGCCACTCGCCACGGTATTCCCCCATTAGGGTGATGATTCCGTCACGTACTTGGAAGAGCCGCTGCTGCAGCACCGAATGCTGCGCAGGGGTAATCAACTTCTCGGACAAAAGTTGCGTTGCCGAGTCCATTGAAATCGTGATCGCCTTCAGGGCGCGCTTCAAATACGCAATGGTCATCCCGATTTCATCGACATCATCATCGCTCAAGGCCGCGGCCAGTTTTGCGCTCGCCAGAGCCGAGTGGGTGGCCAGTTTCACCGCCGCCGGTTCGTTTTGTAGCGAAGGATCTTCATCGAAGAGTTGATCGATCCAAACCGTCAGTGCAAACGCGGCGCGATAGAGATTATGATCTTCGAAAGTGTCGAATGACGGCGCCCGATCTGTACCGGGAGCGCTCTCTTCCGCGGGCTCCTCATCCCACAATGCATCGCCTTCCGTGCCCCAGTCCCTCTCGTCAAGTAATTGCGTCCAGCCCATTTCCCGGGCGATGATCTGATCGCGTTGCGGATCGTCGAGATATTTTTCGAGTAATTGCATGTACTGCTCAGTCTTGTGGTCCTGTTGCTGGAGAAAACGCTCCCAGTCATATTCGTCCCACATGGGTTCGGACTCGCCCTCGTAACCGGCCATACTCGACTAAAGGTCAGCTTCCGCTTCCGCGCAAAAGATTTCAAATCGTGACACGCACGTCTTGCTTTTCTCTTCGTCGCCTAGAAGGCGATGCCTCTTCTTCGCGCTTGGTTTGTAATCGCAATTGTCCGCAGGCCGCATTGATGTCGTGGCCTTTCTCGCGGCGCAACGTCGCCGCGACTCTCTGCTCGCGTAAGATCGACAAGAACTTTTCTTGTCGATTGCGCGATGGCCGTGACCATTCCAGACCCTCAACTGTATTGTATGGAATCAAGTTTACTTTCGCTGAGAGCCGCAGAGCATGTTGCGCGAGAAGATTTGCCTGGTCATCAGAATCATTAACACTCGCGATCAAAATATATTCGAACGTGAGCCGCTGCTTTTTGCACGCCGCATAGTAGTCGCAAGCTGAAAGCAATGTCTCGATGTTGTAACGGCGATTGATCGGCATGATTTGGTTGCGCACTTCATCCGTCGCTCCGTGCAAGGAAACCGCGAGACGGATTTGAAGCGGCTCATCGGCCAGTTTGCGAATTTGCGGGGCCAGACCACTGGTTGATACAGTGATGTGCCGCGCACCGATACCAAGACCCCATGGCGCGTTGATGATTCGAATTGCGCGCATCACGTTCTGCAAGTTTGCGAGGGGTTCGCCCATTCCCATAAAGACAACGTTGTCGATCTTCTCGCCGCTTTCCCGTTCCACCGTGATAATTTGATCGACAATTTCATTCTCCCTCAGATTGCGCGAGAATCCTTCCAGACCGCTCGCGCAAAATTTGCATCCGTAAGCGCAACCGACTTGTGTTGAGATGCAAATCGTTCGCCGGTCTGATTTTTGTCCGTAAAGGGCTGCTGAAGCTGGGATCAGAACGGATTCGATCAGATTTCCATCGGCTAACCGGAAGAGAAATTTTCGGGTCGAGTCACGCGAACCGAGAACACGAACGACTTCCAAGGGGTCGAAACCAAAGAGATTTGCCAACCACCCGCGCAGTTCGTGCGGGAGATCGGTCATCTCCTCAAATGATTCGACTCGTTTTTTGTAAAGCCAATCCGCGATCTGCCTGCTGCGATAACTTGGCTCGCCTAACTCGCGAAACTTCTCGCCCAGCTCTTCCAATTGCAAAGACTTGATGTCACGGATGGCATTCGTCACGATTGAAGTTACCTGACCGGCGAAACCGCAGCAAATTAGCCCAACAACCGCCATGGTTAAACGGATCAATTTCGTGCTAGAGATAACGTAATTCGCGGTTAACTTTCTGACGTGAGACGCTTGGCAATTTCAGCTGCTTTAGCTTTGGCAATCGCATTTCTAATCCCTGCGTGCGCCTCGCGCGATGAAGCGAGCAGCGAGGGGTCCGGCTCACAAGCAGCCAGTGTTCCCGGTGAAAGAGTTTCTGATGAAGGAGCTCTTACTCCTGGAGCTGCCGGATCGAGCGCGAGTGTTCACTGGTGATCATCGGCGGTCGCGGCGACCAGATTCTCTTTTCAAGCGGCTACTTAGTCTGCTGCGAAATTCTGCTTGATCGCTGAGTGACTCAGCTAAGTATGTGCGGCGATGCAAAAATCGCGAACACCGCTCACTCTTGGCTGGGAAGCGGCGCGCGCGAATGCGGTCCCGGCGTTGATAATTCAAGCGTTCATGCTCGCGCTGTTAATCGCTTATTACACAAGTCACACGGCAGCCGCGGTACTTTCTCAGCTTGCCGAATTTAAACGTTCACACGGGATTGTCTTTGTAATCGTCGCGTCCATAACCGCCGGCGCCCTTATCCCAGAGCTGTTCCTGATAATTTTCTTCCAGCGCTGTCGCCCGACTTTACGGAACCTGAGCAACTTGGTTTTTACCGTCCCAGTTTGGGGATTCGATGGAACCCTTGTCGATCTTTTGTACCAAAGTGAAGCCGCCTGGTTCGGTGACGTCGTGACGTTGCCGGTGGTGGCCGCAAAGATTTGCGTCGATCAATTTGGTTATAACCCGTTCTTCGCCGCGCCATTCGGCGTGCTCACTTATGAATGGAAGAACAATGGAGTCTCGCTGCGACCTTTGCGACACCTGTTCACAGTGGCTCACTATCGAGGCAAAATTATTCCGACACTGCTGGCGACATGGGCGGTCTGGATTCCGCTGATGGCGATCATCTATTCATTGCCCCTCGCACTCCAATTTCCGCTGTTCGGGCTTGCGCTTTCGTTTTGGGTTTTGCTTTTAACCTACATGACCAACCGTTTTGCCGGAAAAATTGAAGCGGATGCTCCGCTAGCGCTGGCTGTCGCGGCGTTGAAGAATTGACACGTTGAAGGGATTTAAGGGGTCAGCGACTTCCGTTAAGGAAGTAGACGAGGGCTTCGTGGACGCCGGCGCCATACTCATTTTGGGCAACATAACCGCCAGCGGCGCGGACCGCATCTTTCACTTCACGGATGGCGTTAGCTGGACATGATGGAAGTGCAGCGAATTGACCGTCTAACATTGAAACGTCGTTGTGATGATCACCCGAGGCGAAGATCTCTTCGCGCGGAACATCGATCAAGCGGGAAAGCTCAGCCAGCGCCGCGCCTTTGTGGTAATCGGCATGGCAAAAACGGAGGTAAACTGTATTGCGCTGGTAATTGAACTTGGGTTGTTTGGCGCGCGCCTCCTCGATGAACTCGGTCACCCGATCCATCTCTTCTTCGCTATTCGCAATCAAACCAATCGGCTCGCTCGTCTCGTAAATCATGCGGGCTTTTGTTTTTTGATTCACGAAGTCGACGACTTCGGCGAGCACCGATTGCGATGAACTGAATAAATCTGCGTGTTCACGGGCGCAGCGTTCGTTCCAATCACCAAACGCTTCCCATTTGTCCCCGTTTTGGCCGGGACGAAAAACGTCGCGCTCGTTTGTGAGAATAAAATCGGGACGGATCGGAAATGAGAAATCGGCCAGGCCGGATTCGAGGAGATCGACGGAGCGCCCGGTGTTAATCGCCCAGATCGCGCCGCCTTCCTGCAATTCGCGGATTAATTCCATGCACTGGATGTCGAGGACGGGTTCGCCAGCGCGCGAAACGAGCGTGCCATCGAAGTCGACGCTGAGAAGTTGAATTTTCGCGCACATGAAAGAGTAACTTAGGATTTGATTTCGCGAACGCAATCCGCGACGGTTTTTTTAGCCCGATTCCGAGCACGAACAACAGGATGCAAAAATGAAATCAGCCTACGAACTCGCGATGGAACGGCTCGAAAAAACGTCGCCGTCCATTTCGCTCACGGCGGATCAGAAAAAGGAAATCGCGGAAGTTGATTCCACTTATCGGGCGAAGATCGCCGAGAAAGAGGTTTTTCTTAAAGATCAGATTCGCAAAGCACAAAACGCCGGGAAGTTCGACGAAGTGGAATCGCTGGAAAAACAGCAAGCGGCCGAAATCCGCCGCTTGCAGGAAGACTGCCAGGCAAAGAAAGAAAAACTGCGCGCTAGCTTTGCCAATTAACGAAAGGGCAGCGGTTTACTGAAAGTCCAATACTTCGGAGGGGAGGTTGATCGTCCCTATCTATGAGATCGCCTCGGTTGCCTCGAGGGCAGATTTTCCCCGCTTCGGCAGGTTGCGATCGAGGAATCCAAGCATGTGCGCATGCTCGATCACGCGGACGCCTTCTTCTTTTTGCAGTTCAGCGACTCGCTGGTGGAACGCTTCCATTTTCGTCCAATGCACTTTCGGCCGGAAATGGTGCTCCGCATGATAACCGTTGTAAAAAAAGAGCCAGTTGTAAATCTTCCCGTAGCTGCTCACCCCCCAAGCAATGGGTTTATCGGGGTCCGCCCCATAATGGCGGTAATAGCCATTTAGATAACTAAAACAGTGGCCAAGATAGAAAAACGGCAGAAAATAGAAAATCACGTAGCGCCAGTTAAACACAAACATCACGAACAGCACAGTCGCGAACGCTGCCAGCTCGATGTTTCCCCATACGAGTTCGCGGCGGCCGCGTTTGCGCAATTCCCTCCGAATCGCACCAATATCGTCGCGGAAGAAACTTAGGAAGACATATCTCCACGGGCTCTCCGCTTCACCATCGTGCCCGTGTTTGTAAATGGAGATCCAGTCGATGGTCTCACCCTTGTGATCCGGCCGGTCGGCATTGCCTTTGTGATGCTGCATGTGAACCGCATTGTAATACGTTTGTGAAAAGCAACACGCGATCGATTGAGTGACTCCAAACAGTCGATTAAGCAACTCCGAGCGGAAGAATGGGTTATGAATGAAGTTGTGCCCCACACCGTTAATGTTTGCGTTGACCATCAACGAGTAGATGAATCCAAGAATCAGCATCACCCAAAGCGGCGCGTGCGGGAAGAGGAAGAATAAACCCAGGAAATAAACGAGATGGAAAAGGCCCGCCCCGGCGGGGATGGCATCCCAGCGCGTGTGCGCGAACAGTTTCGAGGTAGTAGTGGGACGGTCCACCCGGGCGGCATCGGCGTTCATGTCGGCGATTTTAGATACAAGATTATTCGCCAAAGAAATGCTAGTTGGCAAGTTTTGAAGATTGCCAAGCCCGTTTCCGAGCGCCTAACTTAACCGCGCGATGTTCGCGCTCCAGCCAGAATTGAAGGTCTTCACCGGCTCCGCTAATCGGGAGCTGGCCGAGCGCATTTGTAAATATATCGGCGTGCCACTTGGTCGGGCGACAATCAGCTCGTTTCCAGACGGCGAGACCTACGTCAGGATTGAGGAAAATATTCGGGGCCACGATGTCTTCATTATTCAACCGACTTGTCCACCAACCAACCAGCACTTGATGGAGTTGCTCATTATGGTTGACGCAGCACGGCGTGCCAGCGCGGATCGGATCACGGCGGTCATTCCATTTTTCGGCTATGCCCGCCAGGACCGCAAAGATCAGCCTCGTGTTCCAATTACGGCGAAGCTCGTTGCAAATTTGCTGGATGCCGCTGGCGTGAGCCGGGTGCTGACCATGGACCTGCACGCCCAGCAGGTACAGGGCTTCTTCGATATTCCGGTAGATCACCTCTATTCACTCCCGGTATTGATCAAGTATTTACGACAGCAGCTTACGGGAAAAACGGTGGTCGTTTCCCCAGATCTCGGCGGCCTCAAAATGGCCTCGGCTTACGCCGACGGGCTCGGCGCGAACCTGGCGATTGTCGCCAAAGAGCGCCGTAGCGCCACGGAGACGGAGGCACTTTATTTGATAGGCGAGGTCGAAGATCGCGATGTGTTGCTGGTCGATGACCTTACCGAAACGGCGGGAACGTTGGCTTCTGCCGCTGAGCTTTTGAAGAAGCGCGGCGCTCTGAAGATTTATGCTGGCGTTTCGCACGCTGTTCTCGTCGATCTTGCGATCCCGCGCTTGCAAAAGTCGAAAATTGAGGAATTGATAACAACCAACAGCACTCCGGTGCGCACTGTCGAAGGGTTTAAAACCACGGTGCTATGCGTCTCCGAGCTTCTCGGCGAGGGCATAAAGCGGATTCACAAGGATGAGTCCG
>Ga0209474_10001117_pt1 | contig 27120 bp, 30 predicted proteins | sample GraSoiAngelo_145_FD_185902 | JGI IMG/M metagenome (GOLD analysis project Ga0209474, IMG submission 185902) | Grasslands soil microbial communities from the Angelo Coastal Reserve, California, USA - 14_1009_05_20cm (SPAdes) (version 2) | ecosystem: Environmental > Terrestrial > Soil > Grasslands...
CCACGTCGTGCATCTAGTTCGCCCCTCGTACGTTTGTGAAATCTTACCTGCAAGGCGGCCGGGCCGAAACGAGGAGGAACGCGCAGGATTTGTCATTTCCTCCGAGTTCGCGGCAGATGCGCCTACCTGTCGTGCGCGATCGCGTCGAGTGGGATAGGGTTTCCAAACGACATGGAGCGAGTCTCGCGCGGCGATCACGAGTGGCTGATCTGCGCAGCCGATGAGGCGGCGGCCTCGTCGATCGCGCCCATTGCGTGCGTGGTGGGGCCGTGCAACGCCGAACTGCCGACGGCGCCGGCGGGTCTCGTTGACCGCATCGCCGAGCAGGGCTGCCGTTGGTTCGCCTTTGTCGGATCCGCTTCGGAGGCGGTGCACGATTCGTTCGACTGGCGCCTCGAGGAGAGAAACCGGCTCGAGGGCGTCACGACGTGGCATTCCGGAACCCACGGTTGGGAGGAGGCGGTTTCGACTCTCCACGGAGTGGATGCCGGAACCGTGCTGTGCGTCATCCTCGATGAAGATGCGGCCGGCGAGCTACGCACAGCGATTGCGCCATAGCCCGGAAACCGATCTGCGCTCGTCACTCCTTCGATGATCGTTGCGCTCGTCGTCCTCTCCGCGTTCTTGCACGCAGCCTGGAACGCGCTCGTCAAGCGCGAGGCGGACAAGGACCGGACGCTCATCGCCGCGGTCGCCATCGGCACCTTGTTCGCCATTGCCGTCGCGGTGGTCCGCGCAGTTGCGACCGGCGTGCCTGCGTTTGCCACGCCCACTTCCTTCGGGTTCTCGCTCGTCGCCGGCGTCTTCGAGCAGGTCTATTTCTTCACGCTGGCACGCGCTCTCGACCGCGGTCCTCTCGGACCCGTCTACACGCTCTCGCGCGGCGGAGCGGTGGTGCTGGTCTACCCGCTCTCGGTGGCGATCTTCGGCGAAACGACCTCGCCGCTTTCGCTGACGGGCTCCGCGGTCGTCCTCGCCGGACTGTTGCTTTCCGACTGGCGCTTCGGCCGCGCGAGCGACATGCCCTTGCCTGCGACGCTCTGGGCTCTCGTCTGCGCCGCGGCGATCGCGGCCTACCATCTGGCCTACAAGGCCGCGCTCGCCGACGGCGGAGCGCCCTCGGCGGTATTCGCCGTTTCGCTCTCGGTATCGACGGCGCTGAGCCTCTTCCGGTCGGGTCGCGAGGGCCGCGTGGCGGCGGCGCGCCTCGTTCGTGCGAGTCCCGCGAAAATATCCCTGATGGGCTTCCTCTCCGCAGGATCGTTCTTGATCTTGATCGAGGCCCTCGCCCGGGGCGGCGTCGGCTTCGTGCTGACGCTGCGCAACACTTCCGTCCTCTTCGCGCTGGTCCTCGCCTGGGCCATCGGCGAACGCCCGCGGTTGGCTACGGCGCTGGCGGCGGTGCTCGTGGCAACGGGCGCGGCGCTGATGACGTTGTGAGGCCGCTACTCTACGCAGCGGAACGAGACGGGCGCAAGACCCGTCACCTCGAGCTTCACCGTCATTCCCACGGCAAGCGGGAAGGCCGGAGTCGCCGCGCCGCTCAGGATGAGGCTGCCTGCAGCAATCTCCTGCTTCTCGTCGCAGAGCATGTTCGAGAGCTGGACCAGCGATTGCACCGGATCGCCCGAAATGGCGCTCGACTCCGCTTCCCCGCGAACCTCGCCGTCGAAGAGGAGGCGCATCCGGAGGCGCGTCATGTCCAACCCGCCCGGCGCGCGAGCATCCTCCGAGATGGCGAAATGCGACGAGCTGGAGTTGTCCGCCACCACGTCCGGCAGTGAGAAGAGCTTGAAGTCGCGATACCGCGAATCAAGGATCTCGATTCCCGCGAAGACCGAGGCGATGCACGACAGCGCCTCTTCCCGATCGACCGGCTCGCGGATCTCCCGACCCACGATGAACGCGATCTCCGCCTCCGCCCGCGGATGGATGCAGCGCGAGACGCGGAAGACATCCTCGACTCGCATGTGCTCGGTGAGCATCCCGTAGATCGGGTCATGGAGCTTCATCTGCTCCCGCTTCGCCTGGGAGGTGAACCCCATCTTGTAGCCGCACACCGCTTCGCCCTGCGCCACGCGCAATCCGATTCCCGCGCGCATGACACGGTACGCATCAACCAGATCCAGGTTTGCGTTCCTCTGCGTGAGCGATTGGATCGGACGTCTCGCCCGGCGCGCCTCGTCCAGCTCGCGGGCCAGCGCGTGGCAGGTCGCGTCGTCGAGCATGACCGGAGGGTAGCATGCGAGCCCGCTGCATCTCGACGGCGCCGCCCGGGGCGTGTACACAAAATTCCCCATGGACGCCCTCAACTTCATCGACGGCCGGCACGTTCCCGCGCAAGGCGGCGAGTGGATCGAGAACTACGAGCCCGCCACCGGCGCGCCCTATGGAAAGGTCGCCTCGAGCGACGCCCGCGACGTGCAGGCCGCAGTCGCCGCCGCGCAAGAGGCTTTTCCCGCCTGGTCGTCGCTCCCGGCGCAGGAGCGCTCGCGCAAGTTGCGCGCCGTCGCCCGCCTCATCGAGCGCGACAAGGACCGGCTCGCGCGCGCCGAATCGATCGACTGCGGCAAGCCCATCACCCTCGCCGCCACCCTCGAGATCCCTCGCGCAGCCCTCAACTTCGAGTTCTTCGCCGACGCGGCGACGCAGTCCGCGACCGAGGCGCACCCTGCGGGCGACGTCCTCCTCAACTACACGCTGCGGCAGCCGCTCGGCCCGGTCGGGTCGATCTCCCCCTGGAACCTGCCGCTCTACCTCCTCAGCTGGAAGGTCGCCCCCGCCCTTGCTGCCGGGAACACCGTGGTCGCCAAGCCCTCGGAGGTGACGCCTGCCACGGCGCACCTCCTCGGCGAATTGTGCAACGAAGCGGGATTGCCGAAGGGCGTGCTCAACCTCGTGCAAGGCCTCGGTCCCAAGGCGGGCAGCGCCCTCGTCGCCCATCCCGGGATCAAGGCCCTGAGCTTCACCGGGTCGACCCGGGTCGGACGCGAGATCGCCGTAGAGACCGCGAAGCGCTTCACCAAGTGCGCTCTCGAGCTCGGAGGCAAGAACCCCAACCTGATCTTCGCCGACGCCGATCTCGACCAGGCGGTCGACGGTACGAGCCGCGCCGCCTTCCAGAACCAGGGGCAGATCTGCCTCTGTGGCTCGCGCATCTTCGTGGAGCGCAAGATCTACGGCGCCTTCAAGGAGCGGCTGATCGCGAAGGCGCGGGCGCTGCGCCTCGGAGATCCGCTCGACCCGAGTACCGAGCAGGGCGCGCTCGTCTCGCGCCAGCATTTCGAGAAGGTGACGACCGCCATCGAAACCGCGCGCAGCGAAGGCGGGAAGATTCTCTGCGGCGGCGGCGTCGCGCACCTCGAGGGCCGCTGCAAGAACGGCTGGTTCGTCGAGCCGACGCTGATCGAGGGCCTCGCCGCCGACGCGCGCACGAACCAGGAGGAGATCTTCGGCCCGGTGGCGACGCTCATCCCGTTCGACAAGGAAGAGGAAGCGGTGGCGCTCGCGAACTCGACGCGCTACGGCCTTTCCGCCTCGCTCTGGACGCGCGACCTCTCCCGCGCCCACCGCGTCGCCGGGCAACTGCACGATGGCGTCGTCTGGGTGAATTGCTGGCTCGTCCGCGACCTGCGCACTCCCTTCGGCGGCATGAAGGAATCCGGCATGGGCCGCGAGGGCGGCCTCGACGCCTTGCGCTTCTTCACCGAGCCGAAGAACGTCTGCGTGAAGCTATGACGACAGGAATCGTAGCCGCGCGCGCGCCCGACCCCGTGGGCCACTTTCCCCACGCTCGCAAGGTCGGGAACCTCCTCTTCCTCTCCGGCATCGGCCCGCGCAAGAAAGGGACGAAGGAGATTCCTGGGGTGCGCCTCGCATCCGACGGCTCGGTGGCCTCTCATGACATCGAGGCGCAGTGCCGTTCGGTATTCGAGAACGTCCGCGCCGTCCTCGAGGAATCGGGATCGGGCTGGGAGCGCCTGGTCGACGTGACCGTCTTCCTCACCGACATGAAAGGCGACTTCCCCGCCTACAACCGGCTCTGGGCCGAGTACTTCGCCAAGGACCCGCCCTGCCGCACGACGGTGGAAGTGCGCAGCTTGCCGACGCCCATCGCCATCGAGTTGAAGTGCATTGCCACCGTGGAGTGACGCCATGGAGCTCGCACCGCTCAATTTCAAGAAATGGATCGAGGAGCACCGCCACCTGCTCAAGCCGCCCGTCGGCAACGCCCAGATCTGGGAGGGCGACCGCGACTTCATGGTGACCGTGGTGGGCGGTCCCAACGCGCGCACCGACTACCACATCAACGAGGGCGAGGAGTTCTTCTACCAGGTGGAAGGCGACATCACGCTCCGCATCTTGAAACACGGCAAGCCGCACGACATCCCCATCCGCGAGGGCGAGATATTCCTCCTCCCGCCGCACACGCCGCACTCGCCGCAGCGCCCGCCCAATACCGTGGGCATGGTGCTCGAGCGGCGCAGGCTGCCCGACGAGAAGGACACCTTCCTCTGGATCTGCGACCGCTGCCAGAGCGAGCTCTACCGCGAGTCGTTCCACCTCACCGACCTGGTCAAGCAGCTTCCGCCGGTCTTCTCGCGCTACTGGGGAAACCCGGAGAACACGACGTGCAAGAAGTGCGGTCAGAAGCATGAGAAGCATTGACGTCCATACCCACCTTCTCCCCGCCGAGATCCCGCGCTGGAGCGAGCGGTTCGGCTACGGCGGATTCATCCGCCTCGAGCGCAAGGACGCGTGCACCGCGCGCATGGTCCGCGACGACGGGACGTTCTTTCGCGACGTCACGTCCAACGTGTGGGACCCCGCCGTGCGCATCGCCGAGAGCAACGAGGCCGAGGTCGGCGTGCAGGTGCTCTCCACCGTGCCGGTCATGTTCGGTTACTGGATCTCGCAGCCCCGGCAAGCGCTCGACGTCGCCCGCTTCCTCAACGATCAGCTCGCCGATGCGTGCGCCCGGGATCGGCGCAAGCTCCTGGGCCTGTGCACGCTGCCCCTGCAAGCGCCCGATCTCGCCGTCGAGGAGTTGACCCGCTGCGTCCGCGACCTGGGCCTCGCGGGCGTGCAGATCGGCTCGCACGTCGGCCGCTGGAACCTCGACGCTCCCGAGCTGTTTCCAGTCTTCGCACGGGCCGCGGAGCTGGGCTGCCCCGTTTTCGTGCACCCCTGGGACATGATGGGCCAGGAGCGGATGCAGAAGTACTGGCTCCCGTGGCTGGTCGGAATGCCCGCCGAAGGAGCGCAGGCGATCTCCTCGGTGATCTTCGGCGGCGTGCTCGAGCGATTGCCGGAATTGCGCCTCTGCTTCGCGCACGGCGGCGGCGCGTTCGCCTTCACCTTCGGTCGCATCCAGCACGGCTTCGAATCGCGGCCCGATCTCTGCGGCGTCGATAATCCGCGCCCGCCGCGCGACTACCTGGGGAAGTTCTGGGTCGACTCCCTTGTGCATGACGAGCTGGCCCTGCGGCTCGTGCTGAGACGCTTCGGCGACGACAAGGTGGTGGTGGGCTCCGACTATCCGTTCCCGCTCGGCGAGGATCGTCCGGGCGCGCTCATTCGCTCGCTTGCAGATCTTCCCCAGGCGAAGCTCCTCGTGTCGAACGCCCTCGCCTGGCTCGGTCGGTCGAGCGAAGGCCTCGACCTGGACGCTTCCGCGTGAAGATCGGACTCGACGAAGCCCGCGCCCTCGACGCCAGGGACCCTCTCGCGCGCTTTCGTGCCGAGTTCGAGCTGCCGCCCGCGACCCCGCTCTATTTCGCAGGTCATTCGCTCGGCCTCATGCCGAAAAGGACCCGCGCCTACGTCGAAGAGGAGCTGGACGCCTGGTCCCGCGAGGCCGTCGAGGGCCACTTCGCGGGCGAGCGGCCGTGGATGCCCTATCACGAGCTCGTCGCCGCGCCGCTCGCACGCATCGCCGGCGCGCGCGAGGGCGAAGTCGTTGCGATGAATTCGCTCTCGGTGAACCTGCACCTGCTCCTCGTCTCGTTCTACCGGCCCACGCCGGCTCGCCACAAAATCCTCATCGAGGAAGGCGCCTTTCCCTCCGACCGGTATGCGGTCGCCTCGCAAGCCCGCTTCCACGGCTTCCCCGACGCGGTCGTCGAAGTACCCCGCGGCGCCGATCCCCGCGAGCTCGTCGACGACACCATCGCGGTGGTCCTCATTGGAAGCCCCAACTTCCTCACCGGCGAGGCATTCGATCTGCGCGCCATCGCCAGGAGCGCCCGCGAGCGGGGCTGCGCGGTGGGATTCGACGTCGCTCACGGCGCCGGGAACCTCGCGCTCGACCTGCACGACGACGGCCCCGACTTCGCGGTCTGGTGCTCGTACAAGTACCTCAACGCCGGGCCCGGGGCGCCGGGCGGCGCATTCGTGCACGAGCGGCACGCGGGCTCGAATCTGCCGCGCTTCGCGGGCTGGTGGGGCCACGACAAGGCCTCGCGCTTCGAGATGCCCGGCACCTTCGTCCCGATGCGCGGCGCGGAAGGGTGGCAGCTCTCCAACCCGCCCATCCTGCAGCTCGCGGCGCTGCGGGCCTCGCTCGACCTGTTCGACGAAGCGGGCATGGCCGCGTTGCGCGACAAGAGCATGAAGCTGGTGAAGCTCCTCGAGGACCTCCTCGCCGGCTCTTGCGACATTGTCACGCCGCTCGATCCGCGCAGGCGCGGATCGATGTTGACCTTGCGCGTTCCGGGCGCGCCCGCGCTGGTCAAAACGCTTCGCGCGCGCGGCGCGATCGTCGACGCTCGGCCGCCCGACATCCTGCGCGTCGCCGCGGCCCCGCTCTACACGCGCTTCGAGGACGTCCACGCGCTCGCCTCGCTCATCCGCGAGGAGCTCCGGTGACGGAGCCGGCGACGATCTTCGGAGCGGGCCCGGTGGGTTCGCTCCTTGCGCTCTTCCTCGCGCGCCGCGGGCACGAGGTGGTGGTCTACGAGCGCCGTCCCGATCTGCGCGGCGCGCGCGCCGGAGCCGGCCGCTCGATCAACCTGGCAGTGTCCACGCGCGGCCTCTACGCGCTCCACCAGATGGGCCTCGACGAGAAGGTCCTCGAGCGGGCCATCCCCATGCTCGGGCGCATGGTCCATGCCGACGGCGGGGCGCATTTCCACCGCTACGGACGCGACGATCGCGAGTTCATCAACTCCATGTCGCGTGGCGAGCTGAACCGCCTCCTCGTCACCGAGGCAGAGAAGACGGGCAGGGTGCGCATCGAGTTCGAGGAGCGGCTCGTCTCCTTCGACGCGGCAACCCGGACCGCGCGCCTGCGCAGCGAGCGCGACGGCGCCGAGCAGGAGATCCACGCCGCCGTCGCGTTCGGCGCCGACGGCAGCGCCTCGGCGATGCGCAGGGCGATCGCACCGGACGCGACCGAGGACGTCCTCGAGTTCGGCTACAAGGAGCTGACGCTTCCGGCGGGGCCGGGCGGCACTTTTCTGCTGGAGAAGAACGCGCTCCACATCTGGCCGCGCAAGAGCTTCATGCTCATCGCGCTCCCCAACCTCGACGGGAGCTTCACCTGCACGCTCTTCCTCTCCTTCGAAACGTTCGAGGAGATCGCCGCGCCCGCCGCGGCGGAAGCCTTCTTCGCAAGGCATTTTGCCGACGTGCTTCCGCTCGTCCCCGATCTCGGTGCGCGACTCGCCGAGGCGCCGCTCGGGCGCATGACCACGGTGAAATGCAGGCCCTGGGCGCGCGGCACTTCGCTCCTCGTCGGCGACGCCGCCCATGCCATCGTGCCGTTCTTCGGCCAGGGCATGAACGCGGGATTCGAGGACTGCACGGTGCTCGACGCGATCCTCGCGCGCGAGCCGCGCTGGGACCGCGCCTTCGCCGGGCTCTCCGAGACGCGCAAACCCGACGCGGACGCAATCGCCGATCTCGCCCTCGAGAATTTCGTCGAGATGCGGGACAAGGTGGCCGACCCGGAGTTCGTCCTCTGGAGGGAAGTCGAGGCGGAGCTGTCGCGCCGGATGAAGGGCGCGTACCGGAACCGCTACCAGCTCGTGACCTTCACTCGCGTTCCCTATCGCGTCGCTTTCGAGGCCGGCCTCGTGCAGCAGGAGATCTTGCGCGAGGTGTGCGCCGGCGCGGCGAGCGCGCGAGAAGTCGACTACGAGCGCGCCGAGCGGCTCGTCCGCGAACGGCTTGGAACGGTCCTCGAGACCTCGTAGCAGAGGCTCTCAGCGGCGCAAGCCCAAGTCCCGGCACGACACCTTATTGCCCGAATTGTCGATGCACTTGATGTTCGGATCGACCGGCGGGCCTCCCATCGCGGCCTGCGCGCCGATCCGGGCCGTGTACTGGATGAAGTTCTCGCCCAGCTCGTTCCGCGCGGGGTCCGGCGTCGTGGGGGGCGCTGGCACGGTGCGTGAGGGCACGGTGAGCGTGGGGCTCTTCGACCAATTTTCCGCCGGCGGAGTCCATTCAGTCCGCGCGATGGCGGGCGTCGTCGCGCGCCGCACGGGAACCGCATCGGCTCGTTGCACTGCGCCCCGAATGCGGCCGGCCTTTTTCCGGAACTGCGCCGGGATCTCCTCGGCGCTCTCGACCAGGTGGTAGGTGCCGTCGGCGTCCGTGTAAGAGCACGGCGAGCATTCCTCGACGGCGGCAGCGACGGCGGGCGCGTCCGGCACTCCTCCTTCCGGCTCGCTCGAGCGGGCATCGAATCGGATCAGCGTCGAGGAGCCATCGAGAAGCTGGACCTCGACCCCGTCCGGCGTCTCGCGCTGCTCGCCCGACGCGAGCCAATGGAGCTTGCCGCCTTCGATGTGCATCGCGTAGGCGCGGAGGTGCAACGACGCCGGCGTCAACGTGGCGATCCGCGCTCCCTTCCGGAACACGGCCCCGACCGTGGCCTGCTCGGCGTCCGGCGCGGTCTGGAGCACGACCAGCGCCACGCCGTCCGGCGACACGAATCGCAGATCCTCGAAACTGGCGAGGCAGGCATCAAGGGACCACACCTTCGTGCCGGCCAGCGCGCCGGAAACATGGCAACGGTCCCGCGCGGTGGCGGTCTGACGCACTTCCGCGACGACGCCGGCGCCCACCGAGATGGTCGACCAGGATTGGGGCGCGAATTGCGGCGGCGCCGGCGGCACCGCGACGGCCGGCACCTCCACGAGGACTGGCGCGCGAGCTTCGCGCCGGCAACCGCACAGCAGGGCGAGGAGTAGAATCTGGTATCGCATCGGGCGCGAACGGTCGCACGGCGATACCGCTCCAACCAATATCGGGGCGCGTGAGGCGATGTACGGGAGGAACGCCCGCCTGGGCTCCGCTATCCTTCAGTATGCGCCGGCGCCGCCTGGCGACGCGCTCACGATTTCCAGGCGGAGCTCGCGAGCACGACCGACGTCTCGATCTGCCGCTCGGGGATCCTCCAGTACTTGCGCAGGAGCCGGTCGATCTCCGGGCGCGGCAGCAGCCGGTAGCCGTTCTTCTCGTAGAACCGGATCGCCCAGATGGCGGCGGCCCAGGTGCCGATGAGGATGGGCTTCGACGCCATCCCTTCGAGATGTGCGAGCAGCTTCTCGCCAATCCCGCGCCGCCGGTGCGCGCTGCGCACGTACGCGTGCCGGATGAGATGCACGTCGCCGCGATCCTGGATGCCCATCACGCCGAGCAGCTCTCTGCCGCTCTGGTAACCCCAGAAGACCACGCCGTCGCGGATCTCCTGCTCGATCTCGACGACCTGCATGTAAGGCTCGTGCCAGCGATCGTCGGGGATGACGTCGCGGTACGCCGCGGCAGCATCGTTGACGATGGCGAAGATCGCCGGCACATCGGCGACGGTGCAACGCCGGATGGCGGGCGCTGGATCCACGGCGCGATGCTACAACTGATCCTATCGGCACGCGCCCGGGGGGCAGTACTCTCGTCTGGCGGAACGACGAGGACCGCGCCCCGGGCGCGCGCCTTATCCGTTACATCTCGAAATCGTACGACAGCGCGACGTACGCCACCGGGTGCTCGCTCTGCGTCCCGTGCAGCCAGGTCGCGGTCGGCACCTGGAAGATGCCGCGCATCATCAGATCCGGCGTCAGTGCGTAGGCGACGCTGGCGGTCGAGTACAGGACCGAGCCGCCGCTATCCGGATCGACGCTGCCGTCGGAGAGCCGATCGAACCCGGCGGTGCGCAGCTGCGCCTCGAGCGAACCGATGAGGCGGCCGCTCTCGAGGAAGGAGCGGCGCGCGCCGGCGGTGGCGAAGAGCGCGTGGCCGTAGCGGAACCCGCGCGAGTTGGCGGTGTTGAGCCGTCCCTGGACGTTGGCGAAGAGCGTCCACGGACGCGGCCCGTACGTGTAGGAGAGGCCGACGGTCTGGTCCCAGCTGCCCGTGCCGAGCTGGATGTGCTCGTCAGGGGCGTCCTCTCCCTTCACCACGCGGGAGTTCGCGCCGGTCGGCATCTTCAACGAGCCGAGCAGCGAGAGGACGTGGCGCGCCTCGATGCCCGAGCGGAACAGCTCGAAGCGGGCGCCGAGCGTGGCGTCGCCGAAGCCCTGCGCCGTGTCGTCGTTGACGCCTTCGGCATTCAAGTGGCGCTTCCAGGTGAAGTAGGGCACCTCGGCCTGCAGGACGACGCTGTGGAACGGCGCGTACTGCGCGCGCAGGAGGATTCGATTCTCCCGCTCGCTCTCGGCATCGTCACCGGTGCCGGACTCCTTCTGCAGGACGCGATCTTCCAGCGCGAACCGGAAGCTGCCGTTGCTCGGGCGATCGAGCCCGAGGGTAGAGGCGGCCGGATCGCAGCCGCAGACGGAACAAGCAAGAGCGGGATGGATGGACAGGAGTGCGACAGCGAGTAACGAGACGAGACCTACGAGCAACGAGCGCATGGAAAAGCCCCCAATTTGGAAAAGAAGATGGAACGGCCACTTCGCTTCACGACGGGAAGAACGGACCTGCTGTCGTCAGGCGAGTGGTGGAGGGGTCTCCACTTCGATCACTGGTGAATCCGGTCGGCCTGGAGCCGGTGTCGCCACCGGATCGGGCAAGGGCAGGGGCGCCGCGCGTTCCGCGAACGGCGGCACGAAGGCGGGGATCGGAGCGGGCGCGGCCATCTCGCTCGCCCCGCCGCACGTCTTCATCGAGGGCACGTCGGATGCGATCTGGCGCTGGTGCTCGCAGACCGGGCACCGGCACTTGCGGCCTTCATCGTCCTTGTGCTTGCAGCAGCACGCGGCGAGCTTTGCGGCAGCGGCGTTCGGAGCGGCCACTTGCAGCGCGAGCGCGAAGGCCGCGAGCCACCCGAGAAACCGCAGGTATGGATTGCGCCCCCTCATGTACATTTTCGTAATCCGAGGAGGCAGGTTTGGTCAATGGTGAATAAATACACACACACTTCAGCCACGTAAGTCCGTTCGCACGTCCCAGAGGTCAGGAAAGAAAGTCAGATCAATCAAGTGCTTGAGGTACTCGGATCCGGCGGTCCCGCCCGTCCCCCGCTTCTGTCCGATGATCCGCTGTACCACCTTCAGGTGGCGGAAGCGCCAGAGCGCGAACTGCTCGTCCACGTCCACCAGCTTCTCGGCCATCTCGTACGCGTCCCAGTAGCGGGTCGGCTCCTCGTAGATGCGGCGGAAGACGGCGCGTAGTCCCGCGTCGTGCGGGGGCGGTTGGGTGACATCGCGCTCCAGCACCTCCTTGGGAACGGGTAGTCCCCGCCGCGCCAGATGGCGCAAGAACTCGTCGTACAGCGAAGGCGCGCGCAGCGCCTTGCCCAGCTCCTCGTACGCCGCGGGCGTCTGGCGATGGACCTCGAGCATGCGGGCATCCTTGTTGCCGAGGATGAACTCGACCTGGCGGTACTGCGGCGACTGGAACCCGCTCGCCGGACCGAGCACGTGGCGGAACTGGCCGTACTCGGTCGGGGTCAGGGTCTCGAGGACGCCCCACTGCGAGACCAGCTGCGCCTGGATGTGCTTCACCCGCGCGAGGATCTTGAACGAAGGCTCCAGGTCGTCGGCCTGCACGTAGCGGATGGCGGCGCGAAGCTCGTGGAGCAGGAGCTTGAACCACAGCTCCGTCGTCTGGTGCTGGATGATGAAGAGCATCTCGTCGTGATGGACCGGCTCGGAGAGCGGCTTCTGCGCCGCGAGGAGCTGATCGAGCTGCAAGTAGCCCGCGTACGTCATCCGATCGGAGAAGTCGGTGACGACGTGCGGGTCGAGACGTTCCGGCATGGGCGAATCCTCCGGCGCCGGTTCGTTGACGGCGTGGGATGCGCCTCCTAAGGTACCGCGAAGCGTGGCGGGCGCCGTGCCCTATCTCGTCGTCGCCTTCGGCGGCGCCCTCGGCGCAGTCGCGCGCGTCGCGGTCAGCAATCTCTTCGTGCGCCGCCTCGGCGTCTCCTGGCCCTACGGGACGCTCTTCATCAACGTCACCGGCTGCCTCGCCATCGCGCTCTTCCTCACCTACTTCTCCGATCGCGAGCTGAACCCGAACTGGCGCTACTTCTTCCCCACCGGATTCGTCGGGGCGTACACCACCTTCTCGACGTTCGAGTACGAGCTCGTCCGTCTCGTCGAGACGCGATCGACGGCGGGCACCGCGGCCTACTTCGTGCTCTCCAACGGGCTAGGCTTCGTGGCCTGCCTTCTCGGCATCTGGCTCGGCCGCAGGCCCTAGAAACCCAGCTCCGCGAGGGCGAGCCCGAGCTTCTCGGGTCCGCGCCGCGGATCGGAGAGCTTGGCGAGCGCGTAGCGGGCCTCGTCGGAAAGCCGGGCCCAGTCCTGTTCGCTCACCCGGGCTGCAACGGCAGCGGGCCTGCGGTCTGGACCCCAACTCGACGGATCCACCTGGCCGCCCTCGAGCGGAACCACCGGATGCCCGGCGCGCTCTGCGAATCCACGCAGCGCCTCGCGATAGACGTCCAGATCGGGACCGGAGTCCACCGGAAGGTGGCACACCGCGAGGCGCTCCGCGCGCGAGAGCGCCGTCCATCCCTGAAGCGAAAGCTTGAGCCCGGCGAGGTCGAGCTTGCGGCGCACCGCGAGCGGAATCGTGGCCAGCGTCTCGTGAACGTCGCCCTCGTACGCGAAGCGCAGGTACATTCTCAGCCTCCCCCAGGCGCCGGCGTCTCCACGACCACGAGGACCTGGGGCTTGACCCGCAGCGCGCCGAGCATCGCGCTGTACGGCTTCATCCGGAAGCTCCGGATGTCGACGTCGATGCGGGCGATCGCCCGGCCGTCCTTCCGCTGGACGTGGAAGGTGCCCTCGTGCGCGACGCCATGGATGGTGAGCGTGCCGCGGACGCTCCATCCCCCTTCGATCTGCTTCACCTCGCTTGAGACGAAGGTCGCCTCGGCGAACTTCTGCGCCTCCAGCACGTCGCGCGCGCAGTTGCGCTCGATGTCCGCCTTGTCCCGATCGGAGAGCGTTCCGTCCGCCGGATTCCCGCCGCGCATGGCCCCGACGACGCGCAGCGACGACGCCTCCACCCGGGCGCTCACGGAATCCGCAAGCAGGTCGATGTCGAACCGCGAAACGCGCAGCCTCAGATCGTGACCGAGCGCCGAAAGCGCGCCTTCGCGAAAGGTGAAAACTTCGATGCTCCCGGTATCTTGGCCGATCCGCGTCATGGCGTCCGACACTCTATACGCGCGCCGACTTGACAGGCGTGTAAAGGCCGGGAAGTCTGCGCGCGCACATCCGCGTACAACCGGGAGGTAGCTCGATGCGGCGACGGACCTTCTTGAAGGCGACAGCGCTCGGCGTCGGCGGTGCGGTCGGGTTGGGGTTCGACCTTTCCAAGGCGCGCGCGGAGACGCGGGCCTTCAAGATCGCGCGGACGACCGAAACGCGCAGCATCTGTCCCTACTGCGCGGTTTCCTGCGGCGTGATCATCCACACGCTCGGCGACAAGGCCAAGAACGTCACCGCCAGCGTCGTGCACGTCGAGGGCGATCCCGACGCCCCCATCAACCGCGGCACGTTGTGCCCGAAGGGCTCGACCCTCAAGGACGATATTACCAATCCGAACCGCGTCCTCCGGCCGAAAGTAAGGCGGCCCGGGTCCGATCACTGGGAGGACATCTCCTGGGACGACGCGATGAAGGGCATCGCGCGGCACATCAAGGACACCCGCGATCGGACCTTCGTCGCGAAGAATGCGCGCGGCGAGGTGGTGAACCGCGCGCCGGGCATCGCCTGGATCGGCGGCTGCACCGATACCAACGAGTTCAACTACCTCCAGTGGAAGGCGATCAGCGCCTTCGGGGTGCCCTACCGGGACTCACAAGCAAGAGTTTGACACGGTCCCACGGTGGCCAGTTTGGCCGCCACTTTCGGCCGCGGCGCGATGACCAACGGCTGGGTCGACATCAAGAACACCGATGTCGTTCTCGTCATGGGCGGCAACCCCGCCGAGAACCATCCCTGCGGATTCAAGTGGGCGATCGAGGCGAAGAAGACCCGGAACGCGAAGATCGTCTCGGTCGATCCGCGGTTCACCCGCACCTCGGCGGTGGCCGATCTCTACGCCCCGCTGCGGCCCGGCACCGACATCGCCTTCCTCTACGGCATCATCAAGTACGCCCTCGACCACAAGCGGTTCCACGAGGACTACGTCAAGATCCACACCAACGCGCCCTTCATCGTCGGCGAGAGGTACTCGTTCAACGACGGCCTGTTCGCGGGATTCGACGGCGCCAAGAAGGAGTACGACAAGGCGAACTGGAACTACGAGCCGGATCCGAAGACGAACTCGTATCAGGTCGATCCGACCCTGCAGAATCCGCGCTGCGTCTTCCAGCTCTTGAAGAAGCACGTCGAGCGCTACACGCCGGAGATGGTCGAGAAGATCTGCGGCACGCCCAAGGACCAGTTCCTCAAGGTGGCGGAGGTCGTCACCTCGACGGGCAACGCGGAGCGGGCCGGCACCATCCTGTACGCCCTCGGGTGGACGCAGCACTCCACCGGCGTGCAGATCATCCGCACGGCGGCGATGCTGCAGTTGCTCCTCGGCAACGTCGGCCGGCCGGGCGGAGGCGTGAATGCGCTCCGCGGCCATTCCAACATCCAGGGAGCGACCGACATCGCCGGCACTTTCGAGATCCTCCCCGGCTACCTCGCCACTCCTCGCGGCGGACTCAACAACCTCACCGAGTACCTGGAGAAGGTAACGCCCACGACGCTCAACAAGCAGTCGTGGACGACGATGAACTACTGGTCTAACTACCCGAAGTTCGCCGTCAGCCTCCTCAAGGCGCTCTACGGGAAGTCCGCGACCAAGGAGAACGACTGGAACTACCAGCTGCTCCCCAAGGTCGATGGGAACTACTCGTGGATGTACATCTTCGACGACATGTACCGCGGGAAGTCGAAGCGGGCGGGCGGGGAGGAGTCGGGTCCCGAAGGCTTCATCACTTTCGGCATGAACCCGGTCGGCATCGGACCGAACTCCGACAAGATGATCGCCGCCCTCTCCAAGCTGAAGTGGATGGTGGTGGTGGAGAACGTCGAGATCGAGACCGCCGCCTTCTGGAAGGCGCCGAAGGACCAGTACCAGACGCCTGACGCCAAGGACATTCCCACCGAGGTCTATCTCTTGCCGGCCTCGGGCTTCTGCGAGAAGGACGGGACGTTCACCAACTCCGCGCGCTGGATGCAGTGGAAGTGGAAGGCGATCGATCCTCCGGGCCAGTCGAAGACCGACCAGGAGATCGTCAGCCGCATGTTCCTCGCCGTGCGCGATCTGTACCGCAAGGAGGGTGGCGCCCTCCCCGAGCAGGTCACGAGCGTGACCTGGAACTATACCAATCCGATCAATCCCGATCTCGACGAGGTGCTCAAGGACATCAACGGCAAGGCCCTCGTCGACATCAAGGACAAGGACGGCAAGCTGGTGAAGGCGGCCGGCCAGCAGCTCGACAACTTCGCGCAGATCATGGACGACGGCACCACGATGTGCGGCAACTGGCTGCACACGGGCGTGTACTCATCGGCGGGCAACAACGCCAAGCGGCGCAACAACGCCGACCCGACGGGTCTCGGCATGTTCCACGAGTGGGGTTTCTCGTGGCCTGCCAACCGCCGCATCATGTACAACCGCGCCTCGGCGGACGCGGACGGGAAGCCTTGGGATCCGACGCGGCCGGGCATCGTCTGGAACGGCGAGAAATGGGTCGGCGACGTACCTGACTTCAAGCCCGACTCACCGCCCGGGCAGTTCGGTGCCTTCATCATGCTGCCCGAGGGCGTCGCCCGTCTCTACGCGGCGGCCCTGAACGACGGTCCGTTCCCGGAGCACTACGAGGCGATGGAAGCCGCGGGCGACAACCCGCTCCATCCGAAGGTCACCTCGAATCCGGTCGGCGTCCGCTTCAGCTCCGACAAGGACAAGTACGGGACCGCAAGCGATTTCCCCATCGTCTGCACCACCTACCGCCTCACCGAGCACTACCACTACTGGACCAAGCACCACGGCAACGGCCGGCTCAATGAGGTCCAGCCCGGCTTCTTCGTCGAGATCCCCGAGGGTCTCGCCAAGGAGAAGGGCATCTCCAACGGCGGGCAGGTGAAGGTGACCTCGGCGCGCGGCAGCATCACCGGCGTCGCGATGGTTACGAAGCGCCTGCACCAGATGCAGATCGGCGGCAAGCAGGTCTGGCACGTCGGGGTCCCGCTCCACTGGGGCTTTATGGGCGCCGCGGGACATACCGGGCCGCTCGCCAACAAGCTCACTCCCACCGTGATGGACGCGAACACCTGGACGCCCGAGTACAAGACCTTCCTCGTCAAGATCGAGAAGGCGGAAGGAGGTGTCGCGTGAACTCGCCCGGGTTGCAGATCCGGCAGTCCTCCGCGTCCCTCCACGGCGACACGGGGCAGCGCAAGATGCCGGTGGTGTCGAAGTACATCGACACTTCCACCTGCATCGGTTGCAAGGCGTGCGAGGTCGCCTGCCAGGAGTGGAACGACCTCGGCAACGTCGACACCAAGCAGGTCGGCAGCTACCAGACGATGCCGCAGCTCAACGCGGACTTCTGGAACCTGATCAAGTTCAACGAGCAGACGCTGACCGACGGCGGATTCGCCTGGCTGATGCGCAAGGACCAGTGCATGCACTGCGCGGATCCGGGCTGTCTGCGCGCGTGCCCGGCGCCGGGCGCCATCGTCCAGTACGAGAACGGCATCGTCGACGTGAATCCCGACGCCTGCATCGGGTGCGGGATGTGCGCGACGGGCTGCCCGTTCGACGTGCCCAAGTATCACAAGGAATCGGGCAAGATGGCGAAGTGCACGCTCTGCGTCGACCGCGTCGACGTGGGGCTCGAGCCGGCCTGCGTGAAGGCCTGCCCGACGGGCTGCCTGCACTTCGGGACCAAGGACGACATGCGCGCCCTCGCCGACCAGCGCGTCGATCAGCTCCGCGCGAACGGGCTCGCCCAGGCCGCCGTGTACGATCCGCCGGGCGTGGGCGGAACCACCGTCGTCACCGTCCTCGCTCATGGCGATCACCCCGAGTGGTACGGATTGCCGCGCGACCCGCACGTACCGACGGGAATGCGGTTCTGGAAGAGCGTGCTGCGTCCGGTCGGATTCATCGCCATGGCGGCGGCGGTGTTCGGAGCGATCGGCCACTACCTCAGCTACGGTCCGAAGAAGCCCAAGGAAGACGAGAGCGGTCCTGCTGCCCTATGACCTTCGTTGCGGAGGCGTGACATCATGAGCGAGCTCTCACCGCCGTACGCAGGCAGGGGAATCGTCCATTCCGGTGTCGATTCCGGCGTGGTCGGCGCCCAGCGAAACCAGGACATCGTGGTCGGCGACGTCATCGTGCGCCACCGTCTGATGGTTCGCGTGACGCACTGGCTCGTGGCGCTGGCGTTCTTCTTCTGCCTCTTCACAGGCCTGCCCATCTGGTCGCCCGTGTTCGGCTGGCTGGCGGGGTTGTTCGGCGGGCTCAATGGATGCCGCGTGGTCCATCCCTGGTCGGGGGTCGCCTTCTTCGTCTTCACCTTCTGGATGGCGCTCCACTGGGCTTCCGAGATGCGCATGACCAAGGAGGAGCGGGCCTGGATCGGTCCGCGCCTCGTCGAGTACATGCGCTACCAGGGCGACGACTCCGAAGTGGGCAAGTACAACCCTGGCCAGAAGCTCTTCTTCTGGGCCGTCATCGTCGGAGCGATCGGCGTTCTCGTCACCGGCATCGTGATGTGGTTCCCGCTCACCTTCAACGAGATCTTCCGCGAGGCGAGCTACGTGATCCACGACATCGCCTTCATCCTCTTCTTCGTGGCGATCGTCTTCCACATCTACCTCGGCACCGCCGGCGAGCCGGGAACCTTCCGCTCGATGACGCGGGGGACTGTGACGCGGGCCTGGGCCCGCCTGCACCATCCGCGCTGGTTCCGCGAAGTGACGGGTGAACAGACCCGCCGCTGACGTCGTCTCGCAGTTCGAGCGCCGGGCCGCGCGAGCCGAGCTGCTCGCCCCCGGCGCTCCGTCTGCCGAGGCGCCGCTTCGCTTCGCTGCCGCAGCGTTCCGTGCCCAGGCCGAAATGGCGCGGATGCTCGGATCCGTCTCCCCTTCCCTGGAGGAGATGCTCGATCCGCTCTTGCGGGCGGCGCCTGCGGTCCTGCGGCAGGCGGAGGGCGGGCCACCAGCGCTGGCCGAGGTGGCGCGGATGCGCCTCGACGACGATCCGGACACGGCGCGATCTCGATTGCGCATCTATTGGGACGGAGGCCCGGAGGCGCGCGAGGACTACCTCTCCCGCGCGATCCTCCAGCCCTGGGTGCGGATCCTCGCGGCCGAGCATCGCCCGCCCGACCGCCCGCGGCGGGAAGGTGCCTGCCCGTTCTGCTCGGGACTTCCCTGGATGGTCACGCGGCGGACCGAGCAGGACTCGCACGGAGCGCAGCGCAACCTCTGCTGCGCGCTTTGCGGGGGCGAATGGCCGTTCTCGCGCATCCGCTGCCCGGGATGCGGCGAAGCGGATCCCGAGAAGCTACCCAACTTCCACGACGAGACGCGCAGTGCCGTTCGCATCGAGGCTTGCGACACCTGCAAGCGGTACGTGAAATCGATCGACCTGACGCTCGACGCGAGGCCCATCGCGGAAGTGGACGACCTCGCGACGCTCGCCCTCGATCTCTGGGCACAAGACGAGGGGTACACGAGGCTCGAGCCCGGGCTCGCCGGGATCTAACTACCCGAGCTGCGGGAAATCTAGCTCCGGCTTCTCGGGGGGCGGCAAGAGCGCGCGCCAGGCCGCTTCCAGCCGAGGCTGCGGCCAGCCGAGGAACACGCCGTCGCCGCGATACCAGGACGCGTTGTGCTCGGCGAGGACGATCCAGCCCGCGCCGCGCGGCGAAGCCACGTCCATGCGCCAGGCGGAGAGCGTCACGCTCGCCTCGCGCACGCGAATGTGCTGGCGCGAAGGGGCTGACGGGGTCACGGAGCCCAAGCCTTCGATCTCGACCGGCATCAGGCCCCTTCATCGCACGAGCCCGGCGTGCAGAGCAAAGGCGCACGGTCGCTAGAAGGATAGCTTTTTGAACAATTTCTCTGGAAGTAGCCGGACTACCAGCATGACGAGCCGCCAGATGAGCGGCGTGTAGACCACGTCGGCGCCGCGCTCGAGCGCGCGCAGGATGTCTCTCGCGACCCGATCGGGTCCCACGGCAAAGGGCATCTCGGGCAGGTGCGCCGTCATTGGCGTGTCGACGAAGCCAGGCTTCACCGTCAGCACCGAGACCCCCGAAGGGGAGAGCCGCTGGCGGAGCGCGGACAACAGCGCGGTGAGGCCCGCCTTTGCCGCCCCGTAGACCGGGTTCGCCGCCCGGCCCCGGTCGCCCGCGACCGAGGAGATCGCGACCAGGGTACCGGCGCGACGCGCCTCCATCCTCCGCGCCGCCTGCAGCAGCAGGGAGGTCGGCGAGACGAGATCGGTGTGCAGGATCGCGGGCGCTTCTTCCGGCCCCGCCTCCCGCGAGCCGAGGACGCCGTGGGCGAGGAGGACGACGTCGGGCGGTCCCAGCGCCGCGTCGGCGGCCTCGAACAAGCCAGCGTGGGCGCGCAGGTCGTCCAGATCCAGTACTGCCGTTTCAACCTGGGTGGCGCCCCGCGCGCGTGCGTCGGCGGCCACCGCGGCCAGCCTCTCCGGGTTCCGCGCCGCGAGGAAGAGCGAGGCGCCCTGCTCGGCGTAGAGGCGCGCGACGTGCTGGGCGATGGCGGAGGTCGCGCCCAGGACCACGACTCGCTTCATGCGCGCGCGACCCGCCGCCAGAAGGAGGAGGAGAAGCCGGGGTCGACGAACCGCTCGAACTCGGCGAGGCGCGGATACGAGGCGGCGAAGGTGCGCGGGCTCATCGTCGCGTCCTTGGCGGGATAGAGGGCGCCGCCCGCGGCGCGCACCACCTCTTCCAGCTCGCCGAGCAGGCGCAACGTGTCGGGCCCGCGATTGGCGAAGTCGAGCGCGAGCGTGATGCCCGGTCGCGGAAAGCTGAGCAGCCCGGGCGAGGGCATGTCCCCGAACGTCTTCAGCACCGTGAGGAACGAGCCCTGTCCGGAGATGCGGACCCGGCCGAGCAGGTCCCGGACGTGGTCGCGGGAAGGGACCACGCACTGGAACTGGAGGAAGCCGCGCTGCCCGTAGATCCGGTTCCAGCGGCCGATCCGGTCGAGGGGAAAGAAGAAGGAGCGGACGTTGGTCTCGCGCTGCCGCTTCGCCAGACGAGCCTCGAGCGCGACCAGAGCATTGAAAGCCCGCACCGCCGGGCCGCTGAGCGCGAACGAGGGAAAGTCGGCCGGAACCTCGAGGGGCCGCTTTCCGGGCGCGGCGCGGCCGGGGCGCTGCGAATGATCGCCGCGGTAGTAGATCCCGCGGACGTCGCGAGAGAAGGCGTCGATCCAGGCCACCGTGTATTCGAAATCGCGCGAGCCTGCGTCGATGTCGAAGAACTCGTCGAGCGTGCGGAAGGGTACCCGCTGCTCGATGATGAAGGGGCCCGAGACTGGCACGAGCTGGATTTCCGCCGCGGTGATGAGGCCGGTGAGGCCGAGCCCCGCGACCGTGGCCGCGAAGAGCGGATCGCCCGGCACGCATTCCTTGCGCTCGCCGTCCGAGCGGAGCAATTCCAGCCAGCGGACGTGCCGGCCAAAGGTGCCCGCTCGCCCGTGGTTCTTGCCATGGATGTCGTTGGCGATGGCGCCGCCGACCGAGACCAACTGCGTGCCGGGTACGACGGGAACGAAGAACCCGCGCGGCAATGCGAAGGAGATGAGATCGGCGAGCGTCATTCCCGCCTCGCAGCGGACCACGCCCGATTTCTCGTCGAAGGAGATGAATCGGTCGAGCCTTCCCGTGGTGAGCACCGTGCCGCCGTCGTTCAGGCACACGTCGCCGTAGCTGCGTCCCTGACCGACCGCGAGCACAGGTCCCGAGCGGGCGGGCAGGGCGTCGCTGCGCCAGGCGAGGGGCAAAACCCTCTGCGTCGCCTTGGGATAGCGGCCCCAGGACTCGAACATCGCCGCATGATAGCGGGTAAGATGAGCGCATGTTCCGCGTCACCCAGGAGCTGCGCTTCTGCTACGGGCACCGGCTCCTCGGACATCCCGGCAAGTGCGCGCGCCTGCACGGCCACAACGCCCGTGTCTTCCTCGTCCTGCGCGCAGCGAGCGTCGACGCGAAGGGAATGGTGATCGACTTCGACGTCCTCGAGCAGCGCGCGCGGCGCTATCTCGACGAGGCCCTCGATCACCGGATGCTCCTGCAGCAGGGCGATCCCGCCTGCGCCGCGCTGGCCGGGATCGGCGAGACGTTCGTGGCGCTGGAAGTGCCGCCCACCGCGGAGAACCTGGCGAAGCTGATCTTCGAGCAACTGCTCCGCGCCGGCCTTCCGTTGGCGGAAGTCCGCCTCGAGGAGCAGCCAGGCAGCACGGCTTCCTACGGAAGCCCGTAGTCCGCGCGCGCGATCAGGCAGCGCGCATCTCCAGGCTCGATCTTGCGGCACCCCGCCGGGCGATCGCGGTAGATGGCGCAGCGGACGCGCTTTCCCAGCGAGCCTTCCAGCGCGGCGCAGCGCTCGTCATTGCCGGCGAGCTTCAAGTGCCGCTCGCCCTGCGCGTTCACGACCGTGTAGCGATCGAGGATGCGCAGCCTGCGCAACAGGCGCGCGCCCGGCTCGACGAGGACGTAATCGCGATAACCCTCGGCCCGGTTCTCCCGCGGGTTGCAGCAGCAAGCCCCGCAGGCCTGGCAATCGAACGTCACGCCGCGGACGTTGCCGGCCCCGGCTCCTCCGCGCAAGCGCTTCGCAGCGCCATCCGGCCGAGCGTACGGACGGTGCGCGCCCCAGGCTCTTCGATGCGCAGGGCAAGGGCAGCGGCGCCGATCCGGAGCGCGCCGCTTGCGAGGAAGAGCAACTGCGCCGCATGCGCTTGCGCGCCGAAGAGCACGGTGTGGCCCGGCAAGGCATGGACCAGCGCTCCGCCCGCGATGGAGGCGACCGCCGTCGCCGCACCGGCCGCGGTGGCGAAGCCGGCCAGCTGGAACGAGCGCGCCTCCACGGACGAGACGGCGAGAGGAAGCGAGAAGGATGCCAGCGACTGACCGGCGAGGAGCGCGCCGCAGAAGACCGCGTCGATGGCGATGGGCCAGAGCATTCCATCGCGCGCGACGAGCCAGAGGATGGGCGAGAGCGAAAGGCCGAAGCAGCACGCGAGCAGGACCGGCTTCGAGCCGGCGCGATCGATCGCCTTCCCCCACAAGGGAGCCGTGACGATGCGGAGCACCGCCAGCGCAGTGTAGTAGACGGAAAGCTGGGCGAATCCTGCGTGCAGGTTCCCTACCAGGTGGATGTTGTAGAAGGCGGGCGTCGCGAGCCCGCTCGCCGCGGCCCAGGCAGCGTGGAAGGCGAGCGCGCGGCGCACGCGCCGGTCGGACCAGGCGCGGGAGAAATCGCGGAGCTGCGGGCGCGGGAGCGGAACCGCACGGCCTTCTCCCTGCCGTTGCAAGAGCTCGAGCGTGACGACGCCGAAGACAAAGGACGCGACGGAGAGTGCGCAGAGCATCCCGCCTGCAGTCCCGCGCGGACGCGCCGCGTCCAGGACGAGACCTGCGCCGAGCGATCCGAGAGCGCTCCCCGCCGCGCAGAAGGCCGTCCGCAGGCCGAAGTAGCGGCCACGCACGGCGGGGGGAACGAGCGCCGCCATCCAGGTCGTCCAGGCGTTGTTTCCGGCGACACCGAGCAGCGCCCACAAACCCGCGAAGACGAGGAGTACGATCTGCTTCGCCGCGAGCGGGAGCGGGACGAACGGCAACGCCGCGAGAAGGAGCGGGAGCGAACGCGAGGCCCGGAGCGCAGCCACCGCGGTGCGCTTGCTGCCGCGGACGTGCGTGACCCAGGCGCAAGGGAGCTGCGCGAGCTGGGCCGCGAATGGTAGCGCTCCGAGCATGCCGATGAGGAACGGCGAGAGGTCGAGGTAGAGCGCCCAGGCCGTGAGCACGCCGCCCGTGACGCAGGCGCCGACCAGCTCCGCGGCGATTCCTTCCCAGGTCGAGATCCGTAGCGACGACCGTACCGGCACCGTTCCCAAGCTCGATCAGCTCCCGTGCAGCCAGGCGGCCGCCGCGAGCACCGTGCCATGTGCCCCCCGCCGTCGCGCAAGGACTACAAGGCACCACGTCCCTGGACGGGTGCCCGCCCGCCTGCCTGCCGGGCCGGAGCGGCCGGCCGACGGTAGGAACTCGCTGCGGGGAGGCACAGATTGTTTCGGAGAGGAGGTGTGCGATGCTCTGGACGATCACGGTCATCCTGCTGGTGTTGTGGGTGTTGGGCCTCGTTTCCGGTGCCTCCATTGGCGCCTGGGTCCATATCCTTCTCGTTCTCGCCGTAATCAGCCTGATCTTTGCGGTCCTTCGCCGGGGCACCGGCGCAGCGGTTCCATAGCTTTCGCGTCCCTTGCGGGGCGCGGCCGGCTACGGCTCCTGTGACCAGTTCCTGAGGCGGGTCTCGCTGGTGGTGCGGGGCTCGCCTCAGCTTTTTTTCTGAGAAAGTCGCGGCAGCGATTGCCGGAGCTCGAGCAGCGGCGCGAAGAGGTCGCCGCGCTTCTCGATGCGGGCGAGGACCGATTCCGGATCGAAGGCCAGGCGCGCGGCATCGCGACGGTCCGCGCACGCCGCCACCTCCTCCCAGGTCACCGGTGTCGAGACCGTCGGGTAATCCTTCGCGCGAAGCGAATACACGCACACGGTCGTCTTATGCGGGTCGTTCTGGCTCCAGTCGACCAGCACCTTCCCGGTCCGGAGCGTCTTCTTCATGTTGGAGACCACCAGCTCAGGCTTCTCGCGCTCGAGCAGCTCGGCCACGGCGCGGGCGAAGGGCTTGGTGTCGTCGTACGCGACCTTGGCCTGATTGAGCGGCACGTAGACCTGGAGGCCCTTCGATCCGCTCGTCTTCGCAAAGCTCTCGAGGCCGAGCGAATCGAACATCCCGTGCAGCAGGACGCCGACCTCGCAGCAATGCACCAGGTTCGCGGGCTCGCCGGGATCGAGATCGAAGACCAGCTGCGTGGGACGGTCCATCGCCGGCGCCTTGGCGAGCGGCACGTGCAGCTCGAGGTCGGCGAGGTTTGCCGCCCAGATCAGCGTGGCGACGTCGTTCACCAGGCAGAACTGCATGGTCCGGCGGTTGCTCTCGCTGTAGACCTCCGCCGTCCGGACCCAGGGCGGGCGGTGCGAGGGGCAGTTCTTCTCGTAGAAGTACGGCTGATCGACGCCGTTCGGATACCGCTTGAGCGTGAGCGGCCGGTCGCGCAGATGGGGCAAGAGCGTTTTCGAGACGCGCAGGTAGTAGTCGATAACCTGCGCCTTGGTGAACCCCGCCTTCGGGTAGAGGACCTTGTCGAGGTTCGAAAGCTTGAGACGCTTTCTCCCGATCGCGACTTCGGCGTCAGACGATCGGGCCATGGAGCGCGGAGTCTACCGTCGCGCTGCCCGCCTGGGGCGCGCCGCCTTCCCGGCGCCGCGCCTGGCCCGCGCGGTGCGCGCCGCAGCCCGGTGCTGGGGCCCGTGCCGGCGCTCGCCGCTCTCCGCGGGCGCCTCGCCCTTCTTCGCCGCCGCAAGCGAGCGCTGCAAGGCCTCCATCAGGTTCACCACCTTGCCACGAGGCTCCTTCTCGGGCTCCTCGGCCACGATCTCCTGGCCCTCGGCCTTCTTTTCGAGCAGCGCCAGCACTTCTTCGCGCCAGGTGTCCTTGTACTTCTTGGGATCGAAGTCGGCGGCCAGCGAATCGACGAGCTGCTCGGCCATGTGCAGCTCCTTCTCGCGCGGCTTGGCCTCGGACCCGGGCAGTCCGTCGAGCTCGCTCTGATCCACTACCTCGTCCGCGTAGAGCATGGTGCTGATGGCGAGCGCCTTCCCGAGCGGCCGGACCGCGGCGAGGTACTGCTTGGTCCGGAGCACGAACCGCGCGACGCCCACCCGGCCCGTCTTCCTCATCGCTTCGAGGAGGAGCGCATAGGGCTTCTGCGCACCCTTGTCGGGCAACAGGAAGTAGGTGGTCTCGTAGTAAATGGGATCGATCTGCGACAGCTCGACGAAGTCCTCGATGTCGATGGACTTGGTGCCCTTGGGGTCGAAGGCGGAGAGCTCTTCCCGCGTGACCGGGACGTAGCGGCCCTTCGAGACCTCGAAGCCTTTGACGATGTGCTCCCAGGGGACCTCGTGCCCGTCGATCGAGCAGACCCGCTTCTGCTGGATTCTCCCGCCATCCTTGTCGTGAAGCATGTGGAAGCGGACCTCCTTGGGAGAGGTCGCCGAGTAGAGCTTCACGGGTACGTTGACGAGGCCGAAGCTGATGGAACCGCTCCAGATGGGACGTGGCATCGAGGACTCCTCAGTGGCGGGCGTCCCCGTCGGCAGGCGGGGGCGCGAGCGGATTTCCGGTCTTTCTTTCGTGTTCCAGGACGCGCTCCGCGACGGCCGGGCCGTGCTTTCGCTGCACGACTTCGACGTGGGAGCGCTGCGCGGCGGTCTGATCCTTCATGGCGCCGGGCGGCGCCGCGCTCGGGCGATCTTCCGGCGGAGCCGGGGCCTCGCCGGGAGCGTGGGCTCCTTCCGTCTTTCCTTCGCCGGTGGCGTTGTGCTCGAGGATGGCGTTGGTCTCGCCGCCGAGGATGAAGACGAGCCCGGTTATGTAGAGCCAGGTGAGGAGCACCACCACGCCGCCGATCGATCCGTAGGCGGCGTTGTAGTTGCCGAAGTGCTCCGCGTATTGCGTGAATCCCCAGGTCGCGAGGAGCCACAGGAGCGTGGCCAACACCGATCCCGGCGTGATGTACCGCCACTCCTGCTTCGCGTCCGGCAGCACGTAATAGAGGACGGCGACGACGAACATGATGACCAGGGCCGTGATGGGCCATCGCGCCCAACTCCACACGACCGCGTAGTACCGCTCCACCCCGACCCGATCCGCCAGCCACTCGCCGGCGCTGGTGCCGAGGGCGAAACCGGCGACCGAGGCGAGGATCAGCACCGCGGAGAGCACCGTCACCGCGATGGCCATCCCTTGCGTCTTCCAGAACGGTCTCGTTTCCTTGACGTCGTAGGCGAGGTTCAAGGCCGTCCGCAGCGCGTCGATCCCGCGGGACGCGCTCCACAAGGTGATGGCGAGGCCCAGGGTGAGGAGCCTCGGGCGCTGTATGGTGACGAGGGAGTCGAGGTGCTGCTTGAGGATCGCGGTGGCGGCGTCAGGCATGATCCCCGAGAGCCGAGCGACGATGTCATCGGTCGCGCCTTTCACCGGCAAGAAGGCGGTGAGGGCGACGAGGAAGAAGAAGAAAGGAAAGAGCGAGAAGAGGAAGTAATAGGAGAGCTGGGCCGCCTTGTCGGTGGGCGCATGGTCGGTCCAGTGCTGGTAGAGCTTCCGGGCGAGCCCCCGGAAGCCTAGCTCGCGCAAACCTGGGATCCGCATCGCGGTTCAAAGCTAGGGCCTCAAGGGCGGTAGAGGTACCCGAGCATGGCCCCGAAGACGGCGTGTCCGAGAATGACGAAGGCGGGCGTGGCGAACCCGTAGTTGAGCCCGAACGGTCCCGGAGGCTCGAGCCGCTTGCTGGCGACGGGTCCGGAGTGCTCGCTCGCCATGCG
>Ga0209474_10001119_pt1 | contig 27094 bp, 26 predicted proteins | sample GraSoiAngelo_145_FD_185902 | JGI IMG/M metagenome (GOLD analysis project Ga0209474, IMG submission 185902) | Grasslands soil microbial communities from the Angelo Coastal Reserve, California, USA - 14_1009_05_20cm (SPAdes) (version 2) | ecosystem: Environmental > Terrestrial > Soil > Grasslands...
GGATAGCCGATAGCCTCAGCCGCAGCCAATGCTTGCGAGGGGTGATTGATGACCCGAGCTTTGGGATAAGGCAGACCGAGCTTTTCCAGATTGGTGAGTTGCTGCGCCTTGGAAATCTCATGCGCGAAACACCGATAGCCATTCACCACGCGCACGCCTTTCGCTTCGAGATGCGCGAGGTAATTCAGGGTATAGAAAATTCCGTGGGCCAGGCCGCGCTGCCACGCGGAAGGGCTCATGCGATTGAAGAGCAGTGAATACTCTCGCTCCGGCGAGGCCGCGTCGTAGCAGTGATGCCGTGCGTCGATCTTCACCCAATTCGTTCCGCGTTCGTCGAGCTGCTGAAACAATGGCCGGAACCAATCCGGATGCTCGTAATAAACCGCAAGGGGCTTGTCCAATTTGTGGCCGTCGCTGTTCATTTCCCGCTCATTTTGACTGTCTCATTAGATGAGAAAAGACTGCAAGTCGTTCCCTTTTATTCCCTTTAGAGAAGATCGGGGCGGTTGCGGCGCGTCTTTTCGAGGGCCGCGGCGCGGCGCCATTTGGCGACTTCCTCATGGTTTCCGCCGATAAGAGTCTCCGGAACTTTCCAGCCACGGTATTCGGCGGGGCGTGTGTAATGCGGATAGTCCAGCAGCATACCAGTTGCAGCCGTTGGATAGTTCGCAGGCAGCCGTGAGGATGGGACGGCAGAAAGACTTTCGCTGAACGATTCATTTTGCGACGAAGCTTCGTTGCCCAGCGCACCTGGGATAAGGCGCGTGACGGCGTCCATCACCAGCAGCGCAGGTAGCTCTCCGCCGCTGAGCACGAAATCTCCGATGGAAATCTCCTCGGTCGCGAGGTGCTCCGCTACGCGCTCGTCCACACCTTCATAACGCCCACAGATCAGAATCATTCGCTGGAGCTGCGAATACCTTCGCGCCGTTTCCTGACGGAAGAGTTTTCCCGCTGCGGACATCAGCACAATTGCGGTGTTCGGATCTCTTGCGTCCTGAGAAGTTGCGTCACCAACGCTGCGGCCCAATAGGGATTCGACAGCATCGAACAACGGCTCCGGTTTCAGCACCATGCCCTCGCCGCCGCCAAAAGGCCGGTCGTCGACAGTGCGGTGACGGTCTTTGGTGAACGCCCGCAAATCCTGAACGTGCGCATGAATCAGTGCGGCCTCGCGCGCCCGGCGGACAATTCCGTGCTCAAGCGGGCCTGCGAAAAACTCAGGAAAAATGGTGATGAGATCAAATCGCATTCGCCGTTTCTTCAGTACTTAGGATTATGCGCGCCGAGGCCTGCCAACGGAATCGCGGATTGTCAATTTAAGTCGCGCAAGCCTTCCGGCAGTACCACGTCAATGCGGCGCGCGAGGGGATCGATTTTCGTACAGATATCCACGGCCAATGGGATCAGCAGTTCGCCTTGCGAGGTCTCGACTTGCAGAAGCGGTGTCCCTGCCACCTCTTCACCGGGAAACTGAACGTCGCGCACGGTGCCGAGCAAGGCAGGAGCTTCCGCCAGTGAGCACGGAGAGGATGCGACGGCGGGCAGGCTTGTCGGAGTTTCAAAGACGCTACAGCCAATCAGGTCGGAAACAAAATACTGTCCCGCAGGCAACGACACACGCTGCTCGAGCGGCAAGAGCACTTCGAATCCGCGCAGCTTCTCCGCTTCAGAGATGGAATTCACATTCTCGAAATGAAAAACTGCCTGGCCGCGATGGTTTTGGCTCAGCCAACACGCACTCAACTTCGTGTGCCGTGGCTCGCCTTTGCCATGGGGATCTCCAAGAAGAACTTCCTGCAATTTGGTGAGTCGCTCGGGAAAATCAGTGAGGATTTCGGCGGCAACTTCACCTTTATTGCCCCGCGCACGAAGGATGCGCGCCACCAGAAACCATTGTAGAGTGTCAGAGTTCAAAGCAGATTTGAAGATATTGATGCGAATGCGGCGGCGCCGCAAGCCGACGCGGGAACGAAGTTCTCAGTCTTCGAGAATCTCAAGTGTAAACCGCTTCTTTAATTTCATTCCCGCCGCTCCAAGAAGCGTGCGAACCGCTTTGGCTGTGCGCCCCTGGCGGCCAATTACCTTTCCCAAGTCCTCGGGATGCACGCGCAACTCCAGCACGGTCACCTGGGTCCCGTCGACGGATTTCACTTGAACGTCCTCGGGATGGTCCACGAGGGCTCGAGCGATGGATTCGACCAGCTCCTTCATTTGGGCAACTCCGCTTGAGCTAATTTCCAGCGGCAACTTGCTGCGCCCTCCAGAAACGGTCAACGCCTCACTGGCACCATGGGGTAATGAACCATAACCGCCGTGGAACGGCGCCCCGGCCAGGCCGGCACGCGCAATGTTCAGGGAGCTGGGACGTGCGTTTACGCGATCTTCTGCTGACGTAGAAAACTGCGTACTGTATCGCTGGGCTGCGCGCCCAGACCAATCCAATGTTTAATCCGCTCGGCGTCGAGCTTAATCTCCGCTGGCTTTTTCAGCGGATCATAGGTTCCCACCGCTTCCTTGATGCGGCCATCGCGTGGCCGAGTCCTCTCGATCACCACCACGCGGTAAAAGGGCTTCTTCTTCTTGCCAATCCTGGACAAGCGAATCGTGAGCACTAAAGCAATCCTCCTGAGCTTCGACATTGTAGCGTGTATCGGTGCCTTGCAGCAACAAAGTTTCAACGTGGAAGAGTTAATTTACCTCGTATCCGTTCCAAATTGAGGTGCATTAACCAGGGGTTTTGGGTACCTTGACCCAGGGCAAGCCCGGAACGCTATTGGGTCAGAGGGATCCGAAAGCAGCCCATTACTCATTACGATTCCAGGCCGAGTCAAGCGGTTGTCTAACTTGCGGGGAATGAATAGACTAGCGTCAGTTTTTGCGGGGTCACCCTTGCTACCCTCCAGCAAGCTTTCTCGATTCGCCCTCGCAGTCGCGTTCGCGCTTCTCGCGTTGCTGGTTTTGGTTGTGGCACGGGAGGGCCATCACGCGAACAGCCAACTCCTTTCGGATCTCCTGCAATCAGCCATAGTTGCCTCGGCGGCAGCTTGTGCCTTGTGGGTGACGGGACGTTCCACTGGGTACCTCCGGCGACTCTGGTTGTTGTTCACCGTTTCGTTGCTACTCGTGGTTGTTGCCCAGGTGCTTGAAACATACTATGAAGGCCTCGCCCATACGCCCTTCGCGACCCCCTGGCCTTCGGACGTCGGCTTCATCCTGTGGGTGATTCCAGCCCTGATTATGCTGCTACCCCGTCCCGATAAGGAGCACGGGGGCATCGATTGGGAAACGATTCTGGACTTTGCGCAAGTTGGAATCGTAGCCTTGACCGCTTATTTGTATTTCTTCTACCTCACATCCCGGTGGGAATCCGAAGGCCCACAAATGGTTACCAAGGAGATTTGGCTGCAAATATATCGCGACCTGGCGATTGCGGCTGCCTTCCTGTTGCGGTCCCGGGCGAGCGTGTCAGAGCCGGCGAAAGTCTTATTCCGTCGCGTCTCGCTGTTCTTTCTTTTTGCGACCGGTGCTTCCATGACCTATCTGCTCAGTGGGCAAGGGGGTACGGGTCGGGCTAATTGGTATGACGTGGCCTGGTGCGGCCCCTATCTCTTCGTGACGGCATTCGCAACGCAGTGGAAAGCGGAAGTCGATGCTTCGGCGAAGGAACAAGCTGTTCCAGGAAGGGCAGCAATTTTCTCGCGTATGGTGCCCGTTTGCGTACCGCTCCTAGTCTTGTTGATGAGCCGGCGCATCGCGTATGAACAGGCCACTCTTGCCTGGGCAGCCATCACTGCTTCCTTCCTGGTTTCCACCACTCGCTTGATTCTGACCAACGCAAAGCAGCTGCGCGTCGCAGATGCGCTGCGCGTCAGCGAAGAACGTTTCCGGACTCTCGTTCAGGATCTGCACATTGGAATCGTGCTGCTGGGTCCCAATGCAGAGACGCTTTTTGCCAACCGCTCCGTCCTCGAGACCTTTGGGGTGCGAAGTGAGCAGGTCGCCGGCAAGAGTTCGGCCCAGTTTGAAGCTACGGCCATCCGAGAAGACGGGACAGAGATGCCGTTTTCAGAACGTCCTGCGCCGCGTGCGATTGCCACGAAGCAGCCCGTTTACGGAGAAGTTGTAGGCTGGCGTCTCAAAGGTTCCGACGGTGTTGTATGGACACTGGTGGACGCCCTGCCCCAAATTACACAGCAAGGGGAGGTAGCCGACGTAATTCTTTCGATCAGCGACATCACGGAGCGGAAAAAAGCGGAAGAAGCGCTGCAAAGAAGCGAGGAGCGTTTCCGCACGCTTGTCGAAAGTTTGCATGTTGGCGTTGCCCTCATGGGGCCACGAGCCGAGATCCTGTTCGCCAACCAAGCGGCGCTGGAGATTTTTGGACTCTCGCTGGAACAGGTCTTGGGAAAAACATCCGAGGAATTCGGGTTTATAGCGCTTCGCGAAGACGGAACGGAAATCCCGTTTGAAAGGCGCCCGGCTCCGATGGCCTTGGCCACAGGCCAGCCTGTTCGTAACCAAGTGATGGGATGGCGCCGCCCTGGATCAGGGGAAGTGTTGTGGATTCTTGGGGAAGTTGTGCCGTTGTCCACGAAAGATGGCAAACCCGATAGGCTTGTGGCGGCATTCAGCGACATCACGCAGCGCAAGGAGGCGGAAGAATCGCTCCACCAGCTCTCGGCACGTTTGCTTCGTCTTCAGGACGAGGAGCGACGCAGATTGGGCCGGGAGCTTCACGACAGCCTGGCACAGAGTGTGATGGCGGTGAATTTAGATCTCGCACAAATAACCCGTTCTTCGATGCCGCTGGACAAGAGCGCGCGGCACGCCCTGTCCGAAGCGAGGAAAGTGCTCCGGGAAATGTCGCGCGAGATTCGCACACTTTCCTACCTTTTGCATCCACCAGTGCTCGATGAGTTGGGTCTGGCATCGGCTGTGAAGGAATACGCGAGCGGATTCAGCGAGCGAAGCGGGATCGCCCTGGAAATTGATATCCAGCCAAATTTTCCCAGGATGCCGCAAGAAGCGGAAACCGCATTTTTCAGGATCGTGCAGGAAAGCCTTGCGAATATCCAGAAGCATTCCGGAAGCCCGACGGGAACGATTCGATTGTGGAACGGCCAAGGCCGCGTCCAACTTGAGATCAGGGACCAGGGCCGTGGAATGGCCGCCAAACCCCGGGGAGGTGGCGGCCTTCCAGAGGCTTCTCGCCTAGGTGTCGGTATTCTCGGTATGCGCGAAAGAATGGCGCAACTAGGAGGAACCCTTGAAGTGCAATCCAATGCGTCGGGAACTGCAGTTCACGCTACAATCCCCTTAGTACTCGAGGGTACTCATGGCACCCCTCCGCATCCTCGTGGCTGATGATCACCAGGTTGTGAGGACAGGGCTCCGCACCTTGCTGGAGTCCAAAGCGGGGTGGCGGGTTTGCGCGGAAGCCGCCAATGGGCGTGAAGCGGTAGAAAAGGCCCGTGAGTTGCAACCGGACGTGGCTGTACTGGATATCGGAATGCCCTTGTTGAATGGTATGGAGGCTACACGCCAGATTCGCAAAATATCCCCTGGAACAGAAATCCTCATTTTGACCATGCACGACTCGGAGCATATGATCCAAGGGGTCTTGGATGCGGGGGCACACGGGTACATCCTGAAGGACGACGCGGACAGGAATCTGCTTGCTGCCGTGGAATCTTTGCGCAAGCACAAACCGTATATGTCTTCCCGCGCTTCCGCGGCTGCAGCAACGGTTGAACTGAGCACCGATGGAATAGAACGCCCCGCTCGCCGCTTGACTCCACGTGAGCGCGAAATCGTGCAACTGCTTGCCGAAGGAAAAAGCAACAAAGAGATCGCGACTTACCTCAACATCAGTGTGAAAACAGCGGAAACCCATCGCGCCAACATCATGCTCAAGATGAATTTCCACTCGGTCACGGAATTGGTCCGCTACGCGGTAAAGAACAAAATTATCCAGCCTTAAATTAGACCGCGCACTCGTTCCGCCTGCCCTCCCGTTCTACAGGGAAACCCCTAGGGAATCAGCCGAATTTGTTTCAAAGCGGAACGCGTGCATTCTCTGTTCAACACTTCGAGTGAAGTGTGTCCCCAAAGAGCATGGCATGAAGCCCAGCGACCGTCCTATACGCGTTCTCGTAGCCGATGATTCGCCAACAGCGCTCGCTTGCATTTGCCGGTACCTGGAGTTCGAAGGATTGTTCGAAATCGTGGGAACAGCCAACGATGGGCTCCGGCTGGTGCAAAAGGCAGGGCGCTTGCGCCCCGACCTGGTGCTCACGGACCTGAGCATGCCACTCCTCAACGGACTCGAAGCGACAGCGGAGCTACGCAGGCTTTTTCCCGAGCTTCGGATTGTTGTGATCACGCAGCTCAGCGGGCTGTCCCTAAGGGAAGAATGCGTGAGGCGCGGAGCTGATGCGCTGGTTGAGAAGAGCCAAATGCCCGAAAGACTTATGGAGGAGGTTGCCAAGCTTTTCCCAAGAGATTCCGCCCTCGAACAAGGGTGACTGCCAGCCAGATTTTATTGACGCAAAGGCAAGTCCTGAGTCCAGCCAGGAGAAGCAAGTCGAAGCTATGCAATCGAAGTGTTATCAAATTCTGCTTATCGGAGAGGATCCTTCTCGAACGCAGACGTACACGCAGATGCTGCAAGAAGCCGAGGACGCCTCTTTTGAAGTAGCGAAGGAAACGAATTGGCAATCAACTCTGGAACGGCTTGCTATGGGTGCGCCTGACTTGCCTTTGCCGGATGCGATTCTCTGGGAGCTTGCTGCCTCCGGTTCCGCCGCCTTGGCACTCCTGAAAGACAGCGCTTCTCCGCTATGGAGCGTTCCCTTTGTGGTCTTGGTTCCTGAGAATCAAAAGCCGCTTGGAGAGCAAATGCTTCAAGCGGGAGCCAACGAATGCCTAGTCATAGAAGCGCTGAACAGAGATTTGCTCCAAAGAGCCCTGCGGTATGCGATTGAGCGCAACCGCTCCGAGAATTCCGTGCGCCAATGGGAGAGGCGCTTTGAGGACTTGTTCGAAAACACCAAGGACATTCTGTTCACCGTGGACTTGGAGGGCAACGTCACCTCGGTCAACAAAGCGGCCGAAGAAATAATGGGCTGGCCGCGGAATGAGGCCTTACAGAAAAACATCAAGTGTCTCGTCGCGCCGGAGCACACCGTGCTGTGCAACGAAGTTATGCGCCGCATCGTCAGCGAAGAGCCTCTGCAGCACTTCGAAATCGCCATGCTGCGGAAGGATGGGCGCAAAGTCCTGCTGGAAGCCAACGCCCGCCTGATCCGTTCAAATGGAAAGAAAGATTACGTGCAGGGGATTGCCCGCGACGTAACGGAGCGGCGCCAATTGGAGAACATGGTTCGCCAATCGCAGAAGCTCGAAGCCATCGGCAGGCTCTCGGGAGGCTTGGCGCACGACTTCAACAACCTGCTCTGCGTCATCAATGGGCACACGGAGCTTTTGACTGAAGCGCTCCAGCCGGACGACCCGGCCGTGCGGAGCGTGACGCAAATTCGAAAGGCTGCGGACAGTGCCGCTGCTTTGACTCGCCAGTTGCTGGCCTTCAGCCGGCGTCAAGTTTTTCACCCACAGATTGTGGATCTCAACGCCATCGTGACGGAAACCGAGAGGCTGCTGGCCAGGCTGATCGACGAGCACATCGAGTTTTACACCGCACTCGACCCCGCGCTGGGCCGCGTCATGGTCGACCCAGTTCAAGTCGAGCAGGTGATCATCAACCTCGTCCTCAATGCCCGGGACGCCATGCCTCAGGGCGGAAAACTCACTATTGAAACCAGCAACCTGGATCTTGAGGAAGACCATCAATTGAAGCTTTCTCAGATTCCCTCTGGCAAATACGTGCTCCTGTCCTTGACAGATACGGGCTGTGGAATGAATGAAGAAACGCAAAACCGGATTTTCGAGCCGTTTTATACCACCAAGGAAATGGGCAAAGGAACCGGGCTGGGGTTGGCAACGGTTTACGGAATCGTGAAACAAAGTGGCGGGTATATCTGGGTCTATAGCGAAGAAGGCCGCGGCACGACATTTAAGGTTTATTTGCCTCGCGTGGCCAGGCCTTTGACCGAGGCCCGCCCAAGCCGGCACATCGAGATCAGTAAAGGGACAGAAACCATCCTGGTCGTGGAAGACGCTGAGCCCCTTCGTGCGTTGACGAAGGAGTTCTTGGCGGCAAGCGGGTACACGGTCCTCGAAGCAGCCAATGGAGACGAAGCTCTTCGAATCGCTAAATCCTATGCCGGAACCATCGACCTGCTGCTGACCGACGTGGTCATGCCGCGAATGAGTGGCAAGCCGCTTGTCGAGCAAATGGCGGAAATCCGTCCGCACACGCGTGTGCTGTACATGTCGGGATATCCGAATGACGGCATCGTCCAGGCTGGAATCCTGGCGAACGGAGTAGCGCTTCTCGAAAAGCCGTTCACGCGTGAACTCTTGTCGAAGCGTGTGCGGCAGGCACTGGATGAGGCAGCTCTTGCGACTTGACCTTGGAAGTGGCGCTGAAAGCAAGCGCGCCGCCGAAGAGATTCAGGCTTGCATGTGGATACCCGACAGTCGGGCAGGCAACTAAAAAGGAGAAAAGGAAAAAGGAATGGGCTCAAAGAAAATTCTTCTTGTGGATGACTCCAGCACCGCGCGGCTGGTGACGCGGCTGATCTTCAGCCAGAAACCCAATTACGTGCTGTTGAGCGCAGTAGACGGCAAGGACGCCGTCGAGCGCGCCCATGCCGAGAAACCGGATTTGATTCTTATGGACGTCATGATGCCCCGCATGACCGGACTCGAAGCGTGCCGTATGCTCAAGCAAGACAAAGAAACCAGCAGGATCCCGGTGATCCTTCTGACGACCCGCGGAGAAGAGCAATACGTGCAGGAGGGTTACGAAAGCGGCTGCAGCGATTACCTGACCAAGCCTGTCAATGACACCGAGCTTCTGGACCTTCTGAAAGCTTATCTCGGCGAATGAGGCCTCGCTGCTGAAATGCAGACCTCGAGACATGCTGCGCTACCCTGAGCAGCAGAGGCAGTAGCTTCTCAGGCTACTCATCCTCCACGCGAAAACGTTGTGGACTCTGGCAACCGGTTGCAGGAAAATCTCCGCCATGTTTCCTAAAACACTTAGCCTTATCGCCGTCTCATTCTTTCTCCTTTTGAACGCTTCTCCCTTGACCGCTCAGTCGGCATCCAACGCCGCCGCAGCCGCCGCTCCTCGTCCACCCTATTTGGATCCGAGTCTTCCGGTGGAGCAGCGCGTCAACGACCTGGTTTCTCGCATGACGCTGGAAGAAAAAGCTTCTCAGATGCAGGACGTTGCCCGCGCCATCCCGCGCCTTGGTATTCCCGCCTACAATTGGTGGAACGAGGGCCTGCACGGCGTCGCTCGCTCCGGTCATGCCACTGTTTTCCCGCAAGCCATCGGCCTCGCCGCCACGTGGGACACCGACCTCATTCACCGCATGGCCGACGTCATCTCGACCGAAGCGCGCGCCAAGTACAACGATGCTGTACAACACGGAAATACCGGCCGCTACTACGGCCTCACCTTTTGGTCGCCCAACATCAACATCTTTCGCGATCCGCGCTGGGGCCGCGGCCAGGAAACTTACGGCGAAGATCCTTTCCTCACGAGCCGGATCGGAGTGGCTTTCGTAACCGGTCTGCAGGGCGACGATCCCAAATACTTGAAGGTCGTTTCCACTTCCAAGCACTTTGCCGTTCACAGCGGCCCGGAAACGCTGCGCCATCGCGAAGATGTGCCCGTCTCTCCTCATGATTTTGCGGACACTTACGCTCCCGCGTTTCGCGCCACGGTCATGGAGGGCCACGCCGACTCCGTGATGTGCGCCTACAATTCCGTCCGCGGCGAACCTGCCTGCGCGAATCATTTCCTCTTCGGCACTTTGCGGGACAAGTGGGGCTTCAAGGGCTATGTCGTTTCCGACTGCTGGGCCATCCATGACATCCACCAGGGTCACGGCTTCGTTCTCACGCTTGAACAAGCCGCGGCTTTGTCGGTGAAGGCGGGCACTGACCTGAGCTGCGGCCCCGAATACGCTTCGCTGCCCTTCGCGGTGGAAAACCGCTTGCTCACCGCGGCCGATGTGGACCTGGCGGTGAAGCGTCTCTTCGAAGCACGCTTCCGCCTTGGCATGTTTGATCCACCGGAGTCTGTGCCCTGGTCAAAGCTCACGATCGCAGATAACGATACGGCTACTCATCGCCAGCTGGCTCTCGAGGCGGCGCGCAAATCCATCGTTCTATTGAAGAACGAACACAACACGCTGCCGCTGAAATCTTCGGTCAAAACCATTGCGGTCGTCGGGCCCAATGCCGACTCCTTGCCCGTTCTGCTTGGCAACTATGCCGGCACGCCCTCTGCATACACGACAATTCTCGAGGGCATTCGGAAGCGCTTCCGCGGCGCCAAAATTAACACCGCCATAGGCGCGCCACTCACCGAAACCAGCGGCGTCATCCTTTCTGGCGCTTACCTCCGTACGGGTGGCGCAAATTCGCAATCCGGCCTCAACGCCGAATATTTCGCCAACATCAATTTGTCGGGCGACGCGGCCCTGAAGCGCGTGGATCCCATTGTCAGTTTTGAATGGAACAACGTTTCACCAGGTCCCGGACTTCCCGCGCAAAATTTTTCCGTGCGGTGGACCGGCGAACTCGTTCCGCCGGTGGATGGCGACTACCGTCTTGGCATGGATACCGACGGCGGCTCCCGCATCTTCCTCGATGAAAAGAAAATCATCGATGACTGGGCGCCCCATGGCGAGCGCACCATGACGACGCTCGTTCATCTTCAAGCTGGTCACGCCTATCCGATTCGCATGGAGTACTTTCATCACGGTTGGGAGTCCACTGCGCGCCTTCTCTGGTTACCCCCTAATCTCATTCAGGAAGCCGTCGCCGCCTCGCGCAGCGCTGACGCCGTCATCGCCGTCGTTGGTCTCACGGCTCAGCTGGAAGGCGAAGAATCCGAAAACAGCGATCCCGGCTTTTTCGGCGGCGACCGTCTCGACCTCGATCTCCCCAAACCGCAAGAGCAGCTTCTCGAATCTCTCGCTTCTGCTGGTAAACCGCTCATCGTCGTTCTCACCACCGGCAGCGCTGTTGCGGTCAACTGGGCTCAGGAGCACGCTGCCGCGATCCTCGAGGCCTGGTATCCCGGCGAAGAAGGCGGCACCGCTGTCGCTGACGTCCTTTCCGGCGATTACAATCCCGCCGGCCGTTTGCCGGTCACTTTTTATAAATCCGCCGCCCAGCTTCCGCCTTTCGGCAGCTATAGCATGAACGGCCGCACTTACCGATACTTCACCGAGCAGCCGCTCTATCCATTCGGCTACGGCTTGAGCTTTTCCTCTTTCAACTACTCCGACGCAAAAATTGCTCCAGATCAAGTCGGCGCTGGCCCGGCCGTCACGGCTTCCGTACACGTTACGAACTCCAGCCCCGTTGCAGGCGACGAAGTTGTCGAGATCTATCTCTCGCATCCGGGCATTGACGGCGCACCGATCCGCTCGCTGGCCGGGTTCCAGCGCGTTCACCTCGCTGCCTCCGGTTCGCAAACCGTCACGTTCACTCTTCATGACCGCGAATTGAGTACCGTCGACGACAAAGGCGTTCGCAGCGTCGTCCCCGGCACAGTTGAAGTTTGGATTGGCGGCGGCCAGCCCATTTCTGGCCCCAGCCAGCCTGCCACCAAAGGGGTGTCCGCCAAATTCACCATCACCTCTGGAACCACTCTCGACGAGTAACAACCGCCGCGCGTGCTGTCGACTTGCCTCAAACTTATTATCATCCTGAGGGCATCCAGTGAGGATGCCCGAAGGATCTCAGCCAACGCCCTGGCAGGATGTTGCCGCCCATCTGTCTCAATTACTTCCACTGTTTGCCTTACTTCCCTTAGACTAAATGCGGGGAGCCTAAATCTTGTTGAATCAACCCGAGTTGCAACAACCCGATCCGCCATTGAAATCTATTTTCAAAAAGCCCTCTTTCTACTCGAAGCTTGCCTTCACCATTGCCGCCCTTATCATCTTCTGGATTTTCTTCTCCCGCTGGTGGCAGAACCGCTCCATCGAATATCGGGCCAAAGAAGCAGCTGCCGCAAAGCAGCGCGCCGACGATCGCGCCACACTCGAACAAATGGGCGGCAAGGAACTCGCCATCCAGACCTTTTACGCCACGCCCGGCGAGATTCGACGCGGCCAATCCGTCCAGCTCTGCTACGGTGTCGCCAACGCAAAATCCGTGAAACTTGAGCCGCAATCGAGTCCTGTCTGGCCTTCCTACTCCCGTTGCGTCAACGACTCTCCCGCCAAGACCACCACTTACACCCTCACCATCGCCGACGCAGCCGGTAACACCAAATCCCAATCGCTCACCGTCCAAGTCCGGTAGTTTTCAGGTCCCTCGCCCTGACGCGGGTCCGGAAAAGCGCTCTACTTTGCACTACAAAGTACTTGACAACCGTCGCCCCCTTCTCTTAGACTATTTCTATGGTCACCGCCCCGGGTCCTCTTCGCTCCCCACGACGTGAGCCTATCCCCATTGACGCTCGCGCCGCCGACCATCTCCGCTATATCCGCGAAACGATGGCCAGCGCCGCGGAGTTTACCGCTGTGCCCGGCTGGGGAGGCGTAGCCATGGGCATTACCGCAATGGCGGCGGCTTTCGTCGCTTCCCGCCAGGCCACGCCACGTGCTTGGCTAATCGTCTGGCTCATCGAAGCTTTCGTCGCCGTGGCGATTGCCGCGCCCGCCGCCGCCACAAAGGCTCACCGCGTCAATTCCCAGCTCTTCTCCGGCCCCGGCCGCAAGTTTCTTTTGAGTTTTGCCCCGCCGATCGTGGTCGGGGGTCTTCTGACCTACATTCTTTTTCAGGCCGGCGTGTTTACCGCTCTCCCCGGAGTCTGGCTTTTGCTCTACGGAACTGCCATCGTCACAGGCGGCGCCTTTTCCGCGCGCGTTGTTCCTGTCATGGGCATGTGCTTGATGTCCCTTGGTGTAGTGGCCCTTTTCGCGCCCGCGGCTTGGGGGGACATCTTTATGGCCGCGGGATTTGGAATAGTGCATATGGGGTTCGGCTGGTGGATCGCCCGGCATTTCGGAGGCTAAGGAGACCGTATGGCTAAGTCATCGGCAGTCCGTCAGGAACGTGCGCAACGCTCGCGCGACCGGGAAGCGATTCTGGAATCCGTGCGCAACCCTGCGCGCGAAGCGGCGCCCGCGGATCTGGATCGTCTGATCCACGAGCATGTTCGTCTCGGCATCGTCAGCGCGCTCGCGGTAAATCGGGCTCTTACGTTCAATGAGCTGAAAGCCCTGCTGAAAGCGTCCGATGGCAATTTGAGCGTGCACGCGCGAAAGCTCGAAGAGGCCGACTACATTGTTTGCGCCAAATCTTTTGAAGGCCGCACGCCCAAAACGGAATATCGCTTGACGGCTGCGGGACGCAAGGCTCTCGAACGCTACCTGAATCACATGGAAGCGTTGATTCGCGCTACCCGCGAGGGCTAGCGGCAAAAAAATTTTGCGCGCCTACTTTGCAGTGCAAAGTTGTTTGCAAAGCAGCGCTCCCCGCCGGGCGGGTTTTGCGCCCCTGCGGCTTTTTGAAATGATTGGTAGGAACCGTTTCCTCGCGGCGGAGACTGGATAACCCATGGAGTCCTCAAACGCGGTAGAAAGTAAACTCATATTCCCGGTTGCTTCGCCCGTTGTGCCGATGCCGCCTTCGCGGCCCCCGACACCAACCGCCGCGCAGTCCTCGGAACGCGTTAATTCTCCTGCGCCGGGCTTGCACGTCGCCATCATTTCCGATGGCAACGGCCGCTGGGCCACTTCGCGCGGCCTGCCTCGTTCCGCAGGCCACCGCGCCGGAGCGGAAGTCGCTCGCCGCATCATCGAAGCCGCGCCGCGTCTCGGCATCCACACCCTGACGCTCTTTGCGCTCTCCTCCGCGAACTGGAAGCGGCCGCCCGCTGAAGTGAACGCCATCCTGCGTTTGCTCCACGAATATCTGCTCACCGAAACGCTGCACTGCGTGGAGGAAGGCGTCCGCATCAGCATCATCGGCCGCCGCGACCGCGTGCCCGCCACCCTGCGCCAAGCCATTGCCGATTCCGAAGCCGCCACCTCTCGCGGAACGCGCCTGCATCTCCGGCTGGCCATTGATTACTCCGCGCGAGAGGCCATCTTTCATGCCGCCTGCCGCTTCTACAAAGTTACCGAGCTTTCGCCCGAATCTTTCAGCCGCGTGCTCGCGGAAGTCTATCGTGGCGGCTCCACGGAAGTGGATCTGCTCATTCGCACTGGCGGCGAGCAGCGCCTGTCCGACTTTCTGCTGTGGGAGTGCGCGTTCGCGGAATTCCTGTTCGTCCACAAAGCCTGGCCGGACTTTACCGTCGCCGACATTGAAGCCGCGCTCGAAGAATTTGCGCACCGCGAGCGAACGCGGGGCGCTTTGCCTGACGCGCTTGCAGGTTAGCTGTGTAAAGGGGCGCCAAAACTCGGTTTCTTTGAGGGTAGGAAGTCGGTAGTCAGTCCTGACTAGTCAGCGCTGACTGATCCTATGCACGGAAAGAAGGAGAAACTAATGTCCGCCTCCATGCCGCATTTTGCTCCTATCGCCGCGCTGCTTTTTCTCGGTACCGTGCTCGTTCTGGGGATCAGCCTGCTCATTTTGCTTTATGGCGCGGTGCGCCGCTCCGCCTTTTTCGCAAAGCTTGGCGCCGGCGCCGGGATCACCATTGCCGCGGGCTACTTCCTCTTGCTTGCGGGCGTTTCGCTCGCCAGCAGCGAGCAGACTTTGCCGCCGGACGGCTGGAAGTATTTTTGCGAAATTGACTGCCATCTCGCGTATTCGCTCGTCAGCGCACAAACGACCGCTGCCCTCGGGCCGGAACTTCAGCAAACTACGCCGCACGGGAAATACGTCGTCCTTCGCGTGAAGACCTGGTTTGACGAGCGCACCATTTCACCGCGTCGCGGCAACGGCCCGCTTACGCCAAACCGCCGCAAGGCGCTGCTCGTGGACGACACGGGGCGGAGCTATGAACCTTCCCCCGAAGGGCAATTCGCTCTCGCTGGCAGCGGGGACCGTTCCACGGCGATGAGCCAGGCGCTGCGCCCGGGCAATTCGTACACCACTGATCTTGCTTTCGATGTGCCGAAGAGAGCGCGCGGACTCCGCCTCCTGCTTATCGAGGACGACCCGGAAACGCGCTTCGTCATCGGCCACGAAAACAGCCCTTTTCACAAAAAGATTTACTTCGATGTGGAAACACTGGCGCGGAAGAACCAAAAAGGAGCGGAAGAAGCTGGTTCCAAGCCGTAAGTCACGCCTTCCCGAGCGAAAAACGTATTCCTTGTCGCTGCCGCTATGCTCTCTTCTTCCTGAACCGCAGGCCGATCGCGTAGTTGAGCTGCACAAGCACGATGAACGCGATGCTCCAATACGTATTGAACACGCAAAGCAGGGCGCCAAAGGCATACAAAGATTGCCCGATCAGGATGCGCCGGCAAATGGCTGGCGGCACATTCGCAGGGATGTCCTCTTTGACGAGCCCCGCCTTCGTGGCATGGCCCCAACTGGCATACAGCACCACGCCCAGCGCCAGGATGTTAGCCCAATAAGCCAGAAGCGCCGTCCGGTAAGCCAGAAACTCAATTAGCAGTCTCGTTGAAAAGGGCATCAGGGTTACTGCAAACAAAAACGTCAGATGAATCCAGGTAAGTTCGCGGTCGGGGCGCGCCAAGTGATTGAGCTGCGTCTGCTGGCCCACCCAGAAAATTCCTAATGTAATGAAACTCATCACGTACACCAGCAGCTGCGGCGAAAGCAGCGCCAAAGCGTGGCGCAAATCAGCTTCGCTATGAACGAGATCACGCGCCGGGACGCGCAGTTCCAGCAGGAGCAGCGTCATCGCCACGGCGAAAATGCCGTCGCTCATCGCCGCCAGCCGCTCCGCGTTCTGCCCCGCAATTTGGTTATAAGAAAACTTCATGCGCCGCCGGCTACGTGATCCAAACCTTCACCGCAAGGCCGGTCAACGCTCCAAAGACGAGGCCAGTACCCAGGATGCCCGCGTAGGATTTCATGGCGATAGCGTCCGGCAAACTGATCAGCAAACCAACGAGGGCGCCGCTCACCATCGGGTGCAATCGAAACGTCACGTTCGCCGCTAGAATGCCCAGGGCAAACCGGCTGAAGAAAGCTTGCAGGATCATCGTCGTCGATTTGTCCGGACTCTTGCCGAAGATCACCATCGACGCGTCAATGGCGCCGAACAAAATGCCGCACAGAATTCCCAGGAGAATGCGATTCATGAGCGTCTTTCTTACACCGCAACGCAAAGAACCGCAAGCCTTGTGACGGGACGTGGCATTTGTTTATTGCTCGCACTTTCCTTTTCCTGCTTCTCGCCGTACAGTAGCGCGGCTTACAAACGCAAAGGAGAAGCCGATGAAATACTTTGTTTCCGCTCTTTCAGGTCTTCTTTTTATGCTGTCTTTGGTTTTGACGCAGGGTGTCGCCCAGGCTCAAGACTTAACGCGCTGGCAGGCGAACCTCACGCAGCCGCAATCCTACGTCCTCAAGCGCGTTTCCAGCACGGATCCTACCGGTGGAAATGCCGATTTTCGCTTCATCGAGCCCGGCGCAACGCTGACGGTTCTCGATGCGGACGGTCCCGCTGAACTCACCCACATCTGGTTCACGGTCTATGATCCCGAGCCATATCATCTGAAACGACTGGTTCTGCGCATGTACTGGGACGGCGAATCCTCCCCGAGCGTTGAAGCGCCGCTCGGCGATTTCTTCGGCCTCGGACTCGGGGACTACCATGTTTGGGAATCCGAACTTCTTTCAGTCGCAAATGAGCGCGCGTTGAATACCTTTTTCCCGATGCCCTTCCAAAAACACGCGCGTATCACCGTTACCAACGAAGGCAAGCAAAAGGCTCCTTCCTTCTACTACAATCTGGATTACCGCGCTTACTCGAAACCTCTTCCTCCAGACACGCTTTACTTCCACGCGCAATTCCGCCAGGCTCAGCCCAATGCGGGCTGGACCAAAAAATGGGAATCGAACGGCGATCCCGCCGTTGAGGACAAAAAGAATTTGACCGGTGAAGGCAATTACCTTTGGCTTGCCGCCATCGGTCAAGGGCATTTTGTTGGCATAACAATGTCCGTGCTGCAAAACCAGGACGGCTGGTGGGGCGAAGGCGACGATATGTTTTTCATTGATGGCGAATCGCGCCCGTCCATCATCGGCACTGGCTCCGAGGATTATTTTCTTGGTGCATGGGATTTCGGGCAAAGTGGCTTTTCGCACTTTCTTCATGGAGCGCCGGTGAAGGGCGAAGAGCGCGCCGGCAGCCGCTCCTCGGTCTACCGCTTCCATCTCGATTCGCCAATTCCGTTCACCAAATCCATTCGCGCCACCATCGAACACGGCCATGCCAATCATCGCTCCGACAACTATTATTCCGTGGCCTACTGGTATCAGACAGAGCCGCACGCAGAGCCTCCACTTCTCCCTGCGGTGGATCAGCGCATTCCAAAACTTCAACCTGTCGGCGGCCCGGGGAATGCAGGCGCGCTCTCTCATTGACGGACGTTTCTCCTGTATCGCTCTGCTAGACTGGGCTGGCTATGAGCGCCATTGACGAAGTCCTCGAAGCAAACGAGATTTATGCGCGCACGCACGAACTGCGCCCGCTAACTCCGCGTCCGCAGCGCAAGCTCGCAATTCTCACATGCATGGACACGCGGCTGTCCATTCGAACGATGGGCTTGAAGACCGGCGACGCCCACATCATCCGCAACGCCGGCGGCATCGTCACCGACGACACGCTGCGCTCCCTGGTCATCTCACATCATTTGCTCGGCACTGAGGAGTTCATGGTCATCAACCACACGGACTGCGGATTGATGCACGCGACTGAACAGGAGCTGCGCACGCGCATCCAGAATCGCACGGGCACCGCAGCGGTCGCTCCGGCATTTTTTTACGCCTTCCAGAACATTGATGAAAACGTGCGTCACCAGTTGCAGAAACTGCGCACGCATCCCTGGATTCCCAAAGAAGTTTCAGTTCGCGGCTTCGTGTATGACGTGGTCACGGGGCTCCTCCGCGAGATCAAGGATTTCTGAAGCGAAAAGTGGGAATCGGACTTGCCTTCCGCAAGCAGCTTCCCGCCCTTGCAAGCTCTCGCTTGCCGGAAAAAATGGCCTCGTGTACGCTCAATTCATGCTCGAAGAAAAAGATTTCCAGCGAAAAGCCGACGCCGCATTTGATGATCTCAAGAAACGCCTGCTGACTCTCGGCGATTCCCATGGCTTTGACGTCGAAGGCGAATCCGGCAAGCTCGAGGTGATTTTCGAAGAACCCGAAGAAGCCAAGTTCGTGATTTCGCCGAATACGCCGGTGCGTGAAATCTGGATTTCCGCGCTTTCCACCAGCTTCAAGCTGGGCTGGAACGAAGCGCGAAATGCATTCGTCCAGGAGAAAACCGGGGAAGACCTTTACGCTATCATGAGTCGCGTAGTTTCGCAGCAACTCGGCGAAGAGGTGAAAGTGTGAAACGCTATCTCGTAACTTTGGCTGCCGGCGTCGCATTGTCTTATGCTGTGCTTGGGCAGGCAACAAATTCGCAAGTGCCTTCCGGGCGCGACGTGGTGAAGCCGGAAGTGTATGCCTCGATGGAACCTGCCGGGCGCGGCGGCTCTTTTCAAATTGCTGTGGTGATGAACATCCGCCAGGGCTTTCACGTGAACGCCCGGGAAAAGTCCGAAGAATATCTCATCGCTACGGACCTTAAAGCGCAATTTCCGTCAGGCTTCTCCGGCGGCGAGGTGGTCTATCCCAAGGGACAACTCGAAACGTTCACGTTTTCCAAAAAGCCGCTCAATGTTTATCAAGGAAAAGTGATTCTTCGCCTGCCCGTAAACGCGCTCGCGACAGCTCCGCTTGGCGAGCAGCACATCCGCCTGAAATTGCGCTACCAGGCCTGCAGCACAGAATTCTGCCTACTTCCAACGACACTTCCGCTCGATGCCGCCGTCAGCATCACCGCTTCCGCATCCACTGCAAAGCCCGCACACGCGGAAATCTTTGCGAAGCAGTAGCCATGGGGCAACTGGGCCGCGCCCAAGGCCTCACATCATTCTCGGTATAATACGGTCTAGGCTATTGCGGAGTTGGACGCAGCTACGGCGTCGTGAAGGCGGCGAACGACGCGCTGCTGTCCAAGCACGACCATCGTGTCGAAGAGTGGCGGCGCCACGGCTTGGCCCACGATGGCGACGCGCGTGGCGTTAATCAACAATCCCGCTTTCACGCCGCCCGCTTCGGCAACGGCTCGCGTAGCGTGATCGCAAGCGTCGTGGTTCCACTCTCTGAGGCTTCGAAGAGCGTCAGCGAGCTTGGCAAGAAGCTCTGCCACTTTGGGATCTTTCCAGAATTTCCCCTTGGCGGCAGGATCACGCGTAAATTCATCGCTGAAAAACGCGCGCGACCACGTGGAAAAGTCCGGAAGCAGGCGAATGCGCGGGCGCAGCAAATCAACGGTACGCGCGAACCATGCGTGATCGCGGCCATCCGGACCCGGCGCCGCGCCGGCAGCCCATTCCGGTTTCCACAAGCCGCTGCGCTTTAGTTCGTTTTCCACTTCAGGCAGCAAATCTTCGAGCGGCAGCCGCTGGAGATATTGCGTATTGAACCATTCGAGTTTTGGCCGGTCGAATACCGCGTTGGTGCGGCTCACGCCTTCGAGCGAAAACTTTTCAATCAAATCCTTCGTTCGAATAAACTCTTCGTCGCCGCCGGGAGACCACCCGAGAAGCGCCAGGAAATTGCGGAACGCTTCCGGCAAGAATCCTTCCGTGCGGTACATGTTCACGTCCGTAGCGCCGTGGCGTTTCGAAAGCCGGGACTTGTCGGCGCCCAGAATCAACGGCACGTGCGCGAAAACCGGCGGCGGCGCGCCAAGCGCGCGGTACAAGAGCACCTGCTTCGGCGTGTTGGAAAGGTGATCGGCGCCGCGAATCACATGGGTGACGCGCATGTCCATGTCATCCACCACGACACCAAGTTGATACATCGACTGGCCAAATTCTTCGTCGCCTTTTCCCGAGCGCAGCAATACGAAATCCTCAATCTCATCGTTCGAAAACTCGCGCTCGCCAAAAACCGCGTCCGCAAACTTGGTCGTCCCGCCCATGGGTACTTTGAAGCGGATTGCCGGCTTCGCGCCTGGGGTCGAAGGCTTCCCGTCTCGGCAGGAGCAGCGCGTAACGCGCCGCGGCCCGGCCCCTTTCGGCTCCTCAACCTGGCCCGGCCGCTCCGGCTCGGCATAATCGCCGCCGGCGTATTTGTCCGCGGGGCAATAGCAGAGGAAGGCGCTTCCGCTCGCCACGCACCGCTTCGCTGCCGCGCGATACAGTTCCGTTCTTTGCGACTGATAGAACGGCCCTTCGTCCCAATCCACGCCCAGCCACTTCAGGCCATCGATGATGCCCTGCACCAGTTCGGGCTTGTTGCGCTCGGCGTCGGTATCCTCAATCCGCATAATCATCACGCCGCGGTGGCGTCGCGCGAAGAGCCAGTTAAACAGGGCAGTGCGCGCTCCGCCAACATGCAGATAGCCCGTAGGAGAGGGCGCAAACCGGACTCGCACGCTCCCGGTCTTTTGAATGGTTTCCGTCATTTCCAGTGCATTTTCCGCTGCGTTCAGAGAATCCGCCTCGCCAGAGTCAGCCGTTCAGTGTAGCGAAAGCGCCGGATGCCGTCCAACGACCCTGGTTTGCGGTTTGCGCCAAATTTCGGCCGTCGCAAACCTCCATTACCTCTTAAAGTACAAATAAGGTAGGAAATAAGTTAGGGCCACGCCGAAAGCCACTAGGAAGGCCGCGATCCCGAGCCAAATCACCACGAAAGTGCGCTCATTCTGATCCCCGGGCGGCGCGGACACTCCGAAATCAGGTGTACGCCGCGAAAGAACCTTGCCAGAAGCTTGATCATGGCGTTTCCATCCCAGTTCTAGAACCGATACGTCTTCTCGCCACACCATATACACGATATATTTGCAGATGCGCGTAGCTAGAATTCTACCCTTTGTAACGCTTCGTACTCCGAATTACGTCTTATTCCTTGACGGTTGACTCGCCGCGTTCCAAGGTCCGAGTCTGACTATGGTGCAGCAAGTTTTTCTTTCAGCAAAAGCGGATTTTGTGTAGGACAAATGCCTATGCGTGGCGTCTAATAGAGAGCCAGCCGGTCGGGGAACTGCCGATTAGGGTATTCCATGGATACTCCCAGGTTTTACGGAGCATTACACTAAAGGTTTACGGAAGTATCGGCTCACGCTGACGAATTTTTTCGCGGAAACAACCATTTCCCCGGCCCCGAATTCCAACCGCCCTGGAGGGCGTATTTCCCCGCTTCTAGGGGTGCACGAGGTTATGCGCGCCGTATCCATTCTCCGCAGCAAGCCCAAGGTCGTTCTCCTGAGCGCCCTTGCCCTGTTGATTCTTGTTCTTCTCCCTCGCCTCTTTGTCCGTCTCCGCCGGGCCCAGGCTTCGGCCAGCCGCGGGGATTCGATCTATCGCGTTGAGAAAAAAGAGTTTTCGCAGACCCTCAGACTGAATGGCGCCACGATGGCGGCGCACTCGTTTGCTGTGCTGGCTCCACGGCTCCAAGGAGCCTCGGTTGGCTCGATGGTCATTACCAAACTCGCCCAGGCAGGTGCGTCAGTGAAGAAAGACGATGTCCTGGTGGAATTCGACGCCCAAGCCCAAACCAAGGACTATCTCGACAAGAAAGCCACCTACGACAACTTGGTGGGCCAGGTGGCGCAAAAGCAGGCGGAAGAGGACATCGCCCGCGCCAAAGACGACACTGGCTTGCAGAAAGCGGAAGACGAATTGAAACGCGCGCAACTCGAGATGAAGCGCAACGAAATTGTTTCTCGCATTGACGCGGAAAAGAATCAGGAAGCGGTAGACGAAGCGCAGGCAACGCTGAAGCAGCTAAAAGAAACGTATCAATTGAAGCGCGCCGCCGCCGCCGCTGGCATTCACATCCTCGAGATTCAGCGTGACCGCGCCCTGGAGGCCATGCGCTACGCTCAAAGCAACGCTTCTAAAATGACCGTGCACTCCCCCATGGCGGGCGTGGTGGTCTACAACACCATCTGGCTCGGCAACGGACGCATGGGCACGGTCCAGCAAGGAGACCAGGTCCGTCCGGGCTTGCCCTTCATGGCAGTCGTCGATCCTTCGCAGATGGAAGTTCGCGTGGATCTGAATCAGGTGGACCTGCTGAGAGTTCGTCCGGGCCTGCGCGCGAAAATGCGCCTCGACGCTTATCCTGGCATTGAGCTTGGCGCAACGTTGGAAGATATCTCCCCGCTGGGCCACAACGGTCGCTTCAGTGAAGCCGTGCGCGTGTTCGGAGCTCGCTTCTCCGTCCAAGGCACGGACCCGAAACTCCTGCCGGATCTCTCCGCGGCGCTGGACCTTGATCTCGGTTCCCAGGAAAACGCGCTGGTGGTTCCTTGTCAGAGCGTGCAATTGGATTCGGAGAGTCATCCTTTTGTTTGGGTGGAAAACTCGGGATCTTTTGAGAAACGTTCTGTGAAAACCGGCGCGCGCAATGATACCGAAGTTGTGATCCTGTCCGGCCTTCAAGAGGGCGACATTATCCGCCGGAGTGCGCCAGAAGAAACGCCCTCGGGAGTGCGGTCATGATCCGCGCAAGGATTAGCGGAATCCTGGCCTGGAAACTGTGGCAGAAGGCGGCAGCCGGTGCAGGCGTCATGTTTCTTAGCGGCCTCGGTTTCGGCGCTCTTCGGCTGGTCAGCTCAACGGCCACAATTCCTACCGCGGAGGTGCAGCGTAAGGATTTTGTCGATACCCTCGAAATCAAGGGCGAGATCAAAGCGCTCCGCTCGAAGATCATCACGGGGCCGTACAATGCGGGCGATTTGCAGATCGTGAGCCTGGTGGCCAACTCGGCCAAGGTCAAAAAGGGCGATGTGCTGGTTCAATTTGACGCCACCAGCATGCGGCAGAAGCTGGCGCAAGATAAATCCACCGTCAAATCGGCGGAAGCGGAAATCCAGCAATCCCAGGCGGCGGCTCGCTTGAAGGAAGAGCAGGATGTGACCGACGTCATGAACGCGAAATTTGACGCGGAGAAAGCGCGCATGGACGCGAGCAAACAGGAGATTCTTTCTGCAATTGACGGCGAGCAAGCCAAACTAAAAGTTGTGGACTCCGAAGAGACGCTGAAAGCTGCCGAAGCCAAGCTGAAAGCGGATCGCTCTTCCGCCGCTGCGGATCTCGCAAGCAAGAAGGAAAAGCTGAAGCAGACTGAATTTCAAGTGCAACTGGACGAAAGAGGCCTGGAGTCCCTCACGTTGCGCGCTCCGCTGGACGGCGTGGTGGCGCTGCAAAACCACTGGCAACCTCAAGGCGGACCGACACCCTTCAAACCCGGAGATCGCGCCTGGCCCGGGATGGCCATCGCGGAGTTGCCGGACCCAAGCGCCCTGCAGATTTCCGCTCGCGTGGAGGAAGCGGAACGCGGGCAATTGAAAGTGGGACAGACCACGGAAGTCCATGTGGATGCTGTTCCCGACCGCAGCCTGGCGGGGCGAGTCGAAGCCATCAGTCCCACTGCAAGTTTGGATTTCAATGGAGGATGGCCCATTCCTCGCAACTTCTCCGTGGATGTAGCTTTTTCGGAAAGCGACCCTCGTCTTACGCCCGGAATGGGTGCGACGGTGCGTGTTGCGGTAGCCAAGATTCCGGATGGAATCGTTGTTCCCGCCGGCGCGGTGTTTCGCAAAGGTGGCCGAGCGGTTACTTACGTGCTCCGGGGATCGAAATTTGAAGAAACTCCGGTGGAAGTTTCGCGGCGGAACACGGAGCAAGTTTTGCTGGCGAGGGGGCTCCAGCCGGGAGAACGAGTAGCTTTGAAAGATCCGACGCTACCGCGTTAGAAGTCACGATGAAACAAGGCATCCACCATACCGGGATTTTTCTGACGCTGCTGACGCTCGCGGGCAGCAGCGTCGCCTGCCGCCAGGCCAGTGCGCTGGCGGGCGAAGTAGATGTCCCCACGGCAGTCGTAAAAGAAGCTGACGTTCAATTGAAGGTCCTCACCACAGGCGCTTTGCGAACCAAGGAATCGAGAGCGATTGCCGCTCCCCCCATTGCCGGCGGAACCTTGCAGATCATCAAGCTGGCGCGCTTTGGCTCCCAGGTTCATAAAGGGGATGTTGTGCTGGAGTTCGATCCTAGCGAGCAGGAATACAATCTCGCGCAGAGCCGCAGCGACCTAATGCAAGCGGAACAGGAAATCGCCAAGTCCAAGGCCGACGCTGCCGTGCAAACCGCCGAAGACCAAACCGCGCTGCTGAAAGCCAAGTACGCCGTGCGCCGCGCCGAGTTGGAAGTCAGCAAAAACGAGTTGCTGAGCAAAATCGATGCGCAGAAGAATATTCTTGCGCTGGATGAGGCCAAGCGCGCCCTCACACAACTTGAACAGGATGTTCGCACTCACAGCGCCTCCAACAAAGCGGCGCTGGCCATCAGCGAGGAGAAACGCAACAAGGCGCGCCTGGCCATGAATCAAGCCGAAGAGAACATTAAGCACATGACTATCACCGCCCCGATTGACGGTCTGATGGTTGTCCACCCCAATCTTGATTCCACTGGCGGTTTTTTCTTCGGTCAGGCGCTTCCCGACTATCATGTGGGTGACCAGGTGAATCCGGGCAGCTCCATTGGAGAAGTGGTCGATGTGTCGCATCTCGAGGTCTATACCCAAGTGGGAGAGACCGATCATAGCAACCTCAAACCGGGTCAGCCTGTGGACATCCAGGTGTACCCACTGCCCAACGACAAGTTCACTGGCAAGGTCGAGACCGTGGGGGGTGCCACTGCCCATGCATTCTGGGACGACAACGCCAAGCATAAGTTCGACGTGACGATTCTTCTCGACAAGTCCGATCCGCGGCTCCGCCCCGGTTTTGCTGCGCGCGTTATCATTCGCGGTGACCAGCTTTCGCACGCCGTATCGATCCCGAGCGAAGCGGTGTTCGATCGCGAAGGCAAAAAGATTGTCTATTGCAAGCGCAACCGCGGATTCGAGGCGCAGCAGGTCAAGGTACGGGCTCTTAGCGATGGACGCGCGGTCCTTGAAGGCATCCAACCGGGCACGGTGGTGGCGCTGGTCAATCCGGAGGCGCGTGGCTCCGAAAAGGCCAAGCAAAATACCTCTGGTCCTCAGTTAGCCCCGAGCGCGAAGTGAGGCGGTTTCCACCACGATGAATACCCGCTCCCTGGCTGAACCAAGGTCTTTGGCACAGTGGCTCCCCGATCTCGCTTTCGGCCTCGAAAACCTTTCCAGCCACAAACTGCGCTCTCTGCTGACCATGCTCGGGATGATCTTTGGCGTTGCCGCGGTTGTGGCCATGCTCTCGATCGGGGCCGGGGCACAGCAAAAGGTGATGGCCTTCATCGAGCAAATGGGCGTGCGTAACCTCATTGTGGAGGCCAAGGAAGCCAACAACGAGCAGGAACTACAGAAAGTCCGCAAGGTTTCACCAGGGCTTACCCTGACCGATTACCAGGTCATTCGCCAGAACGTTAGCGATATCCAGAGCGCCACGCCGCGCAAACGCTTCACTCCGGCGAAGTTTCTGCCAAAACCGCAGCAAGACTCTCCCGTCGTTTACGGCGTCGAGCCCAGCTACCTCGAAATCGGCCATCTGCGTGTCACGGAGGGGCGCTTCTTCGACGAGTCGGACAATGCAGCTGCCGCGCCTGTCTGTGTCCTCGGAGCCGCCGCCAAAGATAGTTTGTTCGGCGCCGCCGAGGCCGTCGGCGAATACGTCAAGTTAAACGACCAGTGGTGCCACGTGATTGGCATCGTGGCTCCGCAAATGGCTCCGCAAAGCGATGTTGCGGGCGTCCGCACCGAGGACATGAACAATCTGATTTACGCGCCTTTGAATTCCGTCCGCTACCGTCTCGAGGATTCGCAAAGCTGGATGAAAGACGAAATCGACGGCATGTACTTGCATCTCGCCTCCACCGATGCCAGCACCACGGACGCCGAAGTGATTCGCGGCATCCTCAATTCCTCGCATCACAATGCCGGGGACTTCAGCGTCATCGTTCCCGCCGAGCTTCTGGCCCAGCAGAAGCGCACTGAGCAGCTTTTCAACACCGTCATGGTGGCCATCGCTTCCATTTCCCTGCTCGTCGGCGGAATCGGCATCATGAACATCATGTTGGCCGCCATCCTCGAGCGTACCCGCGAAATCGGCGTTCGCCGCGCCATCGGCGCGCGGCGCTCGGACATCGTGCGCCAGTTTGTCATCGAAGCCGTGCTGATTTCCTTTGCCGGCGGCTTCCTGGGCGTCGTCACGGGCTTTGGGATGTCCAAGCTGATCGCTTGGATGGCGGGATGGTCCACCATCGTTACCATCAGCTCCATCCTCCTGGCCTTTTTGGTTTCCATCTCCGTGGGCTTGATCTTTGGCACGTACCCGGCTATGAAAGCCGCGCGGCTCGATCCTGTGGAAGCCATTCGCTACGAATAAAGTTTTAGTTCGAAACAAATCTTCTGGGGGTGCTCTCTTGCGACGGCTATTTCCTTTTCTATGTCTCGTGTCATTTGTTTTCTTGTGTATTGGTCCTTTGTACGCGCAATCCACTTCCCCACTGAAGACATCTCTAGGCTTTAATGGCCGCCAAAGAGCTGCGGCGCCGCTGCTCGGGCCCCAGGGCTTCGAGGATCACGTCGCCAACGGCAAGCTCGTTCTCACCCTCGACGACAGCATCCGCCTTGCTCTTGCCAACAATACGGACATTCACATCGATCGCTCTCAAATTGATTTCGCGATCGACAATCTTGGCCGCTCGCACTCGCCTTTCGATCCCGTGGCCGCTTCGAGCTTTGCGGACACCAGGACGAAATCCCTGCCGTTCTCGTCGCTCCAGGGCGCTCCAATCGTAAGCAG